>Ga0137307_100125_pt1 | contig 117116 bp, 92 predicted proteins | sample NAcewD2O_March_2_FD_97180 | JGI IMG/M metagenome (GOLD analysis project Ga0137307, IMG submission 97180) | Mouse cecal microbial communities from Vienna, Austria - N-Acetylglucosamine amended D2O_March | ecosystem: Host-associated > Mammals > Digestive system > Large intestine > Cecum | place...
GGAGCTTCTCCGGGCTGGCTACAATCGTCAGAATTGTGCTGATGTATTACCTGAATCTCGAAAAGTTCCTCAATCAGCCCGATGCAGACCTGAAAATCATGCTCGCCGAAGCATCGGAATCCCCTCCCGAAGTTCCTGAAAACTGCTGAGGGGGCTTGTCAAATACAAAAAGTAAGCCCAACTTCTGCCGTTCAGGAAGTTGGACTCACTCTTATATGGTTTAGCGGACAGTAATACATTTTTTTGAGCATTTTTACGGAAAGCCGCCCGGCGCGTGATGTGTCGGGCGGCTTTGTGTGGAAGCTTTCGCTTCCGGAGGAAATTTTTCCCGGAGGCGGACGGCCCGTCCGGCAGGAGGTCCGTCGCATATTCCGCCTCGTCCGGAGAGGGGTCCGGCGGTCTTAAGCGGCAGGGCGGTGGGGGGTGCAGAGACGCAAAAAGGGGGCGAAATCGCCCCCTTTACCCCCTCAATCCGCTCAGTGGCAGCGGATTGAATTTTTCAACTCAGGGAGATTGAAAAATTTTTATTGGTGTCCGGCGAATGTGTTTAATTGGCTGTTTTGATGGGTTTTATGTGCTAAGTATTCTGCTTAAGTGAATCTGTCAGCTGTCAGTGGGGTAACACAAAGCCAAGTGGAACCTGAGCGTTTTTCCCCGGATACCACTAAAATTTATTCCATAGATGCAGTCTGGCATAACACAACCCGGAGGGAATCTGCGTAATATGTGTGAGTTTTTATGAGCATAAGGGCCTCTTGCTAATTTGTAAAAAGGGTCTCACGCAGATTGCGCAGATACGCAGATTTCTCGTGGATTAAAGGTCGCTTCGCTCCCGGATAGGTTCGCGGATTCCACAGATTTCATAGATTCCACAGATTCCACAGTTTTGGTCGCTTCGCTCCCGAGGGGATTCCAGGGATGAAAATTTATTATTGGTGTCCGGCGAATGTGCTTAATTGGCTGTTTTGAGGGGCTTTATGTATTAAGCCTTATGCTTAAGTGAATATGTCAGCTGTCAGAGGGGTAACACAAAGCCAAGTGGAGCCTGAGAGTCTTTTGCCGGACACCAATGAAAAATTTTCTTGGGGATTGCCGTTAAAATGTCTTTAACGGCGGGCGGGAAATAGGAAGCAAGCCGCTTCCAACCAGCGCCTTGCCGGGAGTCCACGCCGGATTCCAAGGGCATTTGGAATCCGGCGGTTTTCTTTTGGAAAGCGGTCGGCGCGTCAGCATCGGACGCGCCGGGTGGTCGTTGACGGATGCCTCGGGGTGTCTTTTCCGGCATCCGGGAGTTGTCGGACATTTGTGGCGTTACTTCCACTTTTGTTTTTTATGGCAGGATACAATACAACGGCCACGGTCGTCTTGTCTGTCAATGGCAAGCAGGCCCGGCAGATGATGTCGACGCTCGAGAAGGATGCCAAGAGGCTCGAGACAGGAATCGCCGCGGCGGCCCGCGCGGGCGACAAGGCCACGATGAAGAAGTTGCAGCGCGAGCTGAACTCAACCAACCGGATGATGGAGCAGCTGCGAAACCAGGCGGCCGGGGTCGACACGGTGTTGCGGCGGCTCGACCAGGCCACACCCAAGGAGTTGCGCCGGACTCTTAAGCAGCTCGAGCAGCAGCTCAACGGGATCCAGCGCGGCAGCGCGGCCTGGGACGCGCACACGGCCAAGATACGCGCTGTGCGCGAGGAGCTGGGCCGGGTGAACGCGGCGATGCGGACTCAACAGTCGTTGGGTGAACGCCTGAACGGCTGGGTGGAACGTTTCCAAATGGCGGTGATGGCGGCAGCCGCCGCTGTTACCGGGCTGATCATGGCAGGCCGCAAGTCTGTCGATGCTTATGCCGAGATGGAACAGGAGGAGGCCAATGTCTGGAAATACACCGGGATGGCGGCCCGGGAGGTCGGGGCGCTCAACGAGGAGTTCAAGAAGATGGACACGCGCTCGTCCCGCGAGCAGCTCAACCAATACGCCCAGGAGGCAGGCCGCCTGGGAAAGCAGACACAGGAGGATGTCCTGGGATATGTGAAGGCGGCTGACAAGGTCAACGTGGCCCTCGATGACCTCGGAAAGGGAGCGACCCTGACGCTGTCGAAGCTGACGGGGATTTTCGGCGACGAGAAGCGTCTCGGCACCGAGAAGGCCCTGCTCTCGGTCGGCTCGGTCATCAACGAGCTGTCGCAGAACTGCTCGGCCTCGGCCCCGTACCTGGCCGAGTTCGCCTCGCGTGTGGGAGGTGTCGGCAAGCAGGCGAATATGACCGTGCAGCAGATCATGGGCTTCGCGGCGGTTCTCGACAGCAACAACCAGAAGGTTGAAGCGTCTTCGACGGCATTGTCACAGGTGATCGTGCGCATATACCAGGAACCGGCGAAGTACGCCAAGGTGGCCGGCCTGGATGTGAAGCGGTTCTCCAAGCTGGTGAATGAGGACATGAACGCGGCCCTGCTCGAGTTCCTCACGGCGCTCAAGTCGGCGGGGAGGATGGACACCCTCTCCCCGATGTTCAAGGACATGGGGGAGACGGGCGCGCGGGCCATAGCGGCCTTGTCGACACTGGCGGGCCATGTCGAGGAGGTCAAGGCGCAGCAGGCCGAGGCCAACAAGGCTTTCGCCGAGGCCACGTCGATCGGCAATGAGTTCGACGTGCAGAACAATACCGTGATGGCCGGCCTCGAGAAGGCGCGCAAGCGTGTCAACGAGTATGCCGTGGAGCTTGGCGAGAAGCTCTGCCCGGTGATGAAGCTTTTCTATTCGTCATCGACGGTGGCCTTGAAGGTGCTTTCCGTCATGGTCGATTATTTCCTCAAGAACAGGACGGGCATCACGATGGCCGCGGCGGCGGTGGCTGCCTACTCCGCCGCGGTGCTGGCTGTTTCCGTGAGGGTCAAGGCCTACAACGCGCTGCTGCTGGTGGGCGCGAAGGCCCAGTCGGCGTGGTCGGTCGTGACTCGTCTGGGGGCTGTGGCCGCAGCCGCTTTCCGCAATTCGGTGGATTACCTGCGCAACGGCCTTGAGGTCACCTACACCATGCAGGAGCGGTGGAGCAAGGCCATGGCCGCGATGAACTGGAAGCTCTGGGCCGCCGGTGTGCTTGGGGTCGCTGCCGCCGTGGCTTACCTCTGCAAGGTGATGACAGACACTTTCTCGGTGAGCAAGCTGCTGTCGGATGTGAACAAGGAGGCAAACAAGACTGTCGCCGAGCAGAAAGGGAAGATTGATGACCTCAGGCGGGCGATGAACGACCAGAACCTGTCATACGCCGAGCGCATAAAGGCCATCAAGGAACTGGAGCGCATCATCCCCGGCTACCACGCATGGCTGACCCGCGAGGGTGAGATCATCAACGAGAACACCAAGGCGATCGACGACTATGTCGAGTCGCTCCGGAAGGCGGCCCGCGCGGAAGCGGCCAAGGCCAAGCTGGTCGAGCTGGAGAAGGAGAGGCTCGACATCGAGACAGATATGGAAGCTGACAAGGACTTCAACTACGAGCGCGGGGCCTGGGCGATTCTCGGGGGCACCGGCAACCCGGTGATGGCGGCGGCCCAATACACCGCGCAGTCGGGTGTGGCCCGTGGCGTGAATGAGGCCAAGCTGCTCGGGATCCGGCGGAAGACGGAGGCCCTCGAGGGCCTTATCGCCGGGGAACGGGAGAAGGAGCTGGAGGATGACAAGGCCCGGCGCGAGAAGGAGAACGCGATGATGCTGAAAATCAACCGGGAGCTGTACGCGGGCAACGAGGAATACCGCAAGGAGGTCGACAAGTGGAAGGAGAAGCTTAAACGTGACCGCGAGACGATGTCGGAGGCAAAGGCCAACAAGGCTTACAATGACGGCATCTTCGGCCTTAACCAGCGTTACTTCGGCACGACGGTTGAGCCGGAGCCTGAGGCCGATTCCGGAAAAGGGTATGTGTCGACTGTGCAGGCCGCCAAGGAGGCGAAGAAGTCGGAGCTTGAGGCCAAGCGCGAGCTCGCCAAGGCCAAGGCCTCCTTCAAGGCTGCCATGGAGAAGGCAAAGGGTGACTGGGAGACCGGGGCGGCCGACAACGAGGTGGAGTACGCCCAGGGATTGAAGACTTACCAGGATTTCCTCGATGAGAAGGAGAGGCTTGACCGGGAATACATAGATGCCCGAATCCGGATTTACGAGGGGCTTTACGAAGACGAGACCCCGCAAGCCCGGAAGCTGCTGCTGAATTATGACGAGACTTACCGCAAACTGCTCCTGGAAAGGGCGCAGGCAGAGCGCGCGGCCATGGAGAAACAGTCGGCGCGGTCTGTCAAGTCGCTGGAGAAGGAGTACAAGATGCGGCAGCGCGACCTGAAACGGCGCGTGACTGACTCTCGCGCCCTTGAGCAGGGGCTGTCCCAGCTCAAGGTCTCCTACCTCAGGAAATACCGCGACACCTACAAGGAGTATTCCAAGGAGTGGGTGAAGTACAACGAGCAGCTCGAGGAGGAGCTGCACGAGGATATGGCCAAGCGTCAGAAGGAGCTTGCGGAATACCTTGAGCGGTACCGTGCGGGGAACGGTTCCGACGACTGGGAGGGGCAGGCGCAACGGCGGCTCACTTATGAGCTTGGCCTGATAAATGAGCTGAATGACCAGCGAAAGCTCTCTGACGAGGAGTACTTCGAGGCGTTTGACAAGACTTACAACAAGTTTCTCGACGGCATCGAGGCCGAGCGTGGCAAGCGCGCGTCCAAGAATGCTTTGAAGAATCTGGAGGTGGAGACCGGGATAAATCAGGATGGCACGGTGGAGACCAAAGGTATTGACCTGCGTTCATCCAGCAGCAAGGCATACGGCAAGCTCCACGGTGCTTATGAGGAGGCCAATGTGCAGATCAAGAAGCTGCGCCAGGATTTCGAGGCCGGGTCTCTCTCGTTGGAGCAGTTCCAGGAGGGGTTGTCGCCGGCACGCAAGAATCTCCGGGAAGCGTTGAATGAGTTCCTTGAGCCTCTGATCGGAAAGGATTTCTCCTCGATCGTGAACATGGGCGTGGCCGTCTGTGACGTGTTCCGCAACATGGCTGAGACCGGAGAACTTTCCTGGGATGACATCTCAGAGGCGGCGGAGTCCTCGGTGGCGGCGATGACGGCCGGCCTCCAGACTTACAGCCAGTTCGCGGCGGCGCAGTCAAAAATCGACATCGCCAACGCCGAGAAGAAGTATGACGCGATGCTCAAGGCGGCCGAGGGCAACTCCTACATGACCCGCAAGCTTGAGAAGGAGAAGGAGGCGGAACTTGAGAGGTTGAAGGCGAAGGCTGTCAATGAGGAGTTCAAGTTGAAGGTCGTGGAGGCTGTGGCGCAGACCGCGTCCAATGCGATTGCCGCTTATGGGGTGGGTTTCAAGTTCCCTTTCCCGGCCAACACGGTGATGCCGGCGGTGCTTGCCGGGCTGGCCACGGCGAGCGGCTTGGTGCAGGTGGCGTTGATCAAGAAGCAGCAGCAGGCCACCGCTGCCTCCGGATATTCGGAGGGCGGTTTCACCCCGGCCGGCCCTAAAGACCGGGAGGTGGGCGTGGTTCACGCCGGGGAGTGGGTGGCCTTGCAGAAGCTCGTCAACAATCCCCGCGTACGCCCGCTCCTGGAGGCTCTTGACCGCGCCCAGCGCGCCAACACCATCGGCTCCATCACCCAGGCCGATGTCTCCAGGTCGGTGGCGGCCCCGATGGTGCTGGCCGCCCAGCGCCAGGAGCCGGTGGTGGTCAACGTCCCTGCCCCGGCCCCGGCTCCGGAGCGCGGCGATTCGCGCGCCGCGGAGGTGCTGGGCCGCCTGGCCAGGAGGCTCGACGAGCCTTTCGTGACGGTCAACACCGTCACGGGCGACAAGGGCATGAAGAAGGCCCAGGATGATTACGACCGGCTTATGAGGAACAAGAGGCCAAAACTTCGTAAATGATTCGAGATGGATGTTTTCGTCAATGGCAAGCCGGTGGCCTTGAAGTCCGGCACATCTTTTGATTTCGTGGCCGAGAACCGCCTGTTCTCCGGAAGCGACGGTTACTCGCTGGCTATAACGTTCCCCCTGCGGGGGTGTCCGGAGAACCTCGCGGTCTTCGGCAACATCCACCGGCCAGACGTGGCCGCCGGCAAGGTGGTGTTTGACTGCGAGGTGCGAGACGCGGCATTCCACCGCTTCGGGTCGCTGGCCATAACCTCAATCTCCGAGACCGAGGTCGAGGCGCAGTTTCTCGAGGGGAGGTCTGAGCAGAACTTCTCGCAGACGTTCGACAACACCTATGTCGACGAGCTCGACCTGGGGCGCGCCAACAGCCTCGGCCAGGTTGTCGACGGAGGCCACGACCCGGAGGATGACAGCTTCTCGTTCGGCTCCGGCGACTCGCTGCGCCCCGGGGGTGGTTCCGGGGCCGGCTCGGTGCTCTCCCCGGTGCAGGCATGGACCAGGGGAGTGGCCGATCTGACCTGCGTGGCGCTCCCCTGGGTCAACGACACCAACGGCGCGCCGCAGAACTTCGCCGAGTGGGACGGCCGGGATTACCACTGGTCCGACGGCGTGGTCTCCCTCTCGTGGCAGCCTTACCTGATATTCATCGCCAGGAGGATCTGCGGCGCGGTGGGCTACGCCTGCGACTTCCGCCCCTGGGAGGAGGATGAGTCAAAGGCATACCTGCTGGTGTGCAACGTCCTCCCGGCGGTGCTGGGGCAGTTTGAGTTCTCGAAGTATTGCTGTCCGGTAAAAAAAGACAAAATCATATATTCTCTACAAATATAATAAGTTACACCTGTTTTACGAAAAAGGGCTTGTCATTTGAGGCGATGTGAAATTGGTAGCATTAAGCATCAAAAAGCCCTTAAAAGACATCTATACGAGTCTGTTTCATGCTGTATGAGATAAAAATAGTCCATTTCCTATCATGTCAAAGTTTTACCGGACAGCAATATTCTCGAAGGCGTTGCCCCACTGGACGGTGGCGGAGTTCTTCGAGCGTCTGGAGCTGCTGCTTGAGGGGGAGTTCGACATCGACCACCGCGCGAGGTCGGTCACGTTCCGTTTCTCGCGCGACGTGCTGGCCACCATCGAGGATGTGTGCCTCGAGGATGTGGTCGACCAGCACACGGTGGCCGTGCAGGTCGAGTCGCCAGATTGCGACTATCTCTACGCCAGGAACCTCAGGTATGCCGACGGCGGCTACAAGCTGTGGAACTACTACTCGTGCGACTGGCTGATGGAGCGCGTGGCCCACGTCCCGTCGGTTAATTTCGTGTGGCCTGCCGGGAAAATCGCGGCGACGGCCTACGACACACTCCAGCAGCTGCTCGATGACAACTGGAGGCTCAGGGAATGGACTGGCGGGGCCGACCGGCAGTCAAACCGCCAGCGCCTTATGTACGCCGCCGACGTTGACATGTATTTCATATGCCGTCCGGTGTCAAAGGAGCTTGTCGATGACAAGGGCAGGTATTACAACCGTTACGCCTGTGTGCTGCAGCCGGTCAACATCTTCGGCGCGCGGATAATGGACGAGTCAGACGACGCGGAGGCTGAGGAGATTGATTTCATCCCGGCGCGTGTCGACTTCACGGAGCCGAAATACGGGCGGTGCCTGTTCGTCGACGTGGGTGACGGCTCTGTCGACTCCGGCGCGGACGTGGAGCTGCCGCCAAGCTCGTCATCCGATATGAAGTCGTATTTCGAGAACCTGTTCCAGCTCACTCAGTACCAGTATGTCCTCGAGAGGGGGGAGGTGGCGGCGGCCCAGTATTTCGACCGGATCCACATCGCCTACTGGGACGGGGCACTCCAGATGGACGGCCTGCTGCCGTTCCCGTTCGTGGAGAATGTGGTGGTCGCCTCCGACTGGCGATCTTATTACCTGCCCCGGTTCTCCCTCCGGCTCAACGACCGTAACGCGTTCAGCAAGGAGAAGGTCACGCGGATTGACCCGACCCAGAAGTTCACTTTCAGTTTCCTCGCCGGGTCGGCGGCCAACGCCTCCGGGCCAGTCAGGGGGATTCCGAATCCCCGCGCGATGTTCTTCATCAGGGGGAAGAAATATGTCTGCGCACAGATAACAGCTACGTTCACGGAGGACGGGATGTCGCAGCTGCTTAAGGGGGATTTCTACCGCGTGGCCGAGTAGTCGCCAACATTGCGATCTATTCCAGTGTTGGCGAGATTGGAAAAGATTGCAAACATTCAGCTTCCGGATGTTGCGCCGTGTCACTTTTCTCGCGACATTTGCGTTATGGAAACACGACGACACAAACCTTTCGCTATCACCGCCCGGGCATCCGGCCATCCGACATGTTGCCGCGCCTCGGCCTTGACCCGGTGACTTCCATCTGTGAGGCTTCCGACAATTTGCGGCCGGGAACGGCCTCGGCTGACTGGATGGATGCGCTCCTCCCTCACGATGAGAAATCCTGAAAAATTGTCTTGTCCTCATATTTTTCCTGTCGGAAAATTTGGCAATTAATAGTAAAATTACTATCTTTGCAGTGTCCAATTAAAAGAGAACATTGATATGAAAGTTTTAAAGACTGGAGCGGTGCTGAAAGCGCTGCTTGCCGATGGGTGGCGAATCTTAGCCATCCAAGGAAGCCACAGACAGCTCAAACACCCCCTGAAGACGGGAAAAGTGACCCTGAACGGGAAACCATCCTCCGACATCTACGGGAAAGAGCTTGCCAGTGTGGAGAGACAGTCAGGCCTGAAGTTCTGACGATAGAGTGGGGGAGTGGTTCCCGCTCCCCCCTCTTTAATCTTTCATCCTCCTGTTCTTTTTTGGTTTGGACACAATAGCGCGGGTTTCGCGCCCGCGCTATTTCAACCGATTATTTGTTATATATCATATATGCGACAATTGACCATCAACACGTCAAAGACACCTAAAGGATATTGCGCGTCGTGCGACCTCATACCCGGGTGGGTGGTCGCTTACGAAGGCGATTTCCCAGGTTTCGAGGATTATGTCCTTGAAAGCATCCGCTTTTATGTCGACTGCGCCAAGGCTGACGGGGAGTTTTTTCCGGAAATCCTCGCGGCCGATGACCTTGTGCTGTCTTACAAATTTGATGTCCAGAGCCTGCTCGCGCATTATCAGAACATCTTCTCTTTCGCCGCCCTCCAGTATATCACCGGGGTCAACCAACGCCAGTTGTGGCACTACGCCGCCGGACGTTCCAAGCCCCGTCCGAGACAGGCGGAAAAAATCGTCGGGGCGTTGAACCGCCTCGGAAAGGAATTGGTCTCGCTCTCTGTTTAATTGGACACTAAACACAGGTCTAAAGACCCCGAAAGCCCTAACCGCTCATTGCGGGAGGGCTTTCTTCATATCCGCATATTTTTGCTCTGATTTTTGTGGAAATCCTTTGTCGGTTCCGGAATTGTTGCTACCTTTGCAATGCGAAACACTATGAGCGTATGCGCTCCCGGCTGCCTCGGTTAAAGGCTCGACATTTTATCGGGCATTTTTTATGCCCCCACATACCAGCTACGGCTGCCATATCCATACATACAGGCTCTTCGGGAGCTTACGTTTGTAGTGTTTCGCGACGGGATATGACAGCCGTTTCTCTGTCTGAACGCGAAACACTGCAAACGAATGGAATCCAAAACAACCAACACCATCGCCCTGAGCCAGGGCGCGTCGGCCCGCATTCAGCCGGGCGCGATCTCCACAACCATCATCCCGGCCCTCCGCGCCATCAGCGTGACCGCCTCTGTCATCCTCGCGCCGGTGGCCTACCTGCAATGCGCCGCCGGGACTCCGTCGCTGTCCGTGATACTGGGCGCGTCGGCCAGCCTGCTGGCGGCCGCATTCCTCCGCCCCTCGTCAACCGCAAGCCGGAAAGGGGGGGACAGATGAGCCGCCATGAGGAAGCCCTGCCGAGGACAGAGGTCACCATCACCCGGGAGGTGATGGGCGCGCACGTCGTGGAGCTGAAGATTGACGGCTACAGCTCGGGGTTCTTCGTCGTGGACGAGCCACAAGACCTGTGTCTGCTCCGTGACAAGCTCGACGAGTACATCAACGCCAACGGGATTAGGCCCGAAGGCGGCCAATGACAAGATACACGCATTTTTTCTTAGCATTTTAAGGGCCACCCGGCGCGAGACGCGTGGGGTGGCCCGGTCGTTTCATTGCCGCTCACAGTGAGCCTCGGTAGCCTGTCAACTCGGGGTTGACCTTGTCGGCGTGGCTGGCATACAGCTCTGTTATCGACAACGAGCTGTGGCGCGCCTGGTCGCGGACGGCTATGGTGGCGATCTTGTTGTGGCACATCTCCGATATGCCGGTGTCCTTGAGGGAGTAAAACTTCCACTTCCGGTCGAGTCTCAACCGGCTGCGGAGCTTCTCCCAGTGATCCCGGAATATCTTCGGGGCGATCTGCTCCTTGCCCGGACGCAGCTTGGTGGAGAATATGAAGTGGTCGAGCGGGGCGCTGAATATCCCCAGGTCGAGCGCGTGGTGGATGACGTGCCTGGGGAGGGTCACCGGCTCGGTCTTCCTGTTCTTGGCATTCTCGGCCGAGATGACGATCACGCCGGTCTGGAGGTTGAAGTCACGGACGCGCAGGCGGGTCATCTCCACCGGGCGGATGAAGCAATAATACAGCAGGTGGCATGCCAGCAGGAAATGGGGGTCGTTGTCGCGGCAGTCATCGGCTATCTTCTGCACGATTTCAGGAGGAATCTCTGTGCGTCCTTTCGTCCAAAGACGCTTGCTGATGGTTTTGATGCTGTCGGTGGGGCGCTGCTGCAGGTAGCCTTTCTCGACGAAGTACCCGCTTAGCACCCTGAGAAAGTTAAGGTAGTTGTTGCGTGTCTGGGGTGTGTTGTTCCTCTCGATGAAAATCCAGTCGAGGAAGTCGCAGCAGAACGCCCGGTTGAACTGGTACATGTAATGGCACGGCTTGACATCCTTGACATACAGCCGGAGCATCTTGATGTTTGACTTGTAGCCGGCATAGGTCTCGCGGCGGTAAAGCCCGTCGGCATGCATCTTCTCCACGTAGATCTCGTAGCACGTGAGTCCATCCTCCAGCGTGTGGAGGTTCTCGATGTCCTGTTGGATCCACGGATTCCATCCGTGTGTCAACATTTCGTTGAGCCGGATGATGACTCCTTGTGCATACGCGCGGCGGTTCTTGGCTCCTTTGACACGGTTGACCTTTATCAATTTGCGACGCATCGTCCCCCTTTCGGGGTCGAACGCGTGGAACTCGATGTAGGCCCCGGCCTTGTTCTGCTTGAACACCGGAGGGGTGTGCTGCCTCGCCGGAGCGGCGTGGGCGTAGGCGGTTCTCGTACTGTTTCCGGCTCTTTCTCCGGACGTGTCGGTCTTTTTTGGACGCATTTTTTTATGGCGTTTCATCAGGAACACCAAGGGGTTGACATCCGTTTCTGTCGCCGTCACAGCCGACGCGGCCTCTGTCACGTTTCTGTTCCGGCTAAAAACAGGAATCGCCTGCAATCCTTTGGGCCGCAGGCGTTTGCTGTGATTTTGTCGGGGTGACTGGATTCGAACCAGCGACCACCTGGTCCCAAACCAGGTGCGCTACCGGACTGCGCTACGCCCCGAGATGCTTTCCGTGTTTTGATGGAAAGCGGTGCAAAGTTACCGCTTTTTTTTCTAATTGCAAAATAAATTTTTTGTTTTGTGGAGTGCAACGTTTTGGGGTGTATGTGCGTCTAATAGGAAAACAAACATTCTAAAGATTATGAAGAAAAGTGTCGCTCTGTTGATTGCTGCTGTCACACTCGTCGGGTGTGTCGGCCTCTTCGGCCTTTATACCGCGTTGGATGTTAAGGCCAAGGCGAAGGTCAAAAAGGAAACCACAATGACTGATTCCTCCGGCATGGTCACCCGTGAGTACAACCTCGGAAAGTTTGATGAAATCGAGGTGGAGGGCAACATCAAGGTGGAGTTTGTGCAGGGAGCCCATAAAACGATGACCGTGACAGCCCCTCAGTTTGAGATGGAGCATCTCAAAGTCGAGGTTAGCGGCTCCAAACTTGAAATTGAATATGACAAGGCTTATTATGAGCAGACCCAAGGCAAGAGCAAAAAGCGCGGCAACCCTGCTGTGGTTAAGCTTTCAGCCCCGTCAGTGCGCTCGATTGAGATGTCGCTTTCTGCCAGGTTGATGGCTGGCAGTCTCAGGCAGGAGGGCAAGGTGGACATCGATGTCGACACCTCCGGCAAGGTTGAGATACAGACGATTGATTGCGCTGAGCTGTCGTTGAGCGCCGATACTTCAGGCTCTATCGAGATTGGGTCGGCCACCGCCACCAAGATAAAGGCGGATTCCGACACATCCGGCCTTATCCGGCTGAACAAGGGGCAGGCATCGAGCGCGGTTCTCAAAGCCGACACCTCGGGCCGTGTGCGGGCAGGTGTCTTGTCGGCGTTTGACCTGACCGCAGATGCCGACACCTCGGGCAGCATCGAGGTGGATGATGTCCGTGGCGGCAATGTGGTCGGGAGAGCCGATACCTCCGGTCGATTGGCGCTGAAAGGGGAGGCAGCCTCCGTTGACTTCTATGCCGACACATCTGGTTCCATCAAAGCCGGCGAACTGAAAGCCGAAACCGCCACTGTCGGGTCTGACACAGGCGGCAAGGTGGTCTATTGCGCCCGTAACACCTCTCATAAAGGAGCCTCCACGGTAAACACTTACAAGACCCGCTGACGATATAAAGGGTATTAGTCGCGCGGCCCGTCACGGATGTTAGCCCATTGACAATGGGTGTCATCCGTGACGGGCCGCGCGACTTGTGTCTGTTTGCATCTTCAGGGATGCGTTTTCGGGGTCAGCGCAGGGAGTTAAGCGAGTCGAGCAGTTCCTGCAGCTTGTCCCTCACATCATGCAGACGGTTGAGGGCCATGGCGCGTCGCGACACCCCGGTGTGGTTGTTACGCAGTTCCTCTTGCGCTGCCTCAAGCCTTAACCCTTTCTCTTTCACGAGGAAAGCCACCATCCGCAGTTTCTCCACGTCGGATGGTGTGTAGAACCGGGTCCCGGCACGGTTGCGCCGGGGCGAGATGATGGTGAACCGGCTCTCCCAGAATCGCAAAGTGGAGCAGGGGAGGCCTATCATCTCGGCCACTTCGGAAATCTTGTAATATTTTTTGTCGAATTTTTCCAATGTCTCGGGCTGGAATGCAGAGGAGGGAATATTTGCCAGGACTGGCCTTTTCTGCCTGCAAAAATAATGATTTTATTCCTGTCCGCAATGTCTGTCGACCTGATTTTGTCGCTGATTAGCCAGGCCGCGGAAACATTTTCAGCCAACCGGGTGTTCTGATTAGTACTTTTTGACCCTAACCCCCATTGTGATTGTATGGATAAGAAAAGACTGACCGCTGAAAACGGGCGCCCGATCGCTGACAACCAGAATGTTCAGACCACAGGGATGCGTGGCCCCGCTACTTTGCAGAATCCGTGGTATTTTGAAAAAATAGCCCACTTCGACCGTGAGGTGATTCCCGAGAGGCGAATGCATGCCAAAGGCTCTGGTGCTTTCGGCACCTTCACCGTGACCGACGACCTGTCGGAATTCACCCGTGCCTCGATTTTCTCGGAAGCGGGCAAGCAGACCCCGTGCCTTGTGAGGTTTTCCACCGTAGCCGGTGAACGCGGGGCCGCCGATGCCGAGCGAGACATACGAGGTTTCGCCATTAAGTTTTACACCGATCAGGGCAACTGGGACTTGGTGGGAAACAACACCCCGGTGTTTTTCCTGCGTGACCCCTTGAAGTTCCCCGACCTCAACCATGCCATCAAGCGCGACCCCCGCACCGGAATGCGCAGCCCGACAAGCAATTGGGACTTCTGGACGCTTCTGCCCGAGGCGCTCCACCAGGTCACCATCACCATGTCGCCCCGCGGCATACCCGCGTCGTTCAGGCATATGCACGGCTTTGGAAGCCACACCTACAGCTTCATCGACAAAAACAACCGACGCACATGGGTGAAGTTCCATTTCCGCACCCTGCAGGGTATAAAGAACCTAACAGACCAGGAGGCTGAGGCGATTATCGCCAAAGATCGCGAGTCTCATCAACGCGACCTTTTCGAGGCCATCGAGCGCGGCGATTTCCCCCGATGGAAACTACAGGTGCAACTGATGACCGAGGATGAGGCAAGGAAGTACCACATCAATCCCTTCGACCTGACCAAAGTGTGGTATCACAAGGATTTCCCCCTACGCGATGTCGGCATCCTCGAGCTGAACCGCAACCCCGAAAACTTCTTCGCAGAAATCGAGCAGGCGGCTTTCAATCCGGCCAACATTGTAGAGGGCATAGGATTCTCTCCTGACAAGATGCTCCAGGGGCGGCTCTTCTCTTATGGCGACGCACAGCGTTACAGACTCGGGGTGAACAATAATCTCATTCCGGTCAACCGTCCGAGATGCCCCTTCCATTCCTACCACCGCGACGGACAGATGCGCACCGACGACAATTACGGGGCCACCGTGGGCTATGAACCCAACAGTTTCGGCGAATGGCATGACAATCCATCCCTGAAAGAGCCCCCGATGAAAATCGAAGGAGAGGTGTATGATTATGACGAACGGGAGTATGACGACGATTACTACACCCAGCCCGGCAAGCTCTGGCGGCTTATGAGCCAGGAAGACCAGAAGGCGACATGCGACAACACCGCCGCCCAGATGGAGGGTGTGCCGCTGTTCATAAAGCAACGCCATGTCCGCGCCTGCCACAATGCCGATGCCGGTTACGGCAAGATGCTTGCCGAGGCTCTCGGCATTGACCTCGCGGAGGCCCTCGAGGCCGAAGACCCGGCCCATCCCGAGTGGGACAAGCGCCGGTCGCGCAAATGACCGCGAGGCTCAGTAAGATATGTCAACACCGCGCTTATGGCCTTTCATCAGGTCATGAGCGCGGATTTTGTTTTTTACAGCCTCATATGCCTTGGCGGGTTTTCAGTTGAATCGGTCTTTAAAAGGCGTTGCGGCTTGTTAAAGTAAACCTGTTTACGTTCAGCGGTGTTCATATGGGAAATAATGATTAACTTTGCGATGAAAATGCAGCAACATGGCGTCAGATTTATAACCTGATATCGTTTCGGACGTAAGCGTGTGGGGCATTTTAGCGAATGAGACAAGAGGCTCCCCGCTAACATATATCCGAGCTGTAGAGATATATGTTAGTAAGTCTTGCTACTGGCTCGAAGTAGCAGAGTGTTCAGCCTCGGCACTCCATTCGCTTTTTTTATCTTCGTCAGGGAACAGAGTGTCAAATTCGAGGTCGTATTCCTCAAACTCGACATCTTCAATGTCGATAGTTTCCTTTCGGTATTTCTCAATCATAGCAGAGATTTTCTCGGCTATGTTGGGAATAGGCTCGATGCCGAGGACACGAGGATCATCGGTAGCCATGAAAGGCTGAACGAGAATTTGGTCGAGCGGTATAGCCTGTTCATCTTCAAGATCAACGCGGTTGAGCTTGCCGTAGGCAGTTGCCGCCCGCTCCATAGTCTTGCTGTCCTTGCGCTTCTCGGCCATCTTGTATGTGGCGATAAGCATTTCGTTGGTGCGCCAACGGTGGAAGTCGCGAGAGGCAGAGCCGAGCATCGGCAGCAGCGACTTCACCACGGCAAGGTCTGAATACGCAGTTGTGCGGTGTATTCCGTGGCGTTGGCAGACCTCGGCGACAAACTCGCGGTCGGTGCCGTCGGGGTTGGCGATGAACCAGTTATACATTTCGCGCACACGAAGCACCTTATCCACAAGAGCTTGTGGATAGTGTTCGCGTAGTTCGACCTCTTTTGTAAAGAGTTCGGCGCGGCATACTTCGATAGCGTTGGGATATGACATAGAAAACGGCTTATGTACCGCGAAGATACATAAGCCGTTCTATGCTGTAAAAGACAAGCGTTTAACTTAAAGAATTAGCATAATCTAAAATATTGCTGTCCGGTAAAACTTTGACATGATAGGAAATGGACTATTTTTATCTCATACAGCATGAAACAGACTCGTATAGATGTCTTTTAAGGGCTTTTTGATGCTTAATGCTACCAATTTCACATCGCCTCAAATGACAAGCCCTTTTTCGTAAAACAGGTGTAACTTATTATATTTGTAGAGAATATATGATTTTGTCTTTTTTTACCGGACAGCAATAAATCTAAAATAAAAGAATAACCGTCTTTTTCTTCATCCTCAAACAATTTGACTTTGACCATTCCAGAGCATTGACCCTCTTGACGAGCCATATAAACGAGATTGATTACCTCTGATACTTTATTATTATGCAACAGTGCTACAAGATATGATAAAGAGATATCACCACGAGCGTTGGTAGAGGGAGGCATATACAGGTCCGCAGACGGATTTTTAGATATAAAATTACGTATATCCGATTCAATTTCATTAAATACGGATTCCCAAATATCCCCAATAATTGACTCGGAATAAGTTTTACTGTTGCCGGGGAAAGTATCATAAGACGCAATGGACTCTCCAGGCAAGGCAAATGCACCATTGCCACGCAAACTTATCGGTTTCTTGGCTTCCGGTATTTGGAAAATATCACACCACAAATCATCTGCGTAAAATGGCTTAACATGTAAATCTATACTGGCATTTACAAGGTGTAATAGATAAAAGAAATAGCCATTAACTATTTTATAGCTAACGTATCCGCTTTTCTTCCAGCCATATTCACTCCCGACAGATTTGCGAGAGGTATTTACACATTTATCAAATTCTTTGCTTGTCATATCACAAAGTTAGCAAAAATTCTGCTATTCATCATCTTCCATATCCAATAAATTGCGATGCGCGTTCTCGATAGCGAGCGGCGAGCCTACCTGTGCAAGCATCATTTCTTGGGAATGTAGCTTGACCTTTGAGGTGGCTTTGCCGCGTCGGTAGGCTTTCGACACCTCGCTACTTCGGTCGGCGATGTCTTCGCGAAGCACATCAGCTGGAATATCGAGTATTACGGCCATGTCCGAAATCTTCAAGTAGATTGAGGCAAATTTCTCAATCTGCTGCAATTCGTTCTCTGAATAGGTCATGGAGGGGTACGGAATGATTGGTTATTAAATCGTTGACCTGCTCGTGGAGCCGGCCGAAGATTGCTTTGTCGGTGGAGATAAACGCAGATTCGTAGCGGTTGCCACGGGTCAAGTTCTGTGAGGTAATGACCGAAACAGTATCTCCGGCTTCGGATTTTACCAACAAAACCTTACTGTGATTGTCAGCAAGATAGGTGCGCTCGATAACTTGGGTAATGAACGCCCAAAGTTTGAGGGTCTTGTTGGTAGCCTTGTGGTCGAGTACAAGATTGATGCGACTGACTTTTTTATACTTGGTGATAAAAAATAGTCGCCGAAGAAATTCCTCCGAGATTGAAAACGAAGTTTGCCAAATCTCGGCAATACCGACCTGTTCGAGAATCCATTCGAGAATGTCGGCGACTTGCACCGCATTGCTCAAATAAGCCTGAAAAGGATTATCGGCAAGCGGTCGGAGAATTTCGGAGATTGAAGCGGAGCGTTTCATTTCTTTCTACGAAAGCGTTTCACGATGACTTCTTGGATTTGCTTCCGGCAGCGGAGCGTTTCTTGGCAGAGCCAAGCGGCAAAGCCGATGAGGCTTTTGCCAATCGCGAGGGGACGGCATCGGGACCGGGTGCTACATAGTGGTCGTAAGCCTCCCAGTTAGAGTGCAATTTCTTGTCGAGCGAAAGCGAGCGGAGGCGCAGATGAAGCTCGCGCATACGTTGGAGAATCGAAAGGTTCTCAACATATTTCGCCTTGATTTCATCAGGGAGCAGGTCGTGGTCGGAGCGTTTACCTTTCTGCGGCTGTTCATCAGCGGCAGCGGCGAGAGGAATATGTTCGGCAACAATGGCTTCGACCTGTGCCGACATTTCTTCGACCTGTGCGTGTGTCAGGTCTTGAACGCGGAAGTTATAATATTTTTGAAGTTGATACTCGATAACGTCGTGGCGACGGTCGAGGGTGGCAACAATATTCTTGTAAAGAATTTGATTGCCTGACAACTTCAAAAGATATAGAGCGCCGACTGCATAGTCGCGCTCGTCTTCATGCGTTTCAAGCCACTGGCGTATCTGTTCGGTGAATTTGTGGTCCATGATTGTTAATGAATGGTTTCCACAAATTTACCGCCTCTTATATGATGGCTAAAAGACGGAAAATGCGTAACTTTGCTTTATGTTATCTGAATTACCTAAATATTTTGATTTCTCAGAATATGTCCATGTTTTTGAGAAATACGCAAAAAATGAAACAGTAAATGGTATATGCTTTATCTTTCATCTCGCGGATGATAAACTTATATTATACAAGTTGCGTTATATAGCTGAGAGTAATAGATTATACGGTTCTGACATAGCCGTTGAGAAACACGAACAAATTGAAATATCAAATAATTCCAGTAGCCTTAAATTCTCTGATATATTAAAAGCAGTTGTTATACCCCAGGAACGATGGGAAGCTATACATTCGGAATTTGAAGAGTTTCAAAAAGAAATAGATTCAATGGCTACTAATATGAAAGGCTATGAAGGCAAATCAGAAGATAGGCGATATTTTTATAGCAGGTATAATGCTCTTCTAATAACAGTTAAACCGAATGGCATAGATTATGATATTTCGCACGGCACATCCAAAGCCAAAACATTTTTAGCGTACTACAAACAGGAGAAAGAAGAATATTTTCTTACACCTCGCGTGACCTATGGAAATTGGTTGTATTGTACTGGAGTGATGTATAAAGGAGCAGATTGGTTTGAAATCTCCCCAGAAAATTATTCTATATTAAGCGCAGAAATTGCAAGAAAGAAAAGAAGAATTATCGGGAAGATTCATAGTTTATTCTATAGAAATACGATATTTGGCTAAGCCTTGTTGTTTATTCCCGTGAAAAAACGAGGTTTTTGCCGAGGGGCATAAGGAGTTCTCGCATCGAGCACATCGTGGCCCCGGTTGTAACAAAATCGTCTAACACGATTATGTTACGCTCAGTGGGCGGTTGTTTGCCAAAGGTGAACACTGCTCCTACACGATGTTTCGAGTGGCACTCGGCAACATCTTCGTAGAAAGGTATGCCGAGCAATTCAGCGAGCCGGGCGGAAATGAGCGAGGCGAAGTTGCGCTCTTTGTGGCGACGCTTGGGGGAGGTAACGATGCACCAGTCGCCATTAGCGAGCGAGCTGCCGAGTATCTGACCGACGAGTTTTGCGACGTTGGCAGCGAAAAACTCGACCATATCGGGGTCGCTCTTGATGTCGGCCAGCGTCCGGCCATAGAGCGACTTTTTCCAGAGCGAGATGATACCGAAAGCGGGATTACGGTAGTGTCTTGCCCTATGGAGGCTTTGTCGGAGGCAATGGAGCTTCTTGCCGCACACGAGGTTGATTTATCAAAGACAATCCATCACAGCAACAGAGGCGTACAATATACATGTGCCGACTATGTCACGGAGCTGCACAAGAACAAAGTGATGATAAGCATGACCGAAAGCGGCAACCCCAAGGACAACGCCGAGGCCGAGCGCATAAACAACACACTTAAAAATGAGTTGTTCAAGAATATGGTTTTCACTGAAATAGGCCAAGTCAAGGAAGCCCTGCGGAAAGCAGTCATGTTCTATAACCACGAGCGCCCCCATCTAAGCCTCGAAATGCGGACTCCGGCCGAAGCTGCCGCCGAAACCGGTCGTCTCAAAAGGCAATGGATCAGTTACCGCGAGCGGGCCATTGACGCTATGATGGCCAACGCTGAGGAAGGAGTTGACAAGGCAAAAGCGACGGGCTAAAAATTTTTTTGTAACTTTGTCCCTATCCCTGGGCTACGTTGCCTTCGGGCTACGCCCTCAGTCAACTCCGCACAGGGATAGCCCCCCCACCAGTCAATCCTACACAGACAAAGAGGAAACATCAAACAATAAACATCCAAAAACGAGTCAACCTCTTTCAGGAACGGACAGCTTTAACCAAATTTTTACATTGTCGCTGCATCTAATTTGGCGAAAAATTCGTAATTTTGCGCTCGTAATTCCCCCATTGTACCGAATTTTCAACGAAAACAAAAACCACAATATAGAGATGAATTCCAACGTTAAGACTGCCAACGAGATACGCGAATCTTTCAAGCAGTTCTTCCAGAGCAAAGGCCATCAGATTGTCCCCTCGGCCCCGATGGTGATCAAGGATGACCCCACGCTTATGTTCACCAACGCCGGCATGAACCAGTTCAAGGACATCATACTCGGCAACAAGGCCCCGAAGTGGACCCGCGTCACCGACAGCCAGAAGTGTCTGCGTGTCAGCGGAAAACACAACGACCTTGAGGAGGTGGGCCTCGACACATATCACCACACCATGTTCGAGATGCTCGGCAACTGGTCGTTTGGCGACTACTTCAAGAAGGAAGCAATCGACTGGGCGTGGGAATTCCTTGTGGATGTCCTCGGTCTTGACCCCGAACGTCTCTATGCCACAGTGTTTGAAGGCTCGGAGGCTGAAGGCCTCGGCCGCGATGACGAGGCTGCCTCTTTCTGGGAGAAGCATCTGCCCGTCTCACACATCATCAACGGCAACAAGCATGACAACTTCTGGGAGATGGGAGAGACAGGTCCCTGCGGTCCCTGCTCGGAAATACATATCGACCTCCGCAGCGAGGAGGAACGCGCCAAAGTCAGCGGCGCGGAGATGGTAAACAAAGACCATCCACAGGTGATTGAAATTTGGAACCTCGTGTTCATGCAGTTCAACCGCAAGGCCGACCATTCGCTTGAGCCGCTCCCCGCCAAGGTAATCGACACCGGCATGGGCTTCGAGCGCCTTTGCATGGCCATCCAGGGGAAGACCTCAAACTACGACACCGATGTCTTCACCCCGATGATTTCAAAAATCGCCCAGCTCTCCGGAAAGAAATATGGCGAAGACCCCAAGGTTGACATCGCGATGCGCGTGATTGCCGACCATATCCGCACAATCGCGTTCTCCATCGCCGACAGCCAGCTCCCCTCCAACGCCAAGGCCGGATATGTCATCCGGCGCATCCTGCGCCGGGCCGTCCGTTACGCCTACACGTTCCTCGACCAGAAGGAGGCATTCCTGTATCGCCTGGTCGACACCCTCATCGAGCTGATGGGCGGGGCCTATCCTGAAATCGCCCAGCAGCGCGACCTCATAATAAAGGTGACCAAGGAGGAGGAGGATTCTTTCCTCCGCACCCTCGACAACGGCATCGCGATGCTTGAGAAGGCAATCGCCACAGCCCGTAAGGATGGCAAGACCGAAATCTCCGGCAAGGAGGCTTTCGTCCTGTATGACACCTACGGATTCCCCCTCGACCTTACCCAGTTGATTCTCAAAGAGAATGGCATGACTCTCGACCAGGCCGGATTCGACGCCGAGATGGAGCAGCAGAAACAGCGCGCCCGCAACGCCGCCGCCGTCGAGACATCCGACTGGGTGGTGCTGCGCGAAGGCGAGCAGGAGTTTGTTGGATACGACGAGACTTCGGCCCCGGCCCACATCCTTCGTTACCGCAAGGTGAAGCAGAAAAACAAAGAGTTCTACCAGATAATACTCAGCCAGACACCTTTCTACGCCGAGATGGGTGGTCAGGTCGGCGACCGTGGCACTCTCTCCGACGGCGACGAGACCATCGAGATTTTCGACACCAAGCGTGAGAACGGCATCGGTGTGCATCTTGCCTACAAGCTCCCCTCCAACCTCGAGGCGGTTTTCGAGGCCCGCATCGACTTTGACGCCCGCATGGCCACATCCGCCAACCACTCCGCCACCCACCTGCTCCATCAGGCCCTGCGCGAAGTGCTCGGCACACATGTCGAGCAGAAAGGCTCGTTTGTGTCACCCGAACTTCTCCGTTTCGACTTCTCCCACTTCCAGAAAGTTACCCCCGAGGAACTGGAGAAGGTAGAGCGTCTGGCCAACAGCTATGTCCGCAAGGCGATGGCCCGCGACGAACACCGCAATGTGCCTATCGAGAAGGCCCGCGAGATGGGGGCGATGGCTCTCTTCGGCGAGAAATATGGTGATGAGGTGCGTGTGATACGTTATGGCGATTCCGTAGAGCTTTGCGGAGGCACACATGTCGACAACACCGGCAATATCGGTATGATCAAAATCATATCCGAGAGCAGCATCGCGGCCGGCATACGCCGTATAGAAGCCATCACCGGCGAGAAGGTGGAGAATGCTGTCAGCGAGATACAGCATACCCTGCGCGAGATTGGCCAGATGCTCCATAACGCCCCCGACGTGGTCGCCGCCCTGCGCAAGTCGATTGAAGAGAACGCAGAGCTGCGTCAGCAGGCCGAGGAGTTTATGAAAGAGCGCATTGCCCTGATGGCCAAGCAGGTGATGGAGCAGGCCGAAGACCGAAACGGGGTCAAGGTGGCCCTTATGACCGGCATCCGCATCCCTGATGTGGTGAAGAACGTCGCGTTCCAGGTCAGGGCAGCCAATCCCGAGAAGACCGCGTTTGTCGGTGCGACGGTGGATGTCTCAGGCAAGCCCCTGCTGACTGTGATGCTCACCAACGACCTTGTGGAGGCCGGAATGAACGCCTCAGCCATGGTGCGCGAGGCAGCCAAGGCCATCAAGGGTGGTGGCGGTGGCCAGCCCGGCTTCGCCCAGGCTGGCGGAAAGGATGCCGACGGCATAGCCGTGGCCTGCCAGAGCCTTCTTTCCCACTTTTGACAGATCGATTTCCTCTGATACTTTACATACCGAAACCCAATTTTTCTAAAACATACACAACGATGAAGAATATTGCCTTGATTACCGGCGTGACCGGCCAAGACGGTTCTTTCTTGTCTGAGTTCCTTCTCGACAAGGGTTATGACGTACACGGAGTGATCCGCCGTTCGTCAGTAGACTACCGTGAACGAATCGCGCACCTTGAGGGGCACGAACGTTTCCACCTCCATTATGCCGACCTGGGCGACTCCATGAGCGTCGTGCAGGTTGTCAAGAAGGTGCAGCCCACTGAAATTTACAACCTGGCCGCCCAGAGCCATGTCCAGGTGTCTTTCGACTCTCCTGAGTTCACCGCCGACGTGGATGCCATCGGTGTGCTGCGCATACTTGAGGCAGTCAGGATGTGTGGTCTGGAGAAGACCTGCCGCATCTACCAGGCCTCGACCTCAGAGCTTTACGGAAAAGTGGAGGAGGTGCCGCAGAACGAAAACACCCCCTTCCACCCCTACAGCCCCTACGCCGTGGCAAAGCTCTACGGCTTCTGGATCATAAAGGAATACCGCGAGGCTTATGACATGTTCTGCTGCTCCGGCATCCTGTTCAACCACGAGTCAGAGCGTCGTGGCGAGACCTTCGTGACCCGCAAAATCACCCTGGCGGCCGCCCGTATCGCCCAGGGAAAGCAGGAAAAACTCTATCTCGGCAACCTTTCGTCGCTCCGCGACTGGGGTTACGCCAAAGACTATGTCGAGTGCATGTGGCTGATTCTCCAGAACGAGAAGCCCGAAGACTTCGTGATTGCCACCGGCGAGCAGCACTCAGTGCGCGATTTCGCCACGCTGGCTTTCCGCAATGTAGGCATCAACCTCAAGTGGGAAGGAGAGGGCCTGGATGAGAAGGGTATCGACATCGCCACCGGCAAGGTGCTGGTCGAGGTGTCGCCCGACTTCTACCGTCCGACCGATGTGGTCAACCTCTGGGGCGATCCCACAAAGGCCAAGGGACTCCTGGGATGGAATCCCGCCAAGACATCCTTCGAGCAGCTTGTCAAGATCATGACCGATGCCGACATGGCCAAGGTCGCCGCTGAAGAGGCTGGCGAGAAGGTGCGCATGAACCTCGCCGAATATCTTGAGAAAGGAATCGTGAAATGATGCAGAAAGATTCTAAGATCTATGTCGCAGGCCACCGCGGTATGGTCGGCTCAGCCATCATCCGCGAACTCCAGCGGCAGGGTTACACAAATATCATCACCCGCACCCACAAGGATCTTGACCTCTGCCGTCAGGACCAAGTGGAGCGTTTTTTCGCCGAGGAAAAGCCGGAATATGTCTTCCTGGCCGCCGCGAAAGTGGGGGGCATCATCGCCAACTCATCGGCGCTCGCCGATTTCATGTATGACAACATGATACTGGAGATGAATGTCATCCATTCAGCCTGGAAGAACGGCTGCAAGAAGCTCGAATTCCTCGGCTCATCCTGTATCTATCCCCGTCTGGCCCCCCAGCCGATGAAGGAAAGCTGCCTGCTGACCTCCGAGCTGGAGCAGACCAATGAGGCTTATGCCCTGGCGAAGATCTCGGGCCTGAAATACTGCGAGTATCTAAACCGCCAGTATGGCACCGACTATATCTCGGTGATGCCCACCAACCTCTATGGGCCCAACGACAATTACCATCCCGAGCATTCACATGTGGTGCCCGCACTTATCCGCCGTTTCCACGAGGCTAAGGAGCAGGGACTCCAGGAGGTGACATGCTGGGGTGACGGCAGTCCGCTGCGTGAATTCCTCTATGTCGACGACCTGGCCAACCTCTGTGTGTTCCTGATGAACAACTACTCGGGCAACGAGACGGTCAACGCCGGCACCGGCAAGGAATTGACAATCAAGGATCTGACCGAACTTGTCGCCAAGGTTGTCGGTTACCAGGGCAAGATTCTCTGGGACACCAGCCGCCCCAACGGCACTCCCCGCAAGCTCCTCGATGTCTCGAAGAGCCGTGCCCTCGGATGGTCTTACTCCACCGAGCTTGAGGAGGGCCTGCGCCTTTCTTACGAGGATTTCCTCAATAATCCTATGAGGGCAGAGCGGTAACCCGTCAGCTTCCCCGCACCCCATATTATGGGTTATCCCCGAATTGCAGGGACGCGCCGAGGCGCGTTCGCTACCGGACATCTTCCGGCCGACGCGGACGCCTCCGGCGCGTCCCTGCGGTTTCCTAATTAATGCCAACCAATCCAACCTCTCACTCATCCCCAGTTAAATCTATATGGTAAAACGACTTGTAAATCTCGCAAGCAGGCTGTTTTTTCTCCCGGTGCTGGCCGTCAGCGCGGTTCTGCTGACAGGTTGTGACAGCGAAAGCCCTGAGCTTGTGCCGTCTGACCCTGTGATTCCCCAACCTTCGTCTGAGGTGAAAAGGGCGGTGTTTGTCTATCTGCTTTCAGACAACTCCCTTGGCAAAGGGGGATATGACCGCGACAATCTTTCTGACATGATAGAAGCGGCCAAGGCCGGCCGTCTCGGCGGCAACCGCCTGCTGGTCTATCATGACGACTTCGACGCGGAGTCTCCGGCCCTGAAGGAGGTGACACCGCTCGGCCTCAGAATCCTGAAGAGCTACGACAACTCCGTCTCGTCGGTCAGCTCGGAGAGGATGGAACAGGCCATTGCCGACTTCAAATCGTATGCCCCGGCCGAACGTTACGGACTGGTGGTGTGGAGCCATGCCACAGGGTGGCTGCAGACCGGAGTAGCCGAGCCACAGGGTGGCGCCACCCCGATGTGGGTCGGAGAGGACAAAGGCAAATACATGAATGTCACAACCCTCGCCCGCGTCCTTGACGGCAAGGGATTCGACTATGTCTATTTCGACTGTTGCCATATGGCATCGGTAGAGGCGCTGTATGAGTTGCGCGGCGTGGCCCGGAAATTCGTTGGCAGTTGCGCGGAGCTGCCTGCCGCCGGAATGCCTTATTACGATACGCTTCCATCGCTTATGGCCTATGACGCAGACCTTGAGGGCGCAGCCGAGGCCACTTTCGCCATGTATGACGCGATGGAGGGTGTTAACCGCACATCAACCATGAGTGTGATAGATGCCTCGGGGCTCGACCGGCTCGCCGAAGCCACCAAGGCGATTTACTCGCTCCGGCCCCAGCTGCCGACGGGCTACACGGGGCAGCCCTACGAACGTCCTAAATATGGGGGCGTGCCATGTTACATGTTTGATTTCGACCATTACGTCACGGCCCTGTATTCCTCTTCGCCGGCAAGCAGCGAGATGCGCAAGGCTTACGCCGAGTGGTTGCTCGCGCTGGATGGCTGTGTGACTTATCAGGCCAGCACGCCGTGGATATTCAACACCATACGGATAGATTACCATTGCGGACTGTCGACTTACATCCTGCGCGACGAGTCTGACGCCGACATCAACGGCTACCGCCAGCTCGCCTGGTACACCGACGTGGCGTCGGCCCTGTTTGATGTCGCCGACGAACAATGACGCCACCTCCCCGGTTGTTTGATTACCGCGAAATCCATCAATGATTAATCCTATCGATTCCATATGATCAGACTACAGGCCGATTTCATCCCCGGGCTGGCCCCGGAGGCCCCGGCCGACTCAACGCTTGTCAACGCCGCCAATGAGATTGCCGAGCTGAAGACGCTGTCGTTTGACGACCTTGTCGAGAGGCTCGCCCAGTCGGCGGTCAACTTCGCCATCAACCTGGCGATAGCCATCGCCGTCTTCTATGCCGGGCGTTTCATTATCCGCAAGATATACAGGCTCATATCCACCATATTCGTCAGGCGCAAGATCGACAAGTCGCTGGCGACATTCGTCTTGTCGCTTGTCAACATAGTGTTGTATTTCATTCTCATAGTGACGGTAATCGGCATTCTGGGGATAGAGACCACATCGTTCCTCGCGATATTCGCCTCGGCCGGTGTCGCTGTCGGTATGGCCCTTAGCGGCACTCTCCAGAATTTCGCCGGAGGGGTCTTGATTCTGCTGCTTAAACCATACAAAATCGGAGACTACATAGAGGTGCAGGGATATGCCGGCACTGTCCGTGAGATTCAGATTTTCCACACCATAATCACGACCTACGACAACAAGTCGATTTCAATACCCAACGGGGGGCTCTCAACCGGAAGCGTCAACAACTGGTCGCGTGAGGCATACCGGCGCGTCACCTGGACCGTCTCCATAAGCTACGGCGACAATGTCGATGACGCGCGCAAGGCCATCCTTGACATGTTCGCGGCAGACGAGCGTATCGAGGAGACAGCGGCGGCATCCGGCGACGGCATGGAGGTGGTGGGGGAGACCGCAGACTCCTTGAAGTCGGGGCGGCACACAGATGTCGGTGACACCGTCGCAGTGCAGTCTCAGGATGATGATGTGGATTATGAGGTGGTTTCAGGCGAGCTTCCCGCAGAGCCTGAACACAGGAGCTGGCTTGACCGCATACTCCATCGCCACCGCGCGGCCAAGGCGGCCCTGCAGACGCGCGAACGCCGCCAGGAAGAGGCGCTGAAGCTGTTGATTCCCAAGCCCGACCATTCCCCGAAGGTGGTGGTCGACAACCTCGGCGAGTCGAGTGTCGACCTGCAGGTTAGGGCATGGACCAAGACCGGCGAATACTGGAATGTCTATTATTATTACAACGAGAAATTCTACAACGAGCTTCCGGCCCACGGTATCCACTTCCCCTTCCCGCAGATGGATGTGCATCTCGACAAGTGACTGTGACGGGCCTTGGAGATAAACGAGGCGGGCGCCGCGGTGGTTTTCCACCATGGCGCCCGCCTGTTTTGGGAAGAGGCAGTCGGACTGTAAGCCGGGTTTTGTCGGATCGTGGGTTTCGGCAATCCCGGAGGATTTCCGACCTGACGCGTCCGGTCCGTCATTTATCTGTGCCTGATGTCTCCATCGCGGCTATTCGGAGTTGTCTGAGACATCTCCAGTAGCAGTCTACCCTCCGGCAACGGGCGAGCAACCCTTGAATGCCGGTTTACTTGACCTTGCAACCCATAAGACGTGCGGCGCGTCATCTCGCGGTGACGCCCGGTGGGCTCTTACCCCGCCTTTTCACCCTTACCTGGCGGCCAGAGCCGTCAGGCGGTTGTTTTCTGTCACGTTTCCTCCACGGTCACCCGCGGCTTCCCGTTAGGAAGTATGGCGCTCTGTGTTGCCCGGACTTTCCTCAGGCGGCGTTATGTGTGTAACCCGCCGGCGACGGACCATCCGGCTGCCTCTAAATTTCTGCAAATTTACGAATTTTTGTCGGAAAACAGCGCGTTGTCACGGAATTTTACTATATTTGCAATATGAGAATTACCGCTTCGCAGCGAAAAATGATTGCCTCTCTATCCTCGGCGCGATGCCGCCGTGAAGAGCGGCTTTTTGTGGCCGAGGGAATACGGTGCCTCAGTGAGTTGCTGCCGGCGTTCCGCCCGCGCCATATCGTGGCCACGTCGGAATGGCTCGAAAGCCACTCCGGAGCGCTTGACATGCTCCTCGGAGGAAAAACTCCCGACAGTCTGTTGCTGGTGGCCCGCAATGACGAGATGGAAAGGATGTCGTCGATGGCCACCCCCCAGGGTGTGCTGGCGGTCTTCGAGATGCCGGTGCGGCCCGATGGCGTGCCCCAGGTCGGGGAAAACGAACTTGTGATCGCGCTCGACCGTATCCAGGACCCTGGCAACCTGGGGACCATAATCCGCGTCGCCGACTGGTTTGGCGTGAAGACGATACTCGCTTCACGGGAGACTGTCGACGCGTTCAACCCCAAGGTGCTGCAATCTACGATGGGGGCCCTCGCGCGGGTCAATGTCTGCTACTGCGACCTTGTGGCTGCCCTTCGCGACGTCACGGCAAAAGGTGTACCGGTATACGGCACATTCCTTGACGGCGGCAACATATATGCTGCCGACCTCAGCCGGGGCGGGGTAGTGGTGATGGGCAACGAAGGCAACGGAATCTCGCCCGAAGTCGCCGATGCCATAACGAATCGGATAAAGATACCCTCCTATCCTGCAGGGTGCGACACGGTGGAGTCATTGAATGTGGCCGCTGCCACAGCCGTGACCGTCGCCGAATTCCGCCGGCAGGAATCATGCAGACAATCCTAATCCCCGGTGAAACATGGCAAAACTCAAAGAAAAGACCCTGTGGTTCTGCTCGGAATGCGGCAATGACTTCCCGAAATGGGAGGGGCGTTGCCCTTCGTGTGGCGCGTGGGGCACACTTGTCGAGGAGAAGGTGAAGACCACCTCGAAAGGTAGCCTGAAAGCCCCGTTGGGAGTCACACCGAAATCCTCCCCGAAGAGGGTGTCTGAGATAGAGACCGCCGACGAGCCGCGCATACATATGCCCAGCGAGGAGCTCAACCGGGTGCTTGGCGGAGGACTCGTCCCCGGCTCGATGGTGCTGATTGGCGGCGAGCCGGGAATCGGCAAGTCTACGCTTGTCTTGCAGAACATACTGTCGATCAAGTCGCGGCGCATGCTGTATGTCTCAGGTGAGGAGAGCGCAACGCAGATAAAACTGCGGGCCGATCGCATAGGCCGCATGAGCGACAACTGCTATGTGGTCACCGAGACCTCGCTTGAGTCAATCTTCACCCACATCGACCAGATACAGCCCCAGCTGCTTATTGTCGACTCCATACAGACCATCGCGTCGGATGAGATAGAGTCGTCGGCAGGGAGCGTGAGCCAGGTCAGGGAGTGTGCTTCCAGGCTGCTGCGTTACGCCAAACAGTCGGGTGTGCCGGTGATGCTCATCGGGCATATCAACAAAGAGGGCTCGCTGGCCGGGCCCAAGGTGCTGGAGCATATCGTCGACGCGGTGCTGCAGTTTGAGGGTGACCGCCAATATATGTACCGCATCCTCCGCGCAGTCAAGAACCGTTTCGGCAACACCTCCGAGCTTGGCATATATGAGATGTGCCAGCGCGGTCTGCGAGAGGTGACCAACCCGTCAGAGATGCTGATTTCCCAGCATGACGGAGAGCAACTGTCGGGATGTGCCATCGGCGTGACCCTCGAGGGGATACGCCCTTTCCTGATTGAGGCGCAGGCGCTGGTCAGCACCGCCGCCTACGGTACCCCGCAGCGGTCGGTGACCGGCTTCGATTCCAAGCGGATGAACATGCTGCTGGCCGTCCTTGAGAAGCGGGTCGGCTTCAAGCTCGCCCAAAAAGATGTGTTCCTCAACATCGCCGGAGGCCTGAAAGTCGCCGATCCAGCCCTTGACCTGGCTGTCATCGCCGCCATACTTTCCTCTAATGTCGACATGGCGGTCCCCCAGGGTGTCTGCCTCAGCGGCGAGGTGGGCCTGAGCGGAGAGATTCGCCCTGTCACACGTATGGAGCAGCGGGTCCGCGAGGCCGAGAAACTCGGTATGAAGACCATCCTGATTCCCCGTGGCTCGCTCAAGGGGGTCGACACGTCGCGCCTGGCCATAGAGGTGGTGGAGGTGGCCAAGGTTGAGGAGGCTTTCCGCCGTCTTTTCGCGTGATTTCACCCCCGGTCTGCAATAAGGATGAAAAAAATATCATCCGAATGCAACCATCTGGATGAAAAACGCGTCTAAACAGACAGGTGCCGTCAGGGCGCAAGGCCCAGGCCCCAGTAATTGACAAAGCAAAGAAATATATTCATCATACAGATTTCTTGACAATGAAAAAAATCTTTTCCCGGCTCCTGTTCGTGCTGATCGGAGTCATCGCATTCTCGACGCAGGTACGCGCCCAGATGCCGACAGATCCCCTGCCCCTCGATCCGCAGGTGAGAAAGGGTGTGCTTCCCAACGGCCTTACCTACTACATCCGTCACAACGAGACCCCTAAGGGACAGGCCGACTTCTACATCGCCCAGAAAGTAGGCTCGATTCTCGAGAACGACGAGCAGAGAGGTCTTGCCCACTTCCTGGAGCACATGTGCTTCAACGGCACAGAGAATTTCCCCGGCAACGAGCTGGTGACATGGCTTGAGACCAAGGGTGTGAAGTTCGGCCAGAACCTCAACGCCTACACCTCCATCGACGAGACCGTCTACAACATCTCGAATGTGCCCACCGCGAGCATCGCCGTGCAGGACTCCTGCCTGCTGATTCTCCACGACTGGGCCGACGGCCTGCTGCTCCTTCCCGAGGAAATCGACAAGGAGCGCGGTGTGATCCATGAGGAGTGGCGTTCGCGCAATGTCGGCCAGCAGCGTCTTATGGAGCAGATGGCTCCCGCGATGTATCCCGGCTCCAAGTATGGCTACCGTCTGCCGATCGGCACCATGGAGGTGGTAGACAACTTCGCTCCCCAGGTCCTCCGCGACTATTACGAGGCCTGGTACCGTCCTGACCAGCAGGGTATCGTGGTTGTCGGAGACATCGACGTTGACCGCATCGAAAACAAAATCAAGGAGCTGTTCTCGCCCATCAAGATGCCTGAGAACGCCCCCGAACGCGTCTATGAGCCTGTCCCCGACACTGAAGGCACCATCATAGCCATCGGCACAGACCCCGAGATGCCCAACTCGCGTGCCACCATATACTTCAAGAACGATGTGCTTCCCCGCGAGCTCCGCGGCACCATGGCATACTGGCTCCAGGATTATATCTGCGATATGCTCACCGCCATGCTCAACAACCGTCTTGGGGAAATCTCATCGACTCCCGATTCCCCCTTCGCCGCCGCAGGTTCTTACTATGGCAACTATTTCCTCTCTGACACAAAGGACGCGTTGACCCTCGCGGCCATCGGCAAGGGTGACGACATCCTCCCCGGTCTGGCTTCGGTTTACCGTGAGCTGCTCCGCGCCGAGCGTGGCGGCTTCACAGTGTCTGAATATGACCGTGCCCGCAGCGAATATCTCTCAAGGCTCGAGAAGGCCTACAACAACCGTGAGAAGGCCGAGTCTTCGAGCTATGTCAACACCTATGTGCGCAACTTCATCGACAACACCCCCGCTACCGGTATCGAGATGAAATACCAGACCCTCAACATGCTCCTTCCCCAGCTGCCGGTTGATCTGGTCAACGCCACCATCAAGGAACTTATCTCAGACAACAACCGCGTTGTCACCGTGATGCTTCCCGAGAAAGATGGCATCAAGGTCCCCACCGAGGAGGCCGTGCGCCAGATGATGGCGGCTGTCGACACCGAGGATATTCCCGCTTTTGTCGACGAGGTCAAGGATGAGCCCCTTATCGCCAACCTTCCCGCCCCCGGCAAGGTTGTGGCCACACAGGAGCTTCCCCAGTGGGGCGCTACCGAGTGGACCCTCTCCAACGGCGCCAAAGTTGTAGTTAAGAAGACCGACTTCAAGGCTGACGAAATCCTGCTCGATGCCCAGGCCCTCGGCGGAACATCAGTTTACCCCGACACATACGCCAACACCCTCATCTTCCTCCCCGAGGGTCTCGGCCAGTATGGTCTGGGCACCTACACCTACAAGGACATCCAGAAATACCTCCAGGGCAAACAGTGCCACGTCTACTTCCAGTTTGACGACTACTGCCGCGACATCTCAGGCTCCACTACTCCCAAAGACCTGAAGACCATGATGGAGCTGCTTTACAGCCACTTCACTCAGTTCAACATGTCTGCCGACGAGTTCCAGGCCACAAAGAACATGCTGACCGGTTTCCTCCACAACCAGGAGACCAACCCCCAGTATATCTTCTCGCGTGACCTTCGCAAGGCCCTCTATGACAATCCCCGCAAGGCTGCCCTCACCGTTGAGGCTGTCGAGGCCGCTTCACTTGACCAGGTGAACCAGATCGTCAAGGACATGACCGCCAACGCCGCAGACTACACCTTCTTCTTCGTCGGCAATGTCGACATGGACGAGCTCAAGACCCTCTGCGAGCAGTACATCGCAACCCTCCCCGGCGATGCCGCCGCCGCCTCCAAGGCTCCCGCAATCGATGGCTCGCTCGGCCTCAAGAAGGATGGTGACAAGATGACCTCGTTCACCACCCAGATGCAGACCCCGCAGACATTTGTCGCTGTGCTTGAGTTTGCAGATATGCCTTATACCGCCAAAGACCGTGCGCTGTCAGACATCGCCGGCCAGGTTATGACCGAACGCCTCCTCAAGAAGGTGCGCGAAGACATGGGCGCCGTATACTCCATCTGGGCCTCAGGCGCCATGAGTCGCCAGAGTGTTCCCAACACGGTGATCCAGTCGGTGTTCCCGATGAAGCCAGAGATGAAAGAGCAGGTGCTCGACATCATCGCCCAGGAGTTCAAGAACATGGAGTCTGACGTGACTGCCGAGGAGCTTGCAAAGGCCGTCGAGTTCGAGGTCAAGGAGGCCACCGAGGCCAAGGAGAAGAACAACGCATGGCTCAGCACTATGGCTGCCACCGCCCTCAACGGCGTTGATGTCTTCAACGGCAACGTGGAGCTTCTCCAGTCTCTGACCCCCGCCGATGTGCAGGATTTCATGAAGCGTATTAACGCCAACGGCACTTACCGCATCGTAATCCTCGACCCCGAGGCTGCCGCTGCTGAATAATCCCGACCTTACCACCTTTTGATACCACAGCGGTCACATCGCCCGGCGATGTGACCGCTGTCTGTTTAGCCAGGCGTAGTTCGCGCAAGACTATTCCATGACAAATTATCAGTGTACGGCAAAAAAATGTTTAATAGACTGTTTTGAAAGGTTTTAGGGTAAGATTTCTATGTGTGGTTAGCCCTCGAATCCGTAGGATTCATTAACTATTAGCCGGGGGGTGGCGGCCGACAGGCCGGTACCCCCCGGTAAATACACTAGGCGTGAGATTCTGAAAGAATCTTTTATAAGTGTTGCCTTTAAACGAGGTTATCTATCTAAAAGATTTATTACTGTCCACTAAAACGTTTTGGGCTGATGAAAAATTAGGGCTGTCATCAGATGGCTGGAGTTTGAAAAAACGGATAAAATTGATTAAATTTGCGGAGTGTTTCAAAATACCGTGGAAGCTGTCAATACGCCATGAAAGATTTTTATTGACAGGCTGTCATTGAATCAGGCAGGATGCCTGAAGTTTTTAATCTATCTTACTTACACCCTTTTCATCATGAAATCAATCAAAAGGAATTTCCTTGCGCTGATGCTTGCGATGGGCTCGGTGGGAATGAGTATGGCCGCCGACTACGGGCTGCCGTCAGCCATCCAGGACGGCAACATCCTCCATTGTTTCAACTGGACGATGGCCGAAGTGAAGGCTTCCCTCCCGGAAATCGCAGCCGCAGGTTTTGGCTCCGTGCAGCTGTCTCCGCTCCAGCGTCCCGACATCAAGACCGGGTCGGCATGGCACGATCTCTACCGTCCGTATGACCTGGCGTTCAAGTCGAGCGGGATGGGCAGCGAGCAGGATCTCAAGAGCCTCTGTGACGAGGCCGGGTCATATGGCATAAAAATCATAGTCGACGTTGTGGCCAACCATGTCGACAAGACTGCCGGATACCACGACACATGGTGGGACTCAAATGGCCGTGTGCGCTGGAACGGTGGCATCAATTACGGCGACCGTTACTCGATCACCCACGGCCAGCTCGGCGACTACGGAGACATCAATTCGGAGGATGCCGAAGTCTGCGCCCGAGGGAAGGCTTACGTCCAGAAACTCCATGACCTTGGGGTCAAAGGCATACGCTGGGACGCGGCAAAGCATATTGGGCTCCCCTCTGAAGGCTGCGGATTCTGGACCTCGGTGACCTCGGTGGCAGGGATGTACCATTATGGTGAGATTCTTGACGCTCCAGGCCCCAACGCCTCGATTATCAAGGAGTACACCAACTATATGTCGGTGACCGACAACAAGTACAGCAACGGGGCCGCCCGCGAGAACGGCGGCATACCTTATGGCTATGGCGGCGCGCATGTAGTGGATTATGGTTGCTCCGACACCAAGATGGTCTACTGGGGCGAGAGCCATGACACATACGCCAATGACGAGTGGTCGCAGAATGTAGACCAGAGCGTCATAGACCGCGCATATGCCTCTTTCGCCTGCCGCAACGGCGCGACCGCCCTCTATCTCGCCCGTCCCAATGTCAAGGGATTCGGCAACATCATGGTTGGCAAGGGCAGCACGGCCTTCAAGAGCAAAGCGATAACCGAGGTCAACAAATTCCGCAACGCCATGGTCGGGAAAGCCGACTGGTGTGAAGCCGGGGGCAACACATTCTGCGTTACCCGCAAGGGTGGCGGTGCTGTGATTGTCTCAAAAGGCAGCGGCAACGTGTCGGTTGTCAACGGCGGGGGATACTGCCCGGCGGGCACCTACACCGACCGAGTGAGCGGCGCGAAATTCACTGTCACCGCCTCGACAATCACCGGAAACATCGGGTCGACCGGAATCGCCGTGATATATGATGGGGATGTGAATCCCAATCCCGACCCCACACCTGGCCCCGACCCCACGCCGGGAGAGTTCACCATATATTACGACAACACCAACACCTCCTGGAGCAATGTGAGCATCCACTACTGGAGCTCCCCCGCAACTGCATGGCCCGGTACATCTATGACCAAGGTCGAGGGTAACATCTGGAAATACACTTTCCCCTCCGATCCGTCTGCCCTTGACGGCTTCCTCTTCTGCGACGGCAGTGGCTCAGGCGACAACAACCAGACCGCAGACCATGCGGGTGCGCCCGTCAACGGCCACCTTTACAAGGGTGCTGGCGGCTCCAAAGGGGCTGTCTCCGACGAGGGTCTATATCAGACCGGCCCCCAGAAGCCTGTGGTGAACGCCTCTCCCGCCAGCGGCAGCCGCTTCTCGGAGTCTGTCAAGGTCACCTTGTCTGTGGCTCCCGCCACCACGATATACTACACTGTTGACGGTTCCACCCCCAACGCTTCCTCAAGCCGTTATTCCGCTCCGCTGACTTTCACCGAGACCACGACTCTCAAGACATATGTCAAGAATGAGGCCGGAGAGAATGTGCAGACATTCACCTACACCAAGAACAGCGGCCCTGTTCCCCAGCCGGGCAACAGCCTCAACACCGACTACTACAAGGTCAATCCCGACGGGAAGGTCGGCACCAACAAGACCATCAACATGACCTTCACCAAGGTCAACAACGACAACCGCATGTGTGTGGCCGACAACGCGCTCTCTAACTGGACCGAGAACGAGCTTATCGCCCAGGGCGTGGCCCGCGATGTGGCCAGTGCCTTCCGTGGCAAACATGAGTATCCGGTGGTTGACTCCTATGCCATCTACGCGGCTTACGACAGCCAGAACCTTTACCTGGGTGTGCAGTATGTCTACACCGTATGGGACATCTATGGAGACGGCAAGCTCACCAACGGGGCGGCGAAGCCTTACAACATGGATGGCCGCCTGATGATTGCCTTCGACCTTGACCCCTACAAGGAGATGAGCGGTGTGTTGACCAGCGGCAACACCATCTGGGATGCTGACGGCCAGTACAACACCTTTGACAACGGCACAGACTGCATCTGGATCGGCAGCACGAAGTCGACCGTCGGTGTGCCCGGACTCTTCTTCCCGATGAATGACGGAAAGACCAGCTATGACGCGCCATATTGCGTGGGGCTGGATGCTCCTTTCTATGGCTGCCAGGATGGTCTTCTCCCCTCGATTACCCATATATGGGGCCAGAAGGATTTCGAGTATGAGCCTGAGATGCTGCTTGGCAACGACAATTTTGTCGACCTCATCAATGAGATTCCCAAGGATCAGCACACATTCTATGAGTGGAAGTTCCCCCTGTCTAAGCTCGGCATCACCGAGGATTACATCAAGAACACCGGTATCGGTGTGATGGTGGTTGACACTTATGGCCAGGGAGCTATCGGCTCCACCCCCTATGACCCCACCTGCTTTGACAACGCCAAGACCCCCTATTCCAAGGATGAGTCTTCAAGCGCCGAGAAGGAGGACACCGACTGCTTCACTTATGCCCATGCCCGTGTTGGCAAGCTTGCCCAGACATCCGGGGTGGAGACCGTGACTGTGGCTGTCGAGGCATCGGAGGATGTGGTTCCTGAATATTACAACCTGCAGGGTGTGCGCGTGATGGAGCCTTCCAACGGCATCTACATCGTCCGTCGCGGCAATGTGGTGAGGAAAGAGGTTGTCCGTTGACAACAGCCCCCTTACCATAGCACTCAATCGAGACTATTGACTGACCGGGGATTAGCGGCATATGGCTGCTAATCCCCGGTTTCTGTGTCTGGTTGTTATGTTGATTGTGATGGCTGCTGTCGGGCGGCTTATAGATGGTTTATGAGAAGTCGTAAGACGAGCAGGGTGGCTTTGTCGATGATTTCAGAGCGTGGGCCGGCAAGATGATACAGTTCTGAGAATGTTCCGTGAGGAGTCGTGACGGCGGTCCAGACTGTGCCCACCGGTTTGTCATCGCTGCCTCCTCCAGGGCCGGCTATGCCCGAGGTGGCCACGGCGCAATCGGTGTGGAACGCCTTGCATGCGCCCTCGGCCATCGCCCTGACAACCTCCTCTGAGACGGCCCCCTTGGCTGCAATCACCTCCGGATTCACTCCGAGGATGTCGGCCTTTGCCGTGTTGGAGTAGGTTACGGCGCCTCCGTTGTAGACATCCGAGCAGCCTGCGACGAGGGTCATATGGTGGGCGATGTTGCCGCCGGTGCAGCTTTCGGCGGTCGATAGCGTGAGCCCTTTCTCGCGGAGCATGTCAATCAGGTCGGGAGCGATTTCCTCGAGGTCTCTCAGAATATATGGATCCATATGTGGTCTGTTACATTGTCACCCTTGCGTAGGGGGCCGCGTCGTATCGGCAGAAGTCCCGGTCAAGGTATTTGAATTGTCCGGCGATGGCAATCATCGCGGCGTTGTCGGTGGTGAACGCGCGCTGTGGAATGAACGCCTCTATGCCGCGGGCCTCGCAATAGTCAGCCACGGCCTTGCGCACTCCGGAGTTGGCCGACACGCCGCCGCCGATGGCTATGGTCTTCACCATCGTCTGCCGGGCGGCCTTGTCGAGCTTGTCGATGAGTATGTCGATGATGGTCTTCTGCAGGGATGCGGCCAGGTCGGCCTTGTTCTCCTCTATGAAACGCGGGTTGGTCTTTATATTGTCGCGCAGGGTGTAGAGGAATGATGTCTTCAGGCCGCTGAAACTGTAATCAAGTCCGGGGATATGCGGTTTGGCAAATTTGAACCGGTCGGGGTTCCCCTCCGCCGCGAGCCGGTCGATGTGGGGGCCGCCGGGATAGGGGAGACCCATCACTTTGGCGCATTTGTCGAATGCCTCTCCGGCCGCGTCGTCGATTGTCTGGCCGATGATTTCCATTTTGTTGTAGTCCTTGACAAGGACTATCTGGGAATTACCTCCAGATACGAGCAGCGTCAGGAACGGGAATTGCGGCACCTTGTCGTCGGGCTGCTGCTTGACGAAATGGCTCAGCACATGGCCGTGGAGGTGGTTCACCTCTATTATGGGGATTCTGAGTCCCAGCGACATGCCTTTGGCGAATGATGTGCCTACGAGCAGCGAGCCGAGCAGGCCCGGGCCTCTGGTGAACGCGATGGCGTCGAGGTCGTGGCGGCTTATGCCGGCCCTTTTGATGGCTGCGTCTACCACCGGGACGATGTTTTGCTGATGGGCGCGGGACGCGAGTTCTGGCACCACACCTCCGTATTCCTCGTGGACGCTTTGTGAGGCAATCACGTTTGAGAGGAGGAGGCCGTCGCGTATGACAGCTGCCGATGTGTCGTCACATGACGACTCGATTCCGAGGATTGTAACGGTCTGTTTGTTCATGGTTGCAAAGTTACAAAAAAAGAGGGAATAATCTTCCTTATTCAAGGTGGTTTTGAACCAAGTGCTAAATATCAGGGAGCAAAGAGGTTTGGTCAGATTTATAAAAAGAAGTTAAAAAGGCGCTGTGTGCTGTCTTTGTGTCGTGAAAAACAACTGCTTATTGTCATTAAGGATGAAATTTAATTAAAAAATGTGGCAAAATGTTTGGAAAATTGGGCGAATTATCTTACCTTTGTCACTGTTGATACATTCCTACCACGCTTGGATGGAATTAAAGTAGGAAATCAAGTAAATTCTCTATGGTCGTTGGGCTTTTGCTATCGACCTTGACAGGTAACCAAATATTCTCTTCATCTGATTTAATATTCCCGCCGGAGTGGTCGTGATGACCGCTCCGGTTTTTTGTTGTGACAGCGGTAAATTCAGGTGGTAATTTTTTGTGTTATAAAACATATTTTTCCTCTTTGTGTTTTTGAGCATGCTTTGAACGTTTTAAAGCAAATTGCACATTGATTGGCCAAATGTGCAATGGATTCTGTTTGGAAAGTTGAAAGATAAGGGTAAATTGAAGTTAAATGTGTGAAAAATCAATTACATATTCCAAAAATGATAACCAAATATTGAAAATATGTGTGCAAAATAATTCAATTTTAACCCAAAAAATCTTTGAAGTTTGTCGGAATATCCAAAATTTTTACGAAATTTGCAGAAATTCAATTCCGTTGTGGATGAAGAGGCGACAAATGTTGGGTATATTTAACTCGTTTGAGCGTCTTTTTGAAGGAGAAACCCACATCCCGGAATTATGTTAAAGAACATATTTTTAGTCTTTCTCAATTGCCACCATTATGAGCCAGATCAAAAATTTCAAGGAACTGACATCCCATCTGTCTTCAATGAAAGAATGTCCTACAGTCGCAGTCGCGTGCCCGTATGACGAGGAGACCTGCGAGGCGGTGTCGAGGGCTCTTGCCGACGGCCTCATAAAAGCAGTGCTGGTAGGCGAGAAAGACAAGACCGCCGCTTCGGGGTTGGAAAAGCGCTTCCCCGGACTGGTGACCTCTGTTGATGCGTCAGACAGTCGCGACGCCGCCGCGAAGGCCGTGGCCCTGGTCAAGGCAGGCGAAGCTTCGATATTGATGAAGGGGCTGGTCAACACCGACGATCTGCTACGTGCGGTGCTGAACAAGGAGGACGGCATTCTCCCCGCAGGCACACTGCTGACACATATCACCGTCAGCGAGATTCCCGAGATGGACCATCTGCTGTTTTTCTCAGATGTCGCCGTGATTCCTTACCCGACCCTCGAGCAGCGCGAGCGTATGATAGAGCTTGATCTCACCATTGTGAGGAAGTTTGGTGTCAGCCGCCCAAAGGTGGCGCTGATTCATTTCACCGAGAAAGTGAACCCCAAATTCCCGAACTCGGTCGACTACCAGACAATCGTCGAGAGAGCGTCGCAGGGCGCATACGGCGAGATGGTTGCCGCCGGCCCGATGGATGTCAAGACCGCTGTCGACCTGCATTCCGCCCAGGTCAAGGGCATCGAGTCGGAAGTGTGTGGCAACGCCGACCTGCTGATTTTCCCGAACATCGAGTCGGGCAACACATTCTACAAGACGTTGTCTTATTTTACCAAAGCTAAGATGGCTGGCATCTTGCTCGGCCCGTCAGCTCCGGTCGTGCTGCCTTCGCGCAGCGACTCCGCCGACAGCAAATACAACTCCCTCGCCCTGGCAGCCATTGCGTCAGACCATTGACAGAGTCAGTCATTCCCTACATAATTAACGCGTAATAACAACTGCAATTGATGAAGATATTAGCCATTAACCCCGGTTCCACTTCCACGAAAATCGCCGTTTTCGAGGATGCCACGCCGATTATGACGCATACCATTCGTCATTCCGTGGAGGAACTTTCCCGGTTCCGTCGTGTTATCGACCAGCTCGACTATCGTCGTGAACTGGTGATCAAGGCTCTCGCCGACAACGCCATCCCCTTTGAGTTCGACGCTGTGATCGGACGCGGTGGTCTCACCCATCCGATTCCCGGTGGTGTATATGAGGTGAATGACGAGATGGTGCAGGCGATGTATGAGTCTCCGCGCGACCATGCCTGCAACCTCGGAAGCCTCATCGCCCATGACATCGCAATGGAGATCGACAGCTGCAAGGCGTTCATCGCCGACCCCGGAATCGTGGACGAGATGGATGAGATCGCGCGTGTCACCGGTTCGCCCATCATGCCCCGCATCACCACCTGGCATGCGCTCAATCAGCGCGCCATCGGCCGCCGGTTTGCCCGGGATTACTCTGCCGAGCATCCCGAGGCCCCCAAGAAATACGATGAGATGAATCTCATCATCTGCCATCTCGGAGGCGGCATCTCGGTAGGTGCCCACAAACATGGCAAATGTGTCGATGTCAACAACGCCTTTGATGGCGAAGGCCCCTTCTCGCCCGAGCGCGCGGGTTCGCTCCCCTCAGGTTTGCTCATCGACCTGTGCTACTCAGGCCGCTACACCAAGGAGGAACTGAAAAAGCGTATCAGCGGCAAGGCCGGACTGGCTGCCCATCTCGGCACAGTCTCCGTCCCTGAGGTAGAGCAGCGCATCGCCGACGGTGACGAGCATGCTCGTCTCGTGCTTGACGCCATGGTGTATTCAATCGCCAAGTCAATCGCCGCCCTCTCGCCTGTCTTCTATGGCGACATCGACGCAATACTCATCACCGGCGGAATCGCTCATTCAGACTACGTCATGAGCCGCCTGAAAAAACGCGTCGGATTCCTTGCCCCGGTATATGTGTATCCCGGCGAGGATGAGCTGGAGGCTCTGGCGCTCAACGCCCTCGGCGCGCTCAATGGTGACCTGGCCATCCAGACCTTTCATCTCGGCACCGGTATGCGCACCGTGTGTTCTCCAAAGGAGGCTCCCGTATGCGCCGGGTGAGAAAAGCAACTGAATGACGGCTGCTGTGCCGTCCCCACTGATCATAGTCTTTAATCCACACGGTTCCCGGTCCTGGCGAGATTTGTCGGGGCCGGGAATTCCATTTAATCACCGGCTGTGGTCTCCGGCGCGTCTCGTCTCAGACGCGTCTGAGCTTCCCGGTGGATGTGACAGGGAGGTTTTCGACGCGTATGATGCTTTTTGGCTGTTCAAACGGCGACAGGCGTTCCCGGCATATTTCCATAATGCTTTCGTCGGAGACGCGGGGGGATGTGGGGGCATCCTCGATGACCAGTGTGACAGCCTCTCCCCATTTCGGGTCGGCCACGCCTTTGAGGTAGAAACGGCACGGCAGCTTGCCGCGTAGTTTTCTCTCGGTCTCTTCCGGAAATATCTTGATGCCTCCTGTGTTTATGACATTGTCAAAACGCTCGCGCCAGATGAATCCCGAGTCATTCACAAGTCTGGCGATATCGTTGGTCTGCAGCACGGTGAAACTGTATCCCGGTGCGGTTATCCTCAGGCAGTCCCTGTTGTCGAGAGAGAAAGAGACTCCAGGCATAGCCGTGAAATGCTCCTCTCCGAGGCCGCGCAACGCGACATGGCTGCAGGTCTCAGTCATGCCGTAGGTGGCGAAAATGCCCATCCCGGGTTGACGGGCTGCGAGCAGGGCCTCCTCGGCGTCGTGTGGCAGGGCAGCCCCGCCGATTATCACATTCCTGATGGCTGAAGGATAGCTTTTGAGCGATTCCAGCAACGACAGGCATTGGGATGGCACTATCGGCAGCAGGTCGACACCCCCGGCGAGATACCCGGTAGTATCCTGTGATTGCAGGAATCTGTTTGAAGGGCGGCAGAAAGCGACCTCGCAGTCGGCGGCGATGGCTCTCGCTATCATCATCTTTCCCGCGATGTAATTTGCCGACAACGGACAAAGCAACCGTGAGCCGGAGTTGATTCCAAACCGCCTGTTGGTGGCGCGTGCCGAAACCAGTATGTCGGATTTCGGCAGCCTGATTTCCTTGGGCGCGCCGGTCGAGCCGGAAGTGTGGGCTGCGATATGAGCCTCATCCGACCCCCATTGGCGCAGGAAACCCTCCACCTCCGCGCGGCATCCTGGGTCTTCGGTCAGGTAAACGATTCTGAACATGTCACTGGTGATTGTCTTCCGCCGGGCTGGCCAGCCATAGGCGTTCGCCCCTCATCTCAAGGCGCGACGGAGTGTTGTTGGTGTAGAGGTTGCCTGTCCCGAGCCCCTGTGGCATCGAAGGCTGCATGGAGGCGGTCCACCTGCCAAGAGCCTCCAGGCCGATGTTAGACTCAAGGGCTGATGTCGCCCACCAGCCTATGCCGCGCTCCACGGCAAGCGAAATCCATTTCTCCGCTTCCCTGAATCCTCCGCATAGCGATGGTTTCAGGATGATGTAGCGAGGGGAGACGGCTTCAAGCATATGGATTTTCTCCTCGGTTGAGGTGAACCCGATCAACTCCTCGTCAAGGGCGATGTCGATGGGGGAGAGGGCGCATATGCGCCTCATGTCATCCCATTGCCCGGATTTAATGGGCTGTTCGAGGGAGTGTATGCTGAATTCCGACAATCGACCCAGCCGCTCAAGGGCGTTGGCTGGAGTGAATCCTCCGTTTGCGTCGAGCCGCAACTCTATGTCAGACTGGGAGAACTCCCGGCGGATGCCGGCAAGCAGTTCCATCTCATCCTCGAAGTCTATCCCTCCGATTTTCAACTTCACGCAATGAAACCCGCTGTCGAGTTTCTCGCGTATGCGGCGGCGCATCGTCGCCTTGTCTCCCATCCACACCAGCCCGTTTGTGGTGATGCCCTCCTTGCCGCCGAGCCATCCGGCCTCCTTACCGGAGGTGGGGTAGAGGCCGCCGCGCAGCAGTGCCGACTCGAATCCGAATCGGATTGAGGAAATCTCCGGGAGCGACTGCATCGCCTCCTCGAGTGTGGCGCATTCGGATGCCATGCGGCAGGCGGTGTCGAGCCGCTCCTCAAAGTCGGGGGTGTCCTCGCTGCTTAGCCCCTTGAACATGGCGGCCTCCCCGACGGAGCAACCGCCGGGGAACTGGTGTGACTCGATTCTCACAAACCATGTCGGTTTCTCGGTCATCGAGTCGCGCGAGGTTATCGCCCTCTCGCGGAAACGGAGGGTGTGTCTTTGCCAGGAAACTTTCATCAGCGGGGTCAGCCGGGGAATTTGGGGAACTGCCCGAAGTCGGGGTCGCGTTTTTCAAGGAAAGCGTTTTTCCCCTCCTGCGCCTCAGGCATAAGGTAGTAAAGTAACGTGGCGTCTCCGGCAAACTCCATGAGGCCGGCCTGCCCGTCAAGTTCGGCGTTAAGCGCGCGTTTGATCATTCGGATTGCCATCGGGGAGCGTTGCAGGATGGTGTCACACCATTCAAGGGTCTCCTCCTCCAGGCGTTCGAGGGGCACGACGGCATTGACCATACCCATGTCAAGGGCCTCCTGGGCGGTGTACTGGCGGCAGAGATACCAAATCTCGCGTGCTTTCTTCTGGCCCACGCACCTGGCGAGGTAGGATGAGCCGAATCCGGCGTCGAAGCTGCCGACTTTCGGGCCGGTCTGGCCAAACCGGGCGTTTTCAGACGCGATTGACAGGTCGCAGACCACATTCAGCACATTGCCGCCGCCTATGGCGTATCCGTTGACCATGGCGATTACAGGCTTCGGAATGGAGCGGATGGCCTTGTGAAGCTCAAGCACATTGAGGCGCGGAGTGCCGTCTGAGTCGACATATCCGCCCAGCCCCTTGTAATGCTGGTCCCCTCCCGAGCAGAATGCCTTGTCGCCCGCCCCGGTCAGGATGATCACGCCGATTTCAGGTGTCGAGCGGCAATAGTTCATCGCGTCAAGCATCTCGAAGTTGGTCTGCGGGCGGAAAGCGTTGTAGACCTCCGGGCGGTTGATGGTTATCTTGGCGATTCCTCCTGATTGCTCGAAGAGGATGTCTTCATACTTCTTTATGGTTTTCCAGTCGTGTTTCATTTTGGGAAATATGCAGTTGTTTTTTTGATTTATCCTTTGGTTGTGGCGGTCTGGATTTCAAGCAGCGCGGGTCGGTCTGCGGTGGATATGAATCCGGTCAGCGACCGGGCCAGCTCATCGGCGGATGACGCCTTGAAATAGGCCAGCCCGTAGGCCTCGGCCAGGGATGCGAGCGGCAGGCGCAGGTCGCAAGCGAAATACCGCTCAAGCTCTGGCAACGCCCGGGTGGAGGCGATTTTCCGGAAAATGCCGCCTCCGCCGTTGTTTATCACCACGATTTTGAGTCGCGGGGAGAGGAGGTCGGAAGAGAGCGCGGCGATGTCATATTGCATAGAGGTGTCGCCGGTCAGCAACACGGTGGTGCCCTTGTATGCCAGTGACGCTCCGAGGGCGGTCGAGACCGACCCGTCTATGCCGCTGACCCCACGGTTGCAGTCGCGGCGGTGAAACCGGCACGCGTCGCCGATTACCGCGTAGCGTGGTGTCAGCCCGTTGCTGAGCTGCAGGTTCCATTCGCGCGGGAGCGAGGACAGCAGGGTCAGGATGGCCGAGCGGTCAGACCATTTGGCGCTGTCGCCTGTCAGTTGCCGGGCGGCCTGCGACTCCTCGCAGCGGAATGCCGCCTCATGCCATAACGACTTGAATTCTCCCATCCCCGGCTCGCGGCCACGGGCGAGATATTCCATCGCGTTGGCGAAGCGTGGGAAAAACTCATCCTCGCTTATCTCGATTCGGCGTGTCAGCGAGAAATATGAGTCGATGAGCGAATCATTCTCCCCCACATGCCAGTGTTCGGCAATCTCTGCGCGCCGCAGGTATTCCTTAAGTTTCTTCGACAGGAGACCGCCCCCGAAGGTTATCAGCAGGGATGGCCGCGACGATGGTTTCCTCAGCAGTTCGGAGTCGAGCATCAGGTCGGGACGAGACAGGATTCCGAGCACATTCAGGTTGGCGAGAGCGTCGGCGACCACCACGACCCCGGGCAACGGGGCGATTTTGGAGAACGCGCGGTTAAGGGCCGATGACGGAGGGCAGAATCCTCCGACGACGAGGACTTCGCGGTTTGTTGCCTCGGAGGCCAGCCTGCGCGCATCCTCCACGGCGAGCCTGCGCGGCGGAAGCATCAGGTCGATTTTCCTGAAACCTGGCCGCGGCAGTTCCACGGTCTCTGATGTCAACGGCTCATCGAACGACACATTGATATGCACCGGGCCTGGCCGCCTGGTCAGGGCTGTCTGCAACGCCTCGTTCAGGACGCGGTTGGCCATCCACCTGTCCCTGTCGCCCGAGATTTCCCCCCTGAGGGTGTATGACGCTTTGACGATGTTGCCCAGCGCGCCAGGCTGCGCCATCGTCTGGCTGTCATCCTGCCCGATCCATTCCGCCGGGCGGTCGGCGGATATGACGATAAGCGCCACTTTGCGGTAATATGCCTCGGCGATGGCCGGGGCATAGTTGAGCAACGCCGTGCCGGAGGTGCATACAAGTGCCGCCGGGCGCCGCGACACAAGGGCGTGGCCCAGGGCGATGAACGCCGCCGACCGTTCGTCGACCACCGGGCGCACGGTCAGCTCCTGGTGGCGGGCGAAAGCGATGATGAGGGGAGCGTTGCGCGACCCCGGCGATGAGAAAATGTCGGTGACCCCATAGGCCGCCAGCGCGCTGGCGAGGCTATGGGCGGTTTCTTTTACACAGTTGACCATTTCAATACAAAATTAGAAAAAATGGAGGAAAAATTTCGTAACTTTGCGGAGAAAAATTCGACGACATGACAAAGCCAGCTATCCATACCGCCGGGGAGGCGACCCCGGATTTCCCCCGTACCGAGCGCCAGTTCGACCAGGTGATAGGGGAGTGCCGAGAGGTGTTCGCTTCAAAACTCCGCGACTATGGCGCGTCATGGCGGCTGATGCGTCCGACAGCCGTCACCGACCAGATTCTCATCAAGGCCGACCGCATCCGCTCGCTTGAGACGAAAGGGGAGAGCCGGGTGGACGAGCCGGTCGACGACGCGTTCCGCGCGATAGTCAACTATGGGATAATAGGCCTGATACAGCTCCAGCTCGGTTATGCCGACCGCAAGGATGTTTCCCCCGAGGAGGCGTTGGCCCTCTACGACAGCCATATGTCGGCCACCCGTGATGTGATGCTGGCAAAGAACCACGATTACAATGAGGCGTGGCGCAAGATGCGCGTCAGCTCATACACTGACCTCATACTGATGAAGCTTATGCGCACCAAGGAAATCGAGGACAACATGGGCCATACCGAGGTGTCGGAGGGCATTGACGCGAATTACCAGGATATGATCAATTATGCTGTTTTCGGCCTTATAAAGCTCGCCGAAGCGGCACGTACCAATGACTGATATGCCTGGACGGAACAAAGACGCGGGACAAGGATGGATCGCGCGGGTGGCCGGCAGCCGCTGGATGCCTGCTGCGGTCTGGACGCTGAGGGTCTTGACAGGTTCGCTGTTCATAATGTCAGGCCTTGTCAAGGGGATTGACCTCTGGGGATTCATCTTCAAGATAGAGGACTACCTCGCCGTATGGGGCCTCTCCCAGCCAAGGTCGCTGGTTCTGATGGCCGCGTTGCTTATCTCAGGATATGAGTTTGTCTTCGGCTGCATGCTGGCCGCAGGCTGCTATAAGCGTGTGTCGGTGTGGGCCTTGACCGCTATGATGGGGTTTATGCTACCCCTGACAGCCTATATCGCCATCGCCAATCCTGTCAGCGACTGCGGGTGTTTTGGCGATTTCTGGGTGATTTCCAATACCTGGACTTTCATAAAGAACATACTGCTGACCGCCGCCCTGCTGTTTCTGCTGATATTCAACCACCGGCTGAAGGCTGGTATGTTCCAGCCCGCGATACAGTGGATTGCAGGCGCATGGGTCTCGCTGTATTTCATACTGGTGGCCCTTTATGGCTACAACGTGCAGCCGATGGCCGACTTCCGCCCTTATCCGGTAGGATCCCCGCTCGTGGAGGATGGTGATGAAGATGAGTCGCCGGTAGCCTATGACGACGAGGCCGACGGCGAGGAGGAGTGGGCCGGCGAGATGACATTCATATATGAGCGTGACGGCCAGCGGCGCGAGTTCACCATCGACGACCTGCCTGATTCCACCTGGACTTTTGTCGAGCGTGTTGAGAGCGGCGCGCCTGCCGCCGGGAATGCCGGCGCTGACTTCGTGGTGTATGATGTCGACGGGGAGGATGTCACCTCCGAGGCGGTCTCCGGAGTAGGCTCCGAGCTGCTGGTGGTGATTCCCGAACCGCAGCGCATAGACATATCATACACCTACTTCCTGAACGAACTGAAACAGTGGGCCGACACGTCGGATGTCAGGATGGCCTGCGTGATAGCCGCCGACAAGAGGGGCATCGACTATTGGAAAGATGTCTCGATGGCGGCCTATGACGTGTATTCCGCCGAAGACACAAAACTCAAGGAGCTTGTGCGCGGCACCATGTCGATTGTCGAGTTGGAGGATGGCTGCGTGGCCGCGAAATACACCCTTAGCTCGATTGACGGGAAGATTCTCGATGAAGGCCCTTCTGGCAAGAATCTGCTGGCCCGTATGGCGCCCAGGCCGGGGGCCTGGTTCAAGGCTCTGACCGGATTCTTCGGGGTGGCGTTGCTGTTACTTTATCTCTTCCAGAGCCTCGTTTTGGCTGTTTCTGCAAGAATTAGGGGATTTTATCAAAAAAAAGCCGTAAATTTGCAGTCGAAATCAAAGGACACCGCCTGAGACCCTGGCGAAGGCCGTCGGCCTCCCGCGGATTCCTGTCAACCTCAACCATAACAAACTCCAAAATAATTATGAGAAAAAACATCGTAGCAGGTAACTGGAAGATGAACACCACCCTCGCCGAAGGCGTAGGGCTGGCCAAGGATGTGAACGAAGCCCTCAAGGGCATCGATGCGAAGTGTGACGTGGTGATCTGCGTTCCTTTCACCCATCTGGCTTCCGTTGCCGGCGTTATCGATTCCAAGCTCGGTCTCGGTGCAGAGAACTGCGCAGACCATGTCAAAGGCGCTTACACCGGCGAGGTTTCCGCTCCCATGGTGGCTTCCACCGGTGCCAAATATGTCATCCTCGGCCACTCGGAGCGCCGTCAGTACTACGGCGAGACCTCTGAAATCCTCAAGACAAAGGTCAACCTCGCCCTGGCTGAGAACCTGACCCCCATCTTCTGCATCGGCGAGGTGCTCGAGGAGCGCGAGAACGGCACATTCCTTGATGTTGTCACCAAGCAGATCGAGGAAGCCCTCTTCGACCTCTCCGCCGAGGAATTCGGCAAGCTCATCCTCGCTTACGAGCCCGTCTGGGCCATCGGCACCGGCAAGACTGCCACCGCCGAGCAGGCTGAGGAAATGCACGCCCACATTCGTGGCGTCATCGCCGGCAAGTATGGCCAGGAGGTGGCCGACAACTGTTCCATCCTTTACGGCGGCAGCTGCAAGCCCTCCAACGCCAAGGAAATCTTCGAGAAGCCCAATGTCGACGGTGGTCTCATCGGCGGCGCCGCTCTCGACTGCGCTTCCTTCATGGGCATCGTCACCGCTTTCTGATAAAGACTTCAATCAACGGTATGAGGGAGAGGACGCGCCGCGCGTCCTTTCCCGTCATGCCTTTTTTACCCATAGAGCCTTCAACCACCGTCAAATGAATCCTCTTTCACGAATTATATCCCTTCTGCTTGTTCTCTCCGTGGCCGTCGGGACTGCGATGGCCGACATTGTAGAAAATCTCAACCGTCCCGGCTCGACCGTGACCGTGGAGCAGCCTCAGGCTCTTGCCGAACGTCTGCGGATGCCTGATGGTGTATCCTCTGAAGACGCGCCCGACGAGGGAGGTGTCGAGGAGGAGAAGGAGTCTCCGGCCGTCCACCGGTCGAAAGGCAAAACCGTGGGTTTCAGGGTGCAGGTCTATGCCGACAACAACCAGCGTGTGGCCAAAGGGGAAGCTCGTCAGCGTGAGAGAGCCGTCGGACGCCGTTTCCCGTCGATGATGACATATGTCGCATATGTGTCGCCCTATTGGCGTCTGCGTGTGGGTGACTTCCGCACACAGGCCGAGGCCGAGAAAGCCGCCGCCGACATCCGTCGCGCGTTCCCGTCTTACGCAAAGGAGGTCAGAGTGGTCAGAGACCGCATCAATGCCCGCTGAGCCGTGCCACCTGTCGGTGTTGGCTTTGCCTTAATCAAGGATAAACGATTGACATGAATTCATATCAGGAAGACGATTTTCCCGAAGGTGCCACCCCCGTCGAGAGGGATGCGATTTCGGAGATTGCCTCTCATTACGAGGCCATTTTGAAACTTGTCGGCGACGATCCCTCACGTGAAGGATTGCGCAAAACCCCGATGAGGGCCGCCCGCGCTTTATGGTATGCCACATCGGGCAACCGTTCGGGCCAGCCTGCCGACCTGATGCGCAAGGCCCTGTTCTCTCATGAAGGTTCGCAGATGGTGGTTGTCCGCGACATAGAGTTTTATTCGCTGTGCGAGCATCACATATTGCCCTTTTTTGGCACTGTCTCTGTCGGTTACATTCCCGATGGCCAGATAGTAGGGCTCAGCAAGCTCGCCCGCGTGGTCAACGCCGTGGCCCGCAGGCTTCAGGTGCAGGAACGTCTCACGGCCGAAATCTGCAAGGCCGTCGAGGAGGCCCTCCATCCACTTGGAGTGATTGCCACATGCCGTGCCTCTCACCTTTGCATGCAGATGCGCGGGGTGGAGAAGCAGCAGGCGTCGACCGTCACCACTCATTACACCGGGCTTTTCGAGAGCGACCCGTCATTGCGTGAGGAATTCCACCGCATGACCGCCGGAGCCTGACATATAGACATACTATCGAACAACATACCGACAACGTATGAATGAATTGCTTATAACATGCGCGATGAGCGACTGGTTTTCAGCCCAGTTTCTCCTCGATTTCTTTTATAACAACGCCAGCTACCTCTTCGTGTTCCTGTTCATGGTGATCGAGAGTTCATTCCTCCCGTTCCCCTCAGAGGTGGTGGTGCCTCCGGCCGCATATATCGCCGTTACCCGTGGCGACTTGAATGTCATCCTGGTGGTGCTTGTAGCTACCGCCGGAGCTGTGGTCGGAGCCTTGATAAACTATTTCCTTGCCGTGTGGCTCGGACGTCCGATTGTCTATGCATTCGCCAACAGCCGTCTCGGCCACGCCTGCCTCATCGATGAAGCCAAAGTGGAGAAAGCCGAGAAATATTTCGATGCCCACGGCGCGCTGTCGACATTCATAGGCCGCCTGATTCCCGCTGTGCGCCAGCTAATATCCATCCCCGCCGGATTGGCAAGGATGAACATAGGCGTGTTTGTCATCTTCACCGCCCTTGGTGCCGGGGTGTGGAACTGCGTGCTTGCCGCCCTCGGTTACTGGCTCGGCAAGACCGTCCCCTACTCACAGCTCTTTGAGTCAGTCGAGAAATACAACCATTATTTCACCATCGGCGGTTTCTGCCTGCTGCTTGTCTGCATCCTCTTCATCGTATGGCAGGCTATGAAAGGCAAGTCGAAGAAGACCACCGACGGTGGCAAATGATGAATCCCCAACCAGCGTAACCTCATAAATAACACCATGCTTGTTTCCCCCTCGCTTTTGTCGGCTGATTTCGCCAACCTGGCGAAAGACGTAGAGATGATAAACCGCAGTGAAGCAGACATGCTCCATCTCGATGTGATGGACGGCGTGTTTGTCCCCAACATTTCTTTCGGCTTCCCTGTGATGGAGGCTGTCAGGAAAATCTGCGACAAACCCCTCGATGTCCACCTGATGATTGTCGAGCCGGAGAAATGGGTCAACCGTCTGCGCGACCTCGGTGCGGAGATAATGAATGTCCATCAGGAAGCCTGTGTGCATCTCGACCGCACCATCCACGCCATCAAGGAGGCTGGGATGAAGGCCGCCGTCACTCTCAATCCCTCCACACCGGTGTGTATGCTCGAGGATGTCATCGCCGAACTTGACATGGTGCTGCTGATGTCGGTAAATCCCGGTTTCGGAGGCCAGAAGTTCATCGCGAACGCCGTGGCCAAGACCCGCCGCCTGCGCGAGATGATTGACCGCACAGGTTCCGGCGCGCTTATCGAAATCGACGGCGGAGTCAACGCCTCCACAGGCAAGCTCCTCGCCGAGGCTGGTGCCGACATCCTCGTCGCCGGCAGCTATGTCTTCAACGCCGCCGATCCCCTCGCCGCCATCCGCTCCCTCAAGCAGCTCTGAACCGCCCCGTCACGACAAACACCCAACTCATTCCGCCGTGATTGAGACCGACCGACTGATATTGCGCCATTGGCGCGAGGATGATGCCCCCGCGCTCTATAAATACGCCTCAGACGGCCGTGTGAGCGAGCTTGCCTTGTGGCCGCGCCACACCTCCGTCGAATTCAGCCTGGAGGTGTTGCGCAACTTCTTCATCCCCAACCGCGACACATTCGCTATGGTGCTGAAAGAAACCGGTGGGCCTATAGGTTGTATCGGCCTTGTGCCTCCCGGTGACGAACACTATGAAATCAACCCATCCGAACGGGAAATCGGCTATTGGATAGGGCATCCCTACTGGGGACACGGCCTGACCATTGAAGCGTTGCAAGCACTCACCACCTACTGCTTCCACAAGCTGCATATACCCTCCCTTCTGATAACCACCGACCTCCGCAACATCGCCTCGCAGCGCGTCGCCCTGAAATGTGGCTTCCGCCCCCTCGCCGATTACACCTTTGACGGCATCCCCGGCAAAGCCTTCCGTCTCCTCCCCTGAGCATCCCCGGGTCTCACGCAGATTCAGCAGATACGCAGATTTCCCGCAGATAAAGCAGATATAAGGATTAGAGAAGATTGGAGATTGGTCTCACAGATTACACAGAAGCCATCCGGAAGACAAGAATCCGGATGGCTTCTGTGTAATCTGTGTAATCTGTGAGACCTTTTTTAATCTGGCCTATCCTTTTATCTGCTTTATCTGCGGGAAATCTGCGTATCTGCTGAATCTGCGTGAGACCCGTTGCCATCCATAGGGGAACAAGGGGGTAACTCCGTTGGAATCCGGGTGGAAAATTTGGAACGGGGGGAGAGGGATAAATTAGATTGGAAGGAATGGTGTGGATTTGGGAAATTGTTGTAATTTTGTGGAAACAATTCGAGTTTCCATTGGAATGAATGAAGAGCCTTTAAGCCAGCTGTATCTTAAAGATACGGCGTTTCATAACCTGATGCAGCGGCGCGTGTTCAACGTGTTGCTGGTGGCCTCCCCCTATGACGCTTTCATGATGGAGGAGGACGGACGTGTGGAGGAGCAGCTCTACAACGAGTATGTGGCCCTCAACCTCTCCTCACCTCCGCGCATTACCCGCGTGTCTCATATCAGCGAGGCCCTGGCGATGATGGCCCAGAAGAATTTCGACCTGGTGATAGCCATGCCGGGCATGGACATCAGCGAGACCTTCATAGGGGCCAAGGAGATAAAGCTGGTGTTTCCGGATGTGCCCATCGTGGTGCTGACCCCCTTCTCCAAAGAGGTGTCGCGCCGTCTGGCCTCGGAGGATTTCAGCGGCATCGACTATGTGTTTTCGTGGCTCGGCAACGTCGACCTGCTACTCGCCATCATAAAGCTGCTCGAAGACAAGATGAACGCCGAGAATGACGTTCTGGAGGTCGGGGTGCAGATGATTCTGATGGTGGAGGACTCCGTGAGGTTCTACTCCTCGATATTGCCTCATCTCTACAAGTTCCTGCTCAAACAGAGCCATGAGTTCTCCACCGAGGCTCTCAACGAGCATGAGAAGATGTTGCGCATGCGCGGCCGTCCGAAAGTGATGCTCGCCCGCGATTACGAAGAGGCTGTCGCGCTCTATGACAAGTATTCCGACAAGATGCTGGGCATCATCACGGATGTCTCCTTCAAGCGTGGAGGGGAGAAGGACTCGCAGGCCGGCCTTAGGTTTGCCGGGTTTGTCAGGGACAACGACCCATACCTACCGATAATCGTGGAGTCCACTGAGACCTCCAACGCCCCCCTGGCCAAGGAGTTCAACGGGATATTCCTCGACAAGAACTCCAAGAAACTCCCGGTCGACCTCGGCAAAGAGATAATGCGCAATTTCGGCTTCGGGGATTTCGTGATGCGCGATCCCGACACTGGCGAGGAGATAATGCGCATACATTCGCTCAACGAGATGCAGAAGCGGATGTTCCAGATTCCCGACAAGACCCTGCTCTGGCACGCCTGCCGCAACGACATATCGCGTTGGCTCTACTCCCGCGCGATGTTCCCCATCGCCGATATCATCCGGCGCCACCGCTTCCGCAACATCGAGGAGGCCCAGGAGGTGAAACAGCTATTTTTTGACCTCATCGTCAAGTACAGGAAGATGAAAAACAGGGGGGTGGTGGCCGAGTTCCGCAAGGAGCGTTTCGACTATTACTCCAACTTCGCCCGTATCGGGCAGGGGTCGCTCGGCGGCAAAGGGCGCGGCCTGGCCTTCATCGACTCGATAATCAAGAAACACCCGGAGTTTGACAATTTCCAGGGTGTCTCGATATCCATCCCCCGCACGGTAGTGATATGCACCGACATATTCGACGAGTTCATGGCCGACAACGACCTCTACCCCGTGGCGTTGTCAGACGTGTCAGACGAGGAGATACTCTCGCGGTTTCTCGCGGCGCGTCTTCCCGACCGTGTGCGCGAAGACCTCCTGGCCCTGACAGAGGTTGTAGACAAGCCGCTGGCCATCCGCAGCTCGTCGCTCCTCGAGGACTCCCACTACCAGCCGTTCGCCGGAATCTACTCCACATACATGATTCCGCGCATCGCCGACGGCGAGCAGATGCGAAAGGTGCTGACCGATGCCATAAAGGGGGTCTACGCCTCGGTGTTCTATGCCGAGTCCAAGGCCTATATGTCGGCTACCTCCAATGTCATCGACCAGGAGAAGATGGCGGTCATCATCCAGGAGGTAGTCGGCACCGACCATGACGGATGCTACTTCCCCTCATTCTCCGGGGTTGGCCGCTCGCTCAACTATTACCCGATAAACGACGAGCTGACCGAAGACGGCGTGGCGCAGGTGGCCATCGGCCTGGGCAAATACATCGTTGACGGAGGGATGGCCCTGCGGTTCTCTCCCAAACATCCCGGCAAGGTGTTGCAGACATCCACCCTCGACCTTGCGTTGCGCGACACCCAGAGACAGCTTTACGCCCTTGACCTCAACAGTGTCCCTGAGGATTTCAAGGTGGATGACGGCTTCAACATCACGAAAAAGAATGTACAGGATTTCGCCCGCATTGGTGACACCCTGAAATACCTCGTATCCACATTCGACATCAACGACCAGATGCTGCGCGACACCCATCTCGGCATAGGCCGCAAGGTGGTCACATTCTCCAACATCCTGCGCGACAATGTTTTTCCTCTCGCTCAAGCGGTTGACACGATGCTGTCAACCGGCCAGGAGGCCATGCAGCGCCCTGTGGAGATTGAGTTTGCCGGGAACATCGGCAAGGACGGCAACCTCAAAGGACGCATCTACTGGCTCCAGATACGCCCGATTATCGACCGCAAGGAGGATGTCGACGAATCGGTGCTGGCCCTCGGAAATTCCGACCTGATACTGCGGAGCCAGACCGCCCTCGGCCACGGGACAAACGACTCGGTGAGCGTCGTGGTGTATGTCAGGCCCGAGCATTTCTCCTCGTTCCGCAATCCTGAAATCGCCCAGGAGATTTCGCGGCTCAACAAGGGATTCATGGACTGTGGGGAAGGGTATGTGCTGATAGGCCCCGGACGCTGGGGTTCGTCAGACAACGCGCTTGGGATTCCGGTAAAGTGGGCCGACATCTCGGCAGCGCGTCTTATCGTAGAGTCCTCCCTGGCCAATTACAGGGTCGAGCCGTCGCAGGGCACTCATTTCTTCCAGAACCTGACCTCGTTCGGTGTCGGATATTTCACCGTCAATCCCTTCGCGGGGGAGGACTACTACGACATCGACTATCTCAACTCGATGCCTGCCGAATATGAGTCTGAGACCTTGCGCATCGTCAGGATGCCGTCGTCCCTTGTCATAGGCATAAATGGCCGGAAAGGGACAGGAGTGGTGGCCAAGCCGGGGACGGTGAAATGAAATTCTCCATCCATTGATGGTTAAGGGATGAAAAATATGGGAGTTGCCCCCCGCAATGTAGATTTATTTTTGTAACTTTGTGTGTTGGTAGATGATGAGACGCGCGCCTGGGGCGCCGGGCTGTCGTCTGCCGGCTTACACTTGCAAATATAGACTGAATGGGCTTCTTCGATATTATGAAAAGGGCGATGGGGTTTTCCCCCGCCGACGATGACGAACTGGAGGTGGAGGGGATAGACGCCACCGTCACTCCTCTGCGCCAGCGGGCTCTCCCTGCCCCCGCCGGGAATGAAGATGACCCCCAGGAGGCGGATGGCGGGGACAGTCAATCCGACACTGACAACAGTGGTGATGGCTCCCTGCGGGCTTCCGTGGAGGGCCGCCCCGACGCGTCTGTGATTTTCGCGGGTGTCGTCGGAATATTCAACGAGGCCCTGCCCGCGTTCTTGCGCGAGAGCGTCGACCCTGAGAAGCAGCGTCAGTTGCTTTTTGACTCCCTTGACAAGTCTGTGAAGGATTATTTCGAGCATATGGAGAGGAATGTGGAGCGCAGGCTCCACTCCCGTTACCAGGCCGAGAGCCACCACCTCCAGGAACAGATAGAGGAGCTGCGCCGGAAAGCCCGCAAGGAGGAGGAGGGCAACTCAAACGCGAAAAACCTCCAGCTCAGCGCCGAGCGCCAGAAACGCGCCCTTTCCGAGAGGGTTCACGAACTTGAGAAACAACTCGCCTCTATCGAGGCCGAGAATGAGCAATACATCCTTGAAAACAAGTCGATGGCCAACAAGTTGCGTATGGCCGCGCTGGTTGACGGGGATGTGGAGGCCGGTGAGCGCATCGCCGAGGCTGACCGCAAGGTGGCCGAGGCCGAGGGGCAGCTTGCCGCAGCCCAGGAGGCCCTGAAGCTATCGGAGGAAAGAATAGCGGAACTCACGGCCGCCGCCGTCACCCAGGCGACCGCCGAAGACAACGCCCGTGTGGCCGAACTCGAAAAGGAGGTCGCCCTGTTGCGCGACAGCCTCGAGCAGGCCAGGGCTAAGGATGAGTTGAGCCGTGTGATGGTCAATGACCTCAACGCGCGCGCTGCGGAAGCCCGCAGGATTGCCGCCGAGAAGGAGGAGCAGGCCGCCTCGATGCAGGCTGACCTCTCCGGCCTGAATGAACAGCTCGCATTGATGACCGCCCGCCTGGCCAAGGCGCAGGAAGACCTGCAGGTTGTCAAGGAGGTGCAGGAGCAGGTTGTGAAACTGGAGGAGAGCCAGCGGGTCAACGATGCCGCCCTGCGCCGCCAGAAAGACGAACTGATGGAGAAGGATGAGCTGATAAGAATCAAGGACGCCGACATACTGACCAAGAATGCCACTCTCCGCATCAAGGATGAGACAATCCGCCGTCTTGAGGACCAGACCGACTCGCTCAGGAAATCAGTGGAGACCGCCCAGTTTGAGAAGGCACAGGCCGAGAGCGCGCTGCGTTCGGAGATAGAGCGGCTGAAAGCCCTTAAAGGCATCACATCCCCGGTCGACACGGCGGTGGTTGCCACACCTGAAGTGACTGTCGAGATACCGGTTGTCGCCGACTCTGTCGCCGACACCCCTGAGATAGACCTTACACTTGACCTTCCGGAACTTGTCACTCCCGAGGTGGAGACGGCCGCCGCGCCGAAACCACGCAGGGGCAGACCGCCCAAGCCCCGTAGGGAGAGAGAGGTGCAGCCTCCCGCAAAGAAGGCAGAGAAGGCTCCGGCCCGAGAGGATGCCGACGACAATGACTTCTCTCTCCTCGACAGCACCGACTGGCTGATAGCCACTCCGGCCCCCGAACCACCTAAGCCAAAACGCCAGCGCAAGCAAAAGGCCGACAGCGCCGATGATGCTTTCGGCTACAAGGAGCCTGTACGTCAGGAGCCTCCTGACAATCCGGCGCAGATGTTGCTCTGGTAATTGAAATTAAAATTGTTGATGATGAACAACTTAACGAAGACATTCACCTGTCTGGCCGTTTCCCTTGCAATAGGGGGCGGCCCCGTTTACGCGCAGGCCAGGATAGATGTGGAGAGCATCGCCCGATATGTTTATCCGGGCAACACTCCCGACTCCCCGAAAAGTTTCACATATCTGCCCGATGGTGAAAGCTATCTACTTTTGGGCAACGACGGCAAGACCATCGAACGTTATGAGACGGCCACCGGCAAGCTGCTGGAGACTGTGCTTGATGTGAGCCACACGCGTGAAAGCTCCGTGAAGTCGGTAGAGAGCTTCATCCTGAGCCCGGATGGCTCCAAGATACTGTTGTACACATCCAAGACTCCGGTTTACCGCCATTCCTTCAAGGCCGACTGGCATGTGTTTGAAATCAAACGCAACATACTGCGGCCGCTTTCCAAGCAGTTCGCGCTGCAGCAGGCCCCGCTCTTCTCTCCTGATGGCCGCATGGTGGCGTTCGTGGCGGGCAACAATATCCACATCAAGAAAATCGACTATGACTCGGAGGTGGCCGTGACTAAAGACGGCGAGGCCGACAAGGTGATAAACGGTATCCCCGACTGGACCTATGAGGAGGAGTTTGCCACGGATTGCTCGATGGCCTGGGCCCCAGACAATTCCACCCTCTGCTACCTGCGCTACGACGAGGAGAAGGTGCCGAAATTCTCTTTTCCCCTCTATGAGGGATATTGCACCCCCTCGGCTCAATATGCCCTTTATCCCGGGACAGTCTCATACAAATATCCTGTGGCCGGACAGCCCAACTCGGTGGTCACCCTCCACAGTTATGATGTCGAGACCCGCAAGACCAAAGACATACAGCTCGGCAGCACGGCGGTGGAATACATCCCCCGCATAGCCTATGGAGGCAAGTCTGCTGAAAGGCTGATGGCTGTGACCCTCAACCGCGCCCAGAACCGTATGGAGGTGTTCGCCGTCAATCCCAAATCGACCGTCTCAAAGTCAGTGCTGGTCGAAGAGTCCAAGGCGTGGCTCAATCCGATGGCCTACGAGCAGATCCACTGGGGTGACGACAGTTTTGTCATCTCCTCAGAGCGCTCGGGCTGGAATCATCTTTACGAATATTCATACGCCGGGCAGCAGCTCCGTCAGCTTACCTCGGGAGAATTCGACGTGACTGACTATTACGGGACTGATGCCCAAGGGAACGCCTACTTCCAGTCGACCGCGCAGCAGATTGATGGCCAGGGCGACCGTGGGGCCTTGAGCCGTGTGGTGCAGAAGATTGACAAGTCAGGCAAAAAGACCCAGCCGGTGACCCCGTCGAACGGATGGGCTTCGGCCACATTCTCGCCTGCGATGAATTACTATGTTGTCAATTACAGCAACGAGCAGACGCCTCCCCGCCACACGATGCGCAACACCAGGGAGAAAGACCTCAGGGTGCTTGCCGACAACGCCGAGTATGCCGCCCGTTATGCCTCGCTCCCCCGCAAGGAATTCTTCACCATGACCTCTGAGGGATACACCCTCAACGGCTACATCATCAAGCCCTCGGGTTTCGACCAGTCGAAAAAATATCCGGTCATAATGTGGCAGTACAGTGGCCCTGGCTCGCAGGAGGTCACTGACCGCTGGCGCATGGACTGGGATTATTACGCCGCTGCCGAACGTGGCTTCGTGGTGATTTGTGTCGACGGCCGTGGCACAGGTGGCCGTGGCGCGTCTTTCCGCGACATCGTTTACCGCAACCTCGGCCATTACGAGACCATCGACCAGCTTGCAGCGGCCCAGTATGCGGCGTCGCTCCCCTTTGTCGACGGCTCGCGCATCGGAATCGCGGGGTGGAGCTATGGCGGGTATGAGACACTGATGGCCATATCCGATACGGCCTCACGGTTCAAGGCCGCTGTGGCCATCGCCCCGGTGACGTCATGGCGCTATTACGACACTGTCTATGCCGAGCGGTATATGCTGACCCCCGGCGAGAACGAGGAGGGTTACCGCGCGAGCGCACCCATCGAGCGTGTCGGAAATGTGGAGTGTTCGCTGCTGATGATGCATGGCACCGCCGACGACAATGTTCACCTCTCCAACACCATCGAGTATGTCAGCCGACTGCAGGAAACAGGGCGTGTCTGTGACATGCTGCTCTTCCCCAATATGAACCATTCGATCAACGGTTGCGACGCGAGGGCCCTCGTTTATGGCCGAATGGTCGAATATTTCGCCAGAAACCTCTGATTTGATATAGGCCGCCCCATTCAGTGGGGCGGCCCTGACGTTACATCGTGGTTACAGGTTAAACGTTTCGGAAACCTCGTGTGTTAGAATTGCCGGGTACAAGCCATCTCCTCCCCTGAAACATTCCCTAACAGAAGACATCGATCATACATATGTTCCATTCACATCAGCGCAAAGAAGGATTGAGTGCCGCCATATTCGGCCTGTGGCGCAACTGGACGATTGCAATCGGCTTTCTTGCCGTCTTGTCTTTTGTGTCCCCGCTTATCAGCCAGGCATGGCTCGCGCCGGTCTGCATAGCCTTGTTCCTGGGGCTGCAATGGGTCAGGGCGGTGATGGGCAACCAGGATGTTCCGGTATGCTCGCGCCTGTACAAGGAGGTGTCTGTCATAATTCTGGTGATAACCTGTGTTGTGCTTGTCAGATATTTCCTCACTGGCGGAGAGGGCGCGTTTGAGCTGACCGGACAGCCGGTCAACAGTAACGGGCCGCTGTTTGGCATACTTATAAGCGCGCCAGTGACGGCATTGGTTACGGCTTTCTTCCTGCTGCAGAAACGTGAGCCTCTGGTCTGCCAGCTGTGTCACCTGCGGTATGGAAATGTGGTGAAAAACGGGTTCATCGGCACCCTCTACCAGCGCGAGTGGCGTTACCAGACACGCCTGCTGATGGGGCTTGCCTTGCTGCTCGGGGTGGTTGACTGGACCTATTATCTCAGCCATTACATAAATGTCAACCTCAACCGCGCCGACTATTTCTTTTTCCTTTGGCTTCCGCTGGCCCTCTATGTGATATCGCTGGTTTATCTCGGATGGCGTTACTATTCCCTGTGGGTTTTCTATTGCCATAATGACGAGGGTCATCTGGTGGTCAACCCAAGTTCGACCACTGTGAGGTTCCTTGTGCTGTTTGACGACCGCATTCTGCTTGACATACGCCGTACCGACAAGTTTTTCAACAACGGGGCGGTGATAAAGAGGTTTGACACACCGGCGGTAACCACGCTGCCTTATCAGGAACGTTATGATGCAGGCCGCGCTGCCCAGCTTTTCCAGCAGATTTCAGGCATACCGGGCGCGGAGGTGAGGCCGATGTATGACAGCCCTGACAATGTGACATACCGTAACATCTTCCATTTCTTCGCGTTTGTCGACAGCAAAGAGCTTGTGGCCGGGTCAAAACTTGAAGGGGAGTGGTTCTCGCTCGGCGAGTTGCGCCAGCTTATGGAGCAGCACCTGACCGGGAATGACCTGAACTCAGAGATGGCCCGCATATACCGTGTCGCCATGGCCTGGAAGACATATGACCGTGAGGGGCGGAGGCTCTACAAAATCAAGCATTATCGCCCGACTTTCCGTCTCAAGGACATCCGTGGCTGGGATGTGGATTACAATGATGGCCACTGGCTTGAGGTCGGACGTCTGAATGAAGACAGTCACCTTTTCAGGATTCGCCGTTTCATGAAACGCCTTGAGAAGAAAATCCGGCGCAGCACCCCTGTGACGAATATTTTTGCCTGACAATCTGTTGACGCGTCGGGCTTGAAATGTAATTTTGACAGTTGATTATGGAAAAGACTGGTTCCGGAAGCTCCGTGCGCCCCGTCCTGGCGGTTGTGGGCCCGACAGCGTCGGGCAAGACCGGATATGCCGTGGCTGTGGCGCGTATGGGCGACGGCGAGATAATAAGCGGTGACTCCCGTCAGGTCTACCGGGGTATGGATATCGGCACCGGCAAGGACCTCGGGGAATACGGCGATGTGAGATGCCATCTGCTTGACGTGGCCGATGCCGGTGAGAAATACAATCTTTTCCAGTATCTAAGGGATGCGGAGCAGGCAGTCGAGGATGTGTCGCGCAGAGGCAAGCTGCCTGTGTTGTGTGGCGGGAGCGGCCTCTATGTGGAGTCTTTCCTTAAAGGGCTCAGGCTTCCTCCGGTGCCTGAGAATCAGGCGTTGCGGGCATCCCTCGCGGGGAAATCCCTTGATGAGCTTGCCGGAATACTCGCCGGAATGAAGCGGCTCCACAATACCACCGACATCGACAGTTGCCAGCGGGCAATCAGGGCCATCGAGATAGAGGAATATTATCTCGCCCATCCCGATGAGGCCCGTGAGGCCCGAGAGGCTGTCCCGCGCCGTTCGACGATAATCGGTGTGGATGTCGACCGCGAGGTGAGGCGCGAGCGTATCAGCCGCCGCCTTGACTCCAGGCTCGATGAGGGCATGGTCGATGAGGTGAGACGGCTTATCGACGGGGGTGTGGCTCCTGAAGACCTGATATATTATGGGTTGGAATATAAATTCGTGACCGAGTATATCATTGGCAAGACCTCGTTTGACCAGATGAGGAAGCTGCTTGAAATCGCTATCCACCAGTTTGCCAAGCGCCAGATGACATGGTTCAGAGGTGCGGAGCGAAGAGGGTTGCGCATACATTGGCTTTCAGGCAAGCTTTCGCGGAAAGAGTTCGCGGAGCAGGCCCTGGAGCTGTATCATCGTGAACATGGGGTATGAGAATCCGTTTGCCGAAAATCCCTTTATTGCTGATTGTGTCGCTATGGCTGCCTGTCGTGGCCCACGCTGTCGTGGGGCGGCTGGTGGAGGGTGACCTCAGGCTTGACAAAGGAGATACATGGGAATGGCCCGGGAGCGAGGCTCCAGTGGCCGGCATGGAACTTAGGGGAAAGTTGCTTGACGGTGAACGCGACAGAGTCGGTGGATGGGATATGGCGTTGCGCGGTTTGCAGGGTGACACTATCGCTGTCATCACGGTGGAGTGGGATGCCAGGACATCGGTGGGAGATTATGTTGATGGCCCGATTGCCGTGGTCTCTGTCGCAGCCGGTCGCGGGATGCAGCCGGCAATGGACATGGGGAGAGTGATGAGTGTCCAGGGCAATGTGGTGTCTGTCTCCATCCTGTCTGATTACGACGGACGTATGGAAATATGGAGCGGCGGCAATAAGCTTGACCTGCTGGCCACGCTGCCGCAGAAGACAGGTCTGACCGGGCTGTCGGTATGCGCCTTGGGCGCCATTGAGATTGTGTCGGTCAATGTCAACGGGCCTGCAAAACCGGTGGCCGACATCACTGTATGGGATGAGGAGTCGCTTGCGTGTCATTTCGCCTCATCGGCCGATTTCCGCGAGGGATTCTATGATTATCTCGACTCAGACATTGATATGGAGCGTTGTCGTCTTGGAGGACGTTACCGCCTCGGGGTGGTTGGAGACGGACGTGGTGGATATGACCTGATATATGTCGCGGGGGCTGAGGAGAACAGCCGCAACTGGGTCGAAGGGATGGCCAAGGGTAAGCTGTCTGGCACGATATTCCAGAACCACTATGATCTTTTGTGGCGTGACTCAGGTTTCGCGGAGGATATGGATGAGGCGTGGGCAGAGCTTGACGGCACTGTGATGTCGTTGCATTTCCCCAGGGAGAAGGCCACGGTGAGGTTCAGCCGTTCGCGCCACTCCCGGTGACCACGGGCTGGATATCTCCTGTTGAGACATTGTAGGAGATGATATAGCCGTGGAATATGACCATATATATGCCGGTGTCGCGTGTCACCGAGTAAACCTCCCCGAGATTTTCGGTGGTCTCGATGTAATCATAAAGTTTTGAGGGAAATTGATCGAAAACCAGTTGTCTGGGAATAGGGCTTCCGTTGCCGTCGATGGTGGTCCATATGAGCGATGAGTTGAACACGAGCGACGCGGAGTTGTCAAGGTTGACAGTGTATGTGCCTCCCGATTCGCTGAAATCCGCCACACCTTGCCCAGGGAAATACTGGCTGATGAATTGCTGTATCTCGCGTGGCAGGTCGTTGAAATCATTGTCGCCGCATGAGGTCGTCAGCGCGCCTGCACCTATGATGAGGGCCACGGCGGTGATGAGAATCCTGAGTCGTGAGATGAAAGAAGAGGGTATAACAAAGGCCATAGTCGAAACGTTTTTTGTAATTCAACGTCAGATTATGGCCTTTTGTTCTGTGATTGGGAGCTGGTCAGAAATACCAGGGATGGTCGCGCAGGGAAAGTCGCCTGGCGGTCGCCGGGTCGATGCGTCTCACGGCAATCAGTCCGGGATTCTCATAGTCAGGAGCATCGGGGTCAAGCGAACTAACCCTGACACGGGCCGAGGAGTGGATATAAGCCGCTCCTCCGAGCGATATGGCCACATGGGTGATCCGGCCGGTGGCGGTATTGCCGAAGAACAGCAGGTCTCCGGCCTGGAAATCAGAGGGGGAGGTCTTGTCGACCGGCAATCCGATTTTCACTTGTTGCGATGCGTCGCGCGGGAGCATCACCCCCTGGCGGTAGGCGCATATCTGCGTGAGCCCCGAGCAGTCCATGCCTTTCGACGACGTGCCTCCCCATACATATGGCGCCCCCATCATGCGGGCGGCATATCCGGGCATCTCTGCCGGGTTCCACTGTTGTGTGGCCCAGGTTTCAATGGCGACGATGAGGTCGCTGGAGATATAGCCTGTGCGCCCGTCGGGAAGCCTTATGGCCGTCATATTGCCATAAGCGGTGTCGGTGTCGACCTCGAGTATGGAACCGTTGACAAGGTCGGTCAGGCGTGCTGAGCCTGGCGCGTCTGATGGTTCAGACATGGCGTAGACCGTCCGGTCTGTGGCCACCACAACCCTGCGTGAGGCGCGCCATAAATGCATCTCGCTGTCATCCAGTCCCTGGAGGGTGTTGTTGCGGACATATCCCGAATATCCCTCCGGTGTCTCTATCTTCCACCATTCCCCCTGGCGGCGGGTGACTCTCAGGGGGGTGCCCATCACCACCTGTGACACCTGCTCTGCTCCGTGGCGGGGTTCGGCGCGCAGTATGGCCACGGAGACTTTGGGCAACGCCCATCGTTGGGCGTTGGCCGTCATCGCAGTGGCAAGCACAGCCATCGAAATCAGCAGCAATCTCAGAGGTGAAACCATAGGGCGGGGATGGAAGGATGTCGCCGGGATGAGGCGGGAATTATTTGCAGATTGACGCGATTACCTCCTTGATGTCGTTGGCGAGTTTGTCGGCCTCCTCCATCGTGTGAGCCTCGGCGTAAATGCGGATGATAGGCTCGGTGTTGGATTTGCGCAGGTGTACCCACGACTGGGGGAAATCTATTTTCACTCCGTCGATGTCGGTGATTTTCTCAGACTTGTAACGCTCTTTCATCGCGTCGAGAATCGCGTCTACATCAATTTCGGGGGTGAGCTGAATCTTGTTCTTGGCGATGGCATAAGCCGGATAACCGGCTTTCAGTTCGGTCACTTTCTTGCCGCTTTTGGCCATGAGTGTGAGGAACAGCGCCACCCCTACGAGGGCGTCGCGTCCGTAATGGGCCTCAGGATATATTACCCCGCCATTGCCTTCTCCGCCAATCACCGCGCCAGTCTCTTTCATTTTGGTGACGACATTCACCTCACCGACGGCGGCGGGTGAATAGCTGCATCCGGCAGCCTCCGTGACGTCACGCAGGGCGCGTGATGAGCTGAGGTTGGAGACGGTTGCTCCCGGAGTATGGCGCAGCACATAGTCGGCCACGGCGACGAGGGTGTATTCCTCGACAAACATCTCGCCGTTTTCCATCACGATGGCCAGGCGGTCGACATCGGGGTCTACCACAAAGCCTACATCGGCGCGGCCCTCCTTCATGAGGTCGGCGATCTGGGGGAGGTTTTCGGGAATCGGTTCGGGGGTGTGGGCGAATTTGCCGGTGGCCTCGCAGTTGAGTTCAATGATGTTCTCCACTCCGAGCGCGCGCAGCAACTGGGGTATGATGATGCCGCCGACAGAGTTGACAGCGTCGACCGCCACGGTGAATCCGGCTTTGCGGATGGCCTTGGTGTCGACCAGTTTCAGGTCAAGTACCTGCTGGATATGACGGCGGTTCCAGGTTGTATTGGTGAGTTCGTGGCCGAGAGCCATGACATCGACAAACTCAAATTCCTCGGCTTCGGCGATTCGCAGAACCTCTTTTCCTTCCGCGTCGTTGAGAAACTCTCCGTTTTCATTGAGAAGCTTGAGGGCGTTCCATTGCGCCGGGTTGTGTGAGGCGGTGAGTATTATGCCTCCGCAGGCCTGTTCGCCAACGACAGCCACCTCGGTGGTGGGGGTGCTGGCCAGCCCTATGTTCACGACATCGAAGCCCATGGCGCAGAGGGTGGCCACCACGAGCGAGTCGACCATCTCACCTGACAGTCGGGCATCGCGTCCAACCACGATGGTGTTGGTCTTGCGGGTAGTGGTCTTGCGGATCAGGGTCGCGTAAGCTGCGGTGAATTTCACCACGTCAACGGGGCTGAGCCCCTCGCCGGTCTTTCCGCCGATTGTGCCGCGGATACCGGAAATCGATTTGATGAGTGACATTAATGTGTGGAAGAATTAGAAAAACAGTTGGATAATCAGGAGGTGAGGGTGGAGGAGAGCCGTCATTCGCTCACAGCGGGGAGGTAGCGGATGTCGTAGAGGAATGGGATGACCTGTGATATCTCGCTTGTGAGGCCAAACTGTGATTTGATGACAAGTCTCACATGGGAGTTGAATCCCAGGAAGTTGAGTGGCATCTGTATCCCGGAACCCCACTGTGAGGAGGTTGTGAGGGTGTAGTTGTTGAAGCGGAACGAGGCCGATCCCATGCTTACATCCTCGGAGTTGCCATATCCTGAACCGAGCGAGCCGGTCAGGGCATATTCGTTGAGGTTGTAGCGGGTGAATCTGAAGAAGACCATGGCGTCGTTTTTCACCTTTTCTTTGTCGCCAGGCTCGATTACCTGCATAAACACATTGCCGTCAGGGTCGATGCGGTAGAAAGGCGCATCCGGGCCGTACTCGAAGATTGAGTCAGCCGGAATGTCGAGTATCACATTCTGGTCGGCCAGGAACGCGTTGACAGCCTTTGTCTCCTCGTTGAGAAGCTCGGCGTAGCTTTTGGAGTCTTTGCATGAGCTGAATGCCAGCAGGAATGCCGCGCTTATGGCGAATGTCAGGAATTTTCTGAGGTTCATTATCTTGTAGTCGTGATGTTGAGATGGTGTAATGGTTGGTGTCGAACGCGGATGCTGGAGGATTATTCGGGCAGATAACGGTCAAACAGCGGCATGGCCTCAAGGAGTCTTTCCACTGCCTGCTCAAGGGTGCCGTGGAATTCCCCTCCGGCCGCGTTGAGGTGGCCTCCGCCGTTGAAGAATTCGGCACACATTTTATTGACGGGGAAATCCCCTTTGCTTCGGGCCGACACCTTGATGTAGTCGGTCTCCTCGCGCAGGAAGATGGAGTAGACGACATCCGGGCAGGTGAGGGTGCGGTTGACCAGGTCTTCGGTGTCCCCCTTCTGGTAGTGGTAATCGTTAAGCTCGTCGCGTGTGAGGGTGATTAGTGTCGCCTTGTGGCCGGGGAAATGCTCGAGTTTCTCGCAGATGGCATACCCATTTAGCTTCAGGCGGTTTAGCGAGTTGTTGAAATATACTTTCTTGTATATCCAGTCTTTGTCTATCCCTTTGTCGAGCAGACGGGCTATGATGCGGTAGAGGTCGGGGTCGTTGGAGTTGTAAGAGAAATTGCCGGTGTCGGTCATCATACCAGTGTAGATGGCCATGGCTGCGTCCTGGTCAAGGAATCGCAGCATTCCCAGCGCCGACACCACTTTGTAGACCAGCGCGGAGGTGGAGGATATCTCAGGATGCGAGATCACGAGGTCAGGAAAGTTGTCGGGATACAGGTGGTGGTCAATCATCACCTTCGGCGCGGGGGATGAGAGCATCCCGGGGGCTACCAGGTCGATTCGCTTGGCGTCGTTGTAGTCGAGGCAGAAAATAAGGTCGGTCTCGGCCAGAATCTTGTTGGCGAATGCCTCGAAACGGGAGTAGACCACCACATGCTCTGCTCCTGGAAGGAACATGAGGTATTTCGGCGGGCTGTCTGGAGTGATGACCTTCACCTCCTTCCCGGCATTGCGCAACACCCGGCACAACCCGAGGGAGGAACCCATGGCATCGCCGTCGGGCGACAAATGGCAGGTGATGACAACCCTTCGCGCCCTGTTGACCAGCTGGCGCAGGTAGTCTATCTTTTCTCGTTCAATAAGATTCTCCATCATAGTCTGCAAAGTTACAACATATCCGGCTAATCTCCCCACCCCTGTCCGATAAAATTCATTAAAAACTGCGGCCAGAGAGTATCGACAGCAGTCGTGAGGCTTTGGATTCGGTCTCGGCCCATTCCGAAGCCGGGTCTGAGCCTTGGAGCAGTCCTCCTCCGGCGAGGATTTCAAAATAACCTCCCGGGAGGGGCGATATGCGGGCGCTGCGCAGGTTGACGAAACTCCTGAATCCTCCAGGCGCGATGCTGCCGCTGTCATCGCAGGCCGGTGAGGGATGGTGGTGACGGATGCCGACGAAACCTCCATAGCATCCGCGTTTGTGGCGCTCGAAGTCGCGGATGTCTTCCAGGGCAGCCTCGAGAGGGGTGCCGCAGAGGGCCGGGGTGGGATTTATCAGGTCGAGCAGGCAGTGGAATTCCAATCCCTTGGGAAGTGTGGCCTGTATGTTGCGCCTGAGATGCTGGATTACCCCGTAGCTGACCGTGTATGGCCGGCTTATCTTCGGCTCCATACCGAGCATACGGAACCGGTCGCGGATATAATCGGCCACAAAACGGTTCTCCCTGAGGTTCTTGGCATCCCAAGGGGTGTCCCCGGCAGAGGCTTGTCGTGTCCCGGCAAAGGCCATTGTCGAGACACGGCGTGTGGCCGCGTCGAAATCGAGCAATGTCTCGGGGGAAGCTCCTAACCAGCATCCTGTCTGTGGCGTGTAATACAGGAAACCGAATGACGAAGGGAAGGCATCGAACAGCATGCGGGCGGCGGCCGGTATGTCGAGCGACGGATTCTCCCCGGAGATGACACGGGAATACACGGTCTTTCCCTCGCGCAGGCGGCATCTCTCGGTTATTGCGGCCACCGCGTCGTGATATTCCTCCCGGGTAATCACATTGTCTGCCTGCAACGCCTCGGGGGTTGAGAACAGCCCGGGATATGACTCCGCGTCAGCCTCTTCGAGGAGGGCTGCCTGCGATGCGGAGAGGTGTTGCCCGATGCTCGTCCTCTCAGACCACGGGGCGAGCCATCGGCCTATCTCAAATGTTTTCCCGGCCTCGGAAGAGGAGGGGGTGGTTGTGTTGTCCGCGGAGGATTCAATGCCGCAGAAAAAGTCGGGGGGCTGGTTGCCCGGAAGATGGCATACGGCGAATGGAATGCCGAATCTCAGGCATTTGCGCGCCGCAAGGAATACGGTTTCAGCTTGGGCGCGGCCGCTGGCAGATAGTATGGAGTCTGACACCATATAGAGGGACCTGAGACTTTTGAGTGTGCTCAGGGCAGAGGTTCGCCAATCAGTTCAAACGGCAGGGTCTCGGTGATTCTTACCTTGACGATATCGCCTGTATTGAGGTCACGCGTCTTTTTGACCAGTACCTCGGGGTCTACCTCGGGGGAGTCGAATTCGGTGCGCCCGACATAATAATCCTCCTCCTCGGAGTCAATTATGACATCCATCTCCTTACCTTTTTTCTCTTGCTGGATTTCGAGGGAAATCTCCTCCTGGAGAGCCATAAGCCGGCTGAGCCTCTCTTGCTTCACATCCTCCGGAATCAGGTCGGGGAGGTTGTTGGCGGCGAAAGTGCCCTCCTCCTCGCAGTAGGCGAATGCGCCCATGCGCTCGAAACGCTGCTCCCTGACAAAGTCCATCAGCTCTTCAAAATCGGCCTCCTCCTCTCCGGGGAAGCCAACCATCAGAGTGGTGCGGATATGTATGCCCGGCACACGGCGACGGATTTCAGCCAGAAGCCGGCGGGTCTCGTCGGCGGATATGTGGCGGCGCATGTTGGTCAGCACGTGGTCGGATATGTGTTGCAGGGCGATGTCGAGATATTTGCAGACATTATCCCTGCGGGCCATCACGTCGAGTATATCCATCGGGAAATCGGCTGGGTAGGCGTAATGCAGCCTTATGCGCTCCACGCCGTGGATGTCGGCCAGGCGGTCGACGAGCTGCGCCAGGCGGTGTCCGCCATAAAGGTCAAGCCCATAGCTCGACAGGTCCTGGGCTATGATGTTGAATTCCCTGACCCCTTTTGCGGCAAGCGTGCCGACCTCCGCCTCGATTTCCTCCATCGGACGCGAATGGTGGCGGCCGGTGATGAGCGGAATCGCGCAGAAGGCGCAGAAACGGTTGCATCCTTCGGAAATCTTGATGTAGGCGTGATGGGAGGGGGTTGTGACCACGCGGGGCGATTTTTCGCTGGCGGCCGGCGCGTCGTCGCTGACATTGACATCCTCATCATTTGCGGATGATGACAAGTCGCCTACAAGCTCCGTCCAGTCGAATTTGCCGTAATACCGGTCCACCTCGGGTATCTCCGTCCGTAGGTCGTCGCGGTATCGTTCAGAAAGACAGCCCATAACATAAAGCTCGGAGATGTCGCCCCGTTTCTTGGCCTCGCAGAACTCCAGGATGGTGTTGACCGATTCCTCTTTGGCATCGCCGATGAATCCGCAGGTGTTTATCACCACTATGTCTGTGTCTTCCTCGGTCTGATGGTACGCCTCGAACCCGGCATCGGACAGCATTGAAAGAACCCGCTCGGAATCGACCAGGTTCTTTGAACAGCCCAATGTGACCACATTGACGCTTCTTTTCTTTGTCATTGTCATTTGAGGTTGTCCTCGTTGAAGAGCGATTCTACGAATTCTTTCTTGTGGAACACCTGGAGGTCGTTGATGCCTTCGCCGAGGCCGATGTATTTCACCGGAATCTTGAACTGGTCGGAGATACCTATCACGACACCACCCTTGGCTGTGCCGTCGAGCTTGGTGATGGCGAGCTCGTTGACGCTTGTGGCGGCAACAAACTGGCGGGCCTGCTCGAAGGCGTTCTGCCCCGTCGAGCCGTCAAGCACCAGCAGCACCTCGTGGGGCGCGTCGGGCACGACTTTCTGCATCACGTTGCGGATTTTTGACAGCTCGTCCATCAGTCCTTTCTTGTTGTGGAGACGGCCGGCGGTGTCGATGATCACAACATCCACGTCGTTGGCCTTGGCCGACTGCAGGGTGTCGAACGCGACTGCGGCCGGGTCGGCCCCGAGCCCCTGTTTCACCACAGGCACTCCGGCCCGTTCTCCCCAGATGTCGAGCTGCTCGACGGCGGCGGCGCGGAATGTGTCGGCGGCCCCGAGCATCACCTTGTTGCCGGCGGCCTTGAACTGGGCGGCAAGCTTTCCGATTGTGGTTGTCTTGCCTACGCCGTTTACGCCGACCACCATTATCACATGGGGATGATGGCCTTTGGGCACGGTGAAGTCTTCCTCAGATGACTCGTTGTTGTTCTCGGCGAGAAGTTCGCAGATTTCCTCACACAGGAGCTTGTTGAGCTCCGAGGAGTTGACATATTTGTCGTGGGCCACACGGGCCTCTATGCGTTCGATGATTTTGAGGGTGGTGTCGACCCCCACGTCGGAGGTTATGAACACCTCCTCGAGGTTGTCAAGCACGTCTTCGTCGATTTTCGATTTCCCGGCGATGGCGCGTGTGATTTTCGAGAACAGGCCCTGCTTGGTGCGGTCAAGCCCCTTGTCGAGGGTCTCTTTCTTCTCTTTGGAGAAAAATTTGTTGAAAAATCCCATTATAAGATGTAATGTGCTTGTTCGGATTTGATTTCGTGGGCCGTCGGTGACGGTGTCAGATTTCCCCGACAATCTCGTTGATGTCGGCGACGCCATGTCGGCGACACCAGTCCTCCATCCAGTCGATGGCCTTGACGGTCACCTGCGGGTCGATGAAGTTGGCGGTGCCTATCTGCACGGCCCTGGCTCCGGCGAGCATGAACTCTATCGCGTCGCGGCCCGAGGATATGCCTCCAAGCCCTATCACCGGAATGTTCACGGCCTTGGATGCCTGCCATACCATCCTGACGGCAACGGGGCGCACGGCAGCTCCCGACAGTCCGCCTGTCACGGTCGACAGGCAGGGACGGCGGCGTTCGACATCGACTGCCATTCCCATCAGGGTGTTGATGAGCGACACGGAGTCGGCCCCCGCGCCCTCGACCGCCTTGGCAATGTCGGCGATGGAGGTGACATTGGGCGAAAGCTTCACGATGAGTGTCTTCGGCCACGCCTTGCGGATGGCGGATGTGACAGCCTCGGCCCCGTCGGTGGTGGTGCCGAAAGCCATGCCTCCCTTTTTGACGTTGGGACAGGATATGTTGACCTCGATGGCCGGGATGCCGTCGAGCTGGGCCAGTTTCTCTGCCACGGCGACGTAGTCCTCGATTTTAGCGCCGGACACGTTGACCAGCACGTTTGTGTCAAGCCCTTTGAGGCGCGGATATATGTCAGAAATGAAGTGGTCTACCCCTTTGTTCTGGAGCCCGACGGCATTGAGCATACCTGACGGGGTCTCTGCCATACGGGGATAGGGGTTGCCCTCGCGAGGCTCGAGTGTGGTTCCCTTGACGATGAACCCTCCGAGTTTTTCGAGGTCGATGAAGTCGGCGAACTCCTCGCCGAAACCGAAAGTGCCCGACGCGGTGAGCATCGGGTTTTTCATCCTCAGTCCGGCGATTTCGACGGCGAGATTGACGTTGTTGGCAGGTGAAGCCTGGCAGTTGGCCATATATAATGAAATCTTGAGGTTTACAGAATGTTTGCTGCTCGCGGGGAGATGCAGGTCAGATCTCCCAGAGGAGCATGCCCGTGTCGAAGACAGGCCCCTCGACGCATGCGCGCAGGTTGCCTTTGAGAGTCGGCTCCACGCAGCAGAGGCATGCCCCGAGGCCACAGGCCATCAGGTTTTCCAGCGACACCTCGCAGGGGGAGCCGTTGGCGCGGGCCTTGTGGGCGATTCCTGCCATCATCGGCTTCGGCCCGCAGGTGCATACAAGGTCGTAATGACGGCCGAGGACCGAGTTGTCGGCGGCGTAGCCTTTTTCGCCAGCTGTGCCGTCATCGGTTGAGATGGCCACCTCGCCTATGGCGGCGAATTCCTTGGCCAGCAGGATTTCTGACGCTGTCCGCGCTCCGAGGAGGAAACATGGGGTTACACCCTGCTGTTTCATCTTCTTTCCAAGGAGCATCAGCGGGGCCACTCCGATGCCTCCCCCTGCCAGCAGAGCCGTGGAGCCGGGGGCCGGAATCGAGAAACCGTTGCCGAGGGGGCCGACGATGTCAAGCGCGCTCCCCTCGGGGAGGTCGCAGAGATGCTCGGTGCCTTCGCCGGCACGGCGTATCAGCAGGGTCATGACCCGTGAGGCCGCGTCGTAGTCGCATATGGAAATCGGACGTCGCAGGTAGGTCGATGGCGAGTCGGCGACCCTGATCTCGACGAACTGGCCCGGCAGCACCTCCATGTCGCCGACTGTGGCTGGGAGGCTGAGGGTGAGCATCGAGTAGCGTTCGGAAAGGGCGCGGATGGCCGTGAGCGTAGCGTTGAAAATCTGTTTCTTGCCCATCGGGAGACGTTTAGAAAAGGTAGGCGGCTGTGACGCTCCAGAAACGGTTCTTGCCGTCGCCGAGGTTCTTGCCGTAGAGGGCGGAGTCGGAGGAGGCGGCGTTGTTGAGTCCCAGGCCGTAAGAGGCGTGGAGCTGCACCTTGTTGACAAACATCAGACCGAAACCGAAGTTCCAGGCGAAATCGAAGGTGTGTTTGTTCCAGGCGTTGCTCACATTCTGTTTTGACACGAGGAATGAGAAGTCAGGGCCGGTGGTCAGGAAGGGGCTGACGAACTTGCCGATGACAGGCAGCCCTATGTCCCAGCGGAAGTTGATGGGGATTTCGATGTAGTCGCTCTTGATGGAGCCGTCGTAAACCTCCTGCTGGGACATGTCGGTACCTATGACAGTTAATCCGTCCACTTTGGTGACGCGGTGGGTGAACATCACCGACGCGTCGAAGCCGATGTTTATGATCGGGGCTGTGAACTTGGTCATAAGTCCGATGGTGTAGCCGCAGCGGTTGTCGGCCTTGAAGATGTCTTCGTTGAATTTGAGGTCGTTGACCGTCACACCGCCCTTTATGCCGAATTTGAGGGGGCCTGCGGCCTTGGCGTTGAACGACATTGCCACGATGGCGGCCACGAAAAGGGCAGAGAGAATCTTATTGATTTTCATAGGATAATTTTTTTGCAAATTTAACGATTTTTCGTGGAAAACGCATCATTCACATCTGGAAAATTCTTAATTTTGACCCCGCAATAAAAATAATGGATATGAGCAAAGACAACAACAGACGCAAGGAGGATGGCAAGGACAAGAAACGGGCCAAACGCCGCGGACGCGTGGCCGTGACAGTGATAGCCCTTGCGGTGATGTGCTGGGGTGTCTGGCAGTTCACCTCTATGGCGAGCCGTTACGATGGCGACGAGGCTGTGTGGATAAGGATTCCGCAGGGTGCCACCAAGGAGTCCGTGGCCGATTCCCTCAGGGAAGCACTCGGAGATGAATATGGTCGTAAAGTCGCCGGTTACTGGGGGGGCAACCCTGCCAAGAGCCGGGGTGCGTATCTTGTGGAGCCAGGAGAGAAAGCCATAAACATAGCGAGGATGCTTGACAGCGGACGGCAGACACCCGTCAGGCTCACATTCAACAACATCCGCACCCTCGACCAGCTTGCCGAGCGCCTTGCCTCGCGGATGGACTGGGGCGAGGAAGATTTCAAGGAGGCATTCGCCCGTGAGGCTGAGGCGCAGGGGGTTTCTGATGCCGTGTTGCTCGGGCGCATGATGCCCGACACATATGAGGTCTACTGGACCACGGATCCGCGCAAGACCATACAGAAGATATTGAAAAACCATGACTCGTTCTGGAACGAAGAGCGCCGCGGAAAAGCCGCCGCGCTCGGCCTTACTCCCGACGAGGTGGAGGTGATTGCCTCCATCGCCGAGGAGGAGACCGCCAAGGCCGACGAGCGGGGAAAGGTGGCGAGGCTTTATGTCAACCGGCTCAAGAGGGGGATGAAGCTGCAGGCTGACCCGACGGTTAAATACGCCGTGGGGGATTTCTCCATAAAAAGAGTAGGAGGACCGATGCTTGACATCGATTCCCCCTACAATACTTACCGCTATGAGGGGTTGCCGCCGGGCCCGATACGGATTCCAGACAAGCGCACGTTGCAGGCGGTCATCGACGCGCCGGAGCATGGTTACATATATATGTGTGCCCGCGCTGATTTCTCGGGCTACCACGATTTCACCTCAGACTACTCCACCCATCAGCGCAATGCCGCCGCGTTCAGGAAAGCCCTCGACGCAAGGGGCATAAAGCTGTGACAGTAAGGTGGTCAGGTCAGTCGCGGTATTGTGGCAACACCTTGACCGGGAAGCGTGAGAACAATGTCTCCACAGCTTCGGCGATGCTCTTGAGGTTGCGGTACTGGCCGTCGCCATTGTTGATGATCGTTGCCACAGACGCTGAATAGAGAGGCAGCTTGGTGTCGATGTTGACAAAATCCATCGTCAGCACGCCCTCTTTGTATATCCCGGTGATGACCTGGGCGTTGGGGTTGATTCCGGCAGGCCAGTAGGGGCCATAATTGTATCGCGGCCACATGTAATATGGATAATATGGGCCGTAATACGGGAAGTAGCCCGGCTGAACGAGCGGTTCGGTGGCGATTTCCCTCTGGGTGGTCACAGCGATGTTGATCAGCAGGGGAGAGGTTGGCGACTCGGTGTAACCGCGCATCACCATCTCCTGGCGTATCGCGGCCGCGATGTTGTAGTATGTGGCCATCTCCATGCCCGGAGGCAGTTTGCCCATGTCGGGAGTGACGATGCGGAATGTCTTGTATTCCGCGAGGTCGGCGTTGTTGTAGACTTCGCTGTTGACCAATGTGAATGGGGAGCATGCCCCCAGCAACAGGAGCAGCAGGAGGATACCTGTCAATTTCTGAAGTTTCTTCATAATCAATAGTTTTTCAAGTATATAACACAATAAAACGGTCAAAGGTTGCGTTTTCAGTAAGATTGTGCCTCGTCTCAGCCTGGCACGAAATTTCTTACATTCATATCCGAATCATCAATTCCCGACACAGACAAAATAACAACCTTAAAAGCAAGATGAGAAACTTCATGTTTGACCTATGTGTGAGTTCACTTGTGGCAGGGGCCGTGCTGGCACCCCAGTATGCGCGTGGCGCAGGCAATGAGGTGGCCGCGGCGGCTGCCGGAAAAGTGGACGCGAAATATCTCTCATACCCGGTTTACGAGGGTGACGGCCTTGAGCTGTCGATAAACTCAGGCAAGGCCGATTTCAGGCTCTGGTCTCCCGAAGCCCAGGCTGTGAAGCTCCGTCTTTACAATAGCGGACGGGGAGGTGAGGCTCTTGAGACGATTGATATGGAGAAGGCCGGTGACGGCACCTGGACTGCCTCTATGGCCCCGGTTCCCTACGGCAAGTTCTACACCTTCCAGGTGAAGGTTGACGGCAAATGGCTCGACGAGACCCCCGGCATATGGGCCAAGGCGGTCGGTGTCAACGGCCATCGCGCGGCTGTCATCGACTTCTCCTCGACCGGTCCCGCCGGTTGGGCCGACGACAAGGGGCCCGAGGTGAAAGCCATCAATGACGTGGTGGTGTATGAGATGCATCACCGTGATTTCTCGATACACCCCAATTCGGGCATCGCAAACAAAGGGAAGTTCCTCGCCATGACCGAGCAGGGGACTGAGTCGCCTCTCGGTGACAAGACCGGCATCGACCATCTGAAGGAACTCGGGGTGACACATGTCCATATACTTCCTTCTTACGACTACAACTCGGTCGATGAGGCCAATCTTCCGGCAAACCAATACAACTGGGGCTATGACCCTTACAATTACAACGCTCCCGAAGGCTCATACTCGACCAATCCCTCAGATCCCGCTACCCGTGTCAGGGAAATGAAAGAGATGGTGAAAGCACTCCATGACGCCGGGATAGGAGTGGTGATGGATGTGGTCTACAACCATACCGCCGACAATGACAAATCCAACTTCTCGCTGACTGCCCCCGGCTACTTCTACCGCCACAATGAGGATGGCTCATACAGCGACGCGTCGGGTTGCGGCAACGAGACCGCCTCCGAGCGCGCGATGATGGGCGATTTCATCGTGAACTCGGTGAAATACTGGGCAAAGGAGTATCACATCGACGGTTTCCGTTTCGACCTGATGGCCATACACGACACCGAGACTATGAACCGCGTGGCCGCCGCCCTCAAGGAAATCAACCCCTCGATTTTTGTGTACGGCGAGGGTTGGACCGCCGGCAACTCTCCCCTGCCGATGGAGGCCCGCGCCCTAAAGGAGAATGTGGCCAGGATGGAGGGGATAGCCGTGTTCTCGGATGACATCCGCGACGCTGTCAAGGGCCATTATTCCAATGCCGCCGACCGTGGATTCGCCACAGGCAAGCCTGGAAACGAGGAGACCGTGAAAATCGGCATCGTTGCTTCGACAGCCCATCCCCAGGTCGATTACTCAAAGGGCAACAATTCCAAATTCGCCTATGCCTCAAGCCCCTCACAGATTATCAACTATGTGAGCTGCCACGACGACCTGACCCTCACCGACAAGCTGGCCAAGTCGATGCCGGAGGCCTCGGAGGCTGAACGTCAGCGGGCCGCCCGTCTGGCGCAGACGATAGTCTTCACCTCGCAGGGCACTCCATTCATGTTTGCCGGCGAGGAGGTGTTCCGTGACAAGAAGGGTGTACACAACTCCTACAAGTCGCCCGACTCAATCAACGCCATCGACTGGAACCTCAAGCACGTCAACGCCGACCAGTTTGAGTATTACAAGGAGCTCATAGCCCTGCGCAAGGCCCATCCGGCTTTCCGCATGACCACCGCCGGGGATATCGCCCGTCATCTCAAGTTTGACAAGGTGACAGCCCCCAACCTCATCTCCTACTCATTACTCGACAACGCCAACGGCGACGAATGGAAGGAGATAAAGGTGATTTTCAACGGTTCTGACAAGGCTGCCGAGGTCAAGCTGCCCAAGGGCAAATGGACAGTCGTAGCCCGCGACGGAAAGATTGACCATTCAGGGCTGCGTGACGCCGACGGCACCCTGCAGATGCTCCCCGGCGGAAATACCGCAGTCGAGCCGTGTTCGGCCCTCATCTTATACCGCTGACCCCTCCCGCCGCAGGTTAGCAAGCCATAAAGGCCATCCGCCACACCATTGCAACGGTTGTGACGGATGGCCTTGACGTTGTGTTTTTTTCTCCGCGAATCCCCCGGCTGTCAAATATTTTACGTATCTTTGCGGTCGGGAAGAGGCCGTGTATGGCCGTTCCTCTACATTTTGGATAAAAAGGAAGCGTTATGCTTGTCTTGTGAGTTGAAAACCTGAGAAACTTTCAAAATCGAATACAAGGACCGGCATAGTGGATTCTCGCGCGTATAGCGCGGGCTGCTATTGTTACATCTGTATTCAAGGTTTTCTCAGGACCGTCAACTTACGGCGTGGCATAGTCGGCTTGCGCTTTTCTTATTCAACAGGTGACGGCCGGTGGCCGCCACCACAATACGCCGCCTGGCCGACGCGGCTGACTGATTTGCCATGAGCGAAAATTTCAACACCTACATGGATATTCCGGGCATCGCTTTCTGGCGGGATTTCTGTCTCGCCGAGGGGGAGCTGCGCCGTTATGAGCGGGGAGAGGAGTTTGTCAGTGTCGGCCAGGTAGGGCGTTACATAGGCTTCGTGATGCAGGGGACATTGAAGTATGTCACATACTCGGAGGATGGCACCGAGCATGTGGTGGGATTTGAGTTCCCGGGGGAGTTTGTCACCGACTTCCCGTTTTCTCTGTACGGAATGCCGGCGAGGGTGTCGATAATCGCCGATTCAGACTGCGAGATAATGTGTGTGGCCACCCGTGTGGTGGCCGAGCGGATGAAGACCGACCCGCGGCTGGCCGAGGTGGTGATGCGGTCGACCGAAGGGGTGTTCTCCACGGTCTATGACCGTTACATGGCGCTATACCGTAAGTCGCCGCGCGAGCGTTACGAGGAGTTGCTCGACCGCCATCCCGACCTCTTCTCGTTGTTTTCGCTCAAAGACATCGCGTCTTACCTCAATATCACCCCGACCCATCTGAGCCGCTTGCGCAAGAACGGGTGACGAATGTTAAAAATCGTTGTCAACAAGCTTTTTCAACAAATGTTGAGATACAAGAGGCGGGGATTCACGAACTTTGCATCGTAATCAAAAGCTTCAACCGACGATGTTTAGAATTTCCATATGTCTTATATTGCTGTCCGGTAAAAAAAGACAAAATCATATATTCTCTACAAATATAATAAGTTACACCTGTTTTACGAAAAAGGGCTTGTCATTTGAGGCGATGTGAAATTGGTAGCATTAAGCATCAAAAAGCCCTTAAAAGACATCTATACGAGTCTGTTTCATGCTGTATGAGATAAAAATAGTCCATTTCCTATCATGTCAAAATTTTACCGGACAGCAATATATGTCTTATGTCAATCATTGCAGCGGCTGCATCATTCTGCGACAGCCATGGTGACGCGTTGTTGTGTGCTGAAAGCTGCGAGCCTGTCGTCAAGGCCGAGACTGTGGTGGCCGTGGGGCTGTCGCAGCCGGCAATGGTGGTGGCTTGGATTGTCAGGGATTCGGTCGCGCGTCTGTGAGTCTGCCGCCCGTCAACGACATCATACACTAATACTACATACAACTGCAGAGCGGGGGACGCCGACAAGCGCCCCCCGCTCTGCAGCCTTTTTTCAATCATTGTCAGGGTCAAGTCCGAAGCAGGCTGTGATGGCGCGTCGGATACGGCGTGAAGCAGGAGTGTCGCGCCGCAGTATCGATATGATGCAGCCGACGTAAGAGTCTTTCGAGCCGTTTAGCCCGCAGAGCTGGGATACATTGGAGCCGGGAAGCATTGACTTCTGGTTGTAGACTTTGAGGATTCCGGCATAATTTTCTTCGGCTAAAAGCCGGGAGAACTCGCGGCACAGTTGCTCGTAGACTCCGCGCGGATTCAGTTCGCCGGCCAGTCCCGCCAGGTGCTGCTCAAAGGCGTTTATGTTGTTGAACTTGCCGTCGACGCGACGCTCCATCAGCCTTTTGGTTCGATGGCGTGTGTGGAGCATCGCCTGGGCGCGCAGGTCGTGGCTGAACATGGACATGATTGATTTCTTTACCGACCGGAAGACTTTGTCTTCGTCGCGGCCGTTGAACGCGGCCACGGTCCTGACCACCTCCTCCAGCATCAGTATGTTCTCGATTTCCGCCACTTCCGGCACGAATATGTTTTTGCTTCGCAGGTATGCCACCTCCCCCTCGTCGCGGCGGTCGCGGTCTACTATGCCACGGCTCTCGAGATGATGGAGGGAGCGCTGGTCGTTGAAGGCGCGTGTCGACTCGATTACTTTGTCGCAGCTGCCAAGGGATTTCACCGTGAAGTCTTTGAACACAAGCGGATAAAGCTTGGCGTCGATGGAGTGGGACGCGTCGCCCTCGATGAACAGCACCGGGTTGCGTGAGCCGATGATGGCCATATAGACCTCGTCGGATATGCCCGCGCCACGCGGCAGGATGGTGTAGTCCCAGCCCTCCCCGGCGGTGTCGTAGCCGCGCACCCACAGCAGCAGGTCGCGCTGGCGGGTGGCTGTGAAGTCGAGGTCATGGGTGGTGTAGACAAACCGGCAGTCGGGCCGCATGGCCTCCAGTGAGTCCCATGTCTTTTGCTGGAGCGAGGGGTGTAGGAACATCTCGGGGGAGTCGACAAACACCACGGCGTTGCGCGGAGCGTAGAGCAATGCCCCGAAGTAATACAGCACGGCTTTCTCGCCGTCGGAGAGGCGGACCTGAGAGTATCTGTCATCCTGCCCGTCGCGGGCGAAGAGCAGGCGGCCTCCCTGGCGCAGCACCTGGTTTGAGGGGAAAATCTCCTGCCACCGGGCTATCACCTCGTCGAGCTTGGTCGTAGGGGCTATGGCCGCGTCGCGTCGGCCGGCCGCCACTTTAGTCTGGGCCATCTTGTATTCGACCAGCGAGGCTATCTCCTCGTTTAGCAGCAGGGCTGTGAGCCTGTCGAAAGTCGTCGAGGCGGTGTTGGTCAGGAATGAGGGCGACTGGCGGGCCTTGACATAAATTCCGTCCACGGTGCCTGGCTCCTCTTTAGGCTCGCCGGTGGCGTATATGGCTTTCAGGGCTGAGAGCCTGAATGCCTTTTCGCCCAGGCCCTCGGCCATGTACAGGGAAAAACGGGTCTTGCCGGCGCCGTTCGCGCCGATGATGGTCAGGCTGCGTGATGCCGGAGGCAACGGGCTGCGTTTGCCTGACAAGTCGGGCGGGAGGAGGATTTCCATATCAGGGGGTAGGAAGAATGTGTCAGTCGAGATAGCGTTTTGTCAAGCCGTCATATATGTCGATGCGGCGGTCGCGCAGGAAAGGCCACCAGCGTCTCACATTCTCGCTGCGCCTGAGGTCGACATCGACTATGGCCGTCGCCTCGCTGTCGTCGGGGGCCTGGTAGAGGAATTCCCCCTGGGGGCCTGCCACGAAGCTCGAGCCCCAGAATGTGATTCCGTCGGTCACCCCCGAGGGGTCATCCTCATGGCCGACGCGGTTGACGGCTATCACAGGTATGCCGTTGGCCACGGCGTGGCCGCGCTGCACGGTTATCCATGCCTCGCGCTGGCGTTGTTTCTCATCCTGCGGGTCTGTGTCCTGCCAGCCTATGGCCGTTGGGTAAATCAGCAGTTCCGCCCCCTGGAGGGCCATGAGGCGTGCGGCCTCGGGATACCACTGGTCCCAGCATACCAGTACCCCGAGCTTGCCAAGTGAGGTCTGGATGGGCTTGATGCCGAGGTCGCCGGGAGTGAAATAGAATTTCTCGTAGAATCCAGGGTCGTCGGGGATATGGGTCTTGCGGTAGCGACCCGCCTCGCTGCCGTCTGAGTCGAAGACCACGGCTGTGTTGTGATACAGTCCGGCGGCTCGGCGTTCAAACATAGAGGTGACAATCACCACACCCAGTTCCTTGGCCAGCCGGGCATACATGGCCGTGGCTTCCCCGGCGAGGTCTGCCGCGAGGTCGAATGTGTCAACATTCTCGTCCTGGCAGAAATACAGCGAGTCGTGCAGCTCCTGGTTGACAATCAGATTCGCGCCTTCGCCTGCGGCCTTGATGATTTCACGGGCCAGGCGGTCGCGGTTGTCGGCTATGTCGGCGGTCTTGCCCTGCTGTATGAGGGCCACCTTTATTTTGTCGGGCATATCGGTCGGTGTTTGGGTTTTCATATCGGGAGCCAGGAGGCGGGAATCTGCATTGTCGCGCAATGCAGCGAGCCGTGCTGGCGTATCAGCGCGCGGCAGTCCACCGTGATGATTTCGTGGCCGGGGAAAGCGATTGACAGCATATGGGCCGCCATATCGTCGTTGCGGGGCTGGCCATAGACCGGCATCACCACCGCCCGGGGGGTGATGAGGAAGTTGGCGTATGTCGCCGGCAGGCGGTCGCCATTGTCGTCGTGGATGGGGGAGGGGAGCGGCAGCCCTATCAGGTTGTAGGGATTGCCGTCTGGTGTGCGGAACTCTTTGAGCTGCTCCTCCATGCGTTCGAGCGCGGGGGTATGGCTGTCGGTCGGGGTGTATGACTTCACATATAATATGGTGTCGCCAGGCGCGAGCCTGGCGAGGGTGTCGACATGGCTGTCGGTGTCGTCCCCTTTCAACGCGCCATGGTCGAGCCACAGCACGCGGGTAGCGCCCAGGCCGGCGGCGAGCTCGCGCTCGACCTCCTCCTTGGTGATGAACCCGTTGCGGTTGACCGACAGCATGCACTCCGATGTGGTCAGGATGGTGCCGTCGCCGTCGCTCTCGATGGAGCCCCCCTCAAGCACATACCGCTTGCGCAGGGCCACCGGTGCGCGCAGGGCCTTGTCGGCCACGAGAGACAGGAAGGCGAGGTTGTCTTTGTCAGACGGGAACTTGAGGCCCCAGCCGTTGAACTTGTATGCGACAGCCGAGAGGCTGCCGTCGGTTGTGTCTTCGACGGTGAGAGGGCCGTAGTCGCGAGTCCAGGTGTCGTTGGTGGGGCAACGGGCTACGAGCAGGTGGCCTGTGGCCATGTCGTCGGCCAGCAACGCCTTGACCCGCTCAGGCTCGGGTGTGGCGATGACAACCTTTTGCCCGGCGCGGAGCAGGGCCTGGGTCAGGTCGGTGTAGCATCGGTCGACATCGTCGAGCATGTCAGCCCAGTCGGTGTCGTGGTGTGGCCACGCTATGAGGGTGGCGTCGAATCTTGAGTCCCATTCGGCTGGCATTATCCTGCCAGGGACAGGTGGAGTGGCGGTGGTCATCGGTCGTAGTCGTTGTCAAGGGTGTCCCATATAGACTCCTGATTGTCGAGATACTCCTCACAGAAGTCAAGGAAACCACGCCGCTCAGAACTTCCGACCTCGTGGCACCACTGGCGGTAGAGTTTGTGGAGCTCATCATCCTCGCCCACCATCTTTTTGAGCTCTGCCTCGGCCATGTCGATGCTGCCGGCCTGGCGGATTACTTGATGGAACACTTCTGTGATGTCTTGAAAATCCATTGTCTGTCATGGTTAACCGGGGCCTAAGGAGGGAGTGGGTGCCCCGTGGCATTGTTTTATTTGGCTATATGCGGCAAAGATAATGAAATTTTTGGAAAATAACGTAAAATTTGCCGACTTAAAAACATTTGTTAACTTTGCGAACCAATCTGCCTCTCCTCATTGTTTTAAGTGGAAATACATTGCCTACATGAGACGTGACTCCGTATTGATACTCCTCTCTCTGTTGCTCGCCCCCTTGCTGCTGTCTTGGGTGGCAGACCCGTTGCTGGGGAAATCTGGCTATGAGGTCGAGACAGTGAACCAGCCTGACGACTATTCCGGCAAAGTGGTGTCGACCGTCATCAGGCGGTTGCCCGAGGGGAAGAAGCCACGCAAGGCGGTCTTGTATGTCCACGGTTACAACGACTATTTCTTCCAGGACTCGATGGGGCGCGAGTTCAATGATTCGGGCTATGGGTTTTATGCCGTCGATCTGCGCAAATACGGGCGTTCGCTCCTGCCCGGCCAGCACCGGTATGAGGTGCGCGACATGGCGGAGTATTTCGCCGACATAGACTCGGCCATATCGCGCATGCGCCGCGACAGCGTGACCGACATCGTGCTGATGGGCCACTCCACCGGCGGCCTCATCACATCGTTGTATATGGAATCCGCTCCCGCCCCAGAGATAAAGACCCTGATTCTCAACAGTCCGTTTCTCGACTGGAATTTCACGGGATTCATGCGCAAGGCTGTCATCCCCCTGGCCGCCGCTGCCGGGAAGTGGCTGCCGGATGTGTACATGTCACAAGGAGATGACACGGCCTATGGTGAAAGCCTTCTGAAGTCGCTCCACGGCGAGTGGGAGTTTGACACCACGCTAAAGCTCATCCATCCGGCCCCGATTTCCCTCGGCTGGGTGCGCGCCATCGACCGGGGCCACAAGCAGCTGGTCGAGAACGGCAGGGCGATAAAGGTGCCGGTCTATCTGATGCGCTCGCGCCGCAGCGTATATCCCGACGGGTGGAGTCCGCTGGCCAGCAGCGGAGACGCGGTCTTGAATGTCGACTCCATATCGGCCCGCGGACGCCGTATGGGCTACAATGTGACCGAGGCGATTGTCGACAGCGGTCTGCATGACCTCGTCCTTTCCCGTCCGCGTGTGCGCCGTGCGGTCTACGAGTCGATGTTCAGATGGCTCGGCCGGCAGCCCGAGTTCGTGGAGTGACGGGTCGGGGGACGGTGACAGCCGAAAGGGGCGGTTTGTGGCGAGTTCAGGCCGCGAGGGTCAGACGTGGAGGTGTTTTTCGTGGAGCCGCCGAAATTTTTCTTGCAAATTGTTGATGATTCCAAAAAGTTTAGTAAATTTGTGGCATTGAACTGTTTTTGGAAATTTTAATATCACCCAGGCGGATTTGGGTTATAACCGCCCCGCCTGGGAGGAGATATTTTCGGAATCTGTTACCATGAAGAATCCGTGTTTTCTGAAACCTATGACCGCCGTTTTCCCGGGAAATCCCCGGGAAGCAGCTATGTATGCAAACTATTGTTAACCTCTTTATATATCATGGCAGAAAATAAAGAAAAACTGTTCACCCAGTTCCCTCCCGTCTCCTACGAGACCTGGAAGGCTAAGGTTGATGCCGATCTCAAGGGTGTCCCCTTCGACAAGAAACTGGTGTGGAGAACCGATGAGGGTTTCTCGGTGCAGCCGATGTACCGCCGCGAGGACATCGCCGATTTCAAAACCACCGGCTCCCTCCCGGGCGAGTTCCCTTATGTGAGGGGTACGCGTGACGACAACCACTGGCTCACCCGCCAGGAGATTCTCCCCGCAGACCCCGCCGAGGCCAACCGCGTGGCCCTCGATGTTCTCGGAAAAGGGGTCAACTCCCTGGGCTTCACCATCAAGGAGCCTACAATCGAGACTCTTGACATCCTCCTCAAAGACATCAATGTCGCCGAGGTGGAGCTGAATTTCAACACCTGCCCCCGCAAGGCCCTCGACCTGGCCGCCGCCCTCGTGGAATGGCTTAAGGCCCACAAGCTCGAAAAGGTGTTCAATGGCTCGATCAACTATGACCCGCTCAAACGCGCGTTCCGCCATGGCGCCGATGTCGACGCCAAGGCTGTCGCCGCCGAAGCCGCCGGAATGCTCGGCATCGTGGCCGATGTGCCCGGTCTGCGCTGCCTGGCCGTCAACTCGGTGGTGTTCAACAACGCCGGCTGCTATATCTTCCAGGAACTCGGCTACGCCCTGGCTTGGGGCGCGCAGTGGATGACCCTGCTGACCGAGGCCGGTGTGAAACCCGCTGTCATCGCCGAGCGCGTGAAGTTCAACATGGGTGTCAGCTCCAACTACTTCATGGAGCTTGCCAAGTTCCGCGCCGCCCGCATGCTCTGGGCGCAGATCGCCGAGCAATACAAGCCCATCGAGAAAGAGGACTGCAAGATGGCCCTCCATGCCGTCACCTCGCGTTTCAACCAGACCCTTTATGATGCCCACGTCAACCTGCTGCGCAGCCAGACAGAGGCGATGTCGGCAGCCCTTGCCGGAGTCGACTCCCTGACCGTCACCCCGTTTGACGTCCCCTACAAGACTCCCGATGAATTCTCGGAGCGCATCGCCCGCAACCAGCAGCTTCTGCTCAAGGAAGAGAGCCATCTCGACAAGGTGGCCGACCCCGCAGGCGGTTCATATTATGTGGAGACCCTCACAGTCTCCATCGCCAAGGAGGCATGGAAGCTCTTCCTCGAAGTGGAAGAGAAAGGCGGATTCTTCGCTTGCGTCAACGAAGGCGACGTGCAGAAGGCCGTCAACGCCTCTGCAGCCAAACGACATGACGGCATGGCCCGCCGCAAGGAAATCCTCCTCGGCACCAACCAGTTCCCTAACTTCAACGAGTTCGCCGAGGCCAAGATCGAGGTCGGTTCGTCGGCGGCTTGCGAGGTAGACAAGGTGAAAGGCCAGGAGCAGGCACATGCCTGCGGATGCGGCGGCGACTGCCAGACCAATCCCGAAAAGGCCCTCAACCAGGCCCGCATGGCGAGCGACTTCGAGCTTCTGCGTCTTGCCTCCGAAGCGGCCTCAAACCGTCCGAAGGTGTTCATGCTCACCATCGGCAACCTGGCCATGCGCCTCGCCCGCGCCCAGTTCTCGTCAAACTTCTTCGGCTGCGCCGGTTACGAGATCATTGACAACATCGGGTTCAACAGCGTGCAGGAGGGTGTCGACGCCGCCATCGAGGCCAAGGCCGACATCGTGGTTCTCTGCTCCTCCGACGATGAATACGCCACTTTCGCTCCCGAGGCGTTCAAGGTCCTCGACGGCCGCGCCGAGTTTGTTGTGGCCGGAGCGCCCGCATGCGCCGACGACCTCAAGGCCCTCGGCATCGAGAACTTCATCAACGTCAAGAGCAACGTGCTTCAGACCCTGCAGGAATTCAACAGCCGTCTTCTCAAAAAGTAACATCCAGCTATGAAACCAGATTTCAAAAAGATAGATATAATGGCCGACGCCTTCGGCGCGCCGGCTGCGGTTCCCGCCCGCGACCCCGAGCAGGACTGGCTGACCCCTGAGCTTATCCCCGTCAAGCCCGTCTACACCAAGGAGGACCTCGAGGGAATGGAACACCTTGACTATGTGGCCGGTCTGCCCCCCTTCCTCCGCGGCCCATACAGCGGTATGTATGCCATCCGCCCCTGGACAATCCGCCAGTATGCCGGATTCTCCACCGCCGCCGAGTCAAACGCCTTCTACCGCCGCAACCTCGCGTCGGGCCAGAAGGGCCTCTCCGTGGCCTTCGACCTTGCCACACACCGAGGCTATGACGCTGACCATCCCCGCGTGGTGGGCGATGTCGGCAAGGCCGGTGTCTCGATCTGCTCGATTGAAGACATGAAGGTGCTTTTCGACGGCATACCTCTCAACAAGATGTCGGTGTCGATGACAATGAACGGCGCGGTGCTTCCGGTGCTTGCCTTCTACATCAACGCCGGTCTGGAGCAGGGCGCGAAACTCGAGGAGATGGCCGGAACCATCCAGAACGACATCCTCAAGGAGTTCATGGTGCGCAACACCTACATCTATCCCCCCGAGTTCTCGATGCGAATCATCGCCGACATCTTCGAGTACACCTCGCAGAACATGCCCAAATTCAACTCGATTTCCATCTCCGGATACCATATGCAGGAGGCCGGCGCCACTTGCGACATCGAGCTGGCATACACCCTTGCCGACGGTCTTGAATACCTCCGTGCGGGTGTAAACGCCGGTATGGACATCGACACGTTCGCTCCCCGTCTGAGCTTCTTCTGGGCTATCGGCATGAACTTCTTCATGGAGGTGGCCAAGATGCGTGCCGCCCGTATGCTCTGGGCAAAGATTGTCAGCCAGTTCAACCCCAAGAACCCCAAATCGCTCGCCCTGCGCACCCACTCCCAGACTTCCGGATGGTCGCTCACCGAGCAAGATCCCTTCAACAATGTGGGCCGTACCTGCATCGAGGCCATGGGGGCTGCCCTGGGACATACCCAGTCGCTCCACACCAACGCCCTCGACGAGGCCATCGCCCTCCCCACCGACTTCTCGGCGCGTATCGCCCGTAACACCCAGATTTACATCCAGGAGGAGACCAAGGTCTGCAAGGAAATCGATCCCTGGGCCGGCTCATACTATGTGGAGTCGCTCACCAACGAGATCGCTCACCGCGCCTGGGAGCATATCCAGGAAATCGAGAAACTGGGTGGCATGGCCAAAGCCATCGAGACCGGTCTGCCCAAGCTCCGCATCGAGGAAGCCGCAGCCCGCACCCAGGCCCGCATCGACTCTGGCCGCCAGACCATCGTCGGCATCAACAAATACCGTCTCGACCACGAGGATCCCATCGACATCCTTGAAATCGACAACACAGAGGTGCGCAACGAGCAGGTTGCCCGCCTTGTCGAGCTGCGCAAAGACCGCGACGAAGAGGCTGTCAAGAAAGCCCTGGAGGCCATCACCGAATGTGTCCGCACCGGCGAGGGCAACCTCCTCGACCTGGCTGTGAAGGCCGCCGGTGTCCGTGCGTCGCTCGGTGAGATTTCCGATGCCTGCGAAGAGGTCGTGGGCCGTTACAAAGCTGTCATCAGAACTATTTCAGGCGTGTACTCCAACGAAACCAAGAATGACCCCGACTTCCTCCGTGCCCGCAAGATGGTAGAGGAATTCGCCAAGCGTGAGGGCCGTCAGCCCCGTATCATGATCGCCAAGATGGGCCAGGACGGCCACGACCGTGGAGCGAAAGTGGTCGCCACAGGTTACGCCGACTGCGGTTTCGACGTGGACATGGGACCCCTCTTCCAGACCCCCGCCGAAGCTGCCCGCCAGGCAGTCGAGAACGATGTGCATATCCTCGGCGTGTCATCCCTCGCCGCAGGCCACAAGACCCTCGTGCCCCAGGTTATCGAGGAGCTGAAGAAGCTTGGCCGCGACGACATCATGGTCACCGCCGGCGGTGTCATCCCCGCCCAGGACTACGACTTCCTCTATCGTGCGGGTGTGGCCGCCATCTTCGGCCCCGGCACACGCATCCCCGCGTCGGCCATCCGCATGCTTGAGATACTCGAAGGAGAATAAGAATCCGCGGATACTCAGATTTCTCGCAGATTACAGAGATTAAAAGAATCGTAATGGTTGATAAATCATTGGATTCTGATAAAAGGTCTCGCAGATTACACAGATTACACAGATGCCATCCGGAGGCATGTCAGGGAGCCCACAAAGGTCTCGCCGCCAGTCTCCCCGGATGGCATCTGTGTAATCTGCGTAATCCGTGAGACCTTTCACCCCAATCCCGCTTAATCTCCATAATCTCCATCAATCCAAGCAATCAGTTGAATCCTGAAATCTGCGAGAAATCTGCGTATCTGCGGAATCTGCGTGAGACCTTTCCTCCTCAATCTGTTTACTCTGTGGAATCTTTTCTGTAACTTTGCGTCACTATGGGATACAAGAAACTTGAAGCGAAGAAAGGGGCGGTGGCCATATATGCCTTGCTGCTTGCCGTGGCCCTGGGCCTGATGCTGACAGCGCGTCAATGCTCCACAAAGAGAATCGGAGCGCGTGCAGACGACGTGGCCGGGGGCGACACACTCAATGTGGCCATCGAAATTTCCCCGACCGGGCTGTCGCTCGCCGGCGACACCCTTTCAGGCATATATTACGACCTCTTGCGCGAGACCTGCCGCCGCCACGGCCAGCCGGTGAAGTTCCACCCCTACACCCGGCTTGAGGATGCACTGCGGTGGCTCGAAGAGGGGCGTTGCCGCCTTGTGGTCGGCGACATCCCCGTCACCGCCGAGCTGCGCGACAGGCTTATCTTCGTCAACCCCGTGGGAGTAGACAAGCAGGTGCTGGTGCAGCTCGCCGACACCTCAGGTGTGGCGATACGCAACCAGTTTGATCTCGCCCGACAGACCGTCTATGTAGCCCGCGAGTCACCCTATGTGCAGCGCCTGCGCAACCTTTCCCACGAAATAGGCGACACCATCCATATCGTGGAGAGCGCCGAGTATTCCCCCGAGCAGCTGGTCATCCTGACGGCTTTGGGCGAAATCCCGCGCGCGGTGGTCAACCGCTCCACCGCCGAGTCGCTCAGCGCCCGCTACCCCTCGCTCGACATCTCCGTGGCCATCTCCTTCAACCAGTTCCAGTCATGGGCCCTGTCCCCCCGCGACACCCTGTTGCGCGACACCCTCGACCAATGGCTCGGTGAATAAATGCTGGAAAAATGCCAGGAAACTTGCACAATCTGTAAATTGTTGTAATTTTGCAGATAACTTTAAAGCGATGAGAACAAAGCAGGAATATATGGAGATATTATCTCGTGAAATCATGACGCTGCGAGACGAGTTCGGCGTAAAAAGCTTACGGCTTTTCGGCTCAGTGGCGCGCGGAGAGCAGACAGACAACAGTGATGTTGATGTCTGTGTTGATATGTCGCCAAAGATGTTCCTTGTCATACGCCTGAAACGTTACCTTGAAACCGTTCTTGGAACATCTGTTGATGTCGTCAGGTTTCACAAACATATGAACCCCTTCCTCAAAGGAGAAATTGACCGCGATGGAATCATCATTTTCCAGTAATTCTCTTGTGCTTAATATTCTGCGGCAGATTAAGGATGCTGTGTGCCAGTTGGAAAATTGGAATGACGGCATTGTTAGTCCGGATGATTATGCCGCCTCGCCAGATGGGATGAAGACATTGGCTGCAACCAGCATGTTGCTTGAAGCGATAGGAGAGGGGATAAAGAAAATCGATTCGAGGACAAAAGGTGCTCTTTTAAAATTGAGACCTGAAATTCCTTGGGACGATGTGAAATGAATGCGTGACCACATCGCGCACGGTTATTTCGACATTGATGCGGATATAATTTTTGATGTCGTTAAGAATGATTTGCGTCCTCTCGCTGACGCGGTCGATTATTTGATTGAATATTTGAAAAGAAAACAATAGGCTTAAGCGGTTGTTCAGGGGGGGCGTCAGGAGATCGTCATAGAGTGGAAATAGGGGCGATAGGAGAGGAGCAGGGAGGTGAGGCGCCCGATGTGGAGCCGTTGCTGGTCGGGGGAGGGGGTGGCACACCAGTTGGTCAGCAAGCCCGGAATTATAATCAGGTCTGCGCCGTCGAGGTGGATGCCGAAACAGACATCTTTCCCCTCGTCGAGGTATTGTCCCGATGAAACATCGTGGCAAATCACCGGCTTGGATGTCATGTTGGGTGCAGCGATTTCACGGAATCCCCATGTGGGCCATTCGCCGTTCTTCACATCCTTGAGAATCTTCTTTCCGAGGTTCACGGCCTCATCCCGAGAGCCGGTTTTCAAAGAAATTTTCAGTTTCATAAATCTTTAGTTGAAATAATGATATGGTTAAGGGTAGACATGTGATGACACTGTCTATAGTATAATAGCAAAACCTTGTCAAAAGTTTAAAAAGATTGTATAATTTTTCAGTAGGTGCCGATAGCGCCACGCCGCTAAAATTTAACACCATACGGTGTGGTATTCAGATGTATTTTCGCTATCTTTGTCAGAACTAAACTTTTCAGGTTTCTCAGAGGAGAAAACAATCTTTAACCAATTATACTAAACTTTCAAATCAAAAGGCTTATGAAAAAACTGCTACTTTTTATGGTCGCAGGCGTTATGGCTGTCATGACTGCATCCGCAGCCATATGGTCATCAGCGCCAGAGACTGCTGCCGGCTGGGATGCTGTTTTGAGTCCCAGTAGTGGTAGTGTGACAACAAAAGCACCATCCACATGGACAGATACGAATTCAGGTTTAAAGGCAACCTGGTCGTTGGATTATGTATGGCAGAAAACGACTAAATATTATTCAAGAGGAAAAAATGGAGTGACCCTCGGTTCTAAAAGCGCCGGACTGAAATCAATGACTCTATCCACCGAAAGTTTCGTGGGCACAATCTCAAAAGTCACGTTGAAAGGCGCGAAATCAAATGGAAATGCCATAATCTCAGTTGTTGTTGGTGAAGAGGCTTTCTTAATCAATGGGGCTGCCAATGCAACACTTACCTCTACCTCAACCGATTGTGTATTTACGGGCAATGCCTCCGGAAAAATCCAGGTGATTCTATCTGGTAACGCAGATGGTAAATACATAGGATTCTCCGGACTGGAAGTTGTATATGAAGAATCCGTTGTAACACCTGTTTTAGGCGACATCATCGTCACCTACGGTGAGGATGCGACTCCCGTTGTTGATGGTGATATTCTCGAAGGAGTCATGGAGGGTACTGTCTTCACATTCTCTGCTGAAAACGCGGAATCAATCGTTGTTACAGACTTCGAAAACACAACCATTGCGCAGGGTGTCGCCACAGCCGACTGGGCTGCTACTGTGACCGATGGTGAAGAGCTGACCGTGACTGCAACGCTTGGTGAGGAAGAAAAGACATTCACCTTTATGCTTGAGGTGGTTGAGGCTCCTCAGCCTGTCCTCGGCGACATCATTGTGACTTACGGCGATGGAATCCAGGTTGCCGAAAATGATGAAGTGTCTGTGGAAGTCGGCACCACATTTACTTTCGCTGCAGAGAATGCCACCAACATCACTGTCGAGAGGATTATGGAATCTTTGTTGGTTGTTAATGAGGAGGCAAACACTGCTACCTGGACCCCTGAATTTGCGTTTGCTCAGGATGGTATCATTGTGACAGCCACTGATGGCACGAATGAAAGCACTTGTGAGTTTTACCTCACTGTCACCGAACCCGTTCTTCCTGAAAATGAAGTCTGGACTCTTGTGAAATCAGTTGATGAGCTGGCCATCGGCGGAAAATATATCATCGCCGCGAAAGATGCCAAATTGGCTATGGCCAATACAAATAACACAAACAATCGTAAATCTACCGAAATTACCATTCAGGAAAATTCGATTGTCAATCCTTCAGAAACAGTTTTGCGTCTGACCTTGGAAAAGGATGGCGATACTTGGCTTTGGCGGACTCTGAATTATCTCGGGACAAATGGCAATATTGCAAACCCTCAGGTATATCTTAATTCAGAAGCCAATAATAACAGACTTTTTGCAAATAACCCTCAAGAAGCAAATCTGAATCGTCGGAATTCGTCGATTGAGTTTGATGATAACGCAAATGCGATAATCAAATTTGTAAATTGTAAGAAATCAGAAGTCATTCGTCAGATTTATTACAATGGAAAGTCGGCTGCAAGCGGAGGTCTTTCATTCAATTGTTTTGTGGTTGAAGACAAAGATTATAAGCCGGTGCAGATTTACCGTCTGGTTGAGCCTCAGCCCGAGGCGCCTGCCTTTGACCTGATGGAGGATGACGCTACCAAGGTGTCACTGATGTCGACCAAGGGTGAGCTCCATGTCTGGACTGTGGAATATGACAAGGACGGCAATGCTGTCAAGGAGAATGGCGAGGATGTGGCCGCTTCAGTGATGGCCAAGGCTCCCGCCGCCGATGACACCGCATGGACCAACAAGGTTGCCGAAGAGGGTGAGAACTATGAAATCTATGTGCCTGTGACAGCAGGGAATTATCTCTCCATCCGCGCCAAGTCTGTACTCGGCGACCTGCACTCCGAGGAACTTGTGAAGAATGTCGATGCCTCAGGCAACATCATCTCCTCGGTTGAGGGTGTGGCTGCCGATTATATGAATTCTCCTGTGGAATACTTCAACCTCCAGGGCGTGCGCGTTGCCGCCGACCAGCCCGGTCTCTATATCCGCCGCCAGGGCAGCAAGGTCGAGAAAGTCGCCATCGCCCGTTGATGTCCGCGAATAATCAGTAAGACAAGCGATTTTAAAGAAAAACCATCCGGTCGGGGCCGTCAAGGCCTGCCGGATGGTTTTTCTGTTGTGTGGCCGGAGGCTCATACCCCTCCGGTTGTGTCAGGGGAAGATGAGTCGGTGCTTCCTTGCGAAGCGGCGGTTGGCCCCGATGGGGAGTCTGCGCTGTCGGGCTTGGAGGCCGCCGTCTTGTCGGCCGAGGCGAAGAGCTTCGACAGGTATTTCTCCTGGAAAGTCTGGAAGAGCTCCCAGAAGTTGGGGACAAACAGTGTGCCGATGATTGCGTTGACAGCCATGCCGAAGACCACTGCCGAGCCGAGGCTGATGCGGCTTGCCGCTCCGGCTCCTGTGGCGAACAGCATCGGCATCACTCCGAAGACAAAGGCCAGGGCGGTCATCATGATCGGGCGGAAACGTACCATGCCTCCCTTGTAGGCCGCCTCGAGTATCGACATCCCCTGCTTTCGGTAGTCCATCGCGTACTCGACTATAAGGATGGCGTTCTTGGCCGAAAGACCCAGTAGCAATATGATGCCGATCTGGGTGTAGATGCTTATCGACTGGCTCATGCATAGGCAGCCCAGCACTGTGCCAAGGATGGCCGTTGGCATTGATATGACCACCGCCAGCGGGTCGGTCCAGCTCTCATACTGGGCGGCCAGCACCAGGATGGTGATTATCACCGCGAAGAGCAGCACGGCAGACACGGTGGTGCCGGCGCGGCTCTCCTGGTATGCCTCGCCTGTCCAGGCGTACCCGTAACTGTTGGCGGTGGCTTTCTCCACGATTTCCTCCATCGCCTTGATGCCTTCCGACGAGCTTACCCCGTCGGCAGGGGTGGCCGTCAGCGACGCGGTCTCATACATGTTGTAGCGTCCGATTGATGCCGAGCCCATCACCGGTTTTATCGTGGCGAAGACCGAGAATGGCACCATGTCGCCGCTGGAGTTCCTGACGGCCAGTTTCAGCACATCGTTGACATTGGCGCGGGCGTTGTCGGTAGACCCGATGTTGACCTGGTAGACATTCCCGAACTTGACGAAATCGTTGACATACGATCCTCCGATATAGCTGCTCAGGGCCGAATAGACGGCGTCGAGGTCAAGGCCGAGCATCTCGATTTTGTCGCGCTGCATCTCCAGACTGTATTGCGGCACCTCCCCTTCGTAAAGCGACTGCACCGACCCTATGCGCGGATCCTTGCGGGCCGCCTCCTCTATGTCTTCGAGCGCTTTGGCCATCTGGGAGGCCCCGCGCGAGTTGATGTCGAGCAGCTGCATCGACAATCCCGACGTGGCGCCCAGGCCGGGGATGGCCGGTGGATTGACGGCGAACACTATGCCCTGCTGCAGCGAGGCACACCTCTCGTCGATGCGGTCTATGATGGCCTCCACTGAGTGGGATTTCCCTTTGCGGTCTTTCCAGGGTTTGAGCATGACGAACATCGAGCCGAGGTTGCTCCCCGAGCCTCCGGCCATGAAGGAGAAGCCCGACATCTCGATGACATCCTCCACCTCGGGCATCTCGCGGATGATGTCTGACACCTGGGCCACCATCTTGTCGGTGCGCTCGAGCGAGGCCTCGGTGGGGAGCTGCACAGAGGCCATGAAGTAGCCCATGTCCTCCTCAGGCAGGTAGCTCGACGGCCATTTGGCGAAGCCCCAGAAAGCGGCCACGCAGAGGATGGCGTATATCCCTATGGCAACCCAGGGGCGTTTAAGCAGGCGGCCGATCATGTCGGTGTAGAACCTGACGGTCTTTCCCCAGGCTGTGTTCCACCATCTGAAAAGGATGAAACCCGACGACTTGCTCTGCTTGCGCAGGAAGAGCGCACACATGGCGGGGGTGAAGGTCAGGGCGTTGAAGCCCGAGAAGGCGGTGGAGACGGCGATGGTGAGGGCAAACTGCTTGTACAGCTCTCCGGTGATGCCGGAGATGAATGCCGTCGGTATGAACACCGACAGCAGCACCAGCACTTCGCCCACCACCGGGCCCTGCAGCTCGACCATCGCCTTGCGCGCGGCCTCGCGTGGCGTCATTGACCCCTCCTGCACCAGGCGCGCGCAGTCCTCCACCACCACTATCGCATCATCGACGACTATGGCGATTGCCAGCACGAGGCCGAAGAGGGTGAGGGTGTTGAGGGAGAAGCCCATCAGCTTCATCACCGCGAATGTGGCGATGAGCGATACCGGGATTGTCAGCATAGGGATGATGACGGCGCGCCAGCTCTGGAGGAAGAAGAGTATGACGACCATCACGATGAGGGTGGTCTCGACGAATGTCACCAGCACCTCGTCGACCGAGGCGGAGATGAAGTTGGTGGTGTTCATCAACACGCGGTAATGGACTCCCGGGGGGAAATAGGGGGCAAGCGCCTCAAGCTCTTTCTCGACCTCGCCGGCAACCTCCAGGGCGTTGGCCTGCGGACGCTGGTAGACACCGATCAGTCCGGCGGGCTTTCCCGACACACGGCTGATGCTGGTGTAGGAGTCGCTGCCCAGCTCAACCTTGGCAACATCGCGCAGGCGCAGCAGTGCCCCGTTGGGGCCGCTCCGCAGGATTATGTCGCCAAACTGGTCGGCGGTGGTGAGCCTGCCCTGTGATGAGAGGGTGAACTGGAATGCTGACGGGGTGGAGGATGGCGGCGCGCCCACCGAGCCTGCCGACACCTCCATGTTCTGGGCCTCGATTGCCGCGATGACATCGGCCGGGGTTATCCCCCTCGACATCATGGCGTCGGGGTCGAGCCACACGCGCATCGAGTAGTCGCCACCGCCAAACGCGCTCACACCGCCTACTCCCTCGAGGCGGCTGAGGGCGTCGACGATATGCAGCTGGGCATAGTTGGTGAGATACAGCGCGTCGTAGCGCTCGTCGCCCTGGAGCGCCACGAAAAGCAGGATGCTTGTCGATTCAGACATCACGTCCACCCCCTGCTGGGTCACTGCCGACGGCAACTGGGCTTCGGCCTGGTTGACGAGGTTCTGCACCTTGATGGTCGCGTCATCCACGTCGGTGCCGTTCTCGAATGTCACGGTCAGGCTGTAAGAGCCGTCTGAGCTTGAGTTGGAGCTCATGTACATCATCCCCTCAACTCCGTTGACGCTCTCCTCGATGGGGACACCGACGGTCTCGGCCACCGTCTTGGCGTCGGCACCAGGATAGGTGGCGCGCACCATCACTGTGGGCGGGGTGATGTCGGGATACTGGGCTATCGGGAGGGTCTTGACCGTGATGACTCCGGCGAGTATCATTATGATGGCCATCACCGTCGCGAATATCGGACGGTCGATGAAAAATCTTGAGAACATAGGCGTGGCGGATTTATTTTATAGGTTTCACCTTCATTCCGTCGCGCACTTTGAGCAGGGCGGTGGTGACGTAGCGGTCGTCGGGACGCAGCCCCTTGGTGACAATCCTGAGGGTGTCGTCATAGAGGTCGCCGACTTCGATGGGGGTGTAGATTATCTTGTCGGAGTCATTGACGACATAGAGGTATTTGCCGAGCTGGTCGGTGCTGATCGACGCGTCTTTGACAAGCAGGGCGCGTGAATCGATGGCGTAGGGGAGCTTGACGGTGGCGAACATGCCGTCGCGCAGTTCGCCTTTCGGATTGTCGAGGATGAGGCGGAGGGTCACTGTGCCGGTCGACTTGCTGACATCGGGCGACGCGTAGTCGAGTTTCCCCTCATAGGTGACGGTGGAGGTGGTGTCGCCCACGATTACCGGCACATGGTCGAGATCGAGGTTCTTCCCGCCACGTGTGTCGGCCACCTGCATGTATCTCTCGGTGCTGACCGAGAACATCGCGTATATCGTGTTGTTGGCGTATATGGTGGCGAGTGTCACAGGGGCGGCCTCCCCTCCGACATACGCGCCCGAGCTGTACATCGACTCTGTTATCAGCCCCGAGAAGGGAGCGCGGACGGTGCAGTAGCCGAGCTTTGTCTTGGCCGTCTCAAGCTGGGCGCGCGCCTGCTTTATGGAGGCTTCGCTCTGGCGGAGGTTGCTCTCGGCCTGGATGACATCCATCTTCGACACGGCATCGGCCTCAAGGGCCTTTTTCATGGCCTCACACTGCTTGAAGGCATATTCGTTTTCGGCGATGGCGGTCTCAAGGGCGGCCTGGGCCTGGTTGACCGCGTCGCGATAGGTTGTCGACTCGATGGTGAAGAGTGGCTGACCGGCCTTGACGAAGTCCCCTTCGGTGAAGAGAATCTGCAGAATCTGGCCGTCGACACGGGCCACCACGTCGGCCGACTGTGTGGCCGACAGTGTGGCTGGATATGACTGGCGGAGAACCACAGAGTCTGTCATCGGGGTGGCCACCGAGACCTGCGGCACCTCTTCCTCTGTCCCGGCGGGCTTTTTCCCGCAGCCCTGGAAAACTCCTGAGAACGCGATGGCGGCGCATGCAGCCGTAAGTATGATATGTTTCCGTTTCATTGTGATGTCTTTATTGTTGGGGGTTATGATGAAATCGGGCGGATTTTAATCGTCAAGGGATATGCCTCCGCCAAGGGCCTCATACAGCGAGACAAGGGAGGTGAGGGCCGACTCCTGGGCCTGCACGAGCTCGCTTTCGCCTGCCAGGGCGTTGAGCTGGGCGTTGACCACGTCGGTCATGGGCGACAGGGAGTCTTTGTAGCGTTTTATGGCGAGAGTGAGGGCCTCCTGGTTCTGCACACAGAGTTTTTCGACAATCTCGATATGGCGCAGGGAGGCGTCATAGGTCGACAGTGCGTTTTCGGTCTCGCCGACGGCGTTGAGTATCGAGAGGTTGTAGCTGTCTATGGCTGACTGCATCTGCTCGCGGGCCGACACGAGCTGGTATTTGCGCGAGAAGCCGTCAAAGAGGGTCCAGGAGAGTGTAGGGGCTACCGACCATGTGAATGAGTGGCCTGAGAAAAGGTTGCCCGGTTTCCGCGCGGCTGTCGTCACTGAGCCTTCGATGGTCAGTGTGGGGAGGAAATCTTTCTTGGCGATGCCGACCGAGGCCGCCGCCGCCGCCAGCTCCATCTCGGCCTCCACGATGTCGGGACGTCGCCTGAGCAGGTCGGCCGGCACCCCGGCTGAGATTTCGGTCTTCCAGTTGGGGAGCGGTCCGGGCTGGGCGAGCATCCTGGCCGCTTCCGGGGGGAATTCCCCGACAAGTATGCCCAGAGAGTTTATTGAAGCCTGTATCGAGCTTTCCAGCATAGGGATTGAAGCGGCCGTGGAGTAGTAGGTCTGCCATGCCTCGGCCACATCGAGCTTCGAGGCGAGGGTGGCCTCGAAACGTGCGCGGGCGATTTTGACAATCTCCATCTGGCTCTTGCAGTGGGCCTGGGCCACCTGCAGCAGGCGTTGCTGGCTGCGCAGGGTGAAATATGTCGATGCGATCTGGGCGGTCAGCGACACCATCGATCCGGCGTATTCAGCGCGGCTGGCGTTGTATTCGGCCTTTTTCTCCTTTACTCCGGCGGCCACCTTGCCGAAGATGTCGATTTCCCAGCTGGCATTCAGGCCGGCTGTGAAATAAGACTCGGCAGGCATGGCGGTTGTGGCTCCCCGGGTTGTGGCCCCCGACTCCTTGGCGGCGTTCCAGCCTGCCGAGAGGCTGATGGTCGGATACCACGCGGCGCGGGCCTGGTTCATCGCCGCCCTGGCGATTTCCTGCCGCCGGTGGGCGATGCGGAGGTCATAGTTGCGCTGCACCCCAAGGACGATGAGCGAGTCAAGCAGCGGGTCGGAGAAGCGTCCCCACCATCTGTCATCGGCGCCCCCAGGAATCTCCTGGTATTTCTCCGGGACGTAGGTCCAGGCCCGGGGGAGGCTGTCGGCGGTCAGAGGCTCGTCGCCACGCACCGTCTCGACTGACATAAGCAGCATCAATGCCGCGAATGTGGTGAATGTCACCCTCTCGATGATGTTTGTCATTGTGATATGGATATCAGTTGTTGAACAGTTGTAAACGTGGGGCCACCGCTGCCTTGGGGCGTTTGCGGGCAATTGGTGGTCTGAAATATAACACCGGCGGAAGTGTGGACGTTTGGTCACAGTGTGATTTTTTAACATTCCGTAGTCTGAATGGTGGATGTATGATACGGGGAAAAAACGTAACTTTGCATTTGCTATGATGAAGAAATCAGTAATAGACCGCGAGACCGTACAGCGAATCATCGACACCGCCAACATCGTGGAGGTGGTCTCTGACTTCGTGAGCCTCAAGCGCCGGGGGGCCAATTACATCGGCCTCTGCCCGTTTCACAATGAGCGCACCCCCTCTTTCTCGGTTTCCCCGGCCAAGGGGATATGCAAGTGTTTCAGCTGCGGCAAGGGGGGAAGCCCGGTCAACTTCATCATGGAGCATGAGCAAATGACTTACTGGGAGGCGCTGCGCTATCTCGCCCGGAAATACCATATCGAAATCAAGGAGCATGAGCTGACCGACGAGGAGCGCCGCCAACAGGGTGAGCGTCAGACATTGTTGTCGCTCAACGAGTTTGCCATGAAGCATTTTGAGGATCGGATGGTGTCGACCGACGAGGGACGTGACATCGGCCAGAGCTACTTCCGCCATCGCGGGATAAACGAAGCCGCCATCAAGCGTTTCCATCTCGGATTCGCCCTCGACAGGAGGGATGACCTCGCCCAGGCCGCCCTTAAGGCAGGATATTCAAGGGAAGCCCTTGAGAAGACCGGTCTCTGCTTCGCAACCGACCGTGGAGAGCTGCGCGACCGTTTTCGCGGGCGTGTCATCTACCCGGTGTTCACCATCGCCGGAAAGGTGGTGGCTTTCGGTGGCCGCATCCTGACCAATGACAAGAAGCTCGCCAAATATGTCAACTCCCCCGAGAGCATCGTCTATTCCAAGAGCCGCGAGCTTTACGGTCTCTACCAGGCCAAGCAGTCGATAGTCAGGAACAACAAGTGCATACTCGTCGAGGGGTATATGGATGTCATCTCCATGAGCCAGAGCGGCATAGAGAATGTCGTGGCCTCATCGGGCACCTCGCTGACAACCGGGCAGGTGAGGCTGATCCACCGTTTCACCGAGAATGTCACGGTCATCTATGACTCCGACCCGGCGGGCATAAAGGCATCGTTGAGGGGCATCGACCTGCTTTTGGCCGAGGGGCTGAACATCAAGGTCTGCCTCTTGCCGCAGGGTGATGACCCCGACTCTTTCGCCCAGTCACACACCACGGAGGAGGTGGAGGGCTATCTCGCCGCCAACGAGGTTGACTTCATCCGCTTCAAGACCGACATTTTGCTCAAGGACTCGGCCAATGACCCGATAGCCAGGGCCAGGGCTGTGGCCGACATTGTCAGGTCGATAGCTGTCATTCCCGACGAAATTACCCGCAATGTCTATATACGCGAGTGTTCCCAGCGCTTCGCGATGGATGAGGCTCTGCTCACCAGGCAGGTGGCCGTCGCCCGGACAAAGCGCATAGAGCAGCAGGCCGAGGAGGCCCGCCGCCAGGCCGCGCGCGACAGTATCCAGAATCCCCCCGGGGGAGCGGGCACACAGGACGCCGCTCCCGGCGGAGAGGATGGGTTCCCGCCTGAGGAGCCTCCGATTGACAGCCACAGCGATGAGGCCACGGCTGCCACGCAGTCAGCTACGGTCACAGCCGAAGTCCCCGCTGCGGTCAATGCCGTGCCGGCTGCCCCCGTGCAGAACTCCGACGGGCTGACCGAGGCCGACTATTCGGCGTTCATAGGCCGCAGCGGGCGTTCACACCGCGCCATGATACTTGCTCCCCAGGAGCGGTCGCTGCTGAGGCTGGTGCTGAAATATGGCATGCTCGACCTGGGGGAGGACTACGGTACTGATGAGTCGGGCAGCCAGATAAAGGTGATAGATTATGTGGCCGAGGACCTTGAGCAGGATGGACTCACATTCGAGAACCCGGAGCTGTTGAAGGTGTATGAATGCGTGATGGACCTGCGCGCCCGCCATTGGGATAAGGACTACGCCGCGTTTGCCACCCGTGCCGCCATTGACAAAGAGCGTTCGATGAAGGAGGGGATTGAGGCCATCGCCCGCGACGCGTCGAACCTTGAGGAGATACGTCAGCGCGAGATGATGCTGAAAGAGAGGGTGGAGGAGGCATACAGGCTTTCGCTTGTGGAGTTCGCAAAGGACTTTTTCCAGCACCGTCTGCTTTCGCATCCCGATGACACGATACGGCGTGTGGCCACAGACCTGGTGGTCGAACGCCATCAGCTGAGCAAAATCTACTTCAAGAACAACACCAAGGTGGAGACCGAGGAGGATCGCCTTGACGAGCTTGTGCCCCGCACTCTGCTGGAACTGAAATATGACATTGCCCGTTGTTTCTTCTACGACCTGTCGCGGCAGATACAGCAGATTCAGCAGCGGCCCGACTATGACCTTGACTCGATACTCGAGCTGATGGGGCAGCAACGCCGCTGGCAGCAATTCTGTGCCGACCTCGCCACCAAAATAGGTGAACGTGTCTACGAGCCGCTGCGCTGACCTCCGGGCGACGTTATTATCGCGGAAACTGCCTGATAATTAGAACCGATGATAGAAAATTTTCGGAAAATGCGGCGATATTTTGCATTTTCCGAAAAAAGTTAGTAACTTTGCACCGCAAACGGCTGGAAAGCCCCCTTGGGCGAGCAGTCACACATTAATGGAAAAAGCCAGGAAGGATGGCAGAGTGGTCGATTGCGGCGGTCTTGAAAACCGTTGAGGGTCACACCTCCGGGGGTTCGAATCCCTCTCCTTCCGCAAAAAAAGCAAGTCATCAGATGGCTTGCTTTTTTTATTTCCCTTATTCAGCATGGCATCCGCCAATCCGAAATTTTAGGTAAACTGCCATAGATATCTACACGCTCAATCTACTTCCATGCAAGAGGCCGGAAGGATGGTGGGCGGGGGAGGTCTGTGCGGCGTGAATGTCTACTGGATGGAGGACTTGGTGTGGTGGTAGAGTATGAACAGGGCTGAGGCCCCTATGGCTGCGAAGGGGATGCCAACAAGCGCGGGTGAGGCCAGGCCGAGACCCATGCTGATGGCGATGCCTCCCAGTGACGCTGACATGGCGTTGGAGACATTGAAGGCAATCTGGATGCCCGCGCCTCCGAGCATCTCGCCCCCTTTGGCATACCTGACGATGAGATACTGGAGCGGGCCCCCGATGCCGAAGAGACCTCCGGTGGCGAGAAACATCAGCACAACCGACGGGGCCTGCATCTTCGCACAGATGTAAAGCAGGGGCATTATTACCAGCAGGGACGCGGCGATGCATCCGGTGACGAGCGGGGCCGGATAGCGGTCGGAGAGTCGGCCTGCGATGGCGTTGCCTGCCACCATGCCCGATCCGGCGAGCATCATGATCCAGGTCATGTCTGAGGTCGGGAAATGTGTCACCTCTGTCATAATCGGATTTATGTAGCTGAACCAGCAGTAGACGCTTGCCTGGCCGAAGAACACACCGGCGTATATGAGCCATGGCGCGCGGTTGCGCAGGAAACGGAATTGCCCTTTGATGCCGGTGTCGGGGAGTGGCTGCAGATACGGAATCCAGAGTTTGATGGTCAGGTAGGCGAGAAGCCCGAGCAGGGAGACACCGCCGAAGGTGACACGCCAGCTGAATGTGTCGCTGGCCCAGGTCGCGATAGGCACACCGAAGACGTTGGCCACGGTCATGCCTCCTACCATCACGGCAACGGCCTGTGCCCCGTGGCCTTTGTCGGCGAGGCGTGAGCAGACGATGGCCCCGGCCCCGAAGTATGCGCCATGGGGCAATCCCGACAGGAACCTGGCGCATAGCAGTATGGTGAAGTTGGGGGCAATGGAGGCCGCGAGATTGCCGAGGAAAATTGTGGCCGCGAGCAGTGACATGAGTTTCTTGAGCGGCAGGCGGCGCAGAAGAATCAGCAGCGGGGAGCCTATCGCGACTCCAAGTGAGTAGCCGGCTATCAGGTGGCCGGCTTTAACGATGTCGACATCTATTCCTGTGGCCACGTCGCCGAGGATGCCCATCATGCCGAACTCGGCGATGCCCAGGGCGAATGTTCCGATGGCCAGTGCTATCAGACTTTTTTTCATAGGTGTGAGGAGAAATGTTGCGCGCGCCGGTGTCAGTTGGCGAAGTCAACCGACAGTCCGAGCTGGAAGCGGCGCGGATTCATCGGGTAGTGGGGCATGGAGAAATAGTTGTCGCCTGTCAGCCCTTGGTTGATGTGTGACATCATCAGGTAGAAGCGGGTCTTTGAGAGGCGGCAGTTGATGTAGAGGTTCATGAAGGGGTAGTTGCCGATCCACTGTCCGTCGGTGTTGTAGAACTGCATCGTGGCGGGCTGGTAGCTCACGGGCTTGTATCGGGTGAAGTAATCGCAGTCGAGGCCAAACTGTATCCTGAGCGTGGCCACCCTGAATGTCACATACATGTTGGAATTGACCGCCAGCTGGGGCAGCGGTATGACATCCTGGTTGGATGATGTCTGGTAGATGATGCGGTTTTCCCAATGGAAGCAACCTGCATGGAGATCCTGGCGCAGGGTCGCGGAGAATACCTGGACGCTGCCCCCATATTGGCGTGGGAGCGCCGCGCTGTCAAAATAGAGGGCGTTCTGGATGTTTTCCACCCCGGCCGAGAAGCGGGTCCAAGTCCAGGGTATTGTGATTTCACCTCCGGCGCGGAATGTGCGGGTCTTGGAGAAGTCGTTGTCCCAGATGAAGTGGTTAGAGAGGTAATGCTGCATCAGCCACGGGGCCGATGTGTTGGTGAATTTGCCGTTGGCGGCGATGTTGACCGTGTCGCCAAGAAGAGGGATGCGGGTGGTGATGCCCCCGTCCACCTTGATTTCCCCGGCAGCAGGGCCAACAAGGCCGAGCTCGCCGGTTATGTCGTAATTGAGTATGCGCCCTTGCTGCTTTGTGAGCTGCGCGCCGACCCAGAGCAGGTTCTGTTTCTCACGGGTCCTGACATCAGGATACGGATTCGGGGCGAGCGGGCTTGTCTCCCCCTCGGGCAGCTCAACAGGTTCGGCCACAAGTGTCTCCATCCGGTAATTGCGGATTTCATGTGTGGCGTATGCCGACAGACCTGCCTTTGCGTACTTGTTGAACCCTTCGAGGAGCGATACCCCGACCGTGTTGCGCAGGCTCCAGTAGCTCTGGAGGTCGTTGGTGAGGGTGGGGTTGAAGTAAGTGTTGTCCCAGAACTCGAGGTTCTGCGTGGCGTCATTGTTCTTGAAGCGTCGACGCCCCTCGCGGTATTTCAGGGTCCAGATTATTGAAGTCACCGGAACGAGGTGTTTCACCGTCGTGGTGTCGTCGATTTGCTCCTCCTCGTAGAAGCCGAGTTTGTAACGGCCGTTGAGGTAGAATTCGCCGCCGGTGATGCGGTTCTGCGCGGCTGTGAGACGGGTGGGAATCTGCTTGGCTTCCACCGAGTTCTGACCGCCCTGCACCTCGGCCGGATCGGTGATGTATAGGTCATCGGTGATGCCGCCGTTCTCCAGGGCCGTCAGGGCGAAGTGGTAGCCATAAGCCTGGGCCTCCACCCGCTCGCCGATGTATGAGCCAGACAGCCCCCAGGTGAGGTCTTTGGCCGCCTGGTTGGCATACATGCCTTTGGAGTAAAGATAGTCGAGCATTGCCCCGAACTGCAGCCGTTTGTTGGCGTTGCCTGAGAAGATGAGCGACAGGTCGTCCTGTCCGTTCTCCTTGCCGCCTCCGAAGCTGTAGCCCATTAGGGTCATCGGTATGCGGGTGTTGAAAAAACGGATTTTATCCTCGTCAGGCACCCAGTGGGCAATCGCGTCGCGAAACATGAAGTCGCTGACAGGCTTGCGGTCGAAATAGACCATATTGTATCCTTCGGCGCAGTAATTTCCGGTGGCGGCGTATGCCGGGGAGACGGTCTGGGGGACGAAACGCAGGGAATAGTTGGTGTAAAGTGTGTCTATTTCCGCCGGGTCCCTAAGTCCGAGCGGTGGCATGATTTTCCAGGAATAGGAGGGGGCGAGCTGGGGCTCGCGGGCTCCGGCAGGGAATGCAAAACCCATGGCCGCCACGATGGCGGCCATGAGCAGTATTCTGACTATGCTTGTGGGAGAGGTCAGTCTAAGCAATTGGGTGTCGTTGAGGATTGGAACCGTAAAGGCCGGGGCCTCCACCTGTTCCTATCAGATGAGATATTGCGATGAAATCGACTCGTTGTTGTGGACACGGCGGATGGTGTCGGCAAACATCTTGGCCACGGAGAGGATGGTGGCTTTCTTCGACTCCTTGTTGAAGGGGATGGAGTTGGTGAAGATGATTTCTGTCAGGCCGCATTTCTCCACGCGTTCGGTGGCCGGGTCGCTCATGATGGCGTGTGAGGCGAGTGCGCGTACAGACTTGGCTCCTTCTGCGAGCATAAGGTCGGCGGCTTTGGTGATGGTGCCGGCTGTGTCGACCATGTCGTCAACGAGGATGACATTCTTGTCTTTCACATCACCGATGACGGTCATGTTGGCCACGACGTTGGCCTTGGCGCGCTGCTTGTGGCAAAGCACCAGGGGCACGTTGAGGTATTTGGCGTAGTTGTTGGCGCGTTTTGCTCCGCCCACGTCGGGTGTGGCGATCACCAGGTCGGGGAGGTTGAGCTGCTTGATGTAGGGCAGGAAAACGGTTGACGCGTAGAGGTGGTCTACGGGGACGTTGAAGAAGCCCTGTATCTGGTCGGCGTGGAGATCCATGGTGATCACGCGGTCGACACCTGCGGCCACAAGCAGGTCGCTGACGAGCTTGGCGGCGATTGAGACGCGGGGTTTGTCTTTGCGGTCCTGGCGGGCCCAGCCGAAATAGGGAATAACAGCGATGACCGATTTGGCCGAAGCACGCTTGGCCGCGTCGATCATCAACAGCAGTTCCATAAGGTTGTCGCAATTGGGGAAAGTGGACTGCACGAGGTAGACCTCGCAGCCACGGATTGACTCTTCATAGGAGACTTCAAATTCCCCGTCGGCAAAATGGAGGATGTTCATCTTGCCGAGTTCGATGCCAAGGTCGGCGCAGATTTCCTCAGCCATGTAACGTGACTTGGTGCCTGCGAAAACCTTGATAGGCGGTAACATAGGATTCATAAAATCGAATATGAGCTTGGAAATGGTGGTGCAAAGGTAAAAATTATTCCTTGGAACGGCAAATATTTTTGCGACGGTTGCGTGACGCGGAGAATTTCCAGGCCACGGCTCCCCATGGGGCGATGTGGGTGGTGAAAGGTTCGTCGCGGCTGACAGTCAGGTCATCTTCACGCCCGGAAATCAGCTCTTTGCCCTTTTTCACCCCCTCTTTCACGCCATACATTCCCAGGGCGAGGCCGGGGATGTTGATGGCCAGCTGTGAGGGCTGGTCAGAGAAATTGACGGCGATGAGTATCACATCGTCTCCGCTGCGGCGCATGAAGGCGTAATGGCGGTGGGGATTGAAGCGGGGATTGTTGAAATTGACATACATCAGGTCGAAGAACTCCCCTTCGGAGAGGGCCTTCTCGGAGTTGAGCAGCCCCAGCAGGTGGGCGTAGACTCCTCGGTGGTCTTTTTCCACGGCCGACAGCTGTCCGCCGTCGGCTTTGCCGTTGTTGAACCATCGGCGCAGGGTCGACACCGACCAGTAGTCGAAGATGGTGGTGCGGCCATCCTTGCCTGAGAATCCCTCGGCATCCTCGGCTTTCTCGCCGAGCTCCTGGCCGGAGTAGACCATGAACGGGCCTGAGGAAATCATGGAGCTGACCACGAGGGAGGGAAGCACCTTGGAGGCGTCGCCGGCGTATTCCACAGAGGCGAAGCGCTGCTCGTCATGGTTCTCAAGGAAATTGAGCATCCTGGGGCCTATGCCGTCGACGCGCTGCCAGCAATCGGTGATGGTGGCGGCGGAATGATGGTGACACTGCACAGCCCGGAGGGTGTCGTAGAGGTTGACCTTGTCATACAGGTAATCGAAATGGCCTTGGTCGAGGAACTCCCGGTACTGGCCGATATCGTAAATCTCGGCGATGAACATGATGTCGGGATAATGGGCCTTGACCTGGGGGATGGCCCATTCCCAGAACTCGACCGGAACCATGAACACCATGTCACACCTGAAGCCGTCTATGCCTTTCGACGCCCAGTAGCGGAGAATATGGAGCATCTTGAACCAGGTCGGCGGCACCGGGTCGAAGTGGCGCGAGCCGTCGCCGTAGTCAACCCCGTAGTTGAGCTTGACGGTCTCATACCAGTCGTTGCGCGACGGGAACGCATTGAAGCAGTCGTTGCCCGACGCTTTCGACGGGAACTCGGTGTAGTCGCCGATGTCGAATCCGGGCTGGAACTGCTGGCGGGGGATGTAGTAGAAGTTGTTGCGTGGCGAGAAGAAGTATGTCGGGTCGTCCCCCTGGCCGAAATCCTCGATGCCGGCCGGAGCGGCGTCGGAGTGGTAACGGCGAGCGACATGGTTTGGCACGAAGTCGATAAGCACCTTCATCCCGGCGGCGTGGGTGCGTGACACCAGGGCCTCGAATTCCTGTATCCTGGACGGCACGTCGACCGCGATGTCGGGGTCGATGTCGTAATAGTCGCTGATGGCGTATGGCGACCCGGCCTTCCCTTTGACCACATAGGGATTGTCGGGCGTGATGCCGTATCGGGAGTAGTCGGTGGCGTGGGCGTGCTCTATGACCCCGGTGTACCACACATGAGTTATGCCGAGGCCGCGGATGGCTTTCAACACCTTGGGCGTGATGTCGTTCATCTTGCCGCAACCGTTGCGCAGGATGTCGCCGTCAGGCACGCAGTCTGTGGTCGTGTTTGAAAACAGGCGTGGGAACATCTGGTATATCACCGGGCGTGCCTGGGCCTGCGAGGTCATTTTCTGTGTCTTGGTGTCGACTGTGGTCGCCGCTTTAGCCGTGGCGCGTCGGTTGGTGGTCTTTTCCTTTGCCATTTTTTGGATTGGTTGTGAGAGAGGGGAAATCAGGGTTGGTTTGACTTGAGCCATTCCTTGACCGCCTTGTGGGCGGCCGCGTAGCCGCTAAGGTAGACTTTGCGGATGTCTTTGAGGTTGAACACCTGGTATGCCGCGATGTCGGGGGTCTTTATCACCAGGTCACACATCTCCATGTCGACGGCCTGGTTTGATTTGGCCATAAGGTTGTAGCTGCGCAGGGCCACGTCGTAGATTGATTTCTTGTAACGGTAGTTGGTCAGCGGCGAGCAGTTTATGCCTATCAGCTTGTCGCATTTGTCGCGTATGATCCATGCGGGGAGGTTGCGCAACACTCCGCCGTCGACATAGTTGACTCCGTTGATCCTGACCGGCTGGAAAACTATCGGTATGGAGCAAGAGGCTATGACGCGGTCGCCGAGCGGCCCTTCGTGGAACTCGGCGGCGACACCGTTGTCAAAGTCGGTGACTCCGAGATATGTGGGAATCCTGAGGTCTTCGAGGTTTTCCGCCCCGGTGTGTTTCACCATGAATTTCTTGAGCCCTGTGAGCTTGAACAGTCCGCCGCCGTCGCGTATCGCGAGCTTGCAGAAGTCTGAGAACTTGGATTCTGAGAACAGGGGCAGAATCTCTTCGAGGGGCTTGCCGGAGGCATACAGCACCCCGGCGATGGCGCCTGCCGAGACCCCGGCAATCACATCGGGTTTCAGGCCGGCCTCCTCTATGGCCTTGAGGGCGCCGATATGGGCGAATCCTCGCGCCCCTCCGCCGCTCAGGGCTATGCCGAGCCTGTAGGGCTTCGTGGAAGATGTTTGTTCAGCCATGATGCGTTTCAATTTCCTTGCAAATTTACAAATAAATCCCCGCATTACCACCCATTTCACCAAAATAACTCACATTGTTTGCCGGAATGGGGGGCTGCCATGTCAGCCATGCCTTGATGTGCGGGAGGCATCGAGCCTCAGGAGGATGGCCAGCAATATCGTGAAGCCCCATAGTGAGGAGCCGCCGTAGCTGAAGAAGGGGAGCGGGATGCCGATGACGGGGCAGACACCGATGACCATCCCGATGTTGATGCAGAAATGGAATATCAGGTACGAGGCCACGCAATAGGCGTAGACGCGTCCGAAGGTGGATGGCTGGCGCTCAGCCAGGGATATCACGCGCAGTATCAGCATCAGGAAGAGGAAAACCACCAGGGATGTGCCGAGATACCCCTCCTCCTCGCCGATTGTGCAGAATATGAAGTCGGTGTGCTGCTCGGGGACATATTTGAGCTTTGTCTGGGTCCCTTTGAGGAATCCTTTGCCTGTGGCGCCTCCCGAACCGATGGCGATTTTTGCCTGGTTGACGTTGTAGCCGTCGCCACGTGGGTCGTCGACCACACCGAGGGCCACCTGGATGCGTTTCTGCTGATGGGGCATCATGTGGGAGAACACGAAGTTGACCGAAAACAGGAAGGCGACAGACAGCACGACGGTCAGCACAGTGATGGCGAGTTTCTTTGCCTCTACCCTGAGCATCTCGAACAGGCAGTAACCGACGGCGACACCGATGACGCTGAGGAAATATATGTAGCCGGTGAGATGGAGGTCCCAGCGCGACAGCACGGCCTCGACGATGGCGGTGCCGACAAACCACAGGAAGACGTTGCGGGCTATCTCAAACCGCCTGACATAGAGGGTGAGCATGCCGGTCATCAGGGTCATGACCATGACCATCACGGCGAATTCCCCGGCCGGCATGCCGATGACCGCCGACTCGGTGAACTTGATGGCCACCACGAATATCACCACCGCGACCATGGCGGCGAACAGCACCAGCCAGCTCATCCCCTCGCGGTAGAGAACGAAGAACAGAGAGAGGTAGACCAGAGCCGAGCCGGTCTCTTTCTGGGCCAGAATCAGCAGGATGGGGACAAAGATGATGGCCAGCGCCTTGACATAGTTGGAGCTATTGGCGTTGAGGTTGAAGTTGTATGACGAGAAGAGTTTGGCCATGGCCAGGGCGGTGGCGAATTTGGCGAACTCCGCCGGCTGGAGGCTCATCGGGCCGAAGACCAGCCATGACCGGGAGCCTTTGATGTCGGGGGCAACGAATATCGTCACGAGCAGCAACAGCAGCATCGCGAAATATATCGGATAGGCGTAGGTCTCATACATCCTCGCGTCTATGACCAGGAGGAAGACCCCCAGGAAGAGCGACAGGCCGATCCAGCGGATTTGTTTGCCCGAGAACTCGTCGAAGGCGAATATCGAGGCGTGGTCGAAGTCGTAGCTGGCGGCATATATGCTGACGACCCCGGCCATGACAAGCAGCAGGTACAGCCCGACCGTGAACCAGTCGAGGTGTTTCAGGGTGCCGGCGTTTGGGTTTCTGTAATCTCTCACGTCAGTGTTTCTTTACTCCGCTGTAAATGATGGTGTTGGATTCGAGCATCCGTTCCTCTATATGTTTTCTCGCAGGGGAAATCTTGCCTGTGAGGTATTTCTCGATGACGAGCGAGCCGATGGGCACTCCGTAGGTGGCCCCGAATCCGGCGTTCTCGACATAGACGCAAACGGCGATTTTCGGGTCGCGGTAGGGAGCGAAGCCGATGAACGCCGAGTGGTCGCGCCCGTGGGGGTTCTGGGCAGTTCCGGTCTTTCCGCAGACCTCTATGTCGGGCAGGTTGGCCAGACGGCAAGTTCCCCCGGTGACAGCCATCCTCATGCCCTCGGCGATGTCTTCGAAATATTTAGCGTCTATCGTCGGAAGTCGTTTCTCGAGGTATTCTGGGGCCAGGATTGTGTCCTGGATTTCCTTGACCACATGCGGGGTGATGAACCATCCGCGGTTGGCCACCGTGGCGCAGAGGTTGGCAATCTGCAGCGGGGTTGCGAGAATCTCGCCCTGGCCGATGGAAACAGATATGATGGTGTTCGCGCTCCAGTGACCCTCGCCGTATATCTTGTTGTAGAATTTCTCGTTGGGGATGAAGCCGCGTCCCTCGTGTGGGAGATCCACTCCGAGCTTGTAACCGTAGCCCAGCGAGACGAGATGCTTTTTCCAGACCTCGAAAGCGTTGGCCGAGGATCCGTATTTCGACCTCTTGTTGTCGACCATCGCCTTGAATCCCCAGCAGAAATAGGCGTTGCATGATGTCTGCAAGGCCGGTTTGAGGGTGATGGGGGAGGCGTGGCCGTGGCAGCCCACTTTGAGTCGTCCGCTGATGAACCCCCTGTAACAGGGATAGGGGGTGGAGAGGTTCACGATTCCTTCCTGAAGGAAAATCAGCCCTTGCGACGGCTTGAACGTTGAGCCGGGGGGGTATGCGCCCTGCAGCGCGCGGTCAAAGAGCGGTTTCAGCGGGTCGTTGACAAACGCCTTGTAGTTCTTGCCGCGTTCGCGCCCAATGAGCAGGGTCGGGTCGTAGGTGGGAGAGGAGACCATGGCGAGAATCTCGCCGGTGGCCGGCTCGATGGCCACTACGGCCCCGATTTTGTTGACCATCAGAGATTCGGCATATTGCTGCAGGCCGATGTCGATGCTGAGCTTGAGGTTGCGGCCTGAGACAGGGGCGATGTCGCGCGCGCCGTTGTCATACCGGCCACGGATGCGCCCTCGGGCGTCGCGGATGAGGATTTCCTTCCCTTTTACGCCACGCAGGTGGTTGTCATAGCTCTTCTCGATGCCGAGGTCGCCGCAATAGTCGCCCGGCTCGTAGTAAGGGTCTCGGTCGATGTCGGTCTGCGAGACCTCGCGGATGTTGCCGAGAATGTTTCCGGCGCTGTGGTAGTTGTATTGGCGCAGGATGCGTTTCTGGATGAAGAACCCCGGGTAACGGTACAGTTTTTCCTGCAGCCGCCCGTAGTCCTTGGCTGACAGGTGGGTGATCAGAGTCTGCGGGGTGTATGACGAGTAATTGGGGGAGTTCTTCATCGCCGTGAGGCGCTTGTTGAAGGTCTCGGGCGTGATCTGCAGGGTGTTGCAGAAATCCACCGTGTCGAAGTCATGGACGTCGCGCGGAATCATCATCACGTCGTAGGCCGGCTGGTTGAATACCACCAGGGAGTCGTTGCGGTCATATATCAGACCTCGCGAGGGATAGACCGTCTTTCGAAGAAACGCGTTGTTGTCGGCGTAATCCTTGTATTTCGAGTCGGAAATCTGCAGCCCGAACAGGCGTATGAGGTATATGACGGCTATGACGACGATGAAACCGCCGATGACGTATTTCCTTTTTTCGAGTCGATAGTCTTTGCGCATATGGGAGAGGATGCGGGAGGAGGGGGGATGAGTCCCGGTCAGCGTGTCCTTGCCGTCAAGGAGCCAAACGCGAGCAGGATAATGAAGGTCAGCAATGTGGAGGCGGCGATGCGCAGCAGCATCAGGCCCCAGTTGTAGAATGTGAATGCCTCGATGAGGAAGAACATGGCGCAATACAGCGCCACTGCCGTCAGCAGGTATTTCATGTAGACCGCCGGGCCGAGGGTGCGCAGCGACGGTTCGGGGTTAGACATGTCATCCTCGCGCGGGAAGTACAGGCGCAGAAGCGGCAGGCGCAGCGCCGCCAGCACGGTGCATCCCAGGGCGTTCATACCCTGGGTGTTGGAGAAGATGTCGACCATCAGCCCCAGCAGGAACGACACGGTCATGGCCCAGTTGACAGGCAGGTTGACGGGCAGTTTGATGATGAAGTAGATGAACACCAGCGGCACGGCCACGTTGAAGAGGCAGAGGTGGTTGAACACCACTACCTGCGCCACTACAAGCACCACGAACAGCAGCAGGTATTTAAGGATTTCCTTTGCCATAATGCGCCAATGTTTATTGCTCCGGCTGTGTTGTCCGGTCGGTCTCAATCGACCGGATTTCCTGCAGGTCGGTGTTGGAGATGACTTTCACTGTCGACAGGGCCGTGAAGTCGGTCAGCAGTTTTATGCGTAGGGTGAAGAAGTTGTCGTCGGCTCCGCGGGCCGTGCCCTCGATTGTCCCCACGGGGAGCCCTTCAGGAAACACGGCTGAGTATCCCGATGTGACGATGGTGTCACCCTTGTGGAAAATCGTATGTTTGGGCAGCTCCTCGAGTATCGCCCTCTGGGGGTCGTTGCCGTCCCACACGAGCGAGCCGAAGGTGTCTGACCCCCTGAGCTTGCAGGAGAGGCGGAAGTTGGGGTTGAGCAGAGATATGATTCTCGCGTAATGGTTGGAGACGACGTTGACAACGCCCACCACCCCGTTCTGGTCCATCACCCCCATCTCGGGGCGGATGCCGTCGAGCTTCCCCTTGTTGATGGTTACATAATTGTAGGGGCGGCTGATGGAGTTGTTGATGACCGTGGCGATGATGAAGTCGAATTTGCCTATGGAGTCGAGACCGCGCAGCGAGTCTTGCATCTCGGCCTCGCGGTAGCGGCGCACCTGTTCGCGCAGGGTCAGCACCTCGGCCTGGAGGGTTGCCGTCTGCCGTTGCAGGTCGTCGTTGATGTCGCGCAGGCTGAAATAGCCGGTGATGTTGCTCGAGATGTCATGCAGCCCGGCGGCCACGGCGCCTGCCGAGGTCAGGAACACATAGTGCTGGTAGGGATTGCGGTTGAACAGCAATCCACACGACACCACGACATAGAACGCGAACACGAACCACGAGCTATATCTGATAATGAAATTCAGCAGGTTTCTCAAATTCCGTAGGCCGTTTTGGGGATTGCCCCCGCGGGCTACGGGGGCAATCCGGTATCATCCTGTGGGTTTGTCTTCCGTTACTTGATGAGGAACGAGAAGTTCTGGATATTCTTCAGGGCCACGCCTGTGCCCTTTGCCACGGCCAGGAGGGGGTCCTCGGCAACATGGAACTGGATTCCGATCTTGTCGGTCAGGCGTTTGTCAAGTCCGCGGATGAGCGCGCCGCCTCCGGCCAGCCATATGCCGTTGCGCACGATGTCGGCGTAAAGCTCGGGAGGGGTCTGCTCGAGCGCGCCGAGCACGGCGGTCTCGATTTTGGAGATGGATTTCTCGATGCAGTGGGAAATCTCCTGGTATGACACCGGAATCTCCATGGGCAGGGCGGTCATCTGGTTGGGGCCGTGTACCACATAGTCTTCCGGCGGATTCTCAAGCTCGGTCAGGGCCGACCCTACCTTCATCTTGATCAGCTCGGCTGTGCGCTCGCCCACCTTGACGTTGTGGGCGCGGCGCATGTGGTTCATGATGTCCTCGGTGAGGTCGTCGCCTGCGATCTGGATTGACTTGTTTGACACGATGCCACCGAGCGAAATCACGGCGATTTCGGTCGTTCCGCCACCTATGTCGACAATCATGTTGCCTTCGGGGGCCTCCACGTCGAGTCCGATACCGAGGGCGGCTGCCATAGGCTCGTAAATCATGTAGACGTCGCGTCCGTTGGCGTGTTCGGAAGAGTCACGCACGGCGCGGATTTCAACCTCGGTCGAGCCAGAGGGGATGCCGACCACCATGCGGAGCGAGGGGGAGAACCAGTTGCTCTTGGCGGAGGCTTTCTTCACCAGGCCGCGTATCATAAGCTCGGCGGCGTTGAAGTCGGCGATTACCCCTTTGCGCAGGGGGCGCACTGTGCGGATGCCTTCCGGCTCCTTGCCCTGCATCAGCTGGGCTTCCTTGCCGACGGCGATGAGTTTGTCGGTGCGTCGGTCGAGGGCCACGATTGAGGGTTCGTCGATGACGATTTTATCGTTGTGGATAATTACGGTGTTGGCCGTGCCCAGGTCGATGGCTATTTCTTTTGTGAGAGAAAAGAATCTCATTGATTTGTCGTGGGTATAAGTTTTGTCAATGTTTGAAGTGGCGGAAGCCGGTCATCACCATCGCCACACCGTTCTCGTCGCAATATTTCACCGAGTCGTTGTCGCGGATTGAGCCGCCGGGCTGTATTACGGCGTCGATTCCGGCGTTGTGGGCAATCTCCACGCAGTCGGCGAAGGGGAAGAAGGCATCGGAGGCCATCACCGCGCCGTTGAGGTCGAAACCGAAGTTGCGGGCCTTGTCGATGGCCTGGCGCAGCGCGTCGACGCGTGAGGTCTGGCCCACACCGGCGGCGCAGAGCTGGCGGTTCTTGGCCAGGACGATGGCGTTGCTCTTGCAGTGCTTTACCAGCTTGTTGGCGAAGAGGAGGTCGTCGACCTGCGAGGGGGCCACGGCCTTGGCTGTCACCTGGCGGAGGTCTTCAGGGTTCTCCACCTTGAGGTCGCGTTCCTGGACCAGCGCGCCGTTGAGAATCGAGCGGAACTGGCGGGTGGTCGAGAGGACCTCTTTCTGCAGGAGTATGATGCGGTTCTTTTTCTGCTCGAGGATGCCGAGGGCGTCGGGGGTGAAGCCGGGGGCGATTACAACCTCGAAGAAAATCTTGTTTATCTCCTCGGCTGCCGCGCCGTCAATCTCGCGGTTGGCCACGAGCACTCCGCCGAATGCCGACACGGGGTCGCCGGCCAGAGCATCTTTCCATGCGTCGAGGATGTTGTCTCGCGAGGCCACTCCGCAGGCGTTGTTGTGCTTGAGGATGGCGAATGTCGGCTCAGTGAACTCGGCTATGAGGCTGACAGCGGCATCGATGTCGAGGAGGTTGTTGTAAGAGATTTCCTTGCCGTGGAGCTGGTCGAACATCTTGGCGAAATCGCCGAAGAAGTAGCCTTTCTGGTGGGGGTTCTCGCCGTAGCGCATTGTCTTCTCGCCGTCGATGGCCACGCGCAGGGCGGTGGGATGCTCGGCCAGGGAGTCGAAGTAGTTGAATATCGCCGAGTCATACTCGGAGGAGACGGCGAAGGCCTCCTTGGCGAAGAAAAGGCGGTCGGCCATGGTCGACTGGGCTTTCCCCTCGCGTTCGAGCATCATGCGCAGGGGCTGATACTGGGCCTTGGAGGCCACGATGACCACGTCGTTGAAGTTTTTGGCCGCGCCTCGGATGAGCGAGATGCCGCCTATGTCTATTTTCTCGATGATGTCGGCCTGTGACGCTCCAGACGCTACTGTCTGTGAGAAGGGGTAGAGGTCGACAATCACCAGGTCGATGGAGGGTATCTCATATTGCTTGGTCTGCTCCTGGTCCTGGGCGTTGTCGCGGCGGTTGAGGATGCCTCCGAACACTTTGGGGTGGAGGGTCTTCACGCGGCCACCGAGAATCGAAGGATAGCCCGTCAGGTCTTCAACGGCCTCGCAGTCGTAGCCGAGGCTCTTGATGAACTCGCGGGTGCCTCCCGTCGAGATGAACTTCACGCCCGATTTGTCGAGCAGGCTGAGGATTTCGTCCAGGCCGTCTTTGTGGAAGACCGAGACCAGAGCAGTTTTGATTTCCTTGATTTCTGACATTGTGCTATAAACGCGTTTACAGATTCCTGATAGGTGGAATAATGGCTATGCCGCCGCTGTGACCGTGCCCTCCGGCGCGGAATCCACAAGGGCGCAGCCA
>Ga0137307_100126_pt1 | contig 116344 bp, 92 predicted proteins | sample NAcewD2O_March_2_FD_97180 | JGI IMG/M metagenome (GOLD analysis project Ga0137307, IMG submission 97180) | Mouse cecal microbial communities from Vienna, Austria - N-Acetylglucosamine amended D2O_March | ecosystem: Host-associated > Mammals > Digestive system > Large intestine > Cecum | place...
AAGGCGTGCGAGAATGCTTTCCACTTTTATGGAGGGGCTCCCTGTGCGATAGTACCGGACAACCTGAAATCCGCAGTCACTCGCAGCGACCGCAACGAACCGGTGATAAATGCCGACTTCGAGGCCTTTGCCGAGCATTACGGCTGCGCCGTGGTTCCGGCCCGTGTGCGGCATCCCAAGGACAAGGCTCTGGTGGAAAATGCGGTAAAACTGATGTATCGGTCCGTGTATGTAGATCTTGAAGGCCTGGTGTTCCATAATCTGGAATCGCTCAACGAGGCTATCTTAAAATCTCTTGAAACGTTCAACACCCGCAATCTGACCCGCCGCAGGGAATCACGCCGCCAACTCTTTGAGGCTGTCGAAAAGGACGCCTTGCGCCCATTGCCGGCAAGCCGCTATCAGATGAAGCAGCGGGCTGTCGAAACGGTTCAGCGTAACAGCTACGTCACTCTGAACAAGCATCACTACAGCGTGCCTGTGCAATATGTGGGCAAACGTGTGGATCTGGTCTACGACACCGACACAATCGACATCTTTCATGGCTTTACCCATGTGGCGACACACCACCGCAACGACACGCCGTACGAGTACACAACAAAACCGTCACACAATCTGCCGGGGCGCAAAGGCAGTTGCGAGAGCGACATTGAGGAACTGCTCTCACGCGCGGCTCAGATCGACAATATCGTACTGCACTATTTGCGGTTGGTCATCGAAGACAGACGCTATCCGGAACTCGCCTTCAGCGTCTGCCGAGGCATCATGAAACTGGAGAAAAAGTATGGACAGGAACGACTTGTATCAGGTTGCGCCGCAGCCATGGATGCGCGACTATACAGCGTCAGCGACATGGTGGACATCCTTGAGTCCGGAGCCGACGCGGATTATCTGCCGGGGGCTGATGCCGACGGCAAAGAACGTCTGACACCGGACCACCGCAATATACGCGGTAAAGAATATTTTGCCGCCAGCATCAAACAATCAACCAATAACAACAACGAACAAAATGGAAACAAACGATAAGACAACACCCATAACTCCTGAAAAGGACCGAAACACCATCTCTATGAACCTCATGCACCGCATGCGCCTGCACGGCATGGCGGCTGCGTTCACAGAAAGCCTCCAATCCACTTTTGCAGAGACAATGACACCGGACAGCTTCCTGAACTGGCTGCTCTCCAGGGAATGGGACTACCGGACCGCACGCAATATCGAGCGGCTGGTGAAAAATGCAAACTTCCGATATGGCGACGCTTCAATGGCACAGATAGACTACACCCTGCCGCGTGGCCTCGACCGCAACCAGATGGAGCGTCTTGCCTCGCTGGATTTTGTCCGCAAGGGTGACAACCTGTTCATCACCGGATGTGCCGGCACAGGGAAAAGCTATCTGGCGACAGCGCTGGGCTACGAGGCTTGCAAAGCCGGCATGCGCGTTCTTTATGCAAACGCCTCCAAACTCATGGGCACCCTGAAAATCGCAAAAAACAAGGGAACAATCGAGGCTGAGTTGAAAAAACTTGAAAAAGCTCAACTCCTGATCCTCGATGACCTTTTCCTTGTTCCACTCGATGCCAAGGAACGCGCCCACCTGACGGAAATCATCGAAGACCGCCACGGACGCAAGTCAATCATCGTCACATCTCAGCTCCCCGAACTGGACTGGTACGATGCGATCGGTGACTCGACAGTGGCAGATGCCATACTCGACCGTATTGTCCACACCGCCCACCGCATCACTCTTACCGGTGAAAGCGTCCGTAAGCTAAAAGCTCTTAAAAGAAGATAAACCAAAATAAAACTGACCCCGTCGGCCAAACTCTTTAGGGGTCAAAAATAAAATATTTTCAGGGGTCAAACCGACCTTGGCTCAAGGGGTCATCCGAGTCTGGGTTTTCCATCAATATTAAAATTGCTTAACTGATCGTTTATTGTATTTCTATTTTATGATTAGTATTTAATCCGCTAATCTCCTGTGGGTTCATTACGGTCTATTTTCACATGTAAAGTCTGTGGCTTACCGTTACGTACTATACTTACAGCCAAAGCATCCAGCAAACGTAATTGATTGGCTGTTTCCAAAGTGATTTCACCGTAGGGGATGCCCTCTATGGAAACAATTTCATCACCCACTTGCAAGCCCGCCGTCTTATAATAATTTTCTTTGTAATTGCCTACACAATTCACAATAAATCTGCCATCCTGGCTCTTCCGAGTCGAATAATGGAAACGTTGGTACAAAGGATTCACCAGACGCTTAAAATGACGGAGAGGTTGCAAGCCGAGATGCTTGTTTTTCATGTCGAAAAAGACATTGAAACGTTTTAGAAAGTTCAAACCGATAACATACGGATGAGACACGGAATTTTTATAGTCCAGCGTATAAAGACGCAAGGAATCCAACCGTAAATCATTAAACAACGTCCCTGTCACCGTATAATACCGTGTATAACGACCTAAATCCTGCAACCATACCGCATCTTCCCTTTGATGCAGATAGTCCTGCTCCTGTGTTCCTAACAAAAAGACAATATCCTTGGAAAGTCCGGTATCAATAAAAAACTTTTGATAAATAGTAAGAGTATCCTGGTTCGAAAAGCAAACTTTTAACGGCAAGGTGACAAAAAAAGGGCTATAGTCCGAGATTTCCAACGGTAACAGTATACAATTTTTCGGAAACTGGTAGCCATCTGCGGAATGAACTTCCATATAATTGTTCTCAAAGTTCAACTCCCATACGTGTATCGTATCGCTTTTGGGAATATTGAACATCCCGTCAGCAAGAGTGCTATTCATATATTTTTTATAAGACCATGCACATATTCCTGAATAGACAAAGTCAGTTCTGCCAAGTTTCAACTTTAGTTGCATCGAATCATAGAGTATTGCCGGCTCTTTGACCATACTCCATGCAACACCCCAAGGTATTGTGCCCCATACGTGATTTTGAGATAAAGACGGATTGACCGACAATATACTGCTGTCCAAAGTTACAAACTCAAAATTATAGCCAAAATTATCCCCAGAATCAAACACCAATTTTACCGTTACACTATCGTTTAACTGTACGGGAATCGCCACTTTTCTGTCTTTCAGATCAAAAGTAAAATAACTCCGATTGGATGTGTCCACCTGTTGCCGACAACTGCACAACACTCCCAATAAAACAATAAACAACAAATAAGGAATATTTATTACTTTCATAATCTTATAAATTAAAATTCTAATGAAGGCGTCCGGAAGTCCAGAGCAATTCCAAAAACAGAACTCAGCCATTTTAGGATTAAGCCACTTCCGGACAATCTTCTCATTTACAAATTAACACATGAGATTATCTGGTTATCAGCTATTCAATGTATGTCCTAAAGGTATAAAAGATTCCATACTTTTATGGCTTTTTGCACAAAAATTAAATATACGGGAATTTGGTAAATAGTGAGTATATTGTTTCTATCCGTTTATTTTAAAGTCAATTTATCTTAGGATAATACACCCAATTTTAGGGAATGTGAAAAGTCAGAAGATGAGCGGCAGTTCATTGAAAAATCATTTTCACGACATTGAAACGTACGAAGCCTATGTTCTGAGAAAACGGAAAATGTAAAAATGCCCTGCATGTTAACATACAGGGCATTTTTGTAAATGTAGTATAGAAAATATTGGTTTCTAAAGGGGCTGCTTTTTGTCTTTTGAGCCGGGTTGTTGTTTGTTCCATCGGATATTTTGGGAGGGTGTTGCTGACAGAATTTCATTGCTCCGTTCTTGCGCCAATTTTTTATCTGCTTTTTCAACAGATTCTTCGGTGCGGTTTGTTCCTTGCGGTTCGGCGTCCACAAGTCCGTTTGTTTCCCTTACGTATTTCAGGGGGTCAGCAATGTATTGCCATTCTTCCTGTAACTGGGTACTTTTTCCTTGGTTCCAGGGGCCCCGGGCATCTTCGCCCTGTGACATGTTGAAATAAAGATTGCTGTATTTCGGGGAGGTCTGGAATACAGCCGGTGGAAAATTGGGCTGAATGGTGGCTAAGGCTGCTTCGAATTGCTGGTAATGAGTTACTTCCCTGGTCATCAGGAATACAAGTGTTTCTTTTACTAATGGGTCGTCGGTTAATGGAATCAGGTTTTCGTAGCCAATTTTGGCCCGGCATTCACCTGCCATGTTGGAACGGAGATCGACTGTTAAATCGGCAGTTGCAGAAACATAACTGGCACACCAGGGATTTCCATTGCTGTCGGTAAGGGCCGGGCTGCCAGGTGCACCTACCAGAAAATGCGGATAGGTGAATGCCTGATGAATGAGGTCTTCTTTTGCAGCTTTGCCGCTCATCATAGTATGAAGGGGGGTATCTTCCACTACGTTTTTCATTTCGCCGCCGACATTTCCCAATAACATTTGGATGGTAGCTCCTACGATTTCAAGGTGTCCGAATTCTTCGGTAGCAATGTCCATCAACATATCGTATTTGTCCGGGAAGGGATTGTGGCAACTGAAAGCCTGTACGAAATATTGTAAGGCCGATTTTAACTCTCCATTGGCTCCGCCGAATGCTTCAAGCAATACACGTGCGAAACGCGGGTCGGGTTCGGAAACCCTGGCATTGAATTGCAACTCTTTTACATGGTAAAACATAATTCCTTGGTTTTAGATTAATAATAGGGTTGATAAATGAATATTCCGTTTTGACGGACATATCTTATTGGTAAAACGTTGGTTTACAATGTTTGTTCTGTAAAAAAATATAAGCATTATTATAGAGTGTAATTCTGCCGGATATTTTCGACGGAAGTTTTATGAGGGATTTGAGGTAAAAGAAAATACAGGCAGGGAAATGGCTGGATAAATTTTATCAATAAATACAGATATTATTGAAATACAGTGTTTTATTAATGTTTTTTGTGTTGTATTTAACTAACATAGAAGATGGAATGGCGTTTATACTGTAAACAATTTCGGTAGACGGTTGATTGAATGGCTGGCTATCAAATATTAACAACTAAATTTAAAGATTATGCAAACAGGTACAAACAACCAGGGGCGTGAAGATTACCAAGAAAAACCGGAACAATCTTCACAACAAGGAGCACCGATGGGTAATGAGAATTACCGGGGACAGCAAACGAAGCAGGAACACCATGTGCAGTCGGATGAGACGCAGTACGGAAAAATCCGGGAAAGTGAAATCGGCTCGGGTAAGACAGAACAGCGTTCTGCAAACCTTCGTGAACAGGTGAACGAAGGTGCCCGCACAATGGGAGAGAAAACTCGTGAATCTTCAGACAAAGTGGGGGATAAAGTAAATGACTGGACTGATAAGACGAAGAATAAAATCAATGAATGGGCTGATAAAGCTGAAGATAAGATGAATAATCTGAAGGATAAGGTAGGGGAAAAGATGGACGCTTGGACAGGCAAGAATCATAGTGAACGGGCTGAGGATAAGTACGAGAAGGCCGAAAAAAAGATGGATAAAGCCGAAAAGAAATTAGATAAAGCTCAGGATAAATTTGCCCAGGGATATGAAAACGATGGGGCCAGAAAAATGGAAAAAGCTGAAAAGAAAATGGATAAGGCTGATGACAAAATCCGGGATGCCCATGAAGAACTGAGGAAAACTACTGATACTTTTTCTTCAAAAGATAAACCTTCCGGTAAAGAGAATACAACAGGTCAGGGAACTATCCGGTGAGGAGGATCGTTTGAGGAATGAGAGAATCATTTTTAATATTCACTTAAATTGTTAGTTATGAAAGAAGAAAGTAAAAAAACGAAAACCAGAAGTACAGCTTCTCAGGGCAGCGGGACTTCTAAAGGATGCTCATCTTCTAAAAATAGTAGCGGAAAGAGTGTTCGGGCAAAATCTTCCAAATCGGGTTCTCAGAGCAGTAAAACGGGAAAATAATTGAATTGGGAGAATAATAGAAGGTAAATTACGTTTCTATGAATGTATAATTTTTAATACAAGTACGATGAACAAGGAAAATCAAAAAGCAGGAAACAGTGGTAGCCATACTCAGGGAGGCAGCCACGAACAACATGTAGAAGCAGGCCGTAAAGGTGGTGAAACTTCTCGCAGTGGAAGCCGCAGTTCACAGAGCAGCCGTACTCAATCAGGTAGCCGCACTCAGAGTGGCAGTCAGGAACAACCTGCCAAAACCAGCCATAAGAGCGACGAGACTTCACGTGGCGGCAGCCGTAAAAAAGAGAGTGGAAAATAGACTTCTTTTGACTTGAATGTGGCGGCAGCTTTTCTGTTATAAATGCTGTCACGGTTGTTTAGGATGAAGCAGGGGCTATGGGAAGAATTTCCTATAGCTCCTGTTTTGTTTTAAACACCTGTTTTTATTGTGCCTTTATCCATTTTATGATGTCTTTTATGACTTTCGGGCAGATGGTTTCTTCAATGTCAGAATATTCAACGGGCAATCCTTTATCGGCAGTCTGGAACATGTGGTTCAGGCCGGGATAGGCAATTGTGGTCACTTGCAGGTTGCCGTTTGTGGTGATTCCTTTATGGATATAAGTGAGATTTTCTACCGGGACCTGACAGTCTTTGTCTCCGTTTAGGGCTAGTACGGGGCAGGTGATTTCGGGGAAATCCCATTCTGGGTCATATTTCAGTAATTCGATTTTGCCGGGATTATAGAGTTGGCGGGTGGTTTCAGATGCTTGGCCTGCCAGGGGAGTACCGACAAAAAGTTCGGTTAGCTTGCGTTCGCAGGTTTGTGCATCCGCTGTTTGCAAAACGATTTCCTGGGCTTGCTGCATATATTGGTTGTAAGTGTTGATGAATTCCTCTTTGGCGCCGCTTGCCCGCAGAAGGGCTGCCCGTTGCAGGAGCAATAGTTCACTTCCGTTGACACCTCCTCCCGCCAGGGTAATGATAAAAGCTACTTCTTTGCGGGCAGCCAGGTTGAAGGCGATGAAAGCGCCTTCGCTATGTCCGATTATGCCAATGCTGTCTGGTCGAATCTCCGGTCGTTGTTTCAGGTATTGTAAAGCAGTGTAGGCATCGGTTTCGAAATCCGGGAGTCCTGAAGCGTTGAAATTACCTGTGGAGGCTCCGGTGCCCCGATCGTCTACTCGCAAGCTGGCAATACCGTTTCGGGCAAGGTAATCGGCTATAACCAGAAAAGTTTTGTGTTCGTGAAAGGTATTGTCCCGATCCTGAGGACCGCTGCCGGAGATAAAAAGTACAGCTTTTTTTGTCGTTGGGGTCAAGGGGAGAGTCAGGGTTCCTGCCAGGATAATCCCGGCTGCTTCGTTCCGGAAAGTGACTTCTTCCGAACGATAGGGAAAAGGCGGTTGCGGTGTTTGCGGCCGGTGGAATACAACCGGTTGTCTGCTTAGTATCAGGGGAAATGTGTAGCCGTCCTGTGTCAGAGTTCCATGAAGTTGTTTGTCTGTTTGTCTGTTTATCTGACAGGAGATGCCGGCATCCGGAAATTCCAGATTGAATGGGGTATTTATAAAATCTGCTTTTGTGGCTGGATAAATCCGGTCTGATAAATCCGGAATTTTGAGTGTTGCCGAGCAGATATCTTTTTGCTGTTGCAATTCTATGATTAAACGAAGCCGATGGGTCTTCAGGTCAGGATAACCGTACCATATACCCGTTATATCTTGTGAAAAAAGCGGAAGTGTGCAAAGAAGCCAAATGGAAAGTAAATAGTTTTTCATGATGGTTTATATTTTTCTTAAAAACGCTCAAAAGTAAAAAAAGGGGGGAAAGTAGTTATAAAAATATGGGTTAACTTGTATATTTGCCATTGTTAAAATTAAATAAATGCAGATTTCGGACACCGGACTTTTATTAACATATCTGTCACAGAAAGATAACAGAGCCTATGGTCATTTGTACAGTGTGTATTACACTGCATTAAAGACGGTGGCTTGTTATTATGTAAAGGATGAGGAAGTGGCGGCTGATTTGGTACAGGAGGTGTTTGTTTCTTTGTTGGAGGTTTCTCATCGTTTTGAAACGGCTGATGAAGTGAAATATTTTCTGTATAGTGCTTTAAAGAACAGGTGTATCAGTTATTTCCGTAAACAGAAAGTCCGGAACAGATACAGACAAGCTGTATTGCATTCCGGTGAGCAATTAGAACACTTTTGGGAAAAAGTGCTTGAAGAGGATGTGTATGCTCATTTGATGGCTGCTATTGATACTTTACCGCCGCAGTGCCGTTTGGTGATGCTTTTTTCGCTGGAGGGGCTGAAAGCTTCTGAGATTGCTTCCAAGCTTCATATTTCGGAAGAAACCGTTAAAGACCATAAGAAAAACGGCAGACGTAAACTTTTACGTTTGCTTGATAATCCTTTCCTCTGTATTTTAATATCTTCTTTATAAAATCATCGTGTTTTTTTATCAGACACCCCCTTTTTAGTGCGTGGTGCGTATTATAAATACAATTAGTAAAAAAACGTAAAGTGTGTTTTTTAAATAATCGTAAACAGTTTTTTGAGTTATCTGGATTGATATCCGGTTTTTTAGCTGGTACGCTATCGGAGCAGCGGCGTGAAGAGTTGGATTCCTGGGTGGATGAGCGCAAAGAACACAGGGTATTGTTCGGGCGGATTTGTGCAGAGCAGACTATGCGGGAGAAAATTCACAACTATTGTGAGGAAGACGTTCAATCTGCTTTTGAGGATTTTTTGCGTAAACGGCGGCAGTTGACTCTTCGGCGGAGAATTTACCGGTGGGCGGCATGTGCTGTGTTGATGTTGTTGTTGGGTGGTGGTTGGTTGCAATGGCAGGCAATCCAATTGGAATCGTTCCCGGGTAATGTATTGTCGCAGGAGCTGGAGGTAGCGGATAGCAGCAGGCGGCCTGTTCTGACTCTGGCTTCCGGAGAACGGATTGTGATTCCGGAGGAGGGTCTGGTGTTGGAGGGGACAGTGGCAGGGCAGCAAGTGATGGCAGAAAATGGATTTCCGCATCAGCATGCAGATTCTTTTTCCCATTCTGAATTGGTTTACAATACAGTGAGTGTGCCGCCGATGTGTGATTTTTATTTTGTCCTCAGTGACGGTACGAAAGTATGGATGAACGCAGCTTCTTCCATACGTTACCCTGTGGAATTTGCTGCGGATTCCCGGACGGTATATGCCAGTGGTGAAGTTTATCTTGAGGTGGCCAAAGATAGCCGGCGGCCTTTTTCAGTTGTGGTGGACGGGATGAGTATCGAAGTGTTAGGCACTTGTTTTAATGTGCGTGCTTATCTGCATGAAAACGAGACAAAGGTTGTTTTGTCTGAAGGTAAAATAACTGCGCGGGTGGGAGAAAAAAAATATACCCTTACTCCTGGAAATCAATTGTCTTTAGAAGGAATCTCCGGAAAAATAGATATCCGGAAGGTGGATGTTGCCGATGTTCTGGCCTGGCGACGAGGTTTTTATGTGTTTAAAAAATGCAAGTTGACAGAAGTGGCTTCGACTTTACAATATTGGTACGATGTGGAAATTGTATTGAAGGGAGAAGTGGCCGCCCGTACAACTTATACAGGTGTGGTGAATAAAGAAGAAACGATAGAGGTATTTCTGGCCCGTTTGGAAAAAGTGTCGGATGTAAAATACTCCCGGGTGGGGAATGTGGTGATGATTCAATAGATAATTATACAATATCAATTAAAAACCAAACTAATGAAAAAGTGGATAATCTTAGGATGTTGCCTATTGGTGGCAGAGTGGACGTTCGGACAACAGAACGGGAAAACGGCATCCGGAAATGCGAAAGCGTATGAAATCAATGGTGGTATCAGTGGTGAATACCGTGGAAAAGTGTATTTGGTGAAGGAGGAGCGTATACACGGACCTCAGACGCGTATTGACAGTTGTGAGGTTGTGGATGGGCGTTTCCGTTTTACCGGTGAGGCACCGGAGCATTCTGTTATTCATTTTATCCAGAGTGCAGACGGACAATTGGCACCGATATTCCTGGAGCCGGGAAACATCCGGATGCGTATGCGTGCTGACTATTTCTTAGGAGCCAGGAGTGAAGGTTCTGTCAATAATAATTTATGGAATTTGCATCAGTTGTTTGTTGAATATAAAAAAGACAGTATTCGGCTGGCAGCTATTACAGACTGGGCGCGTTTTGGAATGGGGACTCCCGAACAGCAGGCTGAGAATTTCAATTACCGAACCCGTTTCCAGAACGAAAGCAAGCTGGAGATGGAAAAAGGCATGGTGAGGTATTATAAAGAATTGGCTTTTGCGCCTTTCATTCTTTTGTTTGAGATGACTGGCGAGCTGTCGTTGGATGAGTTGAAAGCCTTGCGCGGTCAATTGGACACTTGCCTGAATAACCATCCTTACACCAAAGAGTTGGACGAGGTGATAGCCAATAAAGAGTTCAAGGTTGGCTGTGAAGCACCGGCTTTTGTCATTCGCAGTATGAACGGTGAAGAAATAGAATTGAAAAATTATGCCGGAAAATATGTTTTGTTGGATTTCTGGGCTTCCTGGTGTGGCCCCTGTCGTCGGGAAATGCCGAATGTGGTGAAGCTTTATAAAGAGTGTAAGGGAAAAGGCCTGGAGATTATCGGTATATCCCTGGACAAAAAAGAAGCCGATTGGAAAAAAGCGGTGAAGGATTTGGGTATGACCTGGCCGCAGGCCTGTGATTTTTTAGTGTGGGAAGGTCCGGTGGCCCGGAAATATAATCTGAGCGCGGTGCCTTATACCGTATTGATTAATCCGGAAGGGAAAGTGGAAGCGCTTGACCTCCGGGGAGAGCAGTTGGTGAATACCATCAAATCTTTGTTAAAGAAGAAAAAATAGATTGTTATGAAAAAATGGTTTTTAGGGGTGTGCGGTTGTTTGCTCGTCATAGGGTTGCAAGCACAGAAAATAACTAAAATCAGCGCTGTTGCCGATGGTTATAACGGTAAGGTAATTGACTTTGAATTTATTGACAATCCGGACAATAATATGCAATTTCCTTATGTTTCGGAGCAGCGTATGGAATTTGAAGTGGAATTGAAAGAACCGGCGTTGGTCAAAATCAATCTGTGGCTGTGGCTGATAGTGTGTCCGGGTGACGAGATTCATGCAGATATTCATTATAGCGGAAAAAATTACCGGACAGCGGAGTTTAGCGGAACCCCTTCGGCGGTGGCCCTCAATGAAGCCATTCGTGACGGACGTAATCACCGGATTGCCAGACGTTATAAGACCAATCCGCTTGCGGCAGTGGTGACGCAGGTGCCGGTAGACAAATATTATGCAGAGACGCAGGCCAACTGGAAGAAGGAGCAGGAGTTGCTGGAGGCGGTGCGTTCCCGCGTAAATCCTTTTGCTTATGAATATGTTTATGCGGAGTTGGAAGGCATGTATCTTTCCAATTTAGTGAGATATCCTTATATCGTGTCGGATGTGGCGAAAAAGCATATCGGTGATTGTATTCCCGCCGGTTATTGGAATGTGCTGGATGGTTATCGGGTGAAAGATTCCAAAGCTGCGTTGAAAAGTTTTACTTATAAAAGTTGGTTGCTTGATTATAAGGAGTATACTGACAAACTGAAAGCCCGGAATGCCGGACAAGAGTGGAAGTATGTCAGGGATTTACAGAAGTCCTATGACGGCTTGGTGGCTTTTTATGACGGGGATGTCCGGGATGCCGCTTTGTATATTCTGTTTTACAATGCACTTACCTCCCAACGGGATGATTTTGACCTGATTGCCAAACTCAGCAAAGAGTATTTCAAAAAATACAATAAAGACAAAACTTATAGAAAAGAATTGACCGAAATGCAGAAATAGACCTGTGTGTAAGTCGATGTGCGTTTACTAACTTAAATATTTAAATCATGTGGAAAAAAAGACTATTACAAGGTATGTCAGGATACCGGTTCCTTGTTTTTGCCTTGTTTATGCTGCTTTCTTCCGGGGGATTGAGGGCTGCCGGAGAGGATGAGTACCAGAAAAAGAAAATTTCACTGCAGGCAACCAATGAAACGGTGGAGGAGGTATTGAATAAAATCGGTAAAGCGGCGGATGTTCGTTTCTTTTACAATCATTCAGCTTTGGATTTTTCGAAAAGAATTACCGTTGATTTTAAAGACCAGGAATTGCGTAATGTGATAGGGCAGGTGCTGGCGAATTATTCTGTGGATGTGGAGTATCAATTGAACCATACGGTTGTGTTGCGGCCTAAAACTCAGATGCCGTCTATCGGCGTGCAGAAAGTGAACGGTACGGTCCTTGATGTCAAAACCGGAGAAGCTTTGATCGGGGCAAGTATTGTTTTGAAGGAACAGCGGGGTGTGGGAGTAGTGACGGATGTGGATGGAAAATTTCATATCGAATTGATAGAAGGTGGAGCGACAGCATTGGTTGTCAGTTATATCGGTTATCAGACTGAGGAGGTGAAACTGCCGGTTACCGGTAATCTGGAAAATGTTACTGTAAAATTGACACCCATGGTTGCCGAGTTGGAAGGAGTGGTGGTGACGGGTATGGCACCCAGGAAAGTTTCCGGTTTTACCGGCCGTTACGTTACGGTGAAGGGAGAAGAGTTAAAACGACTCAACCCGAATAATTTGTTGCAGGCATTGTCTATATTCGATCCGAGTTTTCATGTTATAGAGAACAATCAGCATGGTTCGGACCCGAATAAATTGCCGGAATTTCGGTTGCGTGGAGATGTGCAATTGGGGGCCAGCGACCCGACTAATTTCCAGATGATGATGGGAGATTATTCCAATCGTCCCAATATGCCCTTGTTTATTTTGGATGGTTTTGAAACTTCCTTGCAGCGGATTGTCGATTTGGATCCGGAGCGAGTGGAGTCCATCACGATATTGAAAGATGCTGCCGGTACGGCGATGTATGGTTCGAAGGCCTCCAACGGGGTGATTGTATTCGAGACCAAGAAACCGAAACCGGGTGCGCTGACCTTGAATTACAGCGGGAATGTCGGTGTTTCCGTGCCGGACCTTTCGGATTATAATCTGATGAATGCTTCCGAGAAATTGGAATATGAACGCCGTGCCGGATTGTTTACCACCACTGATATGTTGAATTACTACAACAGGTACAAAGAGGAGGTTTTGCGTGGAGTCAATACGTATTGGTTGTCGCAACCGTTGCGTACTGCTGTTACCCACCGTCATACATTGGGCATTGAAGGCGGAGACGAGGCTATCCGTTATTCTTTGGGCCTGAATTACGGCAGTGAATACGGAGTCATGAAGGGTTCGGACCGTACCAATGTGGGATTAAATTTAGTATTGTCCTATCGCCGGAAGAAATGGAATATCAGCAACTCATTGAATATGACGAATACGGATGCAAACAATTCGCCTTACGGTTCATTTTCAGAGTATACGAAGTTGAATCCTTATTACCGTCTGACGGATGAAAACGGACAATACCAGAACGTCATTGAAATGAAACCGATGGCTGTCGGAAGTAATCGGGTAACGATAACCAATCCGTTGTATAATACGCAGTTTCCGTATAAAGATTTGACGAAAAATTTCAGCGTAGTGGATAATTTTTCTTTGGAGTATGCGATTTTGGATAATTTGCGTGTAAACGGCCAGGTATCGTTTACCAAGAGCCATGCAAGGTCTGAGCAATTCAAATCATCACATCATACAGATTTTGCACCTGAAAAAGTAGAAGATATCACCCAACGCGGTACTTATGCAAAAAGCATAGGTGAGTCGATAGGATGGAGTGCAAATGCTTCATTGAATTATAATTACGTAAAAGGCAAGCATGGGTTATTTGCGTTGGCACGATGGAATGTTGAATCATCTAAAAGCGATGGTGTCAATCTGTCTGCCAAAGGTTTTCCGGACGATAACATGACGGATTTCCTGTTTGCTTTTGAGATGGACCGGGATGTGAATGGTAATGAATCTACGAATCGGTCGGTGGGTGTCTTGGGTAGTTTGAACTATATGTATGACCAACGCTATTCTGTGGATTTCAATGTTCATGGTGATATTTCTTCGCAGTTTGGTTCGGATACCAAGATGGCACCTTTCTGGTCGGTGGGTGTCCGCTGGAACATGCAGCGGGAAAAATGGCTGGCCGGAACAATTATTTCCAACCTGACGCTGACAGCCAACATGGGTGTTACCGGTTCGCAGAGTTATTCTCCTTATCAGGCAAAAGAAACTTATTCTTTTACTGACCTGATGTTTCCTTATCCGGGAGCGGATGTTTTGGGGGCGCAGTTGATGGGAATCGGTAATCCTGCATTGAAATGGTCGAAGACAAAAGCGAAATCGGTGAATTTGGAGGTTGGTTTATGGAACAGCCGTTTGAATTTATCCGCTTCTTATTATCACAACTATACAGACCAGATGTTGCTGTCGACAAACATTCAGCCTTCAACAGGTTTCCCGACATTGACGCGGAATGTCGGCGCGGTGTTGAATGAGGGTATTGACGTTACTTTAAACGGTTTGTTGATCAGTGATTATGAGCGGCAAATCCAATGGTCCTTAGGTGTGAACTTTACCCATAACCGGAACGTGATCAAGAAACTTTCCAATGAATTGAAGGAAATGAACCAGAATAATCTGAACAATCGGAATGAGATTTTGCCGATTTATGAGGAAGGCGAATCCACTTCGGTAATCAAATTAGTGCCTTCGTTAGGAATTGATCCTGCTACAGGAGAGGAACTATTCCGGAAATTGAACGGAGAGAAAACCTTTGTCTGGGATGCTGCCGACAAAATACCGGTGGGTGATACAGAGCCCAAGGTGCGTGGAACCATTCCTTCCTCGTTTATGTGGAAGAATCTGAGTGTAAACTTAGGATTTTCTTTCCAATGGGGAGCTGACCGTTTCAATCAGACTTTATTGGATAAGATTGAAAATTCGAATATTTCCGGAAATGTGGATAAACGGGCCGGTGGTGCTGACCGTTGGAGTCCGACGAACCGTTATGCGAAGTATAAGAGAATCAGTATTGAAGACCAGCATACTCCGACAAGTACCCGTTTCTTGCAGCGTTACAATGAGTTTGCATTCACTTCAGTAGCTATCGGCTACCGTTTCGAACCGAAGTATTTCAAGTTCCTGGAAACGTGTAAAATCGCCAGTCTGTCGCTGAATGCTTCCATGCAGGATATCGGCCGGATTTCCACAGTGAAACAGGAACGGGGATTGGATTATCCGTTTGCCCGGAGTTTCAATCTTTCTGTGTCTGTGTTGTTTAATTAATAAGAGGGAGGTTATGATGAAAAAAGCAATAATAATCACAGGAATGGCATTGGCTGCATTGTTGACCGCTTGTTCGGATTGGGTGAATGTTTCTCCCAAACAAGAGGTGGAATCCGATAAATTGTTTACATCGGAAAACGGTTATAAAAGCGCCTTGATTGGAGTATATGCCCGAATGACGTTAACTGAGAATTACGGGAAAAATCTCTCCTACGGTTATTTGGAGGAGCTGGTACAGCGTTATGACAATTACGACCCGTCTTTGGCTCCGACGGATGCCAGACGTGCGGAACGTTATGATTACAAGAATAATACCGGAGCCAAAGGATATGTAAATACTGTCTGGCAGGAATTATTCCAGACGATAGCCAATTTGAATAATCTGTTGAGACGGTTGGATGATAACGGCAAAAATGTTTTGGTGACTGACGGACTTTGGGAGCAGATGAAAGGTGAGGCGTTGGGGTTGCGTGCATTCCATTATTTCGACTTGTTGCGTTTGTACGGACCTGTTTATTCTAAGGACCCGGAGATGAAGTGTTTGCCTTGGCGTACGGAGTTGAATGCCGATCAGAAAGATTTACTGCCGGCGAGTGAGATAGCAGGTCATATTATTGATGATTTGAAAGAAGCAGAAAGTCTGTTGCAAGGGGATAATTTGGAAAATAATCGGCAACATCGGATGAATCTATTTGCTGTTAAAGGATTATTGGCCAGGGTTTATTTGTGGATTGGGGACAAGGAGCATGCAGCTGTTAAAGCCCGTGAAGTGATTGATGAGTGCGGTTTGGAATTGGTCGTGAACAATAGTCAGGATGTTTCCATGTTTGATGAGACGCTTTTTGCTCTTGGAATGGATGATATGGAAGAAAAACTTCGGAGCGATTGGGCGGATTTGACGGTTTACGGTAATGAATTGTACATTTCGCGTGAGAATGCGGAAACGGTATTCGAGGCTTTGCGCGGTATCGGACTGAATGATATCCGTTATCGGAACGGTTACGGATTCATACACGGAGTAAACGGAAGAATGTGCAGAAAGTATTTGGGTAAAAATGTGTTGTATTGGGAAAAGATCCCTTTGATTCGTTTGTCTGAAATGTATTACATTTTGGCAGAGTCGGTTTCTTTGTCGGAAAGTGTGACTTATATCAATCGGGTACGGAATATTCGTGGTATTTCCCGGGTGAATAATTACCAGGCAGATGATTCTTATGATGAGGATGCCCGTATAGAAGCTTTGAAGTTGGAATACAGTAAGGATTTCTTTGCAGAAGGACAGTATTTCTATTTTTTAAAACGTCACAATTGTCAGAGTTTTTATCGTTGTCCGGTGGATGATATGACACTTTATTATGTGTTGCCCACGCCTGATGATGAAATTGCCTATGGCACAGGAAATGAGTAATTATACCATAAAAACGACAAGAAGATGAATAAAGTATACATATATATAATATTCTTTTGCGGGATAATGGCTTGTCAGGAGGATGACCTTGTGCAGTATTCCCAGGAGAAAGATGCCATACAGTTCGATCGGAATTATGAGAGAACCCGCGACTTTAATTTTGCGACGGCCTATGAAGTCCGGAAAGATTCGAATTATTACTGGGGAGATTCGCTGCAAGAGATCCAGATGACTGCCATTTTGCAACTGCAGGGTTTTCCTACACCTGACGAACGGCCTTATAAATTGAAATCTGTCTTGGTGGAAGGTCAAGATTCATCCAAGGTGGCAGAGGTCCGTTTTGAGCCTTATTATAGTCTGGCTCCCAATCAGTTGATTGATACGGTCGTGTTTACCGTTTTGCGTCCGAAAGGCAGGGGAAATTACACCATAGGTGTAGCGATAGATTCGGAGGGAGACGATGCGTTCTTTGAGAAAGGAGCGGAAGAATGTTCTGTATATCGGTTGAATATATCGGACCGTTATGATGAACCTGCCGATTGGCGTTACCGGGAAGAATGGTTGGGGGAATTCGACCCGGAAAAATATGCCTTTATGGTAACTATTGGCAACAAATTGTTCAGCCGGGCAAATTATCGCATGTGGTCGCGGACGGATTTGTACAATGCCGATTTGCGGGCTGCGTTGGAGGCGTTTAATGCCTCTGTTCCGGAAGAAGAGCAGAAGAAATTCAGTTTTCCCAATATGCCGAAATACGTGTGGTGGGATGACCAAGACAAATGGTTAGGAGAATTTTCCATAGAGAAATATGGGTTTATTCAGGAGATGATAGAAAATTACGGGGATAAAGAGGAAGAGTTGCTGGCAAATTCGAAATTGGAATGGTGGAATTTACGGTTTCGCGAAGAGTTGGCCGAGACGGAACGACCTGGGATTACTTTCCCGAGAAATACAGAACGTTCAACTTGGTGGAGGGAATCTTTTTTAGGAGATTGGACGTTGGATAAACAGGAGTTTGTGGTACTGAATCTTTTCCCAAGGAGTAAGTATCAAATCGGGGAAACGACTTGGGATTACGCATCGCCCGTATTGCGCAGAATTCTCGACAGGCATAATATTGAAAATCCCAATGAACCTTTGAACTATGAGTTTATAGATGAGGGTAAACCGGACTGGTGGGGGTATTTTGAAGACTTGTTCGGACCCTATTCGCCGGTGAAACGGGATATCGTGGTGGAAGCCGTGCTGAATCAGAATATGCCATGGGAGTACAGCATAAATATTTTGAAAGACGGAAACATTTATGCGGTTTCCAATATTGTACCGCGGATAGCAGCCGAGATTAAAAATTACAATGAAAGCCACCCGGGTAATGAGATTACCGATTTTCCTTCTAAACCGGCTTGGTGGGATGTTAATTTGTTAGGTGAGTACTCGGAAGAGAAAGAGGCATATTGCGAGTATGTCATTAATGAATTTCAAGGAGGTCAATGGTGGACGGGTAAAATAAGAGAACATTGGGCTACTGTATTCCGTTGCTGTGTTGGGTGGTATAATCAGAAGACGGGTGAAACACTGGTGAATGATTTCCTGGTTACCGATGGCAAATGGTATTATTGGGACAAGTATTCAGATGTTTGGGGTGAATATTCCGATACGAAAAAGACGTTTGTTTTGTGGGTTTTGTTCCGAAATATTTCCGGATTTGGTGATTCTTGGGATTATATGATGAGTAGAGACGAAGCCCAAAAATTGTTAACCGATGCTTTGAAGGAATACAACGAAAAGAATGACCCCGATTTGCCTTTTAATTTTAACTGATAAAATTTCACAATATGAAAAATATATTTTTGATATTGATTTTTCTTCTTTTGGGTGGATTGCTCGGATGTTATGACGACAAAGGCAACTATGACTATAAGGATATCAATACGGTAAGTTTCGTGATACAGCCTGAAAGTGATAATGGTTCTTATCGTTTTAAGGTACGAACAACTGATTTTGATGTTGTCTTTTCTCCTGTCGTGACCCAAACTCTGCTGAATAATGAGGATGCTCTGGAGTATTTGTGGGTAGTTTCACATAGTGAAGACGGAGAGATGATAGTCGATTCGGTCACTACGAAAGAACTGACTCTCACTTTTCCTGCCCAAAAGACAAAGACTTATGCTGTTCGTTTTTGTCTGACAGATGCGACTACGAATGTGAGTACTTATGCGGCATTAACTATGCGGACAGTGAATCCCTATATAGATAGCTGGCTTGTATTAAACGGTGAGGAATCGGAGCGGCGTATTTCGGCTGTGGAAGATCCGGATTCACTTCATTATGTTTATACGGAGAATGCCTGGACTGATATGGGAAATGCTCCTCGTTTCCAGGATGCTGTCGGATTGATTTATTCTCCGCTGGGATTGGAGAATAATACGGCTCCGGAATGTATGTATGTAATTACTGCAGACAGTTTATTGGCACTGGATCCTTTTGCCATGCAGGTAAAAAGAACCAATAAGGAACTTTTCTCACAGAAGTTACAGAACGAGGACCATGAGTTGTGGTATGGTATGGATGGGAGTCCTATGGGTGGAATTCCTTTATTGGTGGATAAAGATTATAATTTTTATTATACCACAACTAATAATGACGGAGTATTTAGAGACCCTTATCTGGGTTTAATCAAGGGAGGATGCCGTGCTTCCAAGCTGGTTATGTCGTCAGAATCGAATGTAGTTTGTATTTGGGATGATGAACAGAAGAAGTTCATGTATCTTCCGGGAGGTGATGGTGCGGTTTATGAGGTGGAGGATAAAGAGTATGATTGGACGGACAAAGAAGTGGTTTGGTTAGGTTTGGATAATGTGTTACCGGAAGGAGATAATAAAGGAAGAGTGGCCTTGGCATTAGTCAGGGAACAGTCAACGGGTTATTATTGGACTTATCATTATGATTCTGACGGAAATAAGTTTACGCGGGATTCTATCGGGGAATTAACCATTGATAAAACTACGAAGTTCGCAACGACGCAGGCTTTTGAGAATCAATTTTTTTATACAGTGGGTTCTAAAGTGTACCGTTATAATGTGGCCGGACGCGAGACTGAGGAGTTATACGACGCAGGTGCACCGATTACCCGTTTGAAATTCCGGATTAATGAAAGGTCGAATGTCGGAAAGGATGATTTTATGCGTTTCTTGGGTGTTGTCGTTGATAAAGGAACAGAAGGTGAATTACATGAAATTGTGCTGAGCAATGCCGGTGATGTGGAGGATGTTCACGTATTTACGGGTTTTGGTCCGATCCAGGATATTTGTTTTACTTTAATTAATCGTATTATGTTATGATAAAGAGTAAGTTAATATATACGTTGGTGGTTCTGCTGGTTGTAGCTTGCCAGAAAGAGGAACTTAATGTGACGGTACCGCGGGATGATTTTTCGGTTGTTCCTGGTTATGCAGATAATGTAAAAGGCCAGTTGCAAGTCAAATTCCGTGAGTTGTCGCAAGATTTGGAGGTAACGCCTACTGCTGCCGGGTTGGAGACGGATAACGACGAATTGACAGAGGCTGTCAATCGTATAGGTGGTATGCGTATGGAACGTTTGTTCCCTTATGCCGGGAAATTTGAAGCACGTACGCGGAAGGCCGGCTTGCATTTATGGTACAAAATCTATTTTGATGAGGAAGTCAATTTGGATTTGGCTGCTCGTGTTTTGTCAGACGTTTCTGAAATAACGGATGTGGAACCGGTGTGTCTGCCTACAGCTGATGCCGCACAATTTCCTTACAGTGACATTTGGTTTGGCTGGCAGTGGTTTTTGCAGTATGCAGGTTCTGACCTGGAGCGTGAACTCGGACCGTTGGCGGTATCTTCGGATATTGATGTGGTTGAGGCTTGGGAAATTGAGAAGGGGAGAAAAGAGGTGATTGTCGCCGTTGTGGATACGAAAGTGGATATAGGGCATCCAGAATTGAGTGCTAATTTATGGATGAATAATAATGAATGGCCTGACGGAGTGGATAATGATAATAACGGATATGTAGACGATGTGTATGGTTATGGCGTGTCAAGTCAGGAGGATGCTGATGGTCACGGTACGCATGTGGCAGGAATTATTGCGGCAAAAAATAATAATGGTTGGCCGATTTGCGGTATCGCGGGGGGAGGCAATAATCAAGAAGGGATTCGGTTGATGACTTGTCTTAGTAGTGGTGGGCCAACGGCTATAAAATATGCCGCTGATAATGGTGCTGTGATTTGTAATAACAGTTGGGGTGTAAAAGTCAATAAAAATAACCGGAAGGCGTTGCAGGATGCTATAAATTACTTTGTGGCCTATGCGGGGGTGGATGAAAACGGAAATCAGACGGGGCCGATGCGTGGAGGTCTTGTATTGGCTTCTGCCGGTAATGATGGACAGGAATTTGAAGAATATTATCCGGCTTCTTTGGATAATGTGATGGCTGTGGCGGCACTGCGTTATGATATGAAGAAGGCAGCTTATTCCAATTATGGTTCCTGGGTGGATATTTCCGCTCCGGGTGGAGAAGGAGGCAACACAGGCATTTTCAGTACGTTGGAAGCTAAGAATTGGATGTATAACAGTTCGTTCGGATATCAAGCGGGAACTTCTATGGCGACACCTGTTGTGGCCGGTGTTGCAGCATTGATTGTATCTAAATACGGAGGACCGGGTTTTACTCCTTATGATGTTGAATATCGCCTGCTGCATGGAGTGAAACCGGTGTATGAACATAATCCCGGATATGAAGGTAAACTGGGGGTAGGATGTGTAAATGCGTTGTTGGCTTTGCAGATTACACCGGAGCAGGTGAATTATCCGCCTTTTGTTTCTTATGACAAAGATTTTTCGCAAACAGGTATCTATTATTACGGGGACAGGGATGAGTATGAATTCACCGTTGAGGAACGCAATGGTGAAGAGATGACCTATATGGTGGACGACCCTACCGGTTCGGTTACCCACACCCGGAATGGCGATAAGATCGTGCTTTCATTGAATAATAGGAATTGTAAAGCAGGGGATCATGTTATCGTGCTGACGGTGACGGATGGGTCGAATCTTTCGACGTCCGTACAGATACCTGTGAAACTTTTGCCGGAATTATTCAAAGAGGTGGAAATAGAAACGAATGTGGTGGACAAATTGACTGTTCGTGCCAGTATGACGTTCAGTGGTGCGGTAAAGGCAGAGTTGTTTGATACATCCGGTAATTTGGTTCTTCGGGATAATATAACGATCTCATTGGGTGAGCCGGGCATTCTTGATCTTTCGGGAGTGGATGGAGGAAACTATGTCTTGAAACTGACCTGCAATAATAAAACGATAACCAAGAATATTATAAAATTGTAATACCATGAATAAATTGAGATATAGTTTATTTTCATTGTTTGTTCTGGGTGCCCTTACGGTGTCCGGACAAAACAATGCGGGGGCTGTGCAGTTTCCGGATCTGACGCCGGATGTGCGGGGTGTCGGCATGGGAAATACGGGTGTTGCCTCTTCGGCCAATGCTTTCTCTGTGTGGCGTAATGCTGCCAAGAGTGTATTTTCGGACAAGAAAGCTGAAATCGGATACAGTTTTACTCCCTGGATGCGTGAATTGACGGGAGGTAACGACCTTCATGGTGTGGGCGGATATTATAATATTGATGATAAACAGGGGATTACTGCTGGTTTTCGCTATTTTAAACACGCAGAGATTGATCTTTTGGAAAACAATGGAACGTTCACCCCTAAGGATTGGAGTGTAGAGGCCGGTTATGCCCGTCAGTTGGTAAAAGGATTATCGGTTGGCGCAACAGTCCGTTTTGTGCATTCCGATTTAAGCGGCGTGGAAAAGGAGGCCATAGCGAATGCCGCAGCTTTTGATTTGGGTGTGTATTACCGTCATTCGTTGGCTGGTTCGGAGAAATCGTTGTGGGCAGTAGGATTGCAGGCCGCTAATTTTGGTACTAAAATCGACTACGGACATGGAAAATACGATCAGCCGGCTAAAGTGAGTGTGGGCGGAATGATAAATCATGCCTTTGATAAACATCGGTTGCAGGGCACATTGGATGCCGGTTGTCGTGTGTTGCCCAACACTTGTTGGGAATGGGCTGCCGGCTTGGAGTATGCGGCCTGTGATAAGATATTTGTGCGTGGCGGTTATCATTGGGGAGAGGAGAACAACCGGATGCAGCGTTACGGAACGGTGGGATGCGGCGTGAATCTTTGTCATGTCCGTGCTGATTTTGCTTATTTGCTTCCGGAGACCAACAGTTTTCTGAAAAATACCTGGCAGGTGGCTGTTGCCATTGATTTGGATTGGTTTATACGATAGAGCAGGAGGGTGCCTTCGGGCACTCCCTGTATTTAATTTTGAAATGATGATGAAAAATACCTTGAAATATTTATTTCCTTTTTTGTTTCTGGCTTTGCCGGTATGCGGACAACAGTTCACTATCGGGGGAAAAATTGAACTGGACAGGGGTTGTCTGTTGGTGCTTACACAGACACCGGAGGGTATGGATACTTTGTCCCGCACAGCATTTTCGGGAGAAACTTTTTCCCTTGCCGGAGAATTGGCGGAACCGGTGATTGCACATCTTGTCGTAGAAGGTTACGAGGGGGGATTCGTGATGATACTTGAGCCGGGAGAAAATTATACCGCTACCCTTACCCGCAATGGGCAGGGAGATATTTCTGGCGGGAAGTTGCAACAGACGTATCTGGATTATCAGGCTATTGTTCTGCGGGCGAACGGCGAAATGCGTGCCTTAAAGCAGAAGATGGCGGAAGCTGGTGCGCAGAAGCATTTTAAAACGGTGAAGGAGTTGCAGGAGAAGGCGAACAAAGTGCAACAGGAGGCCAAAGGTAAAATGGATGCCCTTATCCGCCGGAATGCCGATAATGTATTGGCTGCCTATTTGCAGACTGTCGGAATGGAACGCATCAACGAGCTGGCACCTTTGAAACAGATGTATGCTTCATTGTCTGAGAAAGCGAAAACAACTGCTCCGGGACGCATTCTGGCAGCCCGTATTGCTGCCATAGAGCAGGTAAGCGTTGCTGCCAAAGCACCGGATTTCACCTTGCCGACGCCCGATGGCGAACAGATATCGTTGTACGGTGTGAAAGGAAAGTTGAAAATCATTGATTTCTGGGCTTCGTGGTGCGGACCTTGCCGGATGGAGAATCCCAATATGGTGAAATTGTACAACGATTTTAAGAATAAAGGTCTGGCCGTTATCAGTGTGTCGCTTGACGAACGCAAAGCCGCCTGGACACAGGCCATCAAAAAGGACGGAATGCCGTGGATTCATGTGTCTGACCTGAAAGGCTGGAAAAGTGAGGTGGTGAAATTGTTCAATGTGGATGCCGTACCGTATATTTTAGTCCTTGATGAAAACAACCGGATTCTAGCCAAGAATATACGGGCGGAAAAATTGCGGGCTTTTGTGGAAGAGCGGTTAGGAAAATAGCTTTCTTCCCATTTAGATTATTTTATCCTGTTCCATACGACTAAATTTTAACGGGGTAAAATTAATACAACGGATAATAATCAATTCGGTGGACTAAAACCAGAAGGAATAAAGTCCACCGATTTCATTTGTTTTTACTGCTTCGATTTGTCCGGCTTCCGGTAAGTTTATATAAAGAAAAACTCCTGAAAATCTTGATTTTTCAGGAGTTTGCTTTATTTTGCTTGTTGCTTTCGTGAACTCGGCGGGAGTCGAACCCACAACCTCTTGGGCCGTAACCAAGTGCTCTATCCATTAAGCTACGAGTCCGTTGTCTTATCTCTAAAGCGGTGCAAAGATATGTGCAAAAAATGTGGTATGCAAGCTTTTTGTTGTTTTTTTTCAAACAAAGTGATTTTTTGTAGAAGATATAACAAAGTGGGAGGTTTTGTTTTTTTATTGTTATTTTTGTAAATGGAAAGTTTGAGTTATGAAAAAGATCATCAATAATATACTACATCGGTTGAAGGAAGACTCTCTGGCGAGGCAGCTTGAGGGGGTTGAGCGAAATGCGGAGTATAAGGGATTCAAGGATATTCGCAGGTGTCTTGTGTTTTGGACGTCAAGTCCCAACGAACGCAAATGGATAAAGAGTGTGCGGGATCATTTTGCAGAGGCTAAAATCGAGAAGTTATGTTTTGTACCGAACGGGATTGAGGTATCGGAGACGGATGACGTGGTTTTTATGCGGAATGACGACCTGGGTTTTGGTGGAAAGATTCAGAATGAGCGTTTGTTGGGAGTATTGAGAAAGAAGTATGATCTGTTGATTGACCTGACAGGTGAAACGAGTGTTTTGGGAAATTATGTATTGGCCCATACACAGGCGGCTTGTACTGCCGGGATGAAGAAGGAAGGGGGAATTGCTGATTTGATAGTGGACGGGGTTTCTACTCCTTTGGAGTTTATTGATAAATTAACTGAATTGTTGTCTAAAATAAATCGTTACTGACTTATGGAGAGATTAGCCGGGACAGGGGTGGCTTTAGTGACTCCTTTTGACGAGCATTTACAGATAGATGAGGAGTCTTTGGCGTGCTTGGTGAATCATGTGATTGACGGAGGGGTGGATTTTTTGGTTGCTTTGGGAACAACTGCAGAGAGTGCAACCCTAAGTGAGGAGGAAAAGGCCCGGGTTGTCAGTATTATCGTTCGTGAAAACAGAAAGCGTTTGCCTGTTGTGGTTGGAGTTGGAGGTAATAATACTGCGGAAATTGTACGGAAACTTGAACATACGGCTTGGCTATCGGAGTGTCAGGCTATTCTGAGTGTGGTACCTTTTTATAATAAACCCACCCAGGAAGGAATATATGAACATTTCAGAGCTATTGCGGCGGCTTCTCCGCTGCCTGTATGCTTGTATAATATTCCCGGGAGGACCGGGGTGAATATGAATGCTTCAACTGTGGGGCGTTTATTGCAGGATTGCCCTAATATTGCTGGTTTAAAAGAAGCTTCCGGCAATATGAGCCAGGCAACCGATGTTTTGAAGGTTAAACGGCCGGGCTTTACGGTTTTGTCGGGGGATGATGCTATTATTCTGCCTCTGATGGCTATGGGGTTTGATGGGGTGATTTCGGTGATGGCTAATGTATTGCCCCGGGTTTGTTCGGGTTTGGTAAATCTGATTGTCCGGGAGGAATATGCGGATGCCCGCAGATGGCATCTGGCGTTATCGGATTTGTGTAAAGCTTTGTTTCAGGAAGGCAATCCGGCCGGTATAAAAGCTGCTCTGTCTGCGGCTGGTATTATTAAACACAATACGTTACGTTTGCCTTTGACTCCGGTCGGGGAAGAGCTTCACAGACGTATTGAAGAGTTGTTAGTCGACATATCCCGGATGTGACCGGTTTATTCTTTTTTTCTGTTTCCTTCGGAAATGAATCAAGGCAGTAAAAGCAATCAGTATTATAGGAGTTAAGAAGTTCAGGTATTTTAAAAATTCCCGGACGGAATCTCCTGTCGGTTCGAGTGCTGAAAAGGTAGTAAATTTATTTCTTAGCTTGATTAATCCGGAGTTATCTGCCAGCCATTCGATGGAGTTAATGGCAAAATTTATGTTATCAGTGTGGCCGCCGGTGACAATCTCGTTACTGATAAAATCGGCATCCGTAATGGTTACAATGGCGCTGTTGTTATCATTATTGGTCAGAAGGGCTGCTACGATGTTATGCGGATGGTTGAAGTCGTTTTTGGTCCATTGTTTCTGGAAATTAAAAAATACGGGAGCCTGTTGTATTCCTGAAATAGAGGATGTCATGGCCAGGGGAGTGAATATATAGGTGCTTTGTGTTTTTACCTGTTCGATGCTGCTGGCAAATGCCAGTAACATCGAATTTAGTCCGTACGTGATCGTATGTTTACTGAAGTTGGTGATAATGGGCAAATAAGGAAAACTCACATTGCTTTGAAATTGTATGAATCCGTAGTGTTGGTTGAGGGCAATGGTGCCGCAGTTGTTGTCGACTACGAAATCATATTTGACTTTCAGCCCTTTTTTCTCCAGCATATCTTCGATTCCGGTCCGGTTGATAAAGCCACTGTTTCGCTCTCCGGAGAGTTGTCCGATGGCGTGATTTAAGGCAATGAATAACCGTCCTCCCTGGTCTAAATATTTATTTAACTGCTCTATTTCGAAAGCTGAATAGGTGTCTTTGGGGTCAATAATGCACAGGACATTGAATTGGGAAAGAGGGGGAGTTGCAGCGTTCAGATCCACGATGGACAGATCCGTCAGGTGGGAGAGTTCATGGATGAGCTGGGGCATGTGGTTTATTGTTGCTTCTCCGTGGCCGTGTACAAAACCGATGCTGGGTTTCAGGGTGTCGGACGCTTGTTTTAAAATGCGGGTGAGTTCATACTCTATGGGAGTATTGTAATTGATCTGAGGTAATACCGTTTTGCTGTTTCCGACCCGGATCATTGCTCCGATGTAAATTTTCTGGATTTTTTCCAGGTCTCTTTCCCTTATCTCTTTGTAGAGTGGTTGGATGCCGGTCCGGTTGGCCTTGAATTCTTTTTCGGAAGTATTCGGATTGATGGTGTTAACAGTAAAACTGACATTGCTTAAAGATTTATATTCTTTCAGCATGGATTGAAATTCCTTTGCCAATTTCTTTATGTCCTGGGGCAGGTCTTCAGTGATATAAAAATCGACAGTAACCGGTAAGGTATTTTTTTTCACGATGTTTTTACTGACTTTACTTAAAGAGTAGCGTTTGTTCATCGTAAAGTCCAGGCGGAAAAACAGAAAATAGCTGAGGATGTTAATGGCCAGGATGGTAATCAGTAGGTATATGCTGTTTTGTAAAATCCGTTTCATAAGATTTAGGGTCAGGACTTAAATTTTACTTTTACAAATGAGAAATCTGGTCAGAGACAAAAAGATGGTGATGATTGATGCAAAGTATATGATGTCCCGGGAATCCAGAATCCCCCGGGATAGGGAGTCAAAGTGTTCTTCCATGGACAAATAGCCGAACAGGTCGGCCCAAAACCCGTTTCCCACCTGGTTGGCCAATATACCAAACAAAAGCTGGAAGCAGAGACCTATACCGAAACTGATAAAAAATGCACTGACAGGAGTACGGGATAAGGCTGAAGAGAAAAGTCCGATGCTGATGTAGCAGGCACTCATCTGAATCAGCCCGAGGTACCCCAGTACGATAGCGCCGTGGTCTACCTGTCCGAGGGAGGCCAGGGTGATGTAATAGGGGAGTGTGAGAAATAATGCAAGTGTTGTGATGACTAAGTTTGCCAGAAATTTTCCACAGACCAGATCAGAGATTTTAACAGGTTTGGTAAGCATGAGTTCTATTGTACCGTTCCTTTTTTCATCGGCAATACTTTTCATGGTCAGTGCCGGGAGCATGAAGAATTGTGTCCAGTTGATGATGATAAACACGGGCATCATATTGGCCTGGCCGATGTAAAACAGGTTTCCGGCCGATAGCCAGGAGTAGAAGCCACATATACAAAAGAATACAATATAGCCGATGTGCAGGCTCCAGGAATTGAAAGCATTGTTCAGTTCTTTATCAATGAGTATTCTAATGGTGTTCATGTTCCTATTAGTTTTGGGTTACCTGCCGGAAGATGTCTTCCAGGCGGGTTTCAATGGGGGTGATTTCCCGGATGTACCAATGTTTTTGGCAGCATATAGTAAAAATAGCTTTTTCAATTTCTGCATTCCGTTCACATCGGATTTCAAATTGCCGGTCTGCCTGGGTTCGGATATTTTTAATTTCCGGAATCAGAGCGAGTTCGTCATATATATCTGAGCTGTTTTCGCCGTCGATTTTAATTTTCAGTAATTTATCCGTAGAGGACTGACTTTGCAATTCGGCAGAAGTTCCGTTAGCCATTATTTTCCCTTTGTTAAGGATAAGGACCCGGTTGCAGGTGGCTTCAATTTCTGCTAAAATGTGGGAACTCATTATGACTGTTTTTTCCCGGCCTATCGTTTTAATCAATTCGCGGATTTCTATCACCTGGTTGGGGTCGAGTCCGGTGGTGGGTTCGTCCAGGATAAGCACTTCGGGATCATGGATCAGAGCTTGTGCCAAGCCTACCCGCTGGCGGTAGCCTTTGGAGAGTTCCCGGATATTTTTATGCTTTTCGTTTTCTAATCCGCACATGCGGATCATATCCATAACCCTGGACAGGATTTTATAGTTGGGAATATTGTGGATTTTTGCTATAAAATTCAGGAAATCAATGACGTTCATTTCCTCATAGAGGGGATTGTGTTCAGGTAAATATCCAATGAACTGTTTGATTTTATAAGCATTTTTGTGGATGGAATATTTGTCGAAGAAGATATTTCCATAATCGGGTTGGAGGAAACAGGCCATTATTTTCATGGTTGTGGTTTTTCCAGCTCCGTTCGGACCTAAAAATCCCAGTATTTCTCCCTTTTTTACTGTAAAACTTACAGAATCTATTGCTTTTTGGAAACCAAAGGATTTCGTTAAGTTTTCAACAATTACATCCATATTCTTTTCTTTGTCCCACGATTGACACCTGATATACAAATATAATCAGGAAGGATGGAATACAATGTGGGTTTAACAATCTTTAACCGGTCGAAATGAGGATTGCACTATATGAGGGTAGGAAAAGACAACCGGAACTACTTTACTGTTCCGGTTGTTATCTGAGAATTTTATTGTAAGCTGGAACGGTCTGAAGATTCCCGTACGATTAATTCGCAATTGATGACTTCTTCGCGTATTTGAGCATGCTTGTTGTCTAATATCTGTTCGAAGAGAAGTTCTGCTGCTGTTTCACCGATTTTTTCCGGAAACTGGTTGATTGTACTGACGGATGGGGTCATATACCGTGAACGTTTGCTGTTCGAGAAGCCGAATACGGCAATGTCTTGAGGTATGCGGTAGCCTTTTTCTTTGATGGCCTCGATGGCTCCGATGGCCATGTCGTCATTGATGCCGAAGATGGCGTCCGGGATATTTCCGGTATTCAGGAGGCGTTGGGTGGCTTCTTTTGCGGCCTTTACCGAAAAGTCTTCACACCTCATGATATAGTCTGTGTTGATATCCAATTTACTAAGAGTCATGGCTTTCAGGTAGCCTTTCATGCGGTTTTTACCGATGGAGAGTTGTTCCGGACCGGTCAGCAGAGCGATTTTTTTTGCACCGCCATGGATTAAATGCTGTACGATTTTAAAAGCAGCGTCGGCGTCATCTGCGACTACTTTAGAAACTTCCAATTCTTTGGTTGTGCGGTCAAAAAGCACCAGGGGAATCCCCATTTCCTGAATTTGTTTGATGTGTTCGTAGGAGGTTGTGGCTTTGGAGATGGATAAGATGATTCCGTCACAACGGTTGGCTAAAAATATATCGATGTTTTTCTTTTCTTTTTCAAAACTTTCGTTGGAAGAGCTCACCAGTACGTTATAGCCGTATTTGTCAGCTATTTCTTCAATTTTTTTTACGACTGTGGCAAAGAAGGTGTTCACTATCTGGGGAACGACTACACCTATGGTATTACTTTTATGTGTTTTTAAGGCAACGGCTATCGGATTGGGTTTGTACCCCAGTTCTTTGGCAAGAGCCTGTACCGTTTTCCGCGTCTGCTGGCTGATCTCGGGGTTGTCCTTTAGTGCTCTTGATACGGTGGACACTGAGATATTTAATTTTTCCGCTAAATCCTTAATCGTAATAGCTTTTTGTGTCATATTCCTTGTTTTTAGTGTTGATTATCTTCTTTTTTTTCCAGTTTGGGGTAGGCTATTCTGGAATGGTAGATGCTTGTAAGCATTTCTATGAATACTTTTTTTACTATGCCGATGTCTTTGAAAGTAATATCGGCATTGGCAAAGCGTCCTTCCTGTACCTGGTTGTCAATGATGTTGTCTACCAGTTTTGTGATGTTTTCTTCTGTTTTATCGGCCAGGGTGCGGGATGCCGCTTCTACTGCGTCAGCCATCATAACCACTGAGCATTCCCGGCTAACGGGATCCGGACCGTCATAGGTGAACAAGGATTCGTCTATTTCCCGGTCGGGATATTGGTTCTTGAAAGAGTTGTAAAAGTATTTTACTTTACTTTTTCCGTGATGGGTCCGGATGAAGTTGATAATGGCTTCCGGGAGGTTATATTTTTTTGCCAGTTCCACACCTTTGGTTACGTGATTTATAATGTGCTGGGCACTGATATCGTAGTCGCATTGATTGTGCGGGTTGATACCGCCGGTTTGATTCTCGATAAAAAAGATGGGGTCATAGGTTTTGCCAATATCATGATAGAGGGCTCCGGTCCGTGTAAGCAGGGGATTTCCGCCTATTCTGTAGATGGCTTCTTCGGCCAGGTTGGCCACCATGAGTGAATGCTGGAAAGTCCCCGGAGCCTTTTTAGTCAGGTTCCGTAGAGCCGGATGATTGGGGTTGGAAAGTTCAATGAGAGTAATTTCCGAAGTATATCCGAAAATACGTTCAAAGATATAGATGACAGGATAGGTGAGGGTCAACAGCAAACAATTGACGAATAGCCACAGGAATTCCAGTAGATGGGTTGTTCGGATTTCTCCTTCCTGAGCAAGCAGAAAAGCCGTATAGACTAAAGAATAGGTAATGAAAATGAAAAATATGGATAAGATGAGTTGGCCTCGTCTCTGTAAATGAATCAGGCTGAATATGGAAACAATGCCGGCAGCTATTTGCATGAAGGCGAACATATAGCTGTTGGGTGCATAATAGGCCAGCAGGAGGGTGGTGCTCAGCAATAGGTACAGGGCGGAGCGGCCGCCGATGAGGATGTTGACAATAATAATGAAGAACAATACGGGGACGGCAAATATGTTGATGTTCTGATAATAGCCCAGACTTCCCAACAGGATGGTAGCCTGAAATAGTCCGTACAGAAAGATAAATTCCCGGTTGTTGTAAAAGATGCGTTTTTTGGAGTAGTAAAAGAATATGGAAAAAATGAGGAGCGAGGCGAGCACCAGGATCACTTGTCCGCCGATTGTTTTCATGTAGGTTTCCGTGGTGCCCAGTTTAAGCTGGTATTCGTTTTTGAGTGAATTTAAAATTTTTATTTTCTCCGGGGTTACCGTTTCACTTTGGGAGATGATAACATCCCCTTGCTGGACCATTCCTTCGGTGAGGCTAATGTGTTGAAGTTGATTGAAGAGTTCCAGTGTGGTTTTGCTTTCGTCAAATTCCAGGTTGGGTTGGAGGAAATTGTTTAAATTCAGGCTGAGAATTCTGTCCTGTACGGATTTTGGCAATCCGGCCTGTTTTATTTGTTCGCTCAGGGTGCTGTAGGCTTTTTTTAAAGTATATATCCGGTTAAAATCGACTTTTCTGCCGATGTTATTTTCTACGATTTTAAGTTGATGTATTTTATCTGCATTGTACTGTTCCGGTAGTTGTACGATGCCGGCCTGGTAAATGGTCTGAATTTTGTCCAAGACCTTTTGCAGGGCTGCCGGAGTTGCTTCCTGGCTGAACTGATGCAGGGCGGATTGGAATCTTTGAATGTGTTGGGGAGTTGTTTCAGGATTGAGAAAAAATATGGGACTCTGTTTTTCCATGATTTTTTCCCGTTCATTTTGCAGTTCGTCTTCGGTTTTATATATGGGAAAGTCAAACGGGGCATTCAGGGTTTCATACCTCCATTGCATTCCTTTGTGGTATTCATATTGGAAACTGCCGGCTTTGGGAAACAGATATACGGTAATGATGCAAATGGCAAGCATGATTACTAACCGGAATAAGCCATTCAAGCGACGTTTCAGTTTTCTGTCAAGCATAGGTTAATATACAAAAATCCATTATAGCGCACTAAAGGTATAAAATTAGCTGTGTCGAAAAAATAAAAAACTCAAAAAAATATGCGAAAAAAGAAACCGCTTGAAAAAAGACTTTCAGGCGGTTTCCGGATTGTTTTTATAGGTTGGAATTATTGGATTCCGGTAGTTTCGATTGCTGCATCCACTTTTTTCAGCAGGCCCTGGAGTACTTTTCCCGGTCCGATTTCGAGGAAGGAGCCGGCACCGTCGGCGATCATGTTTTTCATGATTTGGGTCCATCTGACAGATGCCGTCAATTGTGCAATGAGGTTTTCCTGGATTTTGAGCGGATCGGTGTAGGGTTTTGCGTCTACATTCTGGTAAACCGGACAAACGGGAGCATTGAAACGGGTATTTTTGATGGCTGCTTCAAGCTCCTGGCGGGCAGGTTCCATGAGGGGAGAATGGAAAGCTCCTCCTACTTTTAAGGGAAGCACTCTTTTGGCTCCGGCTTCTGTCAGTTTCCGGCAGGCGATTTCAATTCCTTCATTGCTTCCTGAGATGACAATTTGTCCCGGACAGTTGTAGTTTGCCGGAACGACAACTTCTTCTATGTCCCGGCATATTTTTTCCACGGTTTCATCCGGCATACCAATAACGGCTGCCATGGTCGAAGGATTTGCTTCGCAAGCTTTTTGCATGGCTAAAGCCCGGGCATGTACTAAACGCAGTCCGTCTTCGAAGGAGAGGGCTTTGGCTGCTACTAAAGCGGAAAATTCTCCTAATGAATGGCCGGCAGTCATGTCGGGAGTTTCCGACAGGCTGTCTGCGAGAATCACTGAGTGAAGAAAAATGGCCGGTTGGGTTACTTTGGTTTGCTTCAGGTCTTCGTCAGTGCCTGCAAACATGAGGTCGGTGATGCGGAAGCCTAAAATATCGTTTGCTTTTTCAAATAATTCTTTGGCTTTGGGAGAGGTTTCATATAATTCTTTTCCCATTCCTACAAATTGTGCTCCCTGCCCGGGAAAAACAAATGCTTTTTTCATAACAGTATTAATTTAATAGGTAAATATTTTTTATCTCATCCCGATGATTGTCTTGTGCTATTTATCTCAATTTTGTACTGATCAGGCGGATAAATTCTTCTCTCGTGGCTAATTTTTCGAATGCGCCACTGAAATCAGAAGTCGTTGTTACGGAGTTTTGTTTTTGTACTCCCCGCATCATCATGCATAAGTGCTGAGCTTCAATGACAACAGCTACTCCTAAGGGGTGTAAGGTATTTTGGATGCAGTTCTTTATTTGCTGGGTCAGCCGTTCCTGTACCTGTAAACGGCGGGCATACGCATCTACAACACGGGCAATTTTACTGAGGCCGGTAATATATCCGTTGGGTATGTAAGCGACATGGGCTCTGCCGACAAAGGGGAGCATGTGATGTTCACACAGGGAATATATTTCGATGTCTTTGACAATGACCATCTGGCGGTAGTCCTCCTTAAAAAGAGCGGACCGGAGGATTTCTTCCGGATTCTGCCCATATCCCTGGGTCATGAATTGCATGGCTTTGGCTACCCGCAACGGAGTCTGTAACAGTCCTTCTCTTTCTACATCTTCCCCTAATAATTTAATGATTTCTTTGTAGTGATAGCTTAGTTTTTCGGTGCGTTCATTGTCAAAGTATTCATCTTTGCGGTAGAATGTTTTTTCCGGATGTTGTGTTATATCCATCTTGCTCTAATTTAATTCAGACAGCCGTTTAGGTTTAAAAAACGTTGCAAAGTAAATAATAACTATTCAAAATAGAAAATCTTATTGTTTTTTTAGAGGACAGTAAGTTTGAATCATTGGCAGCGTTTCTGTCGCTTATTGCGTGTTGTTAGAAAAAGAATACGGGAAGTCACTTGCTTTCACACCTCTGTCTTTATTGGGACGGTTATCCATGTCGTAGGTTATTCTGCCGCCTTTTAGCAGTTTGAAATGATCGAAGTAGTTCCTGGTATAGTTTTTCCCGTTATAGTTCAGGGAGCGGATGTACCGGTTTTCATCGCTGTTCTTTGGTGCGGAAATTTCTAATTTCTTGCCGTTTTCCAATTGTAATGTTATTTTCTTGAAGTAAGGGGCTCCCAGTACATACTGATTGCTTCCCGGACATACCGGATAGAACCCGAGGGCGGTGAATACGTACCATGCTGAGGTCTGGCCGTTGTCTTCGTCGCCGCAATAGCCGTCGGGTGTGGGCAGATAGAGGCGGTTCATGGTTTCGCGTAACCAGTATTGTGCTTTCCAGGGTTCTCCTGCATAGTTGTAAAGGTAAATCATATGTTGGATGGGCTGGTTGCCGTGTGCGTAATTGCCCATATTGGCGATTTCCATTTCGCGGATTTCGTGAATAACACTGCCGTAGTAGCTGTCATCAAAAACAGGGGGCAGGGAGAATACGGAGTCGAGCATGCCGATAAAGGTCTGCCGGCCTCCCATCAGGTCAATCAGTCCTTGTACGTCGTGAAATACGGACCACGTGTAGTGCCAGCTGTTTCCTTCGGTGAAGGCGTCGCCCCACTTGAACGGATTGAAAGGAGCCTGGAATTTGCCGTTGGCATTTCGTCCGCGCATCAGTTTGGTTTCCGGGTCGAATACGTTGCGGTAGTTCTGGCTTCTCTTCTTATAGGGGTCCAGCTCTTCGGCAGGACGGCCCAATTTCTGTCCCATGCGGTAAATGCACCAATCATTGTAAGCATATTCCAGTGTGCGGGCCACATTTTCGTTGACTTTTACGTCATAAGGTATATATCCCAGTTTGTTGTAGTATTCGTGACCGTAGCGTCCTGTGCTGGGTACTTGTGGGTGTACGCTGTTGGCTCCATGCAGCAAGCCTTCATACATTTTTTGTGCATCGGTTTTGGTGATGTCCTTCATGAAGGCGTCGGCTATCACAGAGGCGGAGTTGTTGCCTACCATGCAGTTGCGGTGGCCGGGGCTGGCCCATTCGGGGAAGAAACCGCTTTCGAGGTAAGCATTCAGCAACCCTTCCTGCATTTTTTCACCCATGGAGGGAAACACCAGGTTGATGAAAGGGAAGAGGCAGCGGAAAGTGTCCCAGAAACCGGTATCGGTGAACATATAGCCCGGCAGTACCTGGCCGTTGTAGGGGCTGTAGTGCATGATTTCACCCCGGTCGTTTATTTCGTGTAACATGCGGGGGAAGAGCACCGACCGGTACATGCAGGAATAGAAAGTACGCAGGCGGTCGGTGTTGTTGTCTTCTATCCGGATGCGTCCCAATACTTCGTTCCATATCTTGCGTCCGGTTTCTTTGATGTTGTCGAAGCTTTTCCGGTCTATTTCCCGAAGGTTTAGTTCGGCTTGTCCGGGGCTGATAAATGAGGAGGCTACGCGGGCATGTACCTGCTCGCCTTTTTGAGTGGCAAATCCAATGGCGGCACCGACATGGTTGGCCTGCAATTCAAGGTGTTGGTCTACCGTGTGATAGTCTTTCCACACTTTATGGAAAGTGAAAGGTTTGTCGAATACAATGACAAAATAGTTGCGGAAGTTGTCCGGTACGCCGCCGCTGTTGCGGGTTGTATAGCCTATGATTTTATTTTCTTCGGAAATAATTTTGATATACGATCCCTGGTCAAAAGCATCTACTACTACGTATGCTTTTTCTGTTTCGGGAAAAGTGAAGCGAAAACAGGCGCAACGTTCTGTGGGTGTGATTTCAGTAGTGAGGTTGTATTCGGACAAGTAGACGCTGTAATAATAGGGCATTGCTTTTTCGGCTTTGTGCGAGAACCAGGAAGCCCGTTGGTCCTGGTCTATTTTCAGGTCGCCGGTCATGGGCATGAGAGAGAACTGTCCGTAGTCATTTATCCATGGGCTGGGTTGGTGGGTTTGCTTAAAGCCACGTATTTTATCCGAGTCGTATGTATAGGCCCATCCATCGCCCATTTTTCCGGTTTGCGGCATCCAGAAATTCATCCCCCAGGGCAGGGCGATGGCGGGATAAGTGTTTCCGTTTGAAAGCGAGATTTTGGAATCGGTGCCCATCAGCGGATTTACGTAGTCTACCGGGTGTTTGGACTGTTGTGCCTGGCTGGAAAGAATAACAATTGAAAAAATCAGTGATAAAAGAAAGGATTTGTGAGTCATGACACTGTATGAAATAATGTATTATATTGCATGATGTTCCAGAAATTGTCCGGCAATATATACAGAATATTCTGAACAGACAAACCTGAAGACAGAGATTATGATGATTGCCTGATACAGCTTTTTATTAAAATATTTTAATAAGATTATTTGTTTTATTAGGAATATCTGTTTTATTTCGTCCTTACGATTCAAGCTATTTATCATATAAATGAAAAAACAGAATGGAAAAAATTAAAGGATTGATTGACGCTCCTTTTACTCCTTTCAAAGAGAATGGTGAAGTCAATTATGAACCTATCGGTGCGTATGCTGATATGTTGGCAAAAAACGGTTTGAAGGGTGTGTTTATCAATGGTTCTTCGGGGGAAGGTTATATGTTGACAGAGGAGGAGCGGATGAAATTGGCAGAAGAGTGGGTTGCTGTTGCGCCTCAGGGTTTCAAGGTCATTGTCCATGTAGGGTCTACCTGTGTTAAGATGAGCCGTAACCTGGCTGCTCATGCTCAGAAAATCGGAGCATGGGGAATCGGAGCTATGGCAACACCTTTTCCAAAAATCAACCGGGTGGAAGAATTGGTGAAGTATTGTGAGGAAATAGCTTCCGGGGCACCTCAATTGCCTTTTTATTATTATCATATTCCGGCTTTCAATAATGCTTATTTGCCTATGCCGGCTTTTTTGGAGGCTGTAGACGGGAGAATCCCGAATTTTGCGGGCATCAAATATACTTATGAGAGTTTGTATGAGTATAATCAATGCCGTTTGTATAAAGATGGCAAGTTTGATATGCTGCACGGACAGGATGAGACTATATTGCCGTGTCTGGCAATGGGGGGAGCACAGGGAGGAATAGGCGGAACGACTAACTATAATGGTCGTTGTCTGGTTGGTATTTTAGACGCCTGGGAGGCGGGGGATATTGAGAAAGCTCGTGAGTTGCAGAATTTTTCACAGGCAGTGATTAATGTGATTTGTCATTTCCGTGGTAATATTGTCGGCGGTAAACGGATTATGAAACTGATCGGCTTGGATTTAGGAAAGAACCGGACGCCTTTCCAGAATATGACTGACGATGAAGAGAAAGCTATGAAAGCTGAGCTGGAAGCCATCCGTTTTTTTGACAGGTGCAATAAATTTTAAAGGAATAGCGGGAGATAAGCAGAACCTCCGGGGTCGGGAATCTGAATGAATCCTGACGCCGGAGGTATTGCCGGATAGTGAAAGGAGTGCTAAACAAGTGTTTTGTTTGGATTTTGTGTAATTGGTTTTTATGGCGAGGAAATATTTTGTTATCGGCAGTCTGATATTTTTGTTTCTTTATACGGCCGGTAGGGCTGAAATTTCGGTTTCTTCTTTGGAGAAACAGGGGGAAGACAGACACGGACGGGTGAAAATAAGCAGGTTGCCGGAACTGGTTGTTTTTGAAAAAGGGGGTAGAAAAGAAGGAGTATCTGCTGCATTCGGAGGGACATTGGAAGATGCTGTTGTGGTTGCCGGCGGTTGTAATTTCCCGGATCTTCCGGCGGCAGATGGCGGAAAGAAAGTATATTATGATCAGATTTATGTGCTCAGGAATCCGGAACGAAAAAAAGTAAGCTGGGAGATCGCGGGACGTCTGCCTGTACAAGTAGCCAATGGAGCGAGTGTCACGTTGCCGGAAGGAATTGTTTGTATCGGCGGTTGTAACCGGGATCAGGTTTTGAATGATGTCTGGCTGTTGAATTGGGATGCGGGGCATTCAGTTGTTATTGTAAGAGATTTACCCGGTTTGCCCGTTGCAATGGATAATCTGGCTGCTGCCACAGATGGTAAAAATATTTATGTGGCGGGTGGAAATATAGACGGTATGCCGGGAAAACGGTGTTTTGTGCTGAAGGGGTTGGGAGCGCAGGCGTGGTGTGAATTGCCTGTTTATCCGGGACCTGTCCGGTTGCAGCCTGTTGCGGCTGTTGTAAAGCAAAAATTTTATCTGATGGGAGGTTTTCAGCCTGTTGCCGGAGACCGGGAAAGTGTAGTTGCGACGGATGGTTTGGTTTACAATCCGGCAGATGGTAAATGGAGCGAAGCAGGGGAGATTATGCCGGAGGATGGGAAAGGCCCCAGGGGGTTGGTTGGTGCGGCAGGTCTTGTTCTGGATGATGAGATTGTAGTTTTTCAGGGCGGTGTGGATTATGCCATTTTCAAGGCTGCAGTCGATAATGCTTTGCTGCAAAGGAAAGCTGCAGGATTGGGACTGCAGGAGGTGGCGGAACGTTTGAAACAGGAGCAGAGCATGTATATGAAGCATGAACCTGACTGGTATGGATTCAACCGCCGTTTGTTGTTGTTCAGACCGGAAACCGGAGAATGGACCAGTTTAGGCGATTGGGAGGAGGTTGCCCGTGCCGGTGCGGTCATGGTATGGTATAAAAACAGATTGGTGATTGTTAATGGTGAAACCAAGCCGGGAATCCGTTCGGCGGATGCTTATATGTTAATTGGAAATATGAATTGATAAAGTTATTTGAGATGGTTGATTTTGGTAAATTAGCAGAACAGTATAAAAGTGAGTTGTTAGATCGTGTGCTTCCGTTCTGGTTGGAAAAGTCACAGGATAAAGTGCATGGTGGTTACTATACTTGTCTGGATCGTGAAGGAAATGTTTTTGACCGGGATAAATTCATCTGGCTGCAGGGACGTGAAATCTGGATGTTTTCTATGTTGTACAATAAAGTAGAGAAACGCCGGGAATGGTTGGATTGTGCTGTTCAGGGAGCTGAGTTTATGAAGAAATTCGGGCATGACGGAAATCTGAACTGGTATTTTGCGTTAACTGAAGAGGGGAAGCCTTTGGTGGAACCGTACAATATATTTTCTTATACTTTTGCGACGATGGCTTTCGGACAACTGAGTATGGCTACGGGGAATGCGGAGTATGCGGAGATTGCGCGGAAAACCTTTGATATAATCCTTTCCAAAGTGGCAAATCCGAAAGGCAAGTGGAATAAGGCGGTACCGGGGACCCGAAATATGAAAAGTTTTGCTTTGCCTATGATTTTATGTAATCTGGCGCTGGAAATAGAGCCTTTGCTGGATGAAGAATTTCTGGCAAAGACAATTGATACTTGCATACATGAAGTGATGGATGTTTTCTACCGGCCGGAATTGGGGTTGATAGTGGAGCATGTTTCTTCGGAGGGAGAGTTGGTAGATAATTTTGATGGTCGTTGTTTAAATCCGGGACATGCGATTGAGGCGATGTGGTTTATTATGGATTTGGGAGTTCGTTTGAATCGTAAAGATTTGATAGAGAGAGCTGTGTCGATTGCTTTGAAAGAGGTGGAATATGGCTGGGATAATGAGTTCGGCGGTATTTTTTATTTTATGGACCGTTTGGGACATCCGGTACAGCAATTGGAGTGGGATCAAAAATTGTGGTGGGTGCATATAGAGACTTTGATTTCTATGCTCAAAGGTTATCAACTGACCGGTTCCCGGGAGTGTCTGTCCTGGTTTGAAAAAGTGCATGATTATGTCTGGACGCATTTTGCTGATCCTCAATATCCGGAATGGTTCGGTTATCTCAACCGTCGGGGAGAGGTGTTGCTTCCTTTAAAGGGAGGAAAATGGAAAGGGTGTTTTCATGTGCCCCGTGGCCTTTATCAATGTTGGCAAATATTGGAGAAATTGAGATAACTGTTTGGAAATGAGATTATTTATTTTGGTGTATGTGTTGTCCCTATTTGTTGAAGGGGCATTTGCACAACGGATAAAAGTGGCTTGTGTGGGGAACAGTGTGACTTATGGTTATACTTTGCTCGAACGGGAAAAAAACTGTTATCCGGCTCAATTGGCCCGGATGCTGGGAGATGGATATGAAGTCGCTAATTTTGGTAAATCCGGTGCCACTTTATTGAACAAGGGCCATCGTCCTTACATCCGGCAGCCTGAATTTAAGAAAGCGTTGGAGTTTGCCGGTGACAGAGTTATTATTCATTTGGGATTGAACGATACGGACCCGCGTAACTGGCCGAACTACCGGGACGAGTTTATATCTGACTATCTGGCTCTTATTGATTCATTCCGTTCGGTAAATCCCCGTTGTCAGATTTGGATATGCCGGATGTCTCCTATTTCTCATCGTCACCACCGTTTTAAATCGGGGACAAGAGATTGGTATGAGCAGATTCAGCATGCCATTGAAAAGGTGGCAGCGGATGCCCGGGTAGGGTTGATTGATTTACAGGAGGAGTTGTATTGCCGTCCGGAGCTGTTGCCGGATGCTTTACATCCGGATGCGGAAGGGGCCTCTATTTTGGCCCGCACAGTTTATTCTGCCATTACCGGAGATTTTGGCGGATTACAAATGTCTCCTGTTTACAGTGACCATATGGTGTTGCAGCGGGGACCGGAGCTGAAGATTAGCGGTAGGGCTGATGCGGGTGAGAAGGTGACGGTGCAGTTGGGTAAACAAAGACGGAGTGGGGAAGCCGATGCTGCCGGTCGCTGGGAAGTGACTTTAAAGGATTTACGGGCCGGCGGGCCTTATGAGTTGAAGGTCTCAGCTTCCAGCAGGGAATTGATTTTTAAGGATGTGTTGGTAGGGGAAGTGTGGATTTGTTCCGGACAGTCCAACATGGCCTTTATGATGAAACAGTCTGCCCGGGGAAAATATTGGAGGGAAAAAGGCACAGAGGTTCAGGTGCGTTTGTTTGATATGAAACCGAGGGTATATACGGATGCGGTGGCCTGGGATTCTGCTGCTTTGGCGGCTGTGAATAGGCTGGAGTATTATTTGCCTGCTTCGTGGAGTTTGCCTGAGGAGGATAGGGTTGCCGATTTCTCGGCTGTTGCTTTTCATTTCGGGCGTATGTTGTCAGATAGTCTGGAAGTGCCGGTGGGGTTGATTTGTAATGCTGTGGGCGGAGCTCCGGCAGAAGCATTTATAGACCGGCATTCATTAGAATTTAATCATCAGCTGGTGGATATTTTGTATGATTGGAAGAATAATGATATGCTTCAGGACTGGGTAAGGGGCCGTGCTGCTTTAAACATTCAGAATGCCCGGACAGCTTTGCAACGGCATCCTTACGAACCTTGTTATTTGTATGAAGCTGGCGTACGTCCGGTGGCCGGCTTTCCCATCAGAGGGGTAATCTGGTATCAGGGTGAATCGAACGCTCATAATGTAGAACTTCATGAGGCTATTTTTCCGGTGTTGGTAGAAAGCTGGAGGAGTATCTGGGGAAAGGAGATGCCTTTTTATTTTGTTCAGCTTTCAAGTTTAAACCGGCCGAGCTGGCCTCATTTCAGGGATAGTCAGCGCCGTTTGGCTGAGCTGGTGGAATATAGCGGTATAGCAGTAACCAGTGATATCGGTCATCCCACGGATGTTCATCCGGTGCAGAAGCAGGAGGTGGGGGAACGTTTAGCCCGTCTGGCCTTGAAAGATACTTACCATTTCGGGCATGTGGTGAAAGCGGGACCGATGTTTACAGGTGTTGAATTTAAAAAGGGCATGGCTTATGTAAGTTTTGAAAATGCAGAAGGCATGAAAACTGCGGATGGTGAACCGTTACGTTCTTTTGAATTGGCGGGTAAGGAAGGTATATTTTATCCTGCACGGGCAGAAGTCGCGGGAGATGTCATAAGAGTTTATGCTCCGCAGGTTAAAGATCCGTGTGAAGTCCGTTATGGATGGCAAGCTTATTCGACGGGAAATCTGATAAACGGAGAGGGATTACCGGCTTCTACTTTCCGAAGCGGGGAAAAATGAGCGGAAAAAGATAAATAAAATACTCTCCGGAGGCCCGGAGAGTATTTTTTATTCTTCTGAATAGCAACTGTCCGGCACGTTGCGCAGGTTGTACCGGGAAGCCATGGTTTCGCCATAGGCACCACAGGAATGAATGACCACTTTATCTCCGCGTTGGGTTTGGTTTAAATGAACATCTTTTCCGAAACAGTCGGCAGATTCGCAAATGGGACCGACTACGTCATATTTTTCCTGCGGTTTATCGGAGGAGATATTTTCTATTTTATGGAAAGCCTGGTACAAGGCCGGACGCAACAAATCATTCATGCCGGCGTCTAAAATAGCAAATTTCCGTTTTTTCCCTTCTTTGACATACAACACTTTGGCAACCAAATGTCCGCATTGGGCAATGACAGAGCGCCCTAATTCGAAATGTACCTGCTGGTGGGGGGCAGGTTCGAAAAATTGGGAAAAGGTAGCAAAATAACTTTTGAAATCGGCTATGGGGTTTTGTTCCGGTTGCTGATAATCAATGCCGAGTCCGCCCCCGAAGTTAATGTGGGGAAGGACAATTCCCTGTTCTTTTAGTTTTTGCAGTATTTCATTGGCACGCAGGCACAAGCCGCGAAAAACGGTCATGTCTGTAATTTGTGAACCGATGTGGAAGTGTAATCCGATGAGTTCTATCTGACTGAGGTTTTTTATTTCGCTCAGGACGTGTTCGAGGTCGTATAAATAAATCCCGAATTTATTTTCTTCAATTCCGGTTGTGATGTAATGGTGTGTGTGTGCATCCACATTGGGATTGATTCGTAGTGCAATCTTGGCTTTTTTACCCAGACGTTGTGCTAATTTCTGGATGATAAGGATTTCGGGCAGAGATTCGCAATTGAAACAAAATATGTCCTCGCGGAGGGCCAGTTCTATTTCTTCATCGCTTTTTCCGACTCCTGCATAAACTATGCGGTTTGCCGGGAAGCCGCATTCTAAGGCACGGCTGATTTCATTTCCGCTGACACAATCGGCTCCCAGTCCTTCGTGACTGATGAGCTTTAGAAGTCGCGGATTGGCGTTGGCTTTGATGGCATAATGTACCTGATAGCCGTATTTTCCGGATTCTCTCAATAAAATCCGTAAAGTTTCCTTCAACAACCCAAGGTCATAGTAATAAAACGGGGTTGGGTGGTTTTGGCAGGATGGTGAAAGTTTCATGGATGAAGTGTTTATGGTTTTGGGCATAGGAGAACTTCTTTCTTTGGGAAAGAGGGTATGTCAGGAGGAAATTAATCCTGACATGCCAATAGTTTGTTGCTGAGGTCAGTCATGGCTTTTTTCTTATCTTCTTCTTTTACCAGGACCGAAATATTATGCTCGCTGCCTCCGTATGAAATCATACGTAGCGGAACTTCTTCCAGGGCTTTCAGTACTTGTGCGTCCAGACCGCTTTTTGTCGCTGCAAAATCACCTACGATGCAGACAATGGCCATGTTTTGGTCTATTTCTACCATTCCGTATTTTTCCAGGTCTTTAACGATATTTTCCAGATGCTCGGTACAGTCTATGGTCAGAGAAACCGCCACTTCTGACGTGGCTATCATGTCGATGGGAGTTTTCCAGGCTTCAAATACTTCAAAGATTTTCCGTAAGAATCCGTAGGCCAGCAACATATTGGTGGATTTTATTTTGATTGCCGTAATACCGCTTTTGGCCGCTACGGCTTTGATGTTTTTGACCGGACTTTCCTTGGTAATCAGAGTGCCTTCGTCTTGTGGACAGAGGGTGTTTTTCAGGCGTACCGGAATATTTTCTTTTTTGGCCGGTTGTACACTGGAGGGGTGCAGTATTTTTGCTCCGAAATAAGCCAGTTCTGCCGCTTCGTCGAAAGAAAGATGCCGGATGGCTTTGGTGTTTTCCACGATGCGGGGGTCGTTATTATGAAATCCGTCGATGTCCGTCCAGATCTGAATTTCTTCTGCTTTAATGGCCGCACCTACCAATGCGGCGGAGTAATCGCTGCCTCCGCGTTTCAGGTTGTCGATTTCTCCGTAAGCATTCCGGCAGATAAATCCTTGTGTGATGATTAAGGACTGGGTTGCCGGTTTGTCTAATTCTCTTTTCAGGTTTTGCTGAATATAGAAATAATCCGGTTCACAGTCTTTGTCTATACGCATGTATTCCAATGCAGACAACAGGGTATTGGGTATACCGCATTCTTCCAGATAGTAGTGCATAAGGGTAGTTGACATGATTTCCCCCTGTGCCAATACTGCTTTTTCCTGAAGAGGATAAAAGTCTTTGTTGATGAAAGAACGCAGATAGGTAAAGACCGTTTGGATGAAATCTTTCCCTTCTCTGATGAAAGCTTCTGTTTTAAAGAGTTCGGTAACGGTAATGTAATAATTGACCTCCAGGTTCTGGATGATGTCCAATGCTTTTTGTTTTTCGTTTTGGTATAAGCAATTGGAAATATCCACTAAAGTGTTGGTGGTGCCTGACATGGCCGATAAGACGACTATTTTGGGCTGGTTATCGGAAGAAATTAAGTTTGCAACCCCCTGGATTCTGTCCGCGCTTCCTACCGAAGTTCCTCCGAATTTTAATACTTTCATATTGGATGTATTCATTTTTGTGTGACAAATAAAAATGAGCGTATAACCGAAGTCATACGTTCCGGCAGCAAAGTTGATACATTCTGATTAATTAAACAATAGTATGTTAAGAATTAAACAACGTGATTAATTTTTGTAGAAGCAGGCTGCTACCCATTCTTTTTCTTCGAGATAATGCTGAAAAATAAGTCCTAAAGATTCGGCTTTTTCACGGATAAGGGGTAAATCTTTCACGTAGAATCCGCTCATTATGAGGTATCCGGATGAATGAAGATGTGCTGTATAGGAATGCATGTCATTCAGCAATATATTCCGGTTGATATTGGCCAGTATAAAATCGAAGCTGTTTTCTTTTTGCAGCAGGGAGGCGTCTCCGATTTTAATGGTGATGTTGTTGAGCCTGTTGTTCCGGATGTTTTCCATTGCGTTGTTAAAAGCCCATTCATCAATATCTATTCCGGTGACGTGGGCAGCACCCGTTTTGGCGGCCATGATGGATAATATTCCGGTGCCGCATCCCATATCCAGCACTTTTTTATCTTTTATTTGTTCAGACAAACAGAGGATCGTGCGCAACATGAGAGTGGTGGTGGCATGGTGGCCTGTACCGAAGCTCATTTTGGGTTCGATGAGGATTTCATATTCCATACCAGGGAGTGGAGCATGGAATCCGGCTCTGACGTGAATGCGGCCGTCAACAATAATCGGGGTGAAATTTTCCTCCCATACCTTATTCCAATCCTGGTCTTCAATGATTTGTGTTGTAAATGAAATCCGGTATTGTTCTGAGAAATATTGCAATACCTGGAGTTCATGAATGTTTTTTTCGGAGAAATCTTTACTTTTGATGTAGGTGGTAAAGCCGTTTTCGGTACAGGAAAATCCGTCGTAGCCAAGGTTTCCCAATTCACTGATTAAAGCGTCTGCAATAGCCTCGGAATAAGGCTGAATGGTGAATGTGACTTCTGTATAGGTCATATTGTTGTCTTTTTAGGAGTTGGTTTTATATTAAGATTCTGTGTGTTTGTCGGTATTGAGGTCCATCCGGATTCTCCATTCTTTGGGGTAGTAATTATTGAGCCGGGAACCGAGGTTTTTACACCACCCCAAGGCTATGTCTTTGTAGCTGACCAGCAACCAATCTGCCTTAACCGGAATGGCCGGAATATCTTCTTTTTTCAGGTAAGTCAGGGCTGTTTTCAGGTCTGCTTCGTAAACGGCACATGCTTTTCGGTTGAGTCCCTGCCATAATGCCAAAGGGGGCAGGAGTTTTATTTTTCGGTTATTGATTTCCGCAATTTCACATCCTTTATAAGTGATCCGGAGGGATTGTTCCAGTTGCCGGATAAATTCTGCGTGATTGGCCGGCACGATGCCTGTTATATTTTCGTTCCGGTAGGTGATGTATTGTTCCGGCCGGAGGAGGTAATTCTGTAAATATCCGGGCAGGGGTTCCGGTTTGGAAAATTTTTGTTTTTTATTTTTACGGGATAACCCGGAGGACGCTGTTTGTTTTTGGACGATCCCGGAAAAAAAACCTTCTCCCTGTGTTTTATGAGGATAAAACCGGTAACAGGGGAAATCAGCCTCTCCCGGGGTAATCGAATCAAAGGAGTGGTTGATGGGAATGCTCCGTGCTTCAAAAGTCCGGAGGAGCCATGATAAGACAGATTCGTTTTCTTCGGGATTATAGGTACAGGTGCTGTAAATAAGAAATCCTTCCGGTTTCAGACAGTCCCAGATTTCCGATAAAATACGGCGTTGCCGTTCACTGCAAAGCTGTAAATTGGATTCGCTCCATTCTTTAACAGAAAGCGGGTCTTTTCTGAACATGCCTTCTCCTGAGCAGGGGGCATCCACTAAAATTATGTCGAAAGTTTCTCTGAGGGGACGGAAATCCCGGGGGTCGTTGTTGGTAACCACAATATTGGAGTGTCCCCATTTGATGATGTTTTCTTTGAGAATTGCGGCCCTGCTGCGGATTACTTCGTTGGAAACCAGAAGACTTTCCGGCGACAGAAGAGAAGCTGCAAGGGTGGATTTGCCTCCCGGAGCGGCACAAAGGTCCAACATTCGCACAGGGCGGGCAGGAAGGAGTTGTTTTAAAATATGGTGGAGAAACATGGAGGAAGCTTCCTGGACGTAATATGCCCCTCCATGAAAACTTGGGTCGAGGGTGAATACCGGACGTTCTGCGAGGTAACAGGCATTTTCGCACCAGCTTACTGCAGAGGTTTGTCTGCCGGGGAGGGGAATACTGTGGATTTCCCTGTATTTTCCCGGGTTTAAACGAATACTTACCGGAGCTTCTGTCTGCAAAGCTTTAAAAAAAGCGGGAGCTTCGCTACCGAGTTGTTTTTTCATGCGTTCTTCAAAGGGAGCTGGTAAAGTATTCATGTTTTTACGTATATTTGCAAACAAAGATAAATGATTTTTATTTATCACGGGATTTATGGAAATAAAAGAAAATTATCATTTGAAAGCGCACAATACTTTTGGTATAGATGTGTGTTGCCGTTATTTTGTTGAGTCGGACCGGGAAGAGGATTTTCTGGATTTTTTGTCTTCTTACGAACTGGATCCTCATGAATATTTGATTTTGGGAGGCGGAAGTAATTTTCTTTTTACGGAGGATTTTCCCGGAACGGTGTTTTATCCTGTCATGCAGGGCATAGAGCTATTGTCAGAGGATGCTGATACAGTGCGGGTGCGGGTGGGAGCCGGTGTCGTATGGGATGATTTTGTCCTCTGGTGTGTCGGGCATGGTTATGGGGGTGTGGAAAATTTATCTTTGATACCGGGGCATGTAGGGGCAGCTCCTGTACAAAATGTCGGGGCTTATGGTATGGAAGCCGGCGAGACGATAGAAGAGGTGGAGGCCATAGATATAAAGCAGGCTTGCCGGGTGGTGTTGAAAGCTGATGTTTGTCGTTTTGCTTATCGGGATAGTATTTTTAAGAGAGAATGGAAAAACAAGTATCTGGTTACCCGGGTGGTTTTCCGTTTGTCGAAAAAGCCTCTGTTCCGGCTGGATTATGGCAGTATACGGAGTGAGATGGAGAAGCAGGGAGGAGAAGTTAGTTTACATAGCATTCGTCAGGCTATTATCCGGATACGTCAGTCTAAATTGCCGGATGTAAAGGTGTTGCCCAATGCTGGGAGTTTTTTTAAAAATCCATTAGTACCGAGCCGGATAGCTGAATCTTTGCAGGGACAATATCCTTCGATGCCTGTTTATGAGGTAGACGATGAACATAAAAAACTGGCAGCAGGATGGCTGATTGAACAGTGTGGCTGGAAAGGGAGAGTGGTAGGAAATGCCGGTGTACATGAAAAGCAGGCCTTGGTATTGGTGAACCGGGGAGGGGCCGACGGTGCTGAAATTGCGCGGTTGGCCAATGAAATAAAAAAGAGTGTATTTGTGAAATTCGGAGTTTGGATAGAACCAGAAGTCTATGTGATTTAACCGGCTTGAGCGTATGGAGAAAACAGTCACGAAATATATAGAGAAGGTAAAAATTTTCAATCACTATACCAATTACAAAGGGCGTTTGTTTGTAAAAACGTTGTGTGATTTGTTCAATGATGTTGCCGAAAAACAGACGGAAGAATACGGAGTGGATGTCGAAACACTGAATGCCAAGGGGCTGACATGGATGTTACATCGTTTGCATATTTCGTTACATAAAATGCCACATAAGGAAGAAGAGGTGTATATCGAGACCTGGCCTTCCGGAGCAGACCGGCTTTTTGCCTTGAGGGATTACCGGATGGTGCGGGAAAACGGAGAGGAATTGGTGCGGGCAACTTCGGAATGGATGTATATCGACATGAACCGGCGCCGGCCTTTGCGTTTACCTGAGCATGTGGTGGCGATGAGCACGGGACATCGGATTGAAAAGTTGCGCTTGCCTTCTATCCTAGATGAGAAAGAGGATGGCGGGGAGGTGACGGGACAACGGGAATTTTCTGCTACTTTCGATAATATAGATTTTAACGGCCATGTTACCCAGGCTTCTTATATGCGCTGGATTACCAATTCCCTGCCTTTTGAATTTTTAAAAAAACATATATTGGTGGAGGTGGAGGTGATTTATGCTCATGAGATTATGCCGGACAGTTTTATCTGTTCGGAGTATTGCATGTCTGAAAGTGAAGGGGTGGTGACTATATTGCATCAGGTGAAAAATGAAGCTGGTAATTTGAATCATTGTATCGCCAAAACCGTGTGGGAATCTTCTTCTGTAACCGCCTGTACGAATATTTAAGCACAAAGAACATCACATTTTTATGAGGCAGTGCAATGGAAAAGCCTGTGAATGGGAAAATCGACTATTGTTCAAAATATACATGTTGACACAGGAGGTAAGTGTAAAGATGTATGTAAATACCATATTATTTTTTTGCTTGTATCAGCATTGGCGAGTATTGCCAAATGCGGATTAGGCTACTCAATACCTTATTTTTGTCCGATTTCTTTTTCAATCAAATAGACATTCCGGTCAGTTGCGGAACGGGATACCAGTTCGGCAACAAAACCGGCCAGAAATAGTTGGGTACCCAAAATCATACAAACCAGGGATATATAGAAATAAGGATTGTCGGTTACCAACCGGGCCCGGATGTCGTGGGTAATGCAGTACAGTTTTTCTATACCGATCCAGGCAGCAGCACAAAATCCGATGATGAATAATAATGTGCCGATGGCTCCGAACAGGTGCATCGGTTTTTTTGCGAAACGGGTGATGAATGTGATGGAAAGCAGGTCCAGTACACCGTTGATAAAGCGGTTTAATCCTCCGAATTTGGTTACTCCGTATTTGCGGGCGCGGTGTTGCACTATTTTTTCACCAATGCGGGTGAAACCGGCCTGTTTCGCAATAATGGGAATATACCGGTGCATTTCTCCATACACTTCAATGTTTTTGATGACCCTGTTTTTATAAGCTTTCAGTCCGCAATTGAAATCATGCAGACGGATACCTGAGAATTTCCGGGCTGTGGCATTGAATAGCTTGGTGGGAATTGTTTTGGAGAGAGGGTCGAAACGTTTCTTTTTCCATCCTGATACCAGGTCGTAATCTTCTTCTGTAACCATTCGGTATAATTCCGGAATCTCGTCGGGGCTGTCCTGCATGTCTGCGTCCATGGTAATCACCACATCTCCCTGGGCCGCCTGAAAACCACAGTGCAGTGCAGCGGATTTTCCGTAGTTCCGCCGGAATTTGATGGCTTTGATATGTGAATTTTTTTCGGCCAGTTCTTCAATTTTTTGCCATGAACCGTCGTTACTACCGTCATCAATCATAATGATTTCGTAGCTAAAATGATGGGTGTCCATGACGCGTTCAATCCAACTGGTCAGTTCGGTTAAAGACTCGTCTTCATTAAATAAGGGGATTACCACTGAAATATCCATGATGTAAAAAGAATTTTAACGGTGAATTAGGATTGCCGGGGTGTACGGAGCAGAAATGCCAGAATGAGAGAAAATACCGTTCCGGAAAATGTTCTGTTCACTATCTCCTGAAAAGCTATTGTTGCGGCGGTCATCTGTTGTTTGGCCAATGCGATGAACTGTTTCCAGTCGGAATTAGAAGGCAGTGTTTCATGCAAGGCCTCCTCCATCCGGACGGTATAGTTTTCCAGTAAGCCGGGGTTATTATGGTATAAATAATAAACAAACAGGCTATAAGTGAAGGCGGCTGTCGCAACAATATATACACTTGCGCCGAAGGCATGGCCGTAGGTAAGCGGTTGGTTTATTTGTTGCTGGTATTTTTTTACGCCGATAAACAGCCCCGGAATGGTAAGGAATAGTATCATCCGGTCCATCTCTGGGTTTAAACTGACAGAGTGTCCGTTTTTATAAAAAATACAGGCTGCCAGTATATAGGTTACCCCCATTAACAAACCGAAAACAGCGTTTTGGGACCAAAAGATATTTTTGTTTTTTTTTTCCATGTTTTCCCGGATTAAAGGATATCGGCTTTTTTCCTTAAAAATATTTTTTCGCCTTCGGTCAGAGGGGTGTCGGCTGTCAAATAGTTGTAGTTGATGATGTTTTTAAGCCTCACACCGTATTGTTGGGAAATATCATAGAGATTATCTCCTCGTTTTACCCGATGAAATTCATATCCGCGTGCAGCTTTGTTTTTTTTCTTTTTCAGAAATACAAGCTGACCGGTTTTTAGGGAAGTATCTTTTTTGTCATTATAGGCTAATATTTTTTTTAGTTTAATGCCGTAATACCGGGCTATTTTTTCAAAAGAGTCTCCGGCAATTGCTTCAATGCAGATGATGCCATTTCTCATTTCTTCGCGGTTGCGGTAGCTGATATTGCCGGGACGGTTTTGTGAAGCGATGCTTTCGGCAAATTCTTCTACCGAGATGCTTGGAGTACCTCCGCCAGTGTGTTTTACGGTGTGGTCGTATTTATAGAGTTCTTCTTCCTCGATGATTTTAATCAGCATTTCGGCATATCTGGGATTGGTTGCATATCCGGCTGCTTTTAATCCTTTTGCCCAGGCTTTGTAATCTGTTGCCGGTAGATTGAAAAGTCCGGCATAACGGGGACGGGAAGTAAGAAATTCACTGTGGTCGATCCACGATTGTTCCGGGTTTTTGTATTTCCGGAAGCATTCACCTTTTTCGTCGTCATCCATGAAATAGGTTCCCCCTTCCCATCCGTTGTGACATTTGATTCCGAAATGATTGTTGGCATTCACCGCCAATTCGGATTTTCCACAACCGGATTCGAGAATGCCCTGGGCTAAGGTGATGCTGGCCGGAATTCCTGTCCGTTCCATTTCGCGGATGGCAATATGCTTATATTTGCGGATAAATTCTTTCCTGGTTTCTGCCAGGGTATTTAAGGTCAGGAGCAATAGTATGCCGAGAGGCAGTGTATAGAAAATAAATTTGGAATTTTTCATTTTTTGCTTTTCGTTTTTCTCTTCTTCTTTTATCTTAGAGGGTGTAAAATTAATAAAAAATAGTGATGGATAAAAGAGAACTGACTATAGATTACTTCCTCTTCCCGAATCGTTTTCCTGCGGAATATGAAAATTTGTGCCGGAAGGCCATAGAAGCATCGGCGTGTTCTTACAGTGTTTATTCGGAGTTTGCTGTCGGTGCTGCCCTGTTGTTGGAAAATGGAGAAATCGTGACGGGAAGCAATCAGGAGAATGCGGCTTATCCCAGCGGTATGTGTGCGGAGCGAACCGCTTTATTTTATGCCGGTGCTGCTTTTCCGGATATTCCGGTGAGGGCTTTGGCTATTGCCGCTTGTTATAAGGGGCTTCCCCGGGAGAATTTTGTACCGCCTTGCGGAGCTTGCCGTCAGGTTATGGCAGAGACCATTAAGCGGTATAATCAGGATTTTGATGTCGTGATGATCGGACAGAAAGAATCGGTGATGTTAAAGGCTTCCGCCCTTTTGCCCTTTGCCTTTTCTTTTTGATTTTATCCATTGTAACTGAACCGTACCCGGTTGACAATGGAGCGTCCCAAAGTCAGTTCGTCTGTATATTCCAGGTTGTTGCCGATAGAGATACCTTTGGCAATGGTGCTGATGATGAGATTTTCTTTGTTTTTGAGTTTTTTGAAAATATAGTAAGCGGTTGTGTCGCCCTCGATTGTTGCGCTCAAAGCAAATATAATTTCCTGAACCGGTTCCTGTTCGGTTCTTGCCAGGAGCGAAGCGATGGTTAAGTCTGCCGGTCCTATGCCGTCCATCGGAGAGATGATGCCTCCCAGGACATGATAGAGGCCGTTGTATTGGGAGGTGGCTTCAATGGAAAGGATGTCCTTGATGTTTTCCACGACGCAAATACGTGTCCGGTCGCGTCTGGGGTCTGCACAAATTTCACATGTATCGCTGTCGGCTATGTTGTGGCATACATGACATTCTTTGATGTTTTTTTTCAGAGCTTCTATGCTTTGGATGAAGTGGCTGATTTCCCCGGCATCTTTTTTCAGCAGGTGAAGGACGAATTTTAAAGCGGTTTTTCTCCCTACTCCCGGAAGGGAAGCAAATTGGTCAACAGCCTTGTCTAAAAGTTTGGAAGAGTTCAAATCAACGGAGTTTTAGTTTTGTAGTTCGGTCTCTTTATCTTCTTTGAAATGGATGTCTCTGATCATCATTTGTATGTCGCTTTTCCCCATAAATTCGTTTTCCTGAAGGGTATAGCAAATGTCGAAATAATTTCCGGAACTTACTTTTTCATAACAATATCCCATACTGAATCCTATACCGCACCGGTCATTGCAGGCACGGGTGTCATCCACTACCACTAATTTCAGGTGTTCGTTGTTTCGTCCCACTTTTTTCGTTCCGATGAAGTTGACGACATTTTCTGTCAGAAAGACCGGAATGGTATTGTTAGGACCAAAGGGAGCGAATTTTTGCAGCATATGGTAGAAATCGGGAGTAATATCGCTCAGTTTAAGCCGGGCATCTATATTAATTTGGGGGGTCAGCATTTCCTGGTTGATGGTTTCCCGGACTATTTGTTCAAATTTTTCTTTAAAAAGTTCCAGGTTTTCCCGCTTTAAAGTTAATCCGGCTGCATATTTATGTCCTCCGTAGTTTTCCAGGTATTCGCTGCATTGAGAAATCGCATAATAAAGGTCAAACCCTTCTACTGAGCGGGCGGAGCCGGTTACAAATCCATTGGATTCTGTCAGGATGATGGTTGGACGGTAAAAAGATTCTGTTAGGCGGGAAGCTACTATTCCAATCACTCCTTTGTGCCAGTGGGGATTGAACAGTACGGTTGTTTTTTTCAAGGACTCGATTTCGGATTGTCTGATGTGCCGGATGGCTTCTTCAGTAATGTCATGGTCCAGTTTTTTGCGCTGGTCGTTGAAATTATTGATATCGCTGGCAATTCCGTCAGCAGAGAATTTTTCGTCGGCCGTCAGCAGTTCCACGGATTTCCGTCCGGATTCAACCCTTCCCGCCGCATTGATGCGGGGGCCTATGCGGAAAACAATATCGTTAATGCTGATTTCTTTGTCAATGCCGGCCATTTTGATAATGGTTTTCAGTCCCAGGCTGGGATTGGTGTTGAGTTGTTGCAGACCGTAATAGGCCAGAATCCGGTTTTCACCTGTAATGGGTACGATGTCACTGGCAATGCTGACACAGAGCAGGTCCAGCAGCTTGTACAATTCGGACATGGGCAGATTGTGCTTCAAACTATGGGCTTGCACCAGTTTGAAACTTACTCCACACCCGCTCAGCCATTTGTAGGGATACGGACAGTCGCTCCGTTGAGGGTCCAGTACTGCCACTGCTTCCGGGAGATAGTCTCCGGGTGTATGGTGGTCGCAAATGATAACGTCTACTTTTTGAGAACAGGCATATTTTACTTTTTCTACCGCTTTGATTCCGCAATCAGTGATCAGCATTAAAGAAAAGCCGTTTTGGGCGGCGTAATCTATCCCCTTGATGGAAACCCCATAGCCTTCGGTATAACGGTCGGGAATATAATATTCCAGGTTTTCGTAATGACAGCGGCTTTTTAAATATTTGTAGAGTAAGGCAACGGCTGTCGTTCCGTCAACGTCATAATCTCCGTAAATGAGGATTTTTTCATCCTGGGCGATAGCGCGGTCTAACCGCTCAACCGCTTTGTCCATGTCTTTCATTAAGAAAGGGTCGTGGAGCATGTTGAGGGACGGATTAAAAAACGCCTGTGCCTGTTCCGCACTGACGATACCGCGTTGCAGCAATAAATTTGCTATAACTGGGTGACAATTTAATTTTTTTGCAAGTTCTTGTATCTTAGTTTCCTCCGGCGGAGTATGAATAACCCATCTTTTTTTCATTATACTTTTTTCCAATTCTGCTACAAAGTAGCGGAAATTCCTTGTTATTTCAAAGTTTAATTTGGAATAATTTTATATAACCGGAGAGAAAAAATGAGGATAATAATTAAGCCGCTCACTCCCAAAATATTAGTTATATTCGCGGTGGTTTTTTGCTTTTAGAGGGAGAAAATAGTAATTTTGCGTACTTGTTTGTTAAGAAGAAATGAGTGATTTATAGTGAAATAATTAAAAATATACAAAAATGAGTTTTACTGAATTAAGTGAACAGGAGATTATCCGTAGGAATTCACTGAATGAACTGGCAAAAATGGGGATAGAAGCCTATCCGGCTCCGGAGTTTAAGGTGGATGCCCATGCGGCGGACATTAAAGAACGGTTTGATGATAATGCAGAACCTCGCCAGGTGGTGATTGCCGGAAGAATGATGAGCCGGCGGATTATGGGTAAAGCTTCATTTTTTGAGTTGCAGGATGCAACGGGACGCATTCAGGTGTATGTCTGCCGGGATGATATTTCCAGAGATGAGACGGCTACGGAATACAATACGGTATTTAAAAAGTTAATGGATATCGGGGATATTGTGGGAGTGAAAGGTTTTGTATTCCGTACCCAGACCGGAGAGATCTCCGTGCATGCCAGGGAAGTGGTTATGTTGTCCAAATCCCTGCGTCCTTTGCCTGTCGTGAAAGAGAAGGACGGCAAATTGTTCGATGCTTTTACGGATGCTGAGCAACGTTATCGTCAACGTTATCTGGATTTGATTGTTAATCCCCAGGTGAAGGATGTTTTTATCAAACGGACGAAAATGATTAATGCCATCCGTCAGTTTTTTAATTCGAAGGGTTATCTGGAAGTAGAAACCCCGGTGTTGCAGGCTATTCCGGGCGGAGCTTCGGCGCGTCCTTTTATTACCCATCACAATGCATTGGATATTCCTTTGTATTTGCGTATTGCCAATGAATTGTACCTGAAACGTCTGATTGTTGGTGGTTTTGAAGGGGTATATGAATTTTCACGGAATTTCCGGAATGAGGGGATGGACCGGACACATAATCCGGAGTTTACCTGCATGGAGATTTATGTGGCGTATAAGGATTATCTTTGGATGATGAACTTTACGGAGGAGATGATAGAAACTGCGGCATTGGCCATCAACGGCACTACCACGGCGGTTATCGGAGAGAATAAGGTTGATTTCAAACGTCCGTTCCGTCGTGTCCGGATGGCTGATGCAATCAAGGAGCATACAGGATATGATATAGAAAAGATGTCTGAGGATGAGTTGTTTGAGGCCTGCGTAAAGATGGATATTCCGGTGGATAAGACTATGGGTAAAGGAAAGTTGATTGATGAGATTTTCGGGGAGAAATGTGAGGCGCATTATATACAACCTACTTTTATTTATGATTATCCGAAGGAGATGTCGCCATTGACGAAAAAGCACCGGGAGAATCCGGAACTGACTGAACGGTTTGAACTTTTTGTGAATGGAAAAGAAGTGGCAAATGCATATTCAGAACTGAACGATCCGATTGACCAGTTGGAACGTTTTCAGGACCAGTTGAAGCTGCAGGAAAGGGGAGATGACGAAGCGATGTATATTGATTATGATTTTGTGCGGGCACTGGAATATGGAATGCCTCCTACTTCCGGAATGGGCATCGGTATTGACCGTTTGTGTATGTTCCTGACGAATAGCCCTTCTATCCAGGATGTATTGTTTTTCCCTCAAATGAAACCGGAGAAAAAACCGGTAGTGGACAGTGACGATAAGTTTGAGGAGGCAGGGGTTGCTAAAGAGTGGATTGCTGTATTGAGAAAGGCGGGTTATCAGACTGTGGAGGCGTTAAAAACGGTGGAGAATCCGAATAAGTTGCACCAGGAGTTATGCGGGGTCAATAAAAAGGAGAAATTAGGATTGACTGGTTTGACTCCGGAGGTAGTAAAGGCATGGTTAAATCAATAAAAGATGAAGATACCTGAGAATCCGAGGATAGCTATTGTCGGGGGGGGGAGCTGGGCTACGGCTATTGCTAAGATACTGACGGAAACCAATGAGCACATCAATTGGTTTATGAGGAATATAGAGACAATCAATGCTTTTAAGGAATTGAAGCACAATCCCCGGTATTTGTGTGCTGTGGATTTTGATTTGTCTAAGATTGCTTTTACGGACGATTTGGATTGGCTGATTGCTCATTCCGATATTATCGTGTTTGCCATTCCCAGTGCATTTTTGAAAAATGTGGTTTCCCGGGCCAGCCGGTCTTTGAAAGATAAGATAATAGTCTCTGCCATTAAAGGACTGATTCCGGATGACAATCTGATTATCGGCGAATTTTTCCATCAGCAGTATGATGTACCCCTGGAACAGATTGTAGTGATCTCAGGGCCTTGCCATGCTGAAGAGATTGCTTTGGAACGATTGTCTTATCTGACGTTTGCCAGTAATGATGTTCGCATTGCCCGGTTGGTTTCGCAGTTGTTTAGTTGTCATTATGTGAAAACTTCGGTTTCTGACGATATTTACGGAACAGAATATGCGGCAGTGATGAAAAACATTATAGCTATAGCTGTGGGAATATGCCATGGTTTACGCTATGGGGATAATTTTCAGGCGGTGTTGGTTTCCAATGCCATTCAGGAAATAGAACGTTTTGTTGCTGCCGTTCATCCCATAGAGCGGGATATCAAGAGTTCCGCTTATTTAGGGGATTTGCTGGTCACGGCATACTCTCAGTTTAGCCGGAACCGGACTTTCGGGACCATGATCGGGAAAGGGTATTCAGTGAAATCAGCCCAAATGGAGATGCTGATGATTGCTGAAGGGTATTTTGCCGTGAAGGGTATCAAAGAGATTAATGACAATTATCATGTGCACATGCCTATCACGTCTGCTGTGTATAATATTTTATATGAACGGATCAGTCCCCTTCTGGAAATCCGGCTGCTGACAGAAGAGCTGAGGTAAGGGGTTAAAAGTACCGGTTTATGTTTACTTGTATTGAAGTTGCTGACAGGAAAACGGAGGAGGCTTTTATAGAATTGCCTGTCCGGTTGTATCGGGGAAATCCGTATTGGATACGTCCTTTGAATGATGATATTTGTAAAGTATTTGACAGAGAGAAGAATCCTTGTTTCCGGGAAGGAGGGGAATGTGTACGGTGGTTGCTCCGAAATGAAGAAGGAGAATACGTCGGTCGCGTAGCTGCTTTTGTCAATAAAAAAACTTGCGGGTTGGATAAATATACTGTAGGGCAAATGGGTTTTTTTGAGTGTATAGACGATCGCCAGGCTGCTTTTATGTTGTTTGATAAATGCCGGGAGTGGCTGGAAGAGCGTGGAATGGAAGCCATGGAGGGTCCGGTTAATTTCGGTGAACGGATAGAATGGTGGGGATTGCTGGCGGATGGATATGACGAGTGTCCGGTTTATGCGATGCCCTATACTAAACCCTATTATGTGAAATTTTTTGAGGAGTATGGTTTCCGTGATTATTTCAAGCAATTTACCTATCGCACGCGGTTGGTTATGGAGAGTTTGTCCAAGATTGTAGTTTGGAAGGCTGACCGTATTCTTCAAAATCCGGACTACTCGGTGCGTACTTATGGTGATATTGGTAAGCAAAAAGCCATAGATGCTTTACTGACTGTGTATAATAAAGCCTGGAACCTGGAAGTGCATGGAGTGGACGGAATTACCCGCGAACAGGTGGAAGCCCTGTATCGGAGTCTCCGGCCTATTATTGATAAGGAATTGATTTATTTTGCTTTTTATCAGGATGAACCCATTGGTTTCTTTTTGATGTTTCCTGAAATAAATCAGGCTGTAAGACACCTGAATGGGAAAATGAATGTGTGGGGGATATTGAGATTTATGTACCATCTGAAAGTAAAAAAAATCAAAGTTGCCCTGGGACAATTGTTCGGGGTCGTGCCGGAATTTCAGGGTAAAGGGGTGGAAGCGGCTATGATTAAACGGTTTACTGAACGCATCATTGAAGACGGGCATAAATACGATTATCTTGAATTGAACTGGATAGGGGATTTTAATCCTCCTATGATTCATTTGATGGAATATATAGGGGCTAAGACTGTCCGTACCCATACCACTTATCGTAAGTTGTTCCGTGATGATATACCTTTTACCCGGTCGGTTGATAAAGTGACAGGTTCTTGAAAATAACTCAGGGACCGGCGTACCGGTTAAAAAACACCCCGGAAGGTTATATCTTCCGGGGTGTTTTTTTGGGATGTATGTTTTTAATTTCCGTGTTTGGAATGGAGTTTCAGGCGCATTAAGCGGAGGTCTTCTTCTGCATAGTCGCCCTCAAATTCATCAAAGGCTTCTGAAATGTTGTCGGAGGTTGCTTCCATAAAATAGTTCATGATTTCCTCCTGTTGCTCTTCATCGAGTATATTGTTGATGTAGTAATCAATATTCAATTTGGTTCCGGAGAAAACAATTGCTTCCATTTCTTTGATGAGTTCATCATAGGAAAGTCCCAGAGTAGAGGCAATATCTTCCAGGTCGATCTGGCGGTCGATATTCTGGATGATATACACCTTGAATTTGGATTTATTGGCCACTGTCTTGACTACCATGTCCTGGGCGCGTTCGATTTCATTATCTTCCACATATTGCCGGATTACCTCCACAAATTCTTTGCCGTATTTTTGCGCTTTACCGGCTCCTACACCCTGGATGTTTGCCAGTTCTTCCAGAGTTATGGGGTAGTTGGTACACATATCTTCCAGGGAAGGGTCCTGGAAAATCACATAAGGCGGCAAGTTGTTGGTTTTCGCGATTTTTTTGCGCAAATCTTTCAATATGGCGAACAGGGTGCTGTCTAATGCTGAGACACCGCCTTTTTCCTGTATCTTCTCTTCTTCTTCGTTTTCGTCAAAATTATGATCTTCCATCAACATAAAACTTTTAGGTTTATCCAAAAATTTCTGTCCCTCTTCGGTCAGTTTGATGACTCCGTATTGTTCAATATCTTTTTCAATAAAAGAACTGACTAATGCTCGTCTGTAAACCATGGTCCAGAATTGGCGGTTCTTTTCGGCTCCTGCTCCGAATAATTCCAGTTTGTCGTGTTTATACGATTTTATGGCAGTATCTGCTTCACCGACCAGGATGTTTACCAGATGTTCGATTTTGAATTTTTCTTTCACATCGTTTACCAATGTCAGGGCATCTGTCATATACTCTTTCCCTTCAAATTCTTTTTTTGGATAGAGGCAATTGTCACAGCTTCCGCAGTTGTCTTCCTGGTAGCTTTCGCCGAAATAGTGGAGCAATACTTTACGGCGGCAAAGCGAGGTTTCCGCATAAGCAACCGTTTCCATGAGTAACTGTTTGCCGATTTCCTGTTCTGCAATGGGTTTCCCTTGCATGAATTTTTCCAGTTTCTGGATATCCTTGTAACTGTAATAGGTCAGGCAAACCCCTTCGCCTCCGTCGCGTCCAGCGCGTCCGGTTTCCTGGTAATATCCTTCGAGGCTTTTGGGAATATCATAATGGATAACGAAACGTACGTCCGGTTTGTCAATTCCCATACCGAAAGCGATGGTAGCAACGATAATGTCCACTTCTTCCATTAGGAATTTGTCTTGATTGGCACTTCGGGTGGCTGCATCCATCCCGGCGTGGTAAGCTGCGGCTTTGATTCCATTGATGTTCAGGACTTCGGCCAGTTCTTCCACTTTTTTGCGGCTCAGGCAATAGATGATACCGGATTTTCCTTCGTGGTTTTTAATGAATTTGATGATGTCTTTGGTTACATCTCCCTGTTTCGGCCGTACTTCGTAGTACAGGTTTGTCCGGTTGAAGGAAGATTTGAAAACCTTGGCATCCATCATATCCAGATTTTTTTGTATATCGTTTTGAACTTTCGGAGTAGCTGTAGCTGTCAGGGCGATGATGGGAGCTTTTCCTATTTCTTCTACGATCGGACGGATTTTCCGGTATTCTGTCCGGAAGTCATGGCCCCATTCCGAGATACAATGCGCTTCGTCTACAGCAAAAAAAGAAATTTTAATTTTTCTCAGAAATTCTATATTGCTTTCTTTCGTGAGGGATTCGGGAGCTACGTAAAGCATTTTCGTTTTTCCACTCAAAATGTCTTCTTTGACATTCAGGATTTCGTTTTTAGTCAAGGAAGAATTTAAAAAGTGGGCCACTCCTTCTGCCTCGGAAAAGGAACGCATGGCATCTACCTGATTTTTCATTAAGGCGATCAAGGGGGAGATGATAATGGCCGTACCATCCAGCAATAAAGCCGGTAATTGGTAACACAAGGATTTACCTCCTCCCGTAGGCATTAATACAAAAGTGTTCTTTCCGTCCAGCACGTTTTTGATAATGGCTTCCTGATTTCCTTTAAAGTGGTCGAAGCCAAAATACTCTTTTAATTTTGCATGTAAATCAATCTGCAATCCCATTGTATTAATAAAATTTTTTTGCGCTCCTTTTTTCAAGGATTTGCAAATTTATAACTTAATTCGAATGAACAAACAAAAATGGCACAATAAATGTTAGCACTACTTAGGTAAATGAATGATAAAAAATCCTACATTTGCCCTTAGTAAAGTTATAGTAAAAAATTATTGTCACAATAATTTTTCAAATATTTTTTGGGGTGGATTTTCAGGCTGAGAATGAATGTTTTAAAATTTCGGTTGAAATGATTGATATAAAAGAGATTGCCAAAAAAGTAATTGCGGAGGAAGCTTCGGCGGTGCAACGTCTTGCCGGCTTTATTGATGAGGATTTTGAGAAAGTGGTGGAATTGATTTATAAAAGTAAGGGGCGTGTGATTGTGACAGGAATCGGAAAAAGTGCCATTATTGCTCAGAAAATCGTAGCGACCTTGAATTCAACCGGCACTCCGTCGGTGTTTATGCATGCTGCCGATGCCATTCACGGAGATTTGGGTATGATTTGCCAGGATGATGTGGTGATTTGCATTTCCAAGAGTGGAAATACTCCTGAAATTAAGGTTTTGGTACCTTTAATCCGGAATGTGGGGAATGAACGGATTGTTGCTATGGTTTCCAATACAGATTCTTTTCTGGCTCAAAATGCTACTTATGTATTGAAAGCCTGTGTGGAACGGGAGGCTTGTCCCAATAATCTGGCACCGACCAATTCTACAACAGCCCAATTGGTGTTGGGGGATGCTTTGGCTGTATGCCTGATTCAGTGCCGTCATTTTTCCAGCCGGGATTTTGCAAAATACCATCCGGGAGGTTCTTTGGGCAAGCGTTTGTATACCAGGGTTTCGGATGTGTTTGACCGGGAGAATACACCTCGGGTGGCATTGGAAGATAGCATTCGGAAAGTGATACTGGAGATGTCCGGCGGACGTTTGGGGGCTGTGGCTGTAACCGGTAGTGAAGGAAAATTGTTGGGTATTATCACTGATGGGGATTTGCGGCGTATGTTAGAGAAATACGAGGATGTTGACGGACTGAAAGCAGGAGATATTATGTCGGTGTCTCCCAAAACCATAGCAGAGGATGAGCTGGCTTATAATGCTTTTCAGAAAATGGAAAAAAATTGTATCACTCAGTTGGTCGTGGTTTCTGAGACAGGGATTTACAAAGGCATGGTGCATATTCACGATATATTGAGGGAAGGGGTGGTTTGATTTAGGTGGAATAAAGGCAACAATATAGTGAGAGTATTGCAGATATAAAGTGCCGGAAACGGTTATGGAGCATGCAAATAAGTAAATTTATCATTCCCATTCTGTTTGTTTTAGCGGGAAACCTTACTTTGGCCCAAAGTACAAGAGTGCGGGGTAAGGTGACTGATGCTGAAACGGGAGAGGTTTTGCCTTTTGTAAATGTTTTTTTTAAAGGAACGACGGTAGGTATGACTACTGACTTTGAAGGAAACTATTATCTGGAGACCCGTGAGGAGGTGAGTGAATTACAGGCTTCTTTTGTCGGCTATGTTTCTCAGACGGTAAAAATTGTCCCGGGGAGCTATAATTCTGTTGATTTTCAGTTGAGGGCGCAGACTTTCGAGCTGGTGGAAGTGAAAGTCACCCCCGGAGAAAATCCGGCTCATGCTATTTTGAAAAGGGTGAGGGAAAATAAATTCCGGCACAATCCTTCCTTGTTTCCCCGGTATTTTTGCAAGACTTATACCAAAATGGAACTGGACCTGACTAATATTAAGCCGGGATTCAAAAACAAGAGGTTGCAAAAAAATTTCGGTTTTATTTTTGACCACATGGATACTTCTGTTATCACGGGAAAGGCTTATTTGCCGGTGATGATTTCTGAAGCTTCAGCCGATTATTATTTCCGAAAATCTCCGTCCTTATCCAGGGAAATTGTGAAAGCCAGCCGTATTTCCGGGATAGAAGAAGATTATTCTTTGGCGCAGTTTACCGGTCATTTGCATGCGAGTGTGAATTTGTACGACAATTATATAGATATTTTTGAAATTCATTTTGCCAGTCCTTTGTCCGAACACGGTTTGCTTTTCTATAAATATTTCCTGGTGGACAGTCTGCAGATAGATGGTCGTAAGACTTATAAAATCCGTTTTCATCCTAAGGCTTTCTCCACTCCGGTATTGGATGGGGAATTGAATATTGATTCCATGACCTGGGCTTTGCAGTCGGCTCATGTGAAGATGGTGAAGGGATTGAACGTAAACTGGATTCGTCATCTGGTGCTGGATAATGAGTATCAGTTGATTGGGGATTCGGTGTGGTTTCCCAGGCAAGATAAGATTTTTGCGGACTTTTCCATCATGATGTCCGACTCCTCAAAGATGGTTTCCTTCCTGGGGCACAGGCAGGTAAATTATTCCGATATTCAGTTTCATGCGGAGATTCCGGAAAGGGTGTTGAAGATGGATAATAATGTGATGATTGACCATGATGTGTTGAAAAACGAGGAAAGCTATTGGGATACACTTCGGCCTTATGCTTTGAGTGATAAGGAAAAACAAATCTACGGGATGGTGGATTCGGTGAAAAATGTGCCGTTGTATCAAAATATTTATACGGTTGTAAGTATGATTTTGGGCGGTTACTACGATACTCGGTATGTGGAGTGGGGACCGTATTATAAATTGTTGAGTTTTAATGAACAGGAGGGATGCCGTTTTCAACTGGGGGTCAGAACGACTACCGATTTCAGTAAAAAAATCCGGCTGTCCGGCTATTCGGCTTATGGGACGAAAGATTGCCGGTGGAAAGGCGGTGGTAGTGTAGAATATGCGTTTCGTGATTTGCCGACCTCTAAATTGATGGTCTCATTTAAACATGATGTGGTACAACTGGGTGCCGGTATGAATGCCTTTACTGAAGGAAATATCCTGAGTTCTATTTTTTCCCGGGGCGATAACGACCGGTTAAGTATGGTTAATCAACTGGATGTTAATTATGAGAAAGAGTGGAGGCAGGGGTTATCCAATGCGTTGGGGGTTCAGGTCAGAAGTATTTTTTCCAATTCTTTTGTTCCTTTTATCCGTCCGTCCGGAAAGGAGATGGCTTCCATTCAATCCACTGTTTTGCGTTTGAATACCCGGTTTTCGAGGAATGAAGTCGTTATGCGCAAACCGTTTGATAAATATAGTATGGGTTCTGATTATCCGATTGTAGGAATTGATTTGGCCATGGGTATCAAAGGTCTATCGGATAATGACTGTGAATTTTACCGGATGGTTGGTTTTGTCAATTATGATTTTCAGATTTCGCCTATCGGGAAATCCAAGGTTGTGCTTACCGGCGGGAAAATATTGGGAAAGGTGCCTTATCCTTTATTGAAACTGCATGAGGGGAATGCGACTTATTTTTACGACCCGTATGCTTTCTCCTGTATGAATTATTATGAATTTGCTTCGGATACGTGGCTTTCTCTTTTCTATGAGCATCATTTCAAGGGCTTTTTTTTAGGTAAAATACCCTTGATGAAAAAACTGAAATGGAGGGAGGTATTTGTGTTTAAGGGATTGATCGGCACATTGTCTGACAAAAATAACGGGAGTCTTCCTGACACAAGGGCAGTTTTGCTTTTTCCGGAGGGAATGACTTCAGTTTCCAAGCCTTATTTTGAGACGGGGGTTGGGATAGAGAATATTTTCAGGTTGTTCCGGGTAGATGCCGTTTGGCGTTTAACGCACCGGGAAAGCCGTCCCGGTCAGAAGATTCAGAATTTTGCAGTTAATGTATCGGTGTATTTGAACTTCTGATGTTTCTCTCCGGCGACTTTATACCCCGTTGCTTTGTAACTCAGCAACTCTTTTTTTATCTTTGCTTTCTAAAACGTTGGACCATGATATTAAGGGCAGAACATTTGGTGAAAAAATACAAAAGCCGGACAGTCGTAAAAGATGTGTCGGTACAAGTGGAGCAAGGGGAGATTGTCGGGTTGCTGGGACCTAACGGTGCCGGTAAGACCACTTCTTTTTATATGATTGTCGGGCTGATAAAACCGAATGGGGGACGGATTTTTCTGGATGAACAGGAGTTGACTACGGAGCCTGTGTATAAGAGGGCACAAGCCGGTGTCGGCTATTTAGCCCAGGAAGCTTCTGTTTTCCGCCGTTTAAGTGTAGAGGATAATATCCGGGCTGTACTGGAAATGACGGATATGTCTAAAGAAGAACAGAAAGTCCGGTTGGAAGAGATGTTGGATGAGTTTGGGTTGCAGCATATCCGGAAAAGCCTGGGAATTCAGCTGTCCGGTGGGGAACGCCGACGTACGGAGATTGCCCGGGCATTGTCTATCCGTCCGAAGTTTATCTTACTGGATGAGCCTTTTGCCGGTGTTGACCCTATTGCTGTGGAAGATATTCAAAGCATTGTTCAGAAATTGAAAGATAAAAATATCGGAATTCTGATCACCGACCATAATGTACAGGAAACGCTTTCTATTACCGACAGGGCTTATTTATTATATGACGGAAAAATTCTTCAGGCTGGTACTGCCGAGCATTTGGCGGCAGACCCAGAGGTAAGAAGAGTATATTTGGGAAAGAATTTTGAGTTAAGGAAGAAAAAATAGATGTGCTGTATAATTCCGGACGGATGTAAAAAATACGAAATAAAAAGGGAAAAATTGGTGTATTTGAAATCTATTATTACCTTTGCATGCGAATCGGAAAACGGGGCGTAGCGCAGTCCGGTAGCGCATCTGCTTTGGGAGCAGAGGGTCGCAGGTTCGAATCCTGTCACCCCGACTGAAAATAAACCAGTTACGGAAGTAGCTGGTTTTTTCTTTTCTGGGGTTTTACGTGGTTTTCACATCCGAAGGTAAACCGGAAAACCAACAATAATGCCTGTATTTTAGTAGTTTGCTACAAATCAAAGACATTATCCAATGTTGAACACCTTCTAATGTTACGGGTTGCTAAAGACGGAAAGAAAAAATATATCGGTTTAGGTATATCTATCCATCCTCAATTTTGGGACTTTGACAAGAATGAACCTAAGCTTAAATTCCCTGATCGTGACTTCCCGTAATTCGTTGTGTTTTTTTTTGCAAACTGTTTGCAAAAAAAGGTACATAAAACGGATAAATACGGAAGTGTTTTTCAAAAAATGTCATGAAAAAAGGGATTACTTTAATTTGTAACCCCTTGTTTTTCAGTTGAGCGATAAACGGGACTCGAACCCGCGACCTTCGGCTTGGGAAGCCAACGCTCTACCAACTGAGCTATTATCGCATTATTCTAACCCTAACTTTAAAAGCACGGCAAAGATAAGAAACATATTTTAATGGAGCAATAACCTGGGTTAAAATAAATCACAATATTTTTTGAAAATAAAACAGGCAGATTACAAAAACACCGGCGGAAACCAGCACAGAGAATCAGTTCAGGTGTAGCGGAAGAAAGAATTATGGGGTGAGTATAGAGAGTTTATTAAATACCTGAAATTACAGGTCAGGAATAACCAAATAAAAAGGGTTCCGGAGGATAAACCGGGGATAATTTCTTATTTTTGCTTCGTTGGTGAGCCAGGGTGTTGTAGATAGGGAAAAGAAAGGTTATAAAAAAGTGGCGTATGGTTAAAGATAAACTTTTTACTCCGGGGTTTTGTTATATACTTGCGGCAAATTTTCTTTTGTTTTTTGCCTTTTATTTGTTGCTTCCGGTATTGCCTTTTTATCTGAAAGAAGAATTTCAATCGGGTAAATCTATGATTGGTTTCATTCTTTCGTGTTATGCAGTGGCCTGTCTTTGTGTGCGGCCTTTTTCTGGGTATATGCTGGATACTTTTAGCCGGAAGCCTTTTTATTTGTTGTCTTATTTTATTTTTACAATCATTTTCGGCGGCTATATGCTCACGGGGGTAATGGCTGTTTTTCTCGGTCTGCGTATTGTACACGGGGCAGCTTTCGGGATGGTCTCCGTTGCGGGAAATACCCTTGTCATTGATATTATGCCGTCTTCCCGGCGGGGAGAGGGATTAGGATATTACGGACTGGCTAATAATATTGCTATGAGCTTTGGGCCGATGACCGGGTTGTTCATGCATACGGTTTATTCTTATGAAACGATTTTTACCTGTTCTTTGCTTTCGGGAAGCCTGGGTATGCTGATGGCTTCTTTGGTGAAGACTCCCCGGAAACCGCCGGTAAAGCGGGAACCCCTGTCCTGGGATCGTTTTTTGTTGCTCAAAGGGATTCCGGCGGGTATATCATTGCTTTTGCTTTCTATTCCTTACGGAATGACCACCAGTTATGTAGCAATGTATGCCGATGAAATCGGCATACAGGTGAGCTCCGGTTTGTATTTTACTTTTATGGCAATTGGGTTGGCCGTTTCCCGGATTTTTTCGGGCCGGCAGGTGGATAAAGGGCGTACAACCCAGGTCATTGTCTGGGGTATGTATCTGGCTTGTGCCAGTTTTTTGGCATTGGCTTTATGCCGGGAAATGATGTTTTGGAACCCTGGCGTGACTTCGGTAATTTTTCTGGGGATTGCTTTGTTGCAGGGGATTGCTTTCGGTACGATGTTTCCTGCTTTTAATACTCTTTTTGTTAATTTGGCCCCTAACCATCAAAGGGGAACGGCAACGTCTACCTATCTGACGAGCTGGGATGCCGGTATAGGTATTGGGCTGATGGCAGGTGGTGCCATTGCCCAGGCATTCGGTGGTTTTAATTATGCTTATTTTCTGGGGGCGGGACTGACTGTCCTTTCTGTTTTGTATTTTCTTTTAAAAGCCGGACCTTATTTCAATGCGAATAAATTAAGGTAAACCGTATCTTTTTTTACTGTTTTATCGTTAACCGATTGCGGGTTGAGAAATTTGACCGGAGCATTCTGTCTCTGTCAGAATGGAACTCCGGGAAAATGAAAAATTGAAAGCAGGAAAAATGAGTGTAAGGGAACAATATTGGAAATATTCTTTGATTGCCATTATTTTATTATTGGGGGTTATTATTTTTTTTAAGATAACTCCTTTCCTGGGTGGTTTTCTGGGGGCTTCCACTCTTTATATTCTGTTAAGGGGTCAAGCGTTTTATCTGACGGAGCAATGGCATTGGAGAAAATGGATTATGGCTGTTGTTCTGCTTTTGGAATCCTTGTTTTTTTGTTTGATCCCCCTGGCCTTAGTGGTTTGGTTGTTGATTAGCAAATTAAAAGCCGTAGACCTTGAACCTCAGAGTTTAATGGTTCCCGTGCAACATGTGGTCGATTTAATCCATGAGAAGACTGGTTATGATGTCATGAGTCGGGGAAATATGAGCAGTTTGGTGGTTTTTTTGCCAAAATTCGGGCAGGCTCTTGTCGGAAGTATCGGTAGTTTTGCCGTGAATATTCTGGTGCTTTTGCTGGTACTCTATTTTATGCTGATTGGCGGGCGCAGGATGGAAAAATACATCAGGGAGATTTTACCTTTCAACCGGAGAAATAAAAAAGATGTCCTGCATGAGTTTCATATGGTTGTCCGCTCGAATGCGATAGGGGTTCCTGTGTTGGCGATCATACAGGGAGCTGCCGCTTCCTTAGGATATTATCTTTTCAACGTTCCGGAGGTCTTGTTGTGGGGTGTTATTTCTTGTTTTGCCACTGTTATTCCGGTAATCGGAGTAGGTATTGTCTGGCTTCCTTTGGTGCTTTATCTGGGGGCTACCGGTCATTGGGGTATGGGGCTTGGGTTGGCTGCCTACTGTTTGGTTGTGGTGGGGAATATTGATAATCTGGTGCGTTCTGTCTTACAGAAAAAAATGGCGGATACCCATCCTTTGATTACGATTTTCGGTGTTATCATCGGATTATCTCTTTTTGGTTTTATGGGGGTGATTTTCGGTCCTCTTTTATTGGCCATCTTTGTCCTTTGTGTTGAAATTTTCCGGGAAGAATATTTAGAAAATTCCGCTTCTTAACAGATGAAAATCTGATGTTCCGGATCTAATTCCGGTGGGGTCAGATGTCGGAATGGACCGGATCTCCGCAAATACTCAGGTCGTATTTTTGTGGGGTATGGGAGAAAAAAGGCTTTGTCTTTGTTTGTGAAGTTTTCTTTTTCTTGAGGTTGGTGTTAAAATTATTTGTATTTTAGCGCATTGAAATTTCATTTAATTATTTAAAATGGCATTATTCGGATTATTCGGAAAGGCAAAGAAAGAGAACTTGAATAAAGGTTTGGAAAAGACGAAGGAAAGTGTGTTCAAAAAGCTGACCAGGGTGGTAGTAGGGAAGTCAAAGGTGGATGAAGAGGTGCTGGATGATCTGGAAGAAGTGCTAATCTCTTCGGACGTGGGGGTGGAAACAACGATTCGTATTATTGAACGCATTGAGGACAGGGTGCAGAGGGACAAATATATGGGGATTGAGGAGTTGAACAGGGTATTGAAGGAAGAGATTGTGGCTTTGCTGAAAGAGAATACGGTAAATGATACAGATTCTTTTGAACTGCTTGACAGAAAGCGTCCGTATGTGATTATGGTAGTCGGGGTAAATGGTGTTGGGAAGACCACTACGATTGGTAAATTGGCCTATAAATTTAAGGAGGCCGGGAAGAAAGTCGTTTTAGGGGCTGCTGATACCTTTCGTGCTGCTGCTGTGGAACAGTTGGTCGTTTGGGCTGAACGGGTGGGGGTGCCTATTGTGAAACAGGCCATGGGTGCAGACCCTGCTTCTGTGGCCTATGATACCCTGAGTAAGGCCAAAAGCGAGGGTGCAGATGTGGTGATTATTGATACGGCCGGGCGTTTGCATAATAAAGTGAATTTGATGAATGAGCTTACCAAGATAAAAAATGTCATGAAGAAAGTTTTGCCGGATGTGCCTGATGAAGTGTTGTTGGTGTTGGATGGTTCTACCGGTCAGAATGCATACGAACAGGCGAAGCAGTTTACTTTAGCAACCGAGGTTAATGCATTGGCCATAACTAAGTTGGACGGTACGGCAAAGGGAGGGGTGGTTATTGGTATTTCGGACCAGTTTAAGATACCGGTGAAATACATCGGTATTGGTGAGAAAATGGAAGATTTACAGGTGTTCGACAGAGAGGAGTTTGTTGATTCTTTGTTTAGCTAAGATGGGAACAGGATGCCGTCGGGGAAGGTTGTGCGGGCATATTAGAAATCTTGTTTTTGAAAGATGAAGAAAATTTTATTTGTGTGTTTGGGAAATATTTGTCGTTCCCCAGGAGCTGAAGCAATTATGAAAGCCCGGGTGAGGAGTGCGGGAGAGGAAAAAGAGTTTTTGATTGATTCTGCAGGTTTGTACGGTGGGCATGCCGGTGCCTTGCCTGATGAGCGGATGCGCCGTGCTGCGGGGAAAAGAGGGTATCAGTTGGATAGTCGTGCGAGGGCGTTTTATCCTTCGGCCGATTTTGTTGATTTCGATATGATTATTGGGATGGATGATGAAAATATAAGAATGTTGAACCGCTTGGCTCAGGATGAAACGGAAAGGAGTAAGATTTTTAGAATGACGGATTTTTGTCGGAAAAATACTTCTTTTTCCTCTGTTCCGGATCCTTATTACGAAGGGCCGGCAGGTTTTGAACTTGTATTGGATTTGTTGGAAGATGCTGTGGAGGGAGTGTGGCACTATTGTCATAGTGTTTAATGTTTGTTGTTATTGTTTTGTATATTTTAAGATTTTGATGACTATTTGGCATAATTTTTGTTCATTTGTTTTTAATTATATAAGAGATTGTATTTAAGTAAATATCCGTAAACGGGGATTTATATTAATTTAAAATTTATGAGAAGATTATTTGTATGGGCTGCAGGGGTTTTATTATTGGCAGCTTGTCATTCGGAAGAAGGAAACCGGGGAACGGAAAAAGCCAGGATGAGCCTGAGTCTTTATGCCGATCCTTCTTTTACAAAGACGAAAACTGTTGATGCTTCGGAATATTCGGATGTGAATAATTATATGGTGGAACTTTCTAAAGGAGGAACGGTTTTAGAGTCTGTCAGATACGGAGAGATGGAGCTGACTCAAGAATTGGAACCGGGAGAATACTTTATCCGGGCATATTACGGGGAGAATGTTGCTGTGGGGTATGATAAACTCTATGTAGAGGGGTCGCAGCATTTTACTTTGGTAAAAGGAGACAACCGTCAGGTGAAGTTTACTTGTGTACCTGCCAATGCTAAGGTAAATATACGGTTTGAAGAGCTTTTTTTTGAGTTTTATTCTGATTGTAAGGTTCTGTTTAGTACCCGCTATCTGCCGTCTGCCTTTGTTATGACAAAAGAGGATGCGGATAAGGATGCTTTTTTCCGTGTCGGAGAGAATGAAGAAATGACTTTAGCTTTTGAATTGAAAGATTTGCAGGGAGTATCGGTAAATCCTTCCGGTTTTGGTAGTCAGAAGATAACTCTTCAGCCCCGGGATTTTTTAACGATTACTATTAAACCTAAATTGATAGATGTAGAGGGTGGTAAAATTGACGGTATTACAGTAACAGTGGATGATGGGGTGATTTCTCAGGATATTCCGGTTCAGATTCCGGACGAGTTTTTACCCGGGAGAGAGATAGAATAGGAAATTAATCAGAAAAGAGTTATGAAAAGGAATAATTATATTGTATCGGGTTTGCTGTTTTTGGGTCTATTGTCTTGTGAAATGCGGGATGAGTTGAAAAAATTACCGTCCCGGGAAGAACAGGACACAGGATGGTTTACATTAGACATGACCTCTAATAGCCAGAACATGGTAACGAAAGCTGTTTTCGATTCGAATGATGTGAATCCGCAATTGTATCCGGTTGAAATCATCAATACCGTTACGGGAGTTACGGTATGTCATTTCGACAGTTATGCGGATTTATTGAGCCAGGGGCAGGTGAAGCTGATTTCCGGAAGATATAAGGTTGTGGCGTATAATTATGACGGAAGTGAGGTTCATGCATCTGAACGGCCGTGGTTTAAAGGAGAAACGGAGTTTGAAATTCTGGCGGGAAAGACAACTCAGGTAAATACTGTCTGTAAGTTACAGAGTGTTGCTGTGACGGTAGCATTTACCAATGAATTTAAACAACAGTTCCGGGATGATTATGCCATCACTGTCACTAATGGTGATAAAGGTGTAAAAGTGTACGGAAAGCAACATGTGGGAAAAACGTTTTATTTTAAAGTTCCTGACCAGAAGAATTGTGTTCAATTGACTGTAAAAGCAACGACAGTGGCAAATGCTCAGATTGCACAGAATTATACGGTGACTAAACCGGCAGATGCGGAGGGAAATAACCATTTGATTTCCGGTGATGAGTTTACCGTAAAAATTGATGCCGGGAATGAACCTTCGGTTGATCCGGCTACTCAGGCCCAACTGGATATTACTGTGGACCTGACCATGCATGAAAAGGGCATAACGATAGAGATTCCTACGGAAAATATAATATTTAACGGAGGCAGTTCTTCTACTCCGGAGCCGGAAGAACCTGAACAGGGAATTACTGTGACAGGTTTACCGGAAACTTATAATTTGCCTTTAGAGGAGGGACAAACGGTACAGGTAAATATTTCTGCTCCGAAAGGGATAGCTAAACTTTTGGTAAAGATTCAGTCTGATAACGAAGGCTTTTCCTCAACATTGGCCGATTTTGGCCTGGGCGGGGAGTTTGATCTGGCCAATCCGGGAGAATTAGCACCTATTTTAAGTAATTCTTTGGAAAGCGGCGAGGGAATAGGTTTGATTGATGCCAATGAACCGATTCTGGGTAAAACCTCTTATTTGTTTGATGTTACCGAGTTTATGTCTTTACTTTCTTTGTATGGTACAAGTCATAATACTTTTACGATAACGATAGAGGATGGCAGTAGTGAGCCTGTGACCGGTGTTTTGACCGTCGTTGTACCTTAATTCAGATCAGGCCAATGAAAAGATATTATTTCGTTTTTTTCTTGATGATTTACTTTTGTTCTTGTCAAGATGCGTCGGAGGACGGTTTCGGTTATTTGCAGTTGTCCTCGGTGGAGTTGAATAAAGCTGTGATTCCGAATACAAAAGCTGTTGGAGGGGAGGCTGTGGAAAAAATAGCTTTGGATTTAATGAGGGGGGAGACGGTTGTGAAGCATGTGGACGATTGGACGCTACTGAAAGGAGAAAGTCTTTTGTTGCCCACAGGTTCTTATGTTGTAAAAGCTTATTCGGCTGATAAGAACAGGATGTCGGCAGGGTTTGAAGGTTTTGCCTATTATGCCGGTCAGGCAGAAGTTGTCGTAGAGAAAAATGTGGCCAAATCGGTGGAAATTGTTTGTAAATTGGTACAGTGTATGGTTTCGGTGCATTATTCCGAGTCTTTCAAACGGAATTTTAAAACTTATTCCTGTGAAGTGGAAAACCATTATGGTACGGTGGACTTTATTCAGGATGAGAATCGGGCGGCTTATTTCCCGGTGGCTGATTTAACCGCGACTTTGAGCCTTACTAATACTGACAATGAGTCGTTTACTTTGCAGAAAATGATTACGGATGTGAAGGCGCAGTACCATTATATGATAAAATATGATGTGACTGCCGGAGGGACGGGAGATTTTAATATCACGGTTGACCAGTCTACACACAATTATATTGTTACGATTGTAGTGCCTGTAACTTCGGATGCGGTTCCGAACTTGCATACTGGTGAAGCAAATCCTTGGGGACAGTTTGCTTATTTGTACGGGACTTCCGATGCGGGGGATGAAAGTGAACCGATAGTTTTCCAGTATAAAAAAACAGAGGAAACGGTATGGCAAACGGTGAATGCAGCTTTGGGAGATGACGGGGTATATTTTGCTAAGACGGGACAATTGGAATTTGGTACGGATTATCACTACCGGCTTGCCTGTGGTGTAAGCGCCGGAACGACAAATATGTTTACTACTGAAAACTATGAAGAAGTACCCAACCTGAATTTTGATACGTGGGTGAAAAGCGGGAAAAATTGGTTTGCAAATCCCGATGCCAGCGATTCTTATTGGGCAAGCGGGAATACCGGGGTGACCTCATTTCTTGCCGGTAGCAAAGACCCGATTACGGTATGTGTGGAAGGGAGTGAGGCTTACAGAGGAAAAGCTGCCAGATTGTCAACCATCACAGGGGTTACTTTGGTAAAGTCAGCAGCGGGTAATTTATTTATCGGTTCCTACAAGACGAATATGAGCAATCCTTCTGCCAGTGTTTCTTTCGGGCGTCCGTATACGGGTGCGCGTCCTGTGAAGCTGTCCGGTTATTATAAATATGTACCGTGTCCGACTAATGAAGGTTCGAAGCCCAGTGCCGAGGAATTGCCTGTAGATGAATGTAATATCTATATCCGGTTATGGGATGCTTCCGGTAAGGAAATCGGATTCGGAGAATTTGTCGGTAAGGAAGAAGTAACCACTTATACTCGGTTTGATATTGAGGTTGTTTATACGGATGAAAAGGCCAAACCGGCTAAAATGACAATAGTAGCCACTTCGAGCCGTTATGGCGGTAATTTTGAAGGTTCGTCGGTTGTTGGGCGTGTGGGAGCCGGTAGTACATTGTGGGTAGATGAATTTGAATTGTCATATTATAAATAAATGAAGAGATATTTACTTGCTGTTACGTTCTTTATTTGCTTTTTGACGGTTCAGGCACAATTGAAGTTTGACCGTGAAATTAAGACAGGCCTTTTTGTCCCCAAAGGAGCTTGGCTTGTCGGGACTACTCTTTCTTATACCGAGATGAGGGGTTCTGATTTTAAATTTTTTGTATTAAAGGATTTGAACGGTGAAGGATATACGTTTAAAATCAGTCCGTTTTGCGGTTATTTTTTTACGGATAATATGGCAGCAGGGTTGAGGTTGGCTTATGCGCGTTCTTATGTTAATCTGGAAAATTTAGACCTGGACCTCGGGGATGATTTGAGTTTTAATGTGGCGGACCAGGATTTTCTGGAACATAGTTGTATTGTATCGGGTTTCCTGAGGACATACATGGGATTGGGAAATAGCAAAGTGTTCGGTTTTTTTAATGAGGCCCGTTTGTCTTATGGATACGGTCAGGGGAAAGACACTTCCGGCAAAGGAAATGATAAGACCGGTTCTTATCAGACGACCCACAATTTGCAAATAGGTATAGCACCCGGATTGGCTGCATTTGTCACCAATTTTTCAGCAGTAGAGGTGTCGGTAGGAGTGATGGGATTTGATTTTAAATGGGTTCAGCAGACCCGGAATCAGGTGGATAGCGGACATTATAATAAAAGTTCAGGAAACTTTAAGATTGATTTGTTTTCAATAAATATAGGGATGACATTTTATTTGTAAGAGAAATGGGAGTTCGGATATTATATGGTTGTATAGGTTTGTTGTTGTTGGCATCGTGTGTTAAGAATGATGTCCCTTATCCTTATATTCCCGGAAATATCATAGATATGGCGATAGAGGGCCAGATTGGGGAAGCAGAGATTGACGGGAGCGGATATAAGGTAAATATTACCGTTGGAGGAGAGGTGGATATTGATAGTCTGAAAATAATAAAGCTTAAGATTTCAGAGGAAGCGATGATGTTGCCTGATTCTGCGGCTTGTGTTAAGTTTGTGAAGTTTCCGCGCTGGAGTTTTGATTCTTTAGAGGCTTTGCCTTCTTCTGCAAATACCTTTATGCGTATGGGAAAGCCTGTTAAAATTTTGTTGCAGACTTACCAGGAATATTTGTGGACCATTACGGTGAAGCAAGTGATAAACCGGGTCATTAAGGTGGAAAATCAGGTGGGAGAGCCGATTATTGATGAATCTAACAAAACCGTGTTGATTTATGTTTCGGAGAACCAACCGTTGAATGACATCCGTATTGATTCGTTGGAATTGGGAGGGAGCAATGCAATTGTGCTTCCCGATCCTCAGTCGGTTTCTGATTTTTCCCGGCCGCAGAAGTTTATAGTATATCGTTTGGGAAAATATTTTGAGGGATGGATTGTGGATGTGGTGCAAACGGCTTTGATCGGAACACCGGGCGAAGCTGATGTATGGGCCAGGAGGGCGACTGTTATGGGAGGAATGAAGCAGGGAGTGGAGCCGGGTATAGAGTATAAAAAATCTGGGGAAGATACCTGGACTGTTTTGCCGGCTGATGCTATAACCAAAACGGGAAGTGCATCTTTTAAAGCTGAGTTGACAGGTTTGGAGGATGGAACTACTTATGTTTGGAGAATTGTTGCTGAAGGCCAAACGAGCGGGGAAGCAACTTTTACGACAGAAAAGATTCAGGTTGTGCCGAATCTGAATTTTGACACTTGGGCTCAGAGCGGAAAGAACTGGTATCCCAATCCGGTAGCTAATAATTATGATGATCCGCAGGCATTTTGGGCTACCGGTAATGAGGGAGTAACTTCCGGACTGGCAGGCGGTTTTGAGGCCAATACGGTTCCGACGGATGATGCGGTAAGTGGAAAAGCAGTCCGAATGGTGACTTTGGGAAAGGTGAATTTGGTGGGTACAGCTGCCGGAAATTTATTTGTGGGGACTTATAAGACAAATATGAGTAAACCTGCTGCCAGTGTGTCTTTCGGGCAGCCTTTTACAGGAGCCCGTCCGACGGGTATGAAAGGATGGTATAAATATAAATCCATGCCGATAGATTATGTTGGAATACCGGCTGATTTAAAAGATGATTTGTGCCATATCTATGTGAAAATATGGGATGCGGGGGATAATCTGATCGGTTATGGAGAGTTTGTTGACGATAAGACAGTGAATGAGTATACGGAGTTCAGTTTTGATATTGCATATAGTAATAAAAAAGCCAGACCGGCTAAAATGACGATTGTGGCCACTTCCAGCCGTTATGGCGGAGATTTTTCAGGTTCGAAAGTTTCCGGTTCAGTGGGTGTCGGCAGCGAATTGTATGTAGATGAGTTTGAATTATTATACGAGTAATCATGCGTATTATTAACTATATATTGTTAGGATTTCTTTTCTTGGGGGCTTTGGCTTGTCAGGAGGATAGACATGATGTGGAGGGAGGGGGAAGAATCCGTTTGAGCCTGACAGACCGGGTATTCACTAAGGCTTTGCCTGATGCTTTGACGCCAGAGCTGACGGGGCAGTTTTTGGTGGAAATGGTCAGGAAAGAGGACCATCGCATGGCGTTTCGTGGTTCTTGTACCGATTTTAATACTAAACCACAATTGTTTAAAGTGGGTGAGTATGCTATACAGGCATTTTACGGAGATAATCCTGTTTTGGCTATGGATGCGCCGTATTATGTTTCGGAAGAAAAGACGATTGTGCTGGAAAAAGGCAAGGAACAAGAGGTGACCTTACATTGTACTGTGGGGAATGCTTTGGCTTCTTTTGAATTTGTGAATGCCGACAAATTGGAGAAGGTGTTGAAGGAATACTATATTGAGGTGGCAGTTCACGGGGCAAGAGTGGAATGGCATCCCGGCAGTGCTGAAAATCCTTATTTCCGGGCTGATAGCAGTGTTGAATTTTATCTGAAAGGAATCTGGATGGAAAATAATTTGCCTTATGCACGGAAATTTGCCGGGATAGCATTGGCGGAAGCCGGTAAATTATACCGTTATCAGTTGAATTTCGATATTTCCAATATGACCGGGGCTATTCTGGATATACATGTGGATAGCGAAGTGAAGAATGTTACGGTGAATGAGACGTTGCCACCAGCCTGGTTGCCGAAACCGAAAATCACTGCAGAGGGCTTTGATGAGGAAAATCTTTTGGTTTATCCGGAAACGGCTGATGCTGCAACAGCTATTATTCGTTTTGCTGCTGTCCGTCCTGTACAGGATGTTGAATTGACCTTGAATTTTTCCGATCCGAAACTTTCTGTCTTGAACAAAACTTATGTTTTTTCTTCGTTGACAGATGAGGATAAGGAAGCTTTGCAGAAGGCTGCCATTGCTGTTTCGGTTTGGGATGGGGATGAGAAAAGCGGGAGTATTGACTTGACGAATCTGACATCCTCACTCTTGCTCCAGGATGGAGGAGTGGAAGTTAATAACCGGATAGGACTCCGGGTGAAGGCGAATGAGCGCTGGAGTGATGAGGTCTGTTATACCATCAGGACGGTAAGACCGGAATTCAGTATAGGGGTGTTTCCGGGAAATATCTGGACTAAGGAATTTACTGCTAACGCGTTGGTTGCCGATAGTGTGAAGACGGGAAATTTCGGACGTTTTAAAGATATTGCATATGAGTTTAGTGAAGACGGAGAGAATTGGACGGCTTTCGCTGCTGATTTGAGAAAGGAGGGGCTGGCTCCGGGGACCACTTATTATGTGCGTCCGAAATACCGGGGACAGGTACCGGGAATAGCTACGGCAGTGAGGACTTATGAAGCATTGACTATTCCGAATAGTAGTTTGGATGACGGTTATGAAACCACTTATCCTAAAAGTAAAAATCCGTTGTATACCTTTAACGGAGGATGGATAGGCACCCGAAATCCTCTGACGTGTCATTCTGCCGGTGTAAATGCGCTTTATGTATCTAAATCCAGTACTATTCCGGTAACGGATAACGGGAGTACGGTTGCTCATATGATGACTATCGGTTGGGGAAGTGGAAATACCTGTAGTTTTGGAAATAAAAACGGGAGCAAGATTAACAATGTTTCGGCGGGCATGGTTTGTGTCGGGGATTATCAGCCGGAGCAGGATTCTGTTTATGCCAGAAGTGCTTATATCCGTCCGACTTCCTTGTCGTTTGTGTATAAGGCAGCTCCCTATGGGGATGACGAGTTTCTGGTTTCCGCCCAATTGGTGCATATTGCGGAGGGAGTGGAAACGCTGATAGGAAAAGCAGAAATGAAATCGGGGATTGCTCAGTCCGGTTATGTTTCTCAGAGGCTGAATCTGGTTTATCGTAGTGAATGTGAACGGTTGCCTATCACTCATCTCCGGATTATTTTTAAAGCTGGGACAAAAGAAGATAAAGACCATCTGGAGGATAAATTTATAAAAGAAGGCAGCGGTACCTTTTATTCTAACTATTATATAAGAGGTTCTCAGTTGTGGCTGGATTCTTTTACATTGAATTATGAAAAATAGTTTGCTGATGATAAAGATTTATATATTTCTTTTTCTGTTAGCCGGTCTGTCGGCCTGTTCCCGGCCGGAAGGAGAAAGTATCGGTTACGGTTATCTGGATTTGGAGGAAATTGTTTTTACGGTAGACGGTGAAGTAATTCCGTTGACTCGTGCTGTAGATGCGGGTTTACAGGTGCAGATTTATCAGAATGGTGGTCTGGTAGAAGGACACGATTATGCACCGGGGACTGATTTTTCTAAACGGATTGTATTGCCGGTGGGAGAAAATTACAGGGTAAAAGCTTTTACGCCTGACCAGACGGAAGCGACGACCGGGGAAGCGGGACATCCTGTTTATGAAGTGGAAAGTGAAATCTTTAGGGTGTCAGAAGGGGATATTACTGCGATTTCTTTGGTGGCACCTCAGTTGAATGTGGGGGTAGATGTCAGTTTTGACGAGTCGTTTACGGCTGTTTTTACGGATATATCTGTGACAATTGTTTCAGAGAGCACTCGCTCCGTTACTATTGTTCCGGGAGATGAAGGTTTTTTCCGGTATTTTCATTTGCCGGTTTGCGGGGAGTTGACGTATACGGTGAAATGTACCAATGCTGACGGAGAAAGTATGGAGGAAACCAAAACTTTGCCTGTCGGTGCTGAAAATTATACGATACGGATTTCAATATAATGCTTATCTTTGCCTGAAAGGCAATTCATGAAAGTCAGAAAGTATAGCGAAAGGTATCCCTGGCGAACTTTAGGGTTCGTTTCAGGGATTCTTTTTTTGGTTTTTGTTGCGTGGTGGCAAATTTTGCCAGAGCCTTTGTTTCAAGTGCCTTATGCTACGGTTTTAACAGACCGGAACGAAAGGATTATCGGTTTGAAACTGGCGCCCGATGAACAGTTGCGCCTGGGAGAAACGAAGTGTCTGCCGGAGCGTTATGTGCTGGCGGTATTGAGTTTTGAGGACCGGATGTTTATGGTGCATGGAGGGGTCAGCTGGTGGGCAATAGGAAGGGCTGTTTTGCAGAATATCCGCTCTGGCAGGATAGTCAGTGGAGGGAGTACTTTGTCGATGCAGGTGGTGAGAATGGCCAGGGGGAATCCGCCGCGTACTGTATGGGAAAAGATAAAAGAGATTTTTTTGACATTACGGATGGAGCAGAGCTTTTCCAAGTGGCAGATATTGGAGATGTATGCTTCTCATGCTCCGTTCGGAGGGAATGTCGTGGGGTTACAGGCTGCTTCTTTAAAGTATTTTAATCGTCGGCCGGAGCAGTTAAGTTGGGCGGAAGCTGCTTTGCTGGCGGTGTTGCCTAATGCTCCTTCTTTAATATATCCGGGGAAGAATAATACTTTGTTGCTACAAAAAAGAAATGGTTTATTGAAGAAGATATACCGTCAGGGGGTGATGAATGAGGATGCTTATCGGCTGGCATTGGCGGAACCTTTGCCGGAGAAGCTGTATGATATTCCTGCCTTTGCTCCTCATTTGCTGGTTCGTGCCGATGGTGAGGCTTCCGGAAAGGTTTATAAGTCGTATATAGACGGACATCTGCAGCGTCAGGTGAACGCTATTGTAGAACGGCATATGGCTGTATTGAGTCAGAATTATATTTATAATGCTGCTGTGTTGGTGGTGCATGTGCCGAGCGGGGAAGTGAGGGCTTATGTCGGCAACAGTGCTGCCCGTAAAGGAAGCCGGGGAAATCAGGTGGATATTATCCGGGCAGCCAGGAGTTCCGGCAGTATTCTGAAGCCGGCCTTGTATGCGTTGATGTTACAAAACGGGATGATTTTGCCGCACACATTGATACCGGATATTCCTTCCCGTTTTGGAAGTTATGCTCCTTCAAATTTCAATCGTGATTTCAGGGGGGCTGTCCCTGCGGACGAGGCTTTGGCTCAGTCGCTGAATATTCCTTTTGTCCGGATGTTGAGGGATTATTCTTACGCCCGGTTTTATGATGATCTGAAGCAGTTGGGTATATCTACTCTTCACCGGAGTGCTGAGCATTATGGGTTAAGTTTAATATTGGGCGGGGCAGAGACTTCTTTGTGGGATGTCTGTCAGTTGTATACGGGAATGGCTTCTACGCTGAGACATTATAACGAGGAAGACGGGCAGTATTTCGGCGGGGAATACAGAAAGATGAAGCTATGGAGGGATGAAATACTTTCCGGGGAGAAAGTGGGGGAAGGAAAGAATGCCGGCAAGTGGTTGAAGGCTTCTGCTATCTGGCAGACTTTGAAGGCTTTGGAAAAGGTAGAGCGGCCGGAGATGGAGTCGGGATGGAAGAATTTTGTTTCATCATTGAATTTGTCCTGGAAAACCGGTACGAGTTTTGGGTTCAGAGATGCCTGGGCTGTGGGAGTGAATCCGGATTATGTTATCGGAGTCTGGGTAGGGAATGCAGACGGAGAGGGGCGTCCCGGTTTGGTGGGGGTAAGGACTGCTGCTCCTGTATTGTTTGAAGTGGCTGCTTTGCTGAGAAGCGACTGTCAATTTTTTGAGCCGGTAGAAGAGATGCAAGAGGTTGCTGTATGCCGGAAAAGCGGTTTCCGTGCTTCCCCGTTTTGTGTGGAGACAGATACGATGAGGATTTGTATGGCCGGAAATTCCGCAGGATTGTGCCCTTATCACCGTTTGGTTCATTTGGATGAAGAGGAAAAGTGGAGGGTTTCTTCGGAATGTGAACCGGTGGGGCGTATTCGTGTAAAATCCTGGTTTGTACTGCCTCCGGTGCAGGAATGGTATTATTGCCGGAGTCATGCGGATTATTTGAAATTGCCGCCTTATCGTCAGGATTGTCAGCCTGTGGAAGAGGATGTTATGGAAATGATTTATCCTCAGAAGGGAACCCGTATATTTATTCCCCGGGATTTTGGGGGACTACCGGAACGGGTGGTTTTGGAAGCCGTCCACCGTTCGCCGGAAGCTCAGATTTATTGGCATGTAGACGAATGTTATTTGGGAAAAACTGTTCACTTGCATCAGATGGAAGTATATTTGCAGGAGGGGAAACACAAACTGACTTTAGTGGATGGGCAAGGAAATATGTTACAACAGGTTTTCCGGGTTGTAGGGAAATAACGGTGGTTATTTGTATGTTTTTTGAAAAAAATGAGCCGTAAACCTATTGTTTGACGGCTCATGCAAGTGTAACGTTCTGATTTTCAGAAGAGCCAATTGCGAGACTCGAACTCGCGACCTACGCATTACGAATGCGTTGCTCTACCAACTGAGCTAAATTGGCATCTCGGGTGCAAAAGTAATACTTTTTTGGGATAACCAAATTTTTCTTTCTGAAAAAAATAGGAATAATTATTAATGGGAATGTGAAACTCCCTTTAAACGGTACTCGTTTATAGAAAAATAAAGTAATATAACAGAGTATGTATGAAAAGGAGAGGAGTTTTAATCCTGGGATTTATTTTGTTGGTTTCAGAATTGATTTTTGGACAGGACAGGGAAATTGTGACGGGACGGATTGTTGAGAAGGGTACCGGAGAGCCTGTGGTTGGGGCTACGGTAGTGGTGAAAGGTACGTCAACCGGAACTATTTCGGATGTAAACGGTTTCTATACTTTGAGAGATATTCCTCAGGATGCTGTTTTGATTTTTAGTTTTGTGGGCATGAAGGCACAGGAGGTGCCGGTGGAGGGACGTCGTGTCATAAATGTAGAGTTGGAGATTGATTCGAAAGTCATGGAAGAAGTCGTAGTTGTGGGATACGGGGTACAGCGGAAATCGGATTTGACGGGAGCCGTTGCCTCGGTGAAGGGTGAAGAATTGCAGAAAAGTGCGGTGGCGAATGTTGCGAATGCTTTACAGGGGCGTGTTTCCGGGGTGTTGATTTCTCCTGACGGAGCTCCGGGAAGTCAGCCTGACGTGAAAATCCGGGGCATTGGAACGACCAACGATAGCAGTCCTCTGTATGTGGTGGACGGGATGTTTGTAAATGATATCGGTTATTTAAACAGTCATGATATTGCTTCTATGGAAGTATTGAAAGATGCTTCCGCAACAGCCATATACGGTTCGAGGGGAGCCAATGGGGTGATTATTGTGACGACAAAACAGGGAAGCCGGGGAAAACCGGTTTTAACCGTTCTGGGAAGCGAGGGGTTTCAGGTAGTGGGCGACCGGTTGAAGATGTGTAATGCAGAAGAGTATGCCGGGTTATTGAATGAGGCTTTGGTAAATACCGGAGGGGAGCCTAAATATAAGAATCCTGCGGCTTTGGGAAAAGGTACGAATTGGTTTGAAGAAATCTTCCGGGTTGCTTCGGTGCGGGATTATCAGGTGGCTTTGAACGGAGGAGCGGAAAATGTACTTTACAATCTGAGTGTCGGCTTTTTCCAGCAAAAAGGAGTCATAAAACGGAATGCATATCACCGGTTGACTATCCGGCTGAACAATGAATATCATCCGGTAGAAAAAGTTACGCTCGGCCATCATATTGCCACGGCATTCAGTTTGAACAGGAATGACGATGCCTCTGTCGTAGACCAGGCTTATCGTTTAAGTCCGGTGATTCACCCCTATACGGAAGAGGGGGATTTTTCCGATTCTGAAAATTCTTCAACCGGTAATCCTCTGGCGACTTTGGCGTATTTGAACCATAATTCCCGCGATGACCGGATGACCGGCAGTACCTATCTGACATGGGAAATTATTGAAGGCTTGAGTTTTAAAACGAATTTCGGGATTGATTATTTGAATCGGCGGGAACGGATTTTCCGTCCGAAGTATTATGTTTCGTCGACCCAAAAGAACGAGCAGAATGAATTGAATAAAAATTGGTCCCGTGATTTTACCTGGTTGTGGGAGAATATGCTGACTTACGATGCAGTTTTTAAGAATATCCATCGATTGACTCTGTTGGGAGGTATCACGGCTCAGAAGAGGAAGTTTGAGTTATTGGGCGGATCCGGACGGGATTTGTTTTCTCAGAATAATAGCTATTTGTATCTGGACCAGACTTCCCGGGGTACCCGCAATGCCATGAATAATGGTTATTCAGAGTCTATTCTTTCTTATTTGTTTCGGGCCAATTATACTTTGATGGAACGTTATCTTTTTACTTTTTCTTTCCGGGCAGACGGTTCCTCCAAATTTGGTCCTGACCATCGTTGGGGATATTTCCCTTCGGTGGCGGCCGGATGGAGAATGTCGGAAGAAAAATTCCTGAAAAACCGGCTGACCTGGCTGAATAATCTGAAATTAAGAGTCAGTTGGGGACAGATAGGAAATGATAAAATCGGCAATTACAAATATTACGCCCTGGCAAATATAGAACCGGGTTTCGACGCGGTATTTAATGGCATTTATTATTCCGGGGGGACGATTACTTCCCTTTATAACCGGCAGGTTCACTGGGAACGTTCGGAACAGGTGGATGCGGGTTTGGATTTGACTGTCCTGTCAAATCGTTTGACGCTTGAATTTGATTTTTATAACCGCCGGACGAAAGACATGTTGGTTTCCGTAGATGTTCCCGGGGCTGTGGGATTATCACCGGTGGAAACCAATGTCGGTGCTGTTACTAACCGGGGAGTTGACTTTACTTTAAATTGGCAGCATACGGTCAGAGAGCTGAGTTATTCGGTACGTTTTACAGGGACTACCATTTATAACCGGGTTGGCAAACTCGGAGGTATGCGGATTCCCAAAGGAGATATCGGGAGCGGTCGTTTGATTACCATGACAGAGGAAGGGAAATCTATCGGGTATTTTTATGGTTATCAAGTTGAAGGAATTTTTCAGTCTCAAGGAGAGATTGACCGGTATAACGCACTTGCTGCACAAATCAGCGGTGATCCGGACCGGAAATATCAGAGCAATGTGGGACCGGGAGATTTGATTTACCGGGATTTGGATGGCAACGGTTATATAGATGACCGGGACCGTACCGATATAGGTAGTCCTATTCCTAAGTTTATCGGAGGTTTGGGGATTTCTTTGGGTTGGAAAGGAATTGATTTTTCGATGGACTTTCAGGGAAATTTCGGAAACAAAATTTTTAATGCCAAGCAATTGGAGCGTTATTCCGGATTGGATAACTGGGACCGTACTTTTTTGGGACGCTGGCGGGAAGACTACCCGAATACCAATGTTCCCCGAATGACTTTTGAGGGAAATAACTATCTCGTTTCCGGTTATTATGTGGAAAACGGTTCGTATGTGAAATTGCAGAATCTGGAATTGGGATATACTTTCCCTTTGTATTTCACCCGGAAATTGCATTTGACTAAGTTACGGGTGTTTTTCAGCGGAAATAATTTATTTTATATCACAAAATATCATGGTTTTACTCCTGAAATTAGCGGAAGTTCCTTAGAGGCTGGTATAGACCGGACGGTATATCCTGTGACGTCTGATTACAGATTGGGTTTGAGTATAGCGTTGTAAATGTAGATGTAAACCGAAAATATGAAAGGTATGAAGAGTTTAATTTGGATGATATGGATGGGGTTGTTGGCAGGAGGATGTGAAGGTTTTTTGAGTCCTGAGCCACAGGGAAAGTTAACGGAAGAGGTATTTTTTAGTGAGGAAGAGGGTGCCTTGATGGGGATTAATGCGATATATTCGAGACTTCGGGAGTGGGATCAGACCGGATTTCCCTGGTTTGTGATTTGTGAACTGCCGAGTGACAATAGTAATACGGGGAGTGAATTGGCAGATGGGAGTGTGGCCCGGTTAAATACAGTGAATGATTTCACTTACAATGCCGGGGTAGATGAGTTGAACAATTGGTGGACGGGTAATTATAATGCCATTGCCAATTGTAATGCGGCACTCGAATCTTTGGAAGGCTTGGGGAATGAAGAGTTAAAGGTGAGGTGTATGGCTCAGGCACGTTTTTTCCGGGGATTTTTTTACTTTAATCTGGTCAGGGCTTTCGGGGGTGTACCCTTGATGACAGAGGTCCCGCAACCTGGACAATATAACAAGCCCCGGGCTACGGAAGCCCGGGTGTATGAAGAAATTATAAAAGATTTGACCTATGCGTCCATGAATTTACCAACCCGTACCCAGTGGGGAGAGAAGGAATGGGGAAGGGTGACCCGAAGTACGGCACAGGGGTTGCTGGCGAAAGTTTATTTATTCCGGCAAGAATACCAGAAAGCTTTTAATTATGCTGATTCCGTGATTGTAAGAGGGGAATATGCTTTACATCCCCATTACCGGGATTTATTCAATCCGCGTTCTTTGTATTCGCGCGAAGTGATGTTGGCGGACCAGTTTTTGTGGCAGGATAACCGGGACAGTGAATCCCAGTTTGTCATGTGGCAGGGAGTACGCGGATATTGGGGATGGGGATATTTTTCACCCACAGAGAGTTTAGTCAATAGCTATGAAAAGGGAGACCCCCGTTTGGCTGCCACGGTGTTTTTTAGTGGAGATACAGTGGAAGGGGCGGGAGCCATTCATTTTGCGACGGGTTTGGCCCCCCGGGCCAACCGTAAGGTCATCTGGCCTGTCAGTTATTGGAATGCGAATAGCTTTACCAAGACCAATGCCCATCTTTATTTTTTGCGTTATGCCGACGTTTTGTTGATATATGCGGAAGCTGCGAATGAACTGGGAAGAACGGCAGAAGCTTTGGATAAACTGGAACTGGTGAGGGACAGGGCCCGGAAATCGGTTGCAGAAGGGGAGGATTATTCCGATATTTTACCTGAAATTACCGAAACGAATAAAGAAAAGTTGAGGGAAATTATCTGGCATGAGAGACGGATAGAATTGGCTTTGGAGGGGCATCGTTTTTTTGATTTGCTTAGGGCTGACCAGGTCGTTCCCGGATATGCCCTCCGCGAATTGAAGGCGGATAATCCTGACACTCATTTTTCTGCCGTCCGGAATCGCGTCTTTTTGTTGCCGCAAACTCAGATAGACATATCTCAGGGGGTATTGAAGCAAAATCCCTGATGGGAAGAAGGTTTTAAGAATGTTGTAAGGTATGAAAGGGTTTTTGTTATTTTTGAGTTTGTGGTTCACCGGAAGCTTATCGGCCCAGGAATTGCACAATGAGGCTTTACTGGATATGGTGCAACGTCAGACTTTCCGTTATTTCTGGGATTTTGGCCATCCGGTCAGTGGTTTGGCCCGTGAGCGTACAGATACTGTGCACGTGAGTCATGAAGTGGTGACTGTCGGCGGTTCGGGATTCGGGGTAATGGCCATTATTATCGGCATAGAAAGGGGATATATTACTCGGGAACAAGGATTGGAGCGTTTGTTGAAAATGGTACATTTCCTTGACAAGAAAGCGGAACGCTGGCATGGTATTTGGCCGCATTGGCTAAATGGGACAACCGGCAAGGTTATTGCTTTCAGCGAGAAAGACGAAGGAGCTGATTTGGTGGAGACATCGTTTCTCTTCCAGGGGTTGTTGATGGCTCATCAATATTTTGACCGTCAAACTCCGAAGGAGAAAGAATTGCGCCGGGAGATTGACAAACTTTGGCGGGAGGCGGACTGGTATTGGTTTACCAACGGGCAGCCTGTACTTTATTGGCATTGGTCACCCAATTACGGTTGGGAGATGAATCATCCTATCCGTGGGCACAATGAGGCTCAGATTACTTATATCCTGGGAGCTTCTTCGCCGACCCATCCGATTCACGATTCCGTATATCATCAGGGATGGGCTAACGGTCCTGTTTTTCGGAACGGTAAGGAATTTTACGGCATTCTTTTGCCTTTGGGAATGGATTACGGAGGTCCTTTGTTTTTTACCCATTATTCTTACCTGGGACTTGATCCGCGTGGTCTGAAAGACCGGTATGCAGATTATTGGCAGCAGAATGTGAATCATACCTTGATTAACCGCCGGCATGCGATTGTGAATCCCTGGGGGTATAAAGGATATGGAGTGAACAGCTGGGGATTTACTGCCAGTGACGGGAATAAGGGGTATGCGGCCCATGACCCTTTGAACGACCGGGGGGTGATTACACCGACGGCGGCTTTGTCTGCTTTTCCTTACACGCCGGAGTATTCCATGGATGTGTTAAGGCATTTTTATTATACCCTGGGGAAGGATTTGTGGGGAGAGTACGGTTTTAGGGATGCTTTTAATCCGACGGTAAATTGGGTTGCTGATTCCTATCTGGCTATTGACCAGGGGCCGATTATCGGAATGATTGAGAATTTTCGGAGCGGTTTGCTCTGGGAATTGTTTATGAGCCATCCGGATGTGAAAAAAGGCTTGAAACGGCTTGGGTTTGAAAGTCCGCATCTGGAAGATAAGAATTAGAATTTAAATTTAAAGGTATGAAGAGTAGTCTGGTTATTCTGTCAGTCATTTTATTGTCTGCCTGCCATTCCGGAGGAAAATGGAAGAGTTTTAGCGGTGATGAGGTGATAGAACGCAAAGTAGATTCTGTATTGAAATTAATGACCTTAGAAGAGAAAATCGGGCAAATGACGCAGTATTCTGCTGACTGGGACATTACGGGGCCTGTCATGAAGAGTGATTGGGAGACGTATTTAAAGAAAGGTTTGGTGGGAAGTGTTTTTAATGCTGTAACTGTGGAGGGAGTGCGAAAATTGCAGGAAATGGCATTGTCGCAGTCTCGCCTGAAAATACCGGTTTTGTTTGGTTATGATGTGGTACACGGATTCCGGACTATTTTTCCGATGCCTTTGGCTGAATCCTGTTCATGGGACCTGGAGCTGATGAAGCGGACGGCGTCGGTTGCGGCTACAGAAGCTGCTGCAGAAGGGATATGCTGGACTTTTGCCTCGATGGTGGATGTTACCCGTGATGCCCGTTGGGGACGGGTGATGGAGGGTGCCGGAGAGGACCCCTGGTATGGCAGTCGGGTGGCAGTGGCCCGGGTGCAGGGATTTCAGGGGGATTCGTGGAAAGATTTGAAGAAGATTAATACGGTATTGGCTTGTGCCAAGCATTTTGTTGCTTATGGTGCTTCTGAGGCCGGACGCGATTATAATACTGTGGATGTATCGAGACGTAGTTTGTATGAGATTTATTTCCCCCCGTTTTATGCTGCGGAAAAGGCTGGAGTGGCTACTTTTATGACTTCCTTCAATGAAGTGGAAGGGGTTCCTGCTACTGCCAACAAGTACCTTTATACGGATGTGCTCCGCGATGAGTGGAAGTTTAAGGGATTTGTCGTGACCGATTATACTGCCGTGAATGAATTGATTCCCCACGGAATTGCTGCGAATGAGGAAGAGGCCGCGGAGAAGGCGGTGAATGCCGGAATTGATATGGATATGAACGGAAATGTTTTTATCCGGAATTTACCTTCATTGGTGAAGAGTCGGAAGGTCAAAGAACATGTCATTGACCGTGCTGTGAGACCGATTCTGGAGATGAAATTTTTGCTGGGATTGTTTGATGACCCTTATCGTTATTTGGATTCTACCCGGGAAAAAAATACCATCATGAGGCCTGAATTTTTGCAGGTGGCACGTGAAGCCGGAAGAAAGTCTATTGTGCTTTTGAAGAATCAAAATAAGGTTTTTCCGATAGACCCCGGAAAATCCCAGACGGTGGCTTTGATTGGACCTATGGTAAAGGATAAAGTGAATCAGAACGGGGAATGGGCCGGCAGGGGAAACCGGGAGCAGAGTGCTTCTCTTTATGAGGGGCTCATGGATGTTTATAAAGGGGATAAGGTAAAGTTTTTGTATGCAGCCGGTTGTGATTTGAGTGGTTCCGACAGGAGCGGTTTCGGGGAGGCTATGGATGTTGCGGCGCAGGCGGATGTGATATTGGCAGTGATGGGAGAAGATTTTAACTGGTCCGGAGAAGCAGCTTCCCGGACAAATATCCGGTTACCGGAGATTCAACGTGAACTTTTGGAGGAATTGGTGAAGTTGAGAAAGCCTCTGGGATTGGTGTTGATAAATGGCCGCCCATTGGATTTATCCTGGGAAGACGAACATGTGGACGGTATTATGGAAGCCTGGTATCTGGGCACTATGGCAGGGTATGCTATGGCGGATGTGATTAGTGGAAATTATAATCCTTCAGCTTGCCTGACCATGTCTTTTCCCCGTTCTGTGGGACAGATACCGGTATATTACAATCATAAAAATACCGGAAGACCCGTCAGTGCAGAGAATCCTAAGGAGGATTACCGTTCTTTTTACCTTGATTCGCCTAATACGCCGCTTTATCCTTTCGGATACGGGTTGAGTTATACTACTTTTGAAATCCGAAATATGCGGATGAATACGAATATACTGAAGCCAGGAGGAGAACTTGAAGTGAGTGCGGTTGTTGTGAATACAGGAGATAGGGATGGAGAGACTGTCGTGCAGTTGTATATCCGGGATGTAACAGGCAGTGTCACCCGTCCGGTGAAGGAGTTACGTGGATTTCAGAAAGTTTTTCTGCCCAAAGGAGATTCGGTGCAGGTGGAGTTTACAATCACTCCGGAAACAATTGCTATGTATAATCACGAGATGAAATATGTTGCAGAACCCGGAGATTTTAAGGTTTGGATAGCGGCTCATGCAGAGGACAATACCCATGAAGGAAATTTCTCCTATCGTAAGTAATCTTTGGTAATTATATATCTCTTTACCTGAATGCTGGTATTCTATGGTCGTTCTATTTCCCTTGTGGCAGTACAACACTGAAAGGTTGTACTGCCACAAGGGAAGCCCGGGACGGTTTTAGCGGGTTTGGGCATTTGAAAACTTCAACATACCGTGCATTTTGGATCTGGGAATGGAAATGGTTACCGGTCCGCAGGCTCCCGGTCCGAGAATATACTTGGCATAAGTGAAATCAACAGTATGGAGGGTGAAAGTTAAAGCCGTGAAATTTTCTACGGTAGGTGCTTCAAAAGTATAGCATTTATCGGGGTCTTTCAGGTTTTCTTTTAACAGAGAGTTGATTTCTAGTGCTTTGTCGTAATTTAAAATGTCTTTTTTATTCAGAAATCTGCGGTTCTTCATGTCGTAGTTTACACCATAAAAATGAGTTATCCCGTTGGCTCCGCCCAGCATTTCATAAGAAGACATGAGTAGGCTGATGTAGTTTTTATCTGCCAGAAAAACAGAGTCCTGGATATATAGTTCAAAAGGAGCTGCCTGTTTATATCCCATGGAATCGAGACCGGTGACGGTTTCTTTGCATTGTTCTATGAAAGCGGCGTGAATTCCGTTAATCAATCCTGTAATTTCGTCGTTGAATTTTACACAGCTTTCTTCAATTTCCCTTTCCGGGAAAGAGAAAACCGAACGGTGGATGTCAATATTCCATTGGGCCGTTTTGTCCGTTTCGTGGATTTTTCTGACTTCCAGATTGATTTCTTTTTTACAGGCCCCTAAAGCCAGGATTGTAAAAAGCAGGGTAAATAATTTTGTTTTCATCATTCTGTATTTTATAATGGTTGTGGTATATTTAGTTATACTGAAAAATAACAAAAGGGTTTGGTGCGGGAATTCTTAAAAACCGATTTTCTTTTTTGGGGTGGTGGCAATGAAGTCTTTTAAGTAGAAAGGTTCAAAGTAAGCGACGTCTACAAATTTCTGCCTGGAAAAATCGGACTCAGCCAGCGGGGCCATGTGCCGGGCTGAAGTTTCTGCTTTTTCAACATAACGGGCATTGGGATGGGTCAGGATATGTTTCACTTTTTCACTTCCGTTGCCGAAAAAATAGATGGTGTGTTTGTTCAGCAAGCCGGAGAAAGAATTTTCATCTATAATTTCCGCTTTTGTTTCAGTTACAGGCTGGTTGTTCTGGTCGAAGAAGGCCGTATAAACTTCCATCCGGCGGGCGTCAATCATCGGGCAGTAAAGAGCCTCTTCCTTCAATTGGGCAGATACGGCTAAGGCCAGGGCCTGTAAGGTTGGAATGGCAATCAAGGGTTTGCCGGCCCCGAAGCATAATCCTTTGGCCAACGATACTCCAATCCGCAAGCCGGTATAAGAGCCGGGGCCCATGCTGACGGCTACAGCATCTAAGTCTTGCACTTCCAGGGCATGTTCTTGTAAAACCTCATGGATGTAGGTCCCCAGAAGGACAGAGTGGTTTAGTCCTTCGTTGTTTTCTTTTATTGCAATCACTTTTCCGTCTTTGGCTAAAGCTACTGAGCAAACGGAGGTGGACGTGTCAATATTTAAAATCAGAGCCATGGTATTGGATGTTAAAATTTAGCTTTTACACTTTTATTTACTTCCGGATAATTTGAATTTCTCCGTTTAATCCCAGTTTGATGATACTGGAAGGCGAAGCAGAGGTATGGTCGTTGCGGCGGTAGTTGACAATGTAATCCACTGCATTTCTGATGGTTTCACTGATTTCGTTGAAAAAGCGGGGAGAAGGCTCTCCGCTGATATTTGCCGAAGTGGAAACAAGGGGCCGATTGAAGCGATAAAGCAGGGATTGGGTAAATTCTTCCCGGGTAATGCGGATGCCGATGGTTCCGTCTTCGGCAATCAGGTCGGGAGCCAGTCTTTTGGCATTGGGATAAATAATTGTGGTGGGTTTATCCGTCACTTCTATCAGGTCCAGGGCAATGTCCGGTATATCCGCATACGAAGCGATTTTGCCGGCATCGTCCAATAATACCAGCATGGATTTGTTATCCGCTCTTTTCTTGATTTCGTAAATTCGTCTTACTGCTTCCGGATTGGTGGCATCGCAACCGAGCCCCCAGATAGTATCAGTGGGGTATAAAATGATTCCCCCGTTTTTCAGTACTTCCTGTGTCTTCCGGATTTCTTCTTTCAGTTTATCGTTCATTCTGACTATAATTATACCAAATGACGAAAGTATAAAGTTTTTCTTAATTTATGAAGAGTTTGGAAAACAAAAGGATCGGGAGGATAGGCAGGACCTCCTCCGCTCATAAGGAGGTGCGGAGGAAGTCCTGTATTTTGGGATTATACGAGGTGCCGGATGAGGTCTTCCCGTTCGCCGTACAACAAGTCTGCCGGCGGAATTTCGATGAGGGTATAGCATCCCGGTTGCTGGCGCATAGTGGCACGGGCGGACGAAACCATGATTTGTGCTGTCAGTGCCGGGTTGTTGATGTGCATGTTGAATTCAAACAATTGATTTTGCGTTTTGCCGGATACACCTTTGCGGGTGAGGTTTACGCCATGTCCCATGTCGAGCAGGGCATCTACGTTTTCCACCTGCATGACATGGGTTTCGTCATGGACAAAATAAGGATCGTTTTTGATTTTTTGAGCTATTTCATTGAAAGAATATCCTTCTGCAAGTTCGATATATACCATCCGGCGATGAATACCGGTGCCGGTGGGAATGGTCATAGACAGGGCGGCTTTCACTCCCTCGATGGCTTTCACTGCTACAGTGTGTCCCATGCTCATGCCCGGTCCGAAATTGGTATATGTCAGTCCTTTGGGTGCACATGCCTCTAACAGCGCACGGATGACGGAATCTGATCCCGGATCCCAACCGGCAGACATGATGGATACTGCCTGATGCTGACGGGCGATTTGGTCTAAAGTCCGGTGAAGTTCTACGGTTTTGGTATGAATGTCAAAACTGTCTACTGTATTGATGCCCATACTTAAAGCTTGAGTGGCATATTTTTCCACACTGCGGGTGGGAGTACAAAGGATGGCTACTTGAATGCCGTTTAATTCACTTAAATTGTTTACGACTTTGTAGGCTTTCAATTCTTCCGGAATTTCTTTGGTATTCCGGCGAACGATTCCTGCTATTTCGAAGTCCGGACTTACTTGAAGGGCTTCCACTACATATTTTCCGATGTTACCATAGCCTACTACGGCTGCTTTTATTTTTTCCATATTTCTTTTTTTTTAGGCATCAGACAGGTATATCAAATTCCCTTAATGCCGAATTGAATGAAGTTTTATTCAGACAAAATACGGAATAATTTGGTTTTTTTCAAAATTCATTTCCTTTATTGTTAATATTAAAACTATTTTTTTTGAATGGGCAGGAGAATTTAACAGGAAGAGGGTGAGAAATAGCTATCTTTGCCGTCAGTCTATCCTGGGTTTCTAAGGCACAGGGGCTCATATATGGATTATGAAAGGAAATGTTTTGAAGGCCGGGAAAGTTTATATTTAAAGAGGAATGATTGAGAAATTTGCAGCACTGGATTTTGAAACGGCAAACTGGCAGCCGACAAGTGTTTGTTCCGTAGGCATTGTATTGGTGAACCGGGGAAACATAGAGGACCGGTTTTACAGTTTGATTCATCCTGTTCCTGATTTTTATTCCCGCCGGAATACTGAAATTCATGGATTAACCCGGGAGGATACTGAAGATGCTCCGGCTTTTCCGACGGTATGGCGCGAGATTGCTCCCCTGGTGGAGGGGGTGCCATTGGTGGCACATAATAGCATGTTTGATGAGGGGTGTCTGAAAGCGGTATTTGCTTTGTATGAAATGCCGTATCCGGCTTATCGTTTTTATTGTACCTGTCGTTTGGCCCGAAAATTATTTAAAGGATTGGAAAATTATCGTCTGCCTACCGTTTCCGCCCATTGCGGTTTTGACCTGGCCACTCATCATCATGCCCTTGCCGATGCCCAGGCAGCAGCGGTTGTCATGCAGGAGATCCTAAAACAATGTCCTGATTTATAGAGGTATGCCGGTGCGAAAATTGTAAATAAATATATTGAAATCATATGGATATTGCTGTTGCTGTAGAGTGTTTCCGGAAAAAGCACGGGTATATTCCTTCGGACTTGAAAGCTGTACTTTTTGATATGGACGGGGTATTGTTTGATTCTATGAAAAATCATACTTATTCCTGGTATAAAGTGATTACTGATTTGGGCATACCTTGTGAACGGGATGAGTTTTACCAATACGAGGGGGCTACCGGCAAATGGACCATCAATCATATTTTCAGGCGGGCCTACGGGCGTGAAGCTGCGGATTGGGAACTGGAACAAATTTATAAGGAAAAGAGCCGTTATTTTAACGGGCTTCCGGAAACGGAACCTATGCCCGGAGCCAGAGAATTGCTTGAGCGGGTGAGGGAGGCCGGGTTAATTCCGGTATTGGTTACGGGTTCGGGACAACGTTCTTTGTTGGAGCGGTTGGATAAAGAATACCCGGAGATTTTTAAACCGGAATATATGGTGACGGCTTTTGATGTGGAACGAGGAAAACCGCATCCGGAGCCTTATTTAAAAGGTTTGAAGAAAGCCAGGGTGAAACCGTCGGAAGCTGTGGTCGTGGAAAATGCTCCCTTGGGTGTAAAGGCTGCTGTGGCAGCCGGTATTTTTACTGTGGCAGTCAATACGGGACCTGTTCCGGACAGTCAGTTGAAGGAAGCGGGAGCCGATTTGATTTTTCCGGATATGCCTGTGTTTGCTGCAGAAGGTTTTTTGCAGCTTCTGTGCTTCCTAAAGAAGCTGCAGGAGAGGGATTGAGCAGATTGGATAAAGGAAGGAGTATATTTTCCGGAATGTGGTCGCTGTTCGTGAAAGGAATTTCAATCGTTATAAATACGGAAAAAAGGCGTTAAATAATTTTTTTAATCCCTTGAAAGGGTTAAATTTGTTCGTTTTTTAAAACAAACAGTTACAGTTAAATATATAAATTATGGCAGAAAAAGAGAATAGTAAGCTTTTCAGTGAGTTTGCGCCGAATACCATGCAGGAATGGATCGACAAAGTCACTGCAGACCTGAAAGGGGCTGATTTTAACAAAAAGCTTGTATGGAGAACCAATGAAGGTTTCAACGTTCAGCCGATGTATCGGTTGGAGAATATGAAGGACCTGAAGAATCTGGATTGTCTACCCGGCGAATTCCCGTTTGTCAGAGGAAACAAAAAAGATAACAACGACTGGTATGTGCGTCAGGATATTGTTGTGGAAGATTTGGCTGAAGCGAACAAGAAGGCATTGGATGTACTGAATCGCGGTGTGAATTCCCTGGGTTTCATCCTGAACGGATGTCAGGAATTTACAAAGGCGGATATGGAACTTCTCCTGAAAGATATTTGTCTGGAGTGTGTTGAAATAAACTTTGTTGCCGGATGTAAAAAAGAAAGTGTCCTGGATGCGTTCCAGGCTGTGGCGGAAGGAAGAGGTATTGCTCCTGAAAAAATATACGGCGGTATCAACATTGACCCGATGAGCGCTTATACCCGCAAAGGGAAGATGTGTTGTGAAAAACCTTTTGAGCATGTAAAGGCCAATGCGGAAAAGATGTCGGCTTACAAAAACTTCAAAACCATTGAAGTGGGCGGGTACGTATTCAATAATTCCGGTTCTTCCATTGTTCAGGAGTTGGGCTTTTCTTTGGCTGCCGGTGCGGAATATTTGGATAAATTGACGGATGCCGGAATGAGCATCGATGAGGTGGCTCCGAAAATCCGTTTTCATTTTGCCACTGGTTCCAAATATTTTATGGAAATTGCCAAATTGCGCGCTGCCCGTTACTTGTGGGCTCATATTGTGAAGGCTTATCGTCCTTCCTGCGATTGCAAGTGTAAGATGAATATTCATGCTGAAACTTCTGAATGGAATAAAACGGTTTATGATCCGAATGTAAATATGCTGCGTACGCAGACCGAAACGATGTCGGCCGTATTAGGAGGAGTGGATTCTTTTACTGTGCATCCGTTTGACGACACTTTTGAGTGCCATCCGACCGAACTGGCTGAACGTGTGGCTCGAAATCAACAGTTGTTACTGAAAGAGGAGTCCCATTTTGCTAAGATTGTCGACGTTGCTGGTGGTTCTTATTATATTGAAGAGCTGACTCAGAATATTGCTGAGGCTGCCTGGAAACTGTTCCTCGAAACACAGGAACAGGGCGGATATGCCGAAGCTTTAAAGAAAGGTTTTGTGCAGGCTGCAGTGAAGGCTACGGCCCAGGCCCGCGATTTGGCTATTGCACAACGGAAAGAGAATTTTGTGGGTGTGAACCAATTCCCTAATTTCAATGAAAAGGTTGACCGTCAGTTGTGTGCTTGTATTTTCGAACCCGAAGATGAGACGGTTGAAGGTGCTGAAATCGAAACGTTGAAACCTTACCGTGGACCGGCTGCTTTCGAAGCTATGCGCTTGAAGACCGACCAGTATGCGGCTAAAAACGGCCGTCCGGTAGTTTATATGTTCCCGATGGGAAATCTGGCCATGCGGAAAGCCCGGGCTCAGTTTGCTTGTAATTTCTTCGCTTGTGCCGGTTTTGAAGTAAAAGACAATAATGGTTTCAAGACCGTAGATGAAGGTGTTCAGGCTTGTGTAGACAACAAAGCTGCTATTGTGGTATTGTGTAGCTCCGATGATGAATATGCCGGATTTGCTCCCGAAGCTTTCGAAAAACTGAAAGACAAAGCCATTGTCGTTGTTGCCGGTAATCCCGAAAGCCGTCCGGAACTGGAAGCTAAAGGACTGATGAACTATATCCACGTGAAGAACAATGTGTTGGAAGAATTGAAAGCTTACCAACAGAAACTGGGAATCTAATTATTTAATTTGAAATCGATGAAACCGAATTTTAAAGATATAAATATTAAAGCGTCTGAAAAGGCTCCGATGTCTGCTGAAGCATGGGAAAAAGCCAACCATATCGCTAAGAACTGGACAACTCCTGAGTTGATTCCGGTGAAACCGGTGTATACTGCCGATGACCTGAAAGGGATGGAACATCTGGACTATGTAGCTGGTATTCCTCCTTATCTGCGTGGGCCGTATTCTGCCATGTATCCGCTTCGTCCCTGGACGATTCGTCAATATGCGGGATTCTCTACTGCGGAGGAATCCAATGCTTTTTACCGTAGAAATCTGGCTGCCGGACAAAAAGGACTTTCAGTAGCTTTTGACCTGGCTACTCACCGCGGTTATGACTCTGATCACCCGCGTGTAATCGGTGATGTAGGTAAAGCCGGTGTAGCTGTCGATTCTATTCTGGATATGAAGATTTTGTTCGACCAGATTCCTTTGGACAAAATGTCCGTATCTATGACGATGAATGGTGCCGTACTTCCTGTTCTGGCATTCTATATTGTTGCAGGTTTGGAACAGGGTGCAACGTTAGACCAGTTGTCGGGTACGATTCAGAACGATATTCTGAAAGAGTTTATGGTGCGTAACACTTATATTTATCCGCCGAAATTCTCGATGAAGATTATTGCGGATATCTTTGAGTATACTTCAAAGAACATGCCGAAGTTCAACTCCATCTCTATCTCCGGATACCACATGCAGGAAGCAGGTGCTACTGCTGATATTGAGTTGGCTTATACGTTGGCAGATGGATTGGAGTATCTTCGTGCCGGAGTGAATGCGGGAATGGATATAGATGCTTTTGCTCCGCGTTTATCTTTCTTTTGGGCTATCGGTACCAACCATTTCATGGAAATCGCCAAAATGCGGGCTGGCCGTTTGTTGTGGGCAAAGATTGTGAAACAGTTCAATCCGAAGAACCCGAAATCACTGGCGCTGCGTACGCACTGTCAGACTTCCGGTTGGTCGTTGACTGAACAGGATCCGTTCAACAACGTAGGGCGTACTTGTATCGAGGCTATGGGTGCAGCTCTGGGACATACCCAGTCCCTGCATACCAATGCGTTGGATGAAGCTATTGCTTTGCCGACCGATTTTTCAGCCCGTATTGCCCGGAATACCCAGATTTATATTCAGGAAGAATCTACCATCTGCAAGGCTGTTGACCCGTGGGCCGGTTCTTACTATGTGGAGAGCCTGACAAACGAGTTGGTGGAAAAAGCCTGGGCTCATATTCAGGAAATCGAAAAATTGGGTGGTATGGCAGCCGCCATTGAATCCGGTTTACCCAAGTTGCGTATTGAGGAAGCTGCGGCACGTACCCAGGCTCGTATTGATAGCGGTGAGCAGACGATTGTCGGCGTGAACAGGTATCGTTTGGACAAGGAAGATCCGATTGATATTCTGGAAATCGACAATACGGCCGTACGTGAGGCTCAGATTGCCCGCCTGAAAGAATTGCGTGCCAACCGGAATCAGGCAGAGGTGGAAGCCGCTTTGGCTGCCATTACCAAATGTGCCGAAACCGGCGAGGGTAACTTACTGGAGTTGGCTGTAGATGCAGCGAAGAAGCGTGCATCCTTAGGTGAAATTTCAGATGCATGTGAAAAAGTTTGTGGACGTTATAAAGCAGTAATCAGAACCGTGAGTGGAGTATATTCAAGCGTAGCCGGCGAAGATGCCGATTTCGAGAAAGCAAAGGCAATGACCGATGAGTTTGCCGAACTGACCGGACGTCGTCCGCGTATTATGATTGCTAAAATGGGCCAGGATGGTCACGACCGTGGTGCTAAAGTGGTAGCTACCGGTTATGCCGATATGGGCTTCGATGTAGACATGGGACCATTGTTCCAGACTCCCGAAGAAACTGCTAAACAAGCCGTTGAAAACGATGTGCATGTGATTGGTGTTTCTTCTTTGGCTGCCGGACACAAGACGTTGGTACCCGCCGTTATCGCCGAGTTGAAAAAACTGGGCCGGGAGGACATCCTCGTGTATGTGGGTGGTGTGATTCCTCACCAGGATTATCAGTTCCTGTTTGACGCCGGTGCTATTGCCGTATTCGGACCTGGTACGAAAGTGTCAAAGAGTGCGATTCAAGTGATGGATATTCTTTTGCAGTTAGCAAAGAAATAAATATTATCCTAACGAAAATGTTGAAACGGCTGCCGGATTCCGGTGGCTGTTTCTTTTTGCTGTTGATTCGTTTGAAACAGAAAATACTGTTTTGTCTCTTTCTTGTTGGGAATACAATAGCTTGCAGCCTGTTTACTCGCTGGCAGATGGATGGGCGTGCCGGATGATGCGGGGCCGGTTGTATTCAAAGATTCCGCCGGCAAATATGCAGGCGATGCCGGAAATGAGAATGATGAGCGGAAGACCGGTGTATTTTTCGATGACTCCTAAAATCATGCTTCCTATGGGGGCGATGCCGGTAAAGGTCATGGCAAGATAACCCATGACTCGTCCTCTTTTGTCTTCGTCAGAGAATGTTTGGAGCAGTGTATTGATGGAGGCTACGGTGATAATGAGGGAGTAACCTGCCGGAATGCAGACGACTGCCGCCATCCACGGGATGTTGGTAAAAGAAAGTAACAGGAGGGAAATTCCTAAGATCAAAGCCGCGGACATAATGACTTTAGATAATCCGCTGACGCTTTTCCGGGCAGCTAAATAGATGGCTGCACTGAAGGAGCCGATGCCGATGCAGGAGAGAAGAATTCCCAACAGCTCACTTCCGCCGTTCAGTATGTCTTTCACATAGGCGGGTAAGAACGTCATCAGAGGTAATCCGAAAAAACTGATAGCTGCCATTAACATTAACAATGTCCGTATGGGGATGTGGTGGGAGACATAGTTGAAACCTTCCTGCAAGTCATGCCAGATGTGTTGTTTTTCGCCTTTGGCTTTGTGGGTGGGGAGTTGCATGACCAACAGGGCAATGATGACCCCTAAATAGCTGATTCCGTTAAGGAGGAAACATATTCCTTCGCCCACCAGGCCGATGAGTACTCCGCCGATAGCAGGGCCGAAGAGACGCGAACCGTTGATAACGGCAGAATTCAGAGCAATGGCATTGCTTAGGTTTTCTTTCGGAACAAGGCTGGGATAAAAGGCTTGACGGGTGGGATTGTCCAAGGCATTAATCAGGCCGATGAACAGGCTGAGGGCGATGAGGTGCCACACTTCCACCAGGCCGCTCAATGTCAGCCATGCTAACAACAGGGCTTGAAAAGCGGATAGGGCTTGCGTGAACAGGAGGATTTTGTGCCGGTCGAAGCGGTCTACAAAAACACTCATGAAAGGGGTGGCAATCAGGATAGGAATTTGCGCTACAAAGGTAATGGTGGCTAAAAGCAGGACAGAACCGGTCAGTTCATACACCAACCAGCTCATGGCTATTTGTTGCATCCATGTGCCGGTCAGCGAAACACACATCCCGGTGAAATACAATTTGAAATTCCGGGTTTTCAGTGAGACTAAAATGTGTGATATACTGCTTTCCACATTTACTTGTGTTTTTCTTTTTAAATGACAAAGATAAGGATAAAAAACGGGAAGTAGGGGCGGTGTGTTGTAAATAAGTATCGGGGGGCGGGAAGGTATGGACCTGAGATTATAGTGTGGAGAATTTGGCTGTTGATAGCGTAGGAGTAAGATAATGAAGATGCTCATTCATTGAAGGCATGTATTTCGCAGACTTTTGATGGAGAAGAGGAGAGGATGTTGATGAGTTTGTTTACTTTGGCTGTGATGAAATAACCCTTGTTCCGGGTGAATTTTCCGTTGTAAGAGGTTATGTCCTGTTCGATGGAAGCCAGAAAACTGCTTTCGGTGGATGTGGAGCCGGAAAGCAGGGTGTTGGCGACCATATAGACATTGCAGTTTTGTGAGCCGTTTATCGGTACGATAAAAGAAACGGTATTGTTTGTTCCGCTATTGAGGGCGTTGATATTGGAAGAGTTTAAGGTATGCAGATAAAGAAGTTGGCCGGTAGCAGCTTGAAAGATATAGATGTATGCCGTGTTGATTTTTTTTCCCAGTTTTCGGCGATGGTGCCGTTCAGCGATTTCGTTTCCGGGTTCTCCACCGTGATATAAAAGTATGCACCTTCCTCTCTTTCCGGAATTTCTTTTTCTGAAAAGGGAGCGGTGCAATTGGTGAATAACAAAAATGGCAGGATATGCCGGAAATTCAACATATATCGGTTGTGTCTCAGGTTCCTAAATTGGCATTCTGATTGACAATGGTTTTCCAGTCGCTCAGCGTTACAGTGACGGAGACAGATGTTCCGCTAAGCCCTTTTATGTTTGCTGTCACCGTATAGGCTCCGTTTTCAAACAGATAGAAGCGGTTTTGGAAATTGCTGTTAGGAGTGGCGATATTGGAGATTTGTTTTGCCAGGGGCAGGGTTCCTGCCGTAGTAGGCGGCGTTCCTAAAAGAAGCGAGGAAGTGCTTTGTGTTTTGCTGATAATAGCGGAATCGATGGCAAGTGTTCCGGTGTATTTATTGCCACTTCCGAAGACGGTGTTGTCAATCACGGTATTGACATCTACCTTGGCAGTGATTCGTTTGACGGTGATGCTGACACTTTGAGTTTGGGTCAGGTCAGCGCTTGTCGTTGCTGATGTGTTTCCGGTCATGACAAATCCGCCGCTCCGGTTGGGGGTCGTACTGGCATCATTGACGCTACTCCAGGTTCCGTTATAGCTGGCGATGTCATTTTGGGTCAAGGCTTGCAATGCGGTCAGGTTGGCAGCTGTTACATCTCCATTGTTGATGATCATGTAATAATCGTAAGATGTACTGGGGATTAATCCCGGAACAGTGAATATAAGCGGTTGTGTGCTCAGAACGGACAATTCGGAATTTGTCAGGTATTTCTCGAAAATTTTATTTCCCGTCCTGAAAATAAATAACTTCGCGCTTTTCACTGTTTTTTTCCGCTGTTGTTGCTTGGTTTGTTCCGAAAGCGCGGGTTGTAAACGTATCGGCAGAAACAAATGACAACGCTATTTTTGTTTCCGCTGGATTTTGTTTCGGACAAGGGGAATTGTCGTCCTTGTCACATGCCCAGCAGAAGAGCAATACCATAAAGGTTATTAAAAAAGATGTTTTCATATTTTTCATGTTTTAGTTATTGTGGGTTTTACGTTGTGGTAAAAATGAGGGTTAGGGATATCAGCGGTAAAAAATGAAGATATGGTAAAAAGCACATTAAAAATTATTTTTCATCTATATTTGTGCCTTAAAGAGAAACTTATGAATTACGAAGACGTCATAAAAAATATATATGGAGAGTTAAAATCTTATTGGGGAAAAGGTAAGGTTGCGGATTATATACCTGCTTTGGCGGAGATTAATCCCCGGCAATATGGCATAGCTATCGAGACTTTGGAGGGACAATCTTTTCAGGTGGGAGATGCGGAGATTCGTTTTTCTGCCCAGAGCATCTCCAAAGTATTTACGCTGGCTATGGTCACCCGGCATTTGGGAGATGAGATCTGGAAGTATGTGGGACGGGAACCTTCCGGAAATCCTTTTAATTCTTTGGTACAGTTGGAATATGAGCATGGGATTCCGCGGAATCCTTTTATCAATGCGGGGGCTTTGGTTGTCACAGACCGGTTGATGAGCCTGTATGACCGGCCTAAAGATGCCATCCTGGATTTTGTCCGGAAAATCAGTGGGAATGATGATATTTATTACGATAAACACATTGCCCGGTCGGAGCGTGAACATGCAGACCGAAACATGGCGTTGGGTTATTTCATGAAAAGTTTCGGAAATATAGAACATGATGTAGAGGCGGTTATAGATGTTTATTGTCATCAGTGTGCTATTTCCATGAGTTGTGTTGACTTGTCGCGTGCTTTTCTTTTTTTAGTGAACCATGGTAAAAATCCTTTTCACCAGGAGCAGGTCTTGACTACCAGCCAGTCCAAGCGTTTGGGGGCTTTGATGTTGACGTGTGGTTTTTATGATGAATCGGGAGATTTTGCATTTCGGGCTGGTTTACCGGGTAAGAGCGGGGTTGGCGGAGGAGTTGTGGCTTATATCCCCGGAAATCTGGCGATAACGGTTTGGAGTCCTGAATTAAACTGTCACGGAAATTCCCTGATTGGAATGGAGACCTTGGAGCGTTTTACGACGGATATTGGTAACTCTATTTTTTAGTTTTTGATCATGATAAGTAAAAAAAAGCTGTCTTAGACAGCTTTTTTTATTCAGGTTTATTGTTGTTTCTTTTCCGGTAGAAATGGTGTTTGCCATTTTTGCGGGTCGGCCGGGCTTTGTTGTGAGATTTGTGAACGAATGTTTGCGGGTTATAGACAGGACCTGTACCAACAGTGGGAGGTAAGGGAATCTTATAAATATCCTTTTCGATAAATTCTTCAATCCGGTGGAATTTTCCTTGTTCCGGTTCACTGACAAAGGTAATGGCTACACCGTCGGCGTTGGCGCGTGCAGTGCGTCCTATACGGTGGATATAGTCTTCCGGGTCGTGGGGTACGTCATAATTGATAACGAGTCCGATATCATCAATGTCAATACCGCGGGCGATAATATCTGTAGCCACCAGAATATTGATTTTTCCGTTTTTAAAATCCAGCATGACAGCCTCTCTTTGTTCTTGTTCCAAATCGGAATGCATGGCGGCCACGTTTAACTTCATGCGTTTAAAGGCATATGCCAGATCTTTGACTTTCTGCTTGGAGGAAGAAAATATGATGGTTCTTTTGTTGGCAGATTTATTAAAAAGTTCCTGAATGATAGCCGTTTTCTGATTTTCGTAACAGATGTAGGCGGACTGTACGATAGCTTCGTTGGGTTTGGATATGGCTATATTTATTTCGGCAGGATCTTTTAATATCTGTTTTGCCAATTGTCTGATTTTAGGGGGCAGGGTTGCGGAAAACATAATTGTCTGGCGTTTTTCCGGCATTTCTTTGGCGATTTTCATAATATCTTCAAAAAATCCCATATCCAGCATGCGATCGGCTTCATCCAGGATGAAATAGCTTACATGAGACAAATCTATCCCGCTATTCATGATGTGAGACAGAAGGCGTCCCGGCGTTGCTATCACCACTTCAGACCCCATGAGCAGCCCTTTTTTCTGCTGTTCCCAGTTGGCACCGTCCCCTCCTCCATAAACAACTGTGGTGGAGATAGGAATGTAATAGGAAAAACCTTCGAACTGCATATCTATCTGTTGGGCCAGTTCCCGGGTCGGAACCATAATAACTGCCCGGATAACGTTGTCCGGATTTCCTTCACACAACAAACGGTTGAGTAAAGGAAGTGTGTAGGCGGCTGTTTTTCCGGTTCCTGTTTGGGCGCAACCGATAATGTCTTTTCCTTCGAGGATAATGGGGATGGTCTGTTCCTGAACGGGGGTCATTTCCTGGAAATTCATGGCTTCTATCCCCTGTAATATTTCTTCTTCTAAATCTAATTCGTCAAATCTCATGTGTTGTTAAATACCTTTTACAGCCCAAAGATACATTTTTTTTAGGCATTATTTTTTTATTCTATCTTTTGAAGAAAAGAATTTTGTTGTCTTTCCCTGGTATAGGACAGGTCGGGCAAGAGCAGAGAAGTCGGAAATACCGGATAAAAAGAATGTTGTATCTTTGTACCGTTAATCAGAAAAACAAATGAACAGAATTACGACAGTATTGTTTGATTTTGACGGAGTTGTAGCGAATACGGAACCGTTATATGACCGGTTCTGGGATAATATGGCAAAGGATTATCATATTGATATACCCCATTTTTCGGCCATTATCAAAGGAACGACGTTACCTTCTATTTTTGCTACCTATTTCAATGATTATTCTCCTGCTGAACTTCAGCAGATAGCTGCAGCTATCACGGAGTATGAAAGCCGCATGTCTTTTCCGGAGGTGCCGGGGGCAATCCACTTTTTGCATCGTTTAAAAGAAGAAGGATATAAGGTGGGATTGGTCACCAGTTCTTCTACGGAGAAAATGAAAATAGCATTAAAGAAAATGGGACTGGAAGATGTTTTTAATGCTTTGGTGACTGCCGACCGGATTAGTCGGGGAAAGCCCGATCCGATGTGTTATTTACTGGCAGCCGAAGAGTTAGGGGTGCAACCGTCTGCATGTATTGTTTTTGAGGATTCTTTTTCTGGAATTCAATCCGGTTGCCAGGCCGGAATGCGGGTCATCGGTGTGGCTACCACTCATCCGGCAGAGAAAATCCGGGCTGCGGTGTATGCTGTCATTTCTGATTTCCGGGATGAGAGTCGGATTTTGGATTATTTTAAGCTGTAACATTATCATTTTTAATCTTAACTTTCTTAAAAACCAAAACTTTTCAAGGGTGATGTTCGTTGAGATAGTACAAACTAAAAACAATTAAGTCATGAAAAGTGAGAATTCAAATGGAAAGTTATTACTGGGGATAGGACTTGGCGTTTTGGCCGGAGTTGCTGTCACTTATCTGATGAACGGTGAACATCGCCGTAAATTGGAAGAAGATTTAAATGAAGTTGGCCATGGAATTAAAGACGGGGTAAAATCTGCTTTTTCCAAGGTAAAATCTAAAGTGGAACGTGCCGGTTCTGATGCTGCCGATAAAGTCGGAAGATGGTCTGAGGCAGCCGGAAATAAGGCAGAGGAATGGAGCGATAAAGCTGGTAACAAGGCCAGTGGTGTTGCAGATGATTTGTCTCAGAAGGCCAATGATTTCCGTCAGAAAATGTATAGTAAATCGGAAAGAGACGATGAGGCTCATTCCCGCTATGCACAGGATTTCCATCAGGATATAAATAACCTGAGAGATAAGACTAAGAGTGAAGGAGATAATGCCAACACTACGATGGGAGGTAAGAAATAATTCACTTTTGATCTGATAGAAAATGGAGAACGGTGCTGAGAAAATATTCACAGAGCTAAAGGATGCCATTTCGGTTTATGCCGGATTAAAGGTCCGTCTCCTTAAAGTAACGGCTATAGAAAGGGCTGCGCGTTTTCTGGCAGCTCTTTCCCATAGCCTTATTTTGATGTTACTCGCCTTTTTTACTATTCTTTTTTTGTTTATAGCCTTAGGCTTTTTCTTAGGTGAATTATTGGAAAGTGTTGCCTTGGGTTTTTTAATTGTCGGCGGCATTTATTTTTTGGGAAGCTGGTGTTTTTTTATTGCCAGAAATGGTATTCGTGTCCGGTTGACGAATGTGTTCATTAGAACAATACAAACAGATGATGATGACGATAGTAAAGAAAATCAATCCGCAATCGCCTCTGGGACGGTTAATTCAGGAAAAGAGGGATCTTCGGAATCAGTGTCGGGAGTCCGAAACGAGAATTAAAGAGAGCTGGCAGTATATTCAATCGCATGCCGGACAGTTGCTGGGGGCAGGTGTGGCATCTGTAGTTATTCCGGGCAGGAAGAACAATTATGCGAATGGGGATGGTGCCGGCTTTATGAATATTCCGTGGGTGTATTTCATCTGGCGGATAACCAGACCTGTCGTCTATCGTTGGATGGGAGAAGCCGGCTGGCGTATTTTGAAAAGTATGTTCCGGAAAAAAAGGTGATGTAACCGGGCTTGTTGTAAGTGCGTATATCCGGAAAAAAGAATGATTGAATTTAAATCTGTGACCCTGGCAGACCGCCGTTTTTTGACTTCTGCCATTTTCCCTTCCAAACGGCAGGATAATAATTTATCTTTTGCAAATCTTTGTGCCTGGCAGTTTCTGACTTGCAGCAGTTTCGCTGTCATCGAAAACCAATTGGTCTTTCGTTTTTGTTTTTCAGATGCTGGAACAGTTTATACTTTTCCGTCAGGCGAAAAAGCAGGAAAGAAGGCTATCCGGATATTGGCCGGTCAGGCTGAAGCTGAAGGTTTACCTTTGTATTTGTATGGGATTATGCCGCAGATGCGGGAGGAACTGGAGGGAATATTTCCCCAGGTTTTTGAATATCGTCAGGAAAGAGCCCATTTTGATTATCTTTATTTAAGGACAGACCTGGCAAACCTCCGGGGGAAGAATTATCAACCCAAGCGGAATCATGTGAATAAATTCCGGAAAACATACGATTACCGGTATACACCGATGACGGTGGAAATGGTAACGGATTGTTTGAAAATGTTCAGGAAATGGTGTGCCATCAGGCGTTGTGAGGAAGAGACCAGTTTATCGAATGAGCGTCGGGCGCTGGAATACGAAATGCAGCATTTTAATGAGTTGAGACTGAGGGGCGGAGTGTTGTGGGTGGAGGGTGAAGTGGCAGCTTTTACGTTTGGTGCTCCGATAAATCATAATACGTTTTGTGTTCATGCTGAAAAAGCTTTACCTCAGTATGAGGGAGCCTATAATATGATTAACTGGGAGTTCTCCAACCATTTGCCTGCTGATTATATTTTTCTCAACCGGGAGGAAGATTTAGGAGTGCCCGGTTTACGGAAAGCTAAATTATCTTACTATCCCTGTCGGCTGATAGAAAAAGGAATTGCAGTCTGTGCTGAAGGATTATGGGAAAAGCTGGTGTTTTAGTAAATCCTGCCTTTTTGTTGAAGTGTGTGACGGAGTAAAGAATATTTGTTGTTTTCAGCGTATCTGTTTTTGAATTATTGCGTATCTTTCGGCTTCAAACAAACCGACGGGTGTGTTGTCCTGCTGCAAAGAGAAAAAGCAAAATGAAATTTTTTAAAAGTAAGAATAGCCTGCCTGAGGCTGAGCGCACGAGAATGGAAGCTTTGAGGCAGAAGATAAGAGTTTATAAGGCTAACGGCCACCGGGTGCCTTCTCTGAAAATGGTTAAGACAGAAGAACAGATAGAGGGTATTCGTAAGAGTGCAGCTATTAATACGGCAGTGTTGGATTTTGTTGCTGGAAATATTCATGAGGGAATGAGCACGGAAGAAATTAATATGCTTGTGCATGACTATACGGTGGCTCACGGAGCTATTCCGGCTCCCTTGAATTTTGAAGGTTTTCCTAAGAGTGTATGTACTTCAATCAATGAGGAGGTATGTCACGGAATACCTGCACCGGATATTGTTTTGAAATCCGGAGATATTGTTAATGTAGATGTTTCTACCATTCTGAACGGATATTATTCGGATGCTTCCCGGATGTTTATGATTGGAAAGGTGAGGCCTGAAGTACAAAAATTGGTGAAGGTGGCCAAGGAATGTCTGGAATTGGGATTAAAAGCTGCCCGGCCATGGGGATTTTTGGGAGATATCGGAGCTGCCGTTCAGGAGCATGCAGAGAAAAATGGCTATTCGGTAGTGCAGGAATTCGGAGGGCATGGAGTGGGCCTTCAGTTTCATGAGGATCCTTTTGTCAGCCATACCGGCCGTAAAGGAACAGGACTTTTGCTGGTACCCGGAATGGTTTTTACCATAGAGCCGATGATTAATATGGGAGACCGGAAAATCTATATTGACGCTGATAATGACTGGACAGTGCTTACGGAAGACGGACTCCCTTCTGCTCAATGGGAATATACGGTGCTGATTACCGAAGAAGGGGCTGAAGTGATTACAGGATAACGGAATGTCGTTAGTGATGGTTGCGATGAAAAACCGGATATTTCAGATAGAAAGTAATTCAAGGATTTGTTGAGGTTGGTCTATGATATAATCAGCGCCGTTTTCTTCCAGTTCCTGACGGGAGCGAAAGCCCCAGGTTACACCGACAGAAGTGAGTTTCCCGTTTCTGGCGGTGTGCATGTCTACGCCGGAGTCTCCGATATAGAGTGTTTGAGACGGTTTCATGCCGGTTTGCTTTAGAATGTCAAAAACGATACAAGGGTCAGGTTTGACAGGTACCTGGTCTCTCTGTCCAAAAATAACGGAAAAAAGGTGTTTTCCAAAAAAATGTTCAACGAGTTCTGTTGTTCCTGCCTGATATTTGTTGGAGGCCACAGCGAGAAGGATTCCTTTGTTTTTTAATTCCGCAAGTACTCCGGGAATGTGGGGGTAAGGGTGGCTAAAGTCTGTTTTGTGTTGGTGGTAATAGGCGATAAACTGTGCTTTTACGGTCGAAATGATGGTTGAAGTCCGTGCCTCGGGAGGAAGGGCACGTTCAATCAGCTTGGTTATTCCGTTGCCGACAAAATAAGGATACCGGGACAATTCGTGTTCCGGGTAGTGGTTTTGGAGTAATACATGATTGGTGCAATGGGCGAGGTCTGAAATCGTATTGATTAAAGTGCCATCCAAATCAAAAATGACGAGTCTTTTCATGGGCGGAAACAGAAGTAAGAAAATCCGTGAAAGGTAATGAACAGTTTCCTGTCCGTATGGTGTTGATAATGAAGTCCGGCCAAAAGGTAAAACTTCAGGCCGGACTTTTATTTGTGTTTGTTGTTTGGGATTACCAGGCAAACATCGGTCGTGTATGCATCATGGCATTAACCTCTTTTTTTACTTGCGCGATGGTGTTTTCGTCATCCGGGTTGGAAAGAATGCGGTCAATCATGTCTACAATTACTTTCATATCTTCTTCTTTTAATCCCCGGGTTGTGATAGCCGGTGTTCCGACGCGTATACCGGAAGTCTGGAAAGGAGAGCGGCTGTCAAACGGCACCATGTTTTTATTAATAGTGATATCTGCCTTTACCAAGGTATTTTCTGCCTTTTTACCAGTCAGTTCCGGGAATTTAGTCCGTAAGTCAATCAGCATGCAGTGGTTATCCGTACCGCCGGAAACAACTTTATATCCTTTGTCAATAAAGGCTTGTGCCATGACTTTGGCATTTTTTTGTACTTGTTTGGCGTATTCGGTGTAAGAATCCGATAATGCTTCTTCAAAAGCAACTGCTTTGGCGGCAATGACATGTTCTAATGGGCCTCCTTGCTGACCAGGGAATACGGCAAAATTCAGTACCTGGGACATCATTTTGATTTCTCCCTTGGGTGTTTTTAATCCCCATGGGTTGGGAAAATCTTTGGGTAATAAAATCATGCCTCCGCGAGGACCGCGTAATGTCTTGTGGGTCGTTGTCGTTACGATGTGGCAATATTCAAAAGGATTGTTCAGTAAACCTTTGGCAATTAAACCAGCCGGATGGGCCATGTCGTACATCAATAATGCACCTACTTTATCAGCAATCTCTCTCATCCGTTTGTAATCCCAGTCTCTGGAGTAAGCAGAAGCTCCTGCGACAATCATTTTCGGTTTGTGTTCCAGGGCAAGTGCTTCCATTTCGTCATAATCCACCAAACCGGTTTCTTCTTTGACGTGGTAGGCGACAGGATGGTAGTTTATGCCGGATAAGTTTACGGGAGAGCCATGGGAAAGATGCCCTCCGTGAGCCAGGTCAAGTCCTAAGTAGGTATCTCCCGGTTTCATACAGGCAAAGAATACGGCTGCATTGGCCTGAGCTCCGGAATGGGGCTGGACGTTAGCATATTCCGCACCAAAAAGTTTGCATGCCCGGTCAATGGCCAGTTGTTCACTTTGGTCTACGATTTGGCAACCTCCATAATAACGTGCTCCGGGATATCCTTCTGCGTATTTGTTGGTCAGGCACGAGCCCATTGCCTCCATGACTTCTTCACTGACAAAGTTTTCCGAAGCGATGAGTTCAATCCCTTCTTTCTGACGTTCGCATTCTTTGGCAATCAAATCGAATATTACAGCATCTCTTTTCATAGTTGAATAATTAAATATTTTGTGTCAAATTTATATAAATCATTTTCGAAAGCAAAGTGTTTTGAAGATTTATTTGAAGAATAGTAAAGATTTGAAAGAGAAAATCTTTTTTTAATTTTTTCCTTGATTTCCCATTTGTAAATGAAATGATGTTTCGTACTTTTGTGTAGTTATTTATAGGTGAAATCAAAGTAAATTTTAATGATGGAAAATCCTTTTGAAGAAATCAATAAACCCCAGCGGCCTACTTTCCTGTTTGTTTTATGTATTCTGACTTTTATAGGTAGCGGCTGGAATGTTCTGTCCAATTTATTTTCCCTGTTTACTGCCGGAATGATGGATAGCACGTTACAAATGGAGCAGTATTCAAATATAATGGAGAATATGGAGAATGGAGCCACTTCGGCCTTTATGTCCGGTCTTTTTAGTTCTTCCATGCAGCTTCTTCAGAGTACCGCAGTTCATGCCCGTGAGATAACGGCTTTACAATTGAGCCTGGCAGTAGTGAGTTTGTTGGGAGCCATTCTGATGTTTCAGTTGCGTCGTTTAGGATTTTATTTGTATGCTGCTGCGCAGATACTGACTTTGTTTATACTGCCTTATTTTGCCGGCTTTTCTCTTGTTGTCATGATCGGCTTGTTATGGTCCGGATTTATTACGCTTATCTTTATCATTCTATATGCTGTGAATTTGAAATATATGGTACGTTGAACTTTTTTCCGATATTTTCATTATATTTTTTGGATTTCAAACAAAAAGCGTGTATATTTGTACCCGCAAAAGAGACAATCGTTCTTTACAATCATGGGCAGTTACCAGAGTGGCCAAATGGGGCTGACTGTAACTCAGCTGGCGTAGCCTTCGGTGGTTCGAATCCATCACTGCCCACCATTTTGCGGAAATAGCTCAGTCGATAGAGCACTAGCCTTCCAAGCTGGGGGTCGCGGGTTTGAGTCCCGTTTTCCGCTCTCTGAATGAGGTAGTTACGAAAGTGGCTACCTTTTTTCTTTTCTCTGTTTTTGGTGATTTTGGGCTGTCAACGTCAATCGAGACGTCAACCATTTTTTTAGCATGGAAGCCTCTATTTCAGTTATTTGCTATAAATACAAGACATTATCAAACGGTGAAAGTCCGTTAATGTGGAAAAAACGGTCTGTTAACTGATTTTCTACATTATCCTGCGTAATTTTCAGTTTGAAAAAGAACTTGATAAAAACTATATTTGGTTTCCCGCAAATTTTAGGAAATTTTTGTGACGGATTTCCATTTTGTACTCTGGTTTTATATTAAAGACATTGTTCGCTAACCAAAATTAGGTATCTCTGCCACAATGGGGCGATTCAAAATCACGAAAAAAGGCAATTGACTGAAATTCATGGGGCGGGTAATTTTGCACTCGAAATTAACCCGCTCTATCATGATATTAAAAAAGAAATATTGGGTACTTTTGATGACAATTCTGACCGTCTGCGCCATACCGGTTATAGCCCAGCCCCATCGTCTGCATGCCGGACATCACGGCCCGCACGTCTCCGCATGGCTCTCGGGAAAAGTAATGGAGAAAGACAGTACGGCAGTCGCTTTCGCCACCGTTTGTCTGAAAGGCACGAACTTCGGCTGCTCTACGGACGATAGGGGGCGGTTCCGTTTCAAGGTGCCGGCCGGAAAGCATACGCTGGTCGTATCGCTTATCGGCTATGAGCCCGTAGAGAAAAACATAGAGACCGGCCGGGACATGAAAAACCTCACGGTCATCCTGCAACCGGCAGCGACCGAGCTTGAAGAGGTCGTTGTCATGGGCAGCGGCGTAAGCCGCGTCCGCCAGTCGCCGTTCAACGCGGTGGCAGTGGATACGAAGGCTTTGCAGAACACGACCAAGAGCCTGAGCGACGCCATCTCAAAACTGCCCGGCATGAAGCTGCGCGAATCGGGCGGCGTAGGCTCCGACATGCAGCTGATGCTTGACGGGTTCAGCGGCAAGCACGTCAAGGTCTTCATCGACGGCGTACCGCAGGAAGGGACCGGGCAGGCGTTCGACCTGAACAACATACCGGCAGGCTTCGCCGAGCGCATCGAAGTCTATAAAGGGGTGGTACCCGTTGGTTTCGGCACCGACGCCATCGGCGGCGTCATCAACATTGTGACGAACAAACGGCGGCGCAATTGGTTTGCCGACGCTTCCTACTCCTACGGTTCGTTCAACACCCACCGCTCGCACCTCCGTTTCGGACAGACGACCCGGGGCGGCTTCCTGTACGAAATCGACGCTTTCCAGAACTACTCCGACAACGACTATTATATCGATAACTGGGTGCGCGAATTCGAGGTGCTGCCCGACGGTACGGTTCACAAGTTTCCCGTGGACAAGAGCGACGTGAAGCACGTCCGGCGTTTCAACGACGCCTTCCACAACGAGGTCGTGCTCGGCAAACTCGGTCTCGCAGGCAAAAAATGGGCGGACCGCTTCGTGCTGGGCTTTTCCTATTCCAATTTTTACAAGGAGATCCAGATCGGCGTCTACCAGGATATCGTCTTCGGCCAGAAGCACCGCAAGGGCCATTCGCTCTCTCCATCGCTGGAATATGCCAAGCGCAACCTTTTCACCGAGGGGCTCGACCTGCTCGTAACGACCAATTACAACCGTAACGTCACGCACAATATCGACACCGCGGCCCGCTACTACAACTGGTACGGCCATTACTACGAAAAGGATAGCCGCGGCGAACAATCCTATCAGAACAGCGAATCGCGCAACACGAACTGGAATGCCACGCTGACGCTTAACTACCGCATCGGCGAAATCCACACGCTGACATTCAACCATGTTTTCAGCGATTTCCGCCGCACAAGCCGTTCGCACGTCGGCATCTCGTCGGTGCTCACGGATTTCTCGATTCCCAAACTCACGCGCAAGAACATCGGCGGGCTCTCCTACCGGGTGATCCGTCGGAGCGGTGGAACGCCTCGGCATTCGTCAAATATTACCTGCAATACAACCGGGGGTCTGTTTCGCGCAGCGCCGACGGCGTGGGCGACTACGTGGAGCTGGGTAAAAGCGTCTCGGCATGGGGCTGCGGTGCGGCCGGAACGTATTACATCCTGAAAGCGTTGCAGGCCAAATGCTCTTACGAACGGGCGTTCCGGCTGCCGACCACCGACGAGCTGTTCGGCGACGAAGACCTCGAAGCGGGGCGCGCCGACCTGCGGCCCGAACGAAGCGACAATTTCAATCTCAATCTCAGCTACGACGGCCGCTTCGGCAAGCACGGTCTCTATGCGGACGTCAGCCTGATTTACCGCAACACGAAAGACTATATCAAGCGCGGACTGGGCAAGCACGGCTCGACGCAGTACGGCATCTACGAAAACCACGGCCACGTATGCACCAAGGGCTACAACGTCTCATTGCGCTACTCGTTCGCCCGCTGGTTTGACCTCGGCGGCACCTGGAACAGCATCGACACCCGCGACTACGAACGGCACTGGACAGGATCGTCGCAGCAGGAGAATATGCACTACAAGGTGCGGCTGCCGAACATTCCCTACCGGTTTGCCAATTTCGACGCTTCGTTCCACTGGCACGACCTTTTCGCCCGAGGGAATACGCTCACGGGCGGTTACGATGGATTCTGGCAGCACGCCTTTCCGCTCAACTGGGAGAACATCGGTGACAAGGAATCGAAAGCCTACGTGCTCGAACAGTTTTCACACAACCTCTCGCTGACCTACAGCATCAAAAACGGACGCTACAACATCGCTTTGGAGTGCCGCAACTTGACCGACGCACGGCTTTACGACAATTTCAGCCTCCAGAAAGCGGGCCGCGCGTTCTATGTCAAACTGCGTGTTCATTTCAGCAACTGATTTATAAACACTAAAATAAAAAAATCGAATCATGAAAAAGAACCTTTACACCCGGGCACTCCTCGCCCTGCTGTGTGCCGGCCTGCTACCCTCATGCAGCGACGATAACTACGCCCCCCAACCGACACCGGGCACCTACGCCGAAACCTCCTACGTCATCGCGGCGCAGGACGACGGCACGAGCTACCTGATCACCGCTCCGTCGCTCGACGAGGGTACGGCCACCGTGCGCGGCACGGGTACAGAGGTGCTCGGCGGCTCCTATTGGGTATTCAAGAACCAGAATTACGTCTTCTCGCTGGTCTATAACAAGGGCGGCACCGGCACGGGCGCATCCTACTACCTGAATGCTGCGGGCAAACCCACCGAACGCTATCTCTACGAATTCAACCGCATCACCTCCTACGGCACGTGGGGCGACAAGGTGGTGACCGTCTCGACCGGCGATTCGAAGACGACCGATGTCGACGGCAACATCGCGCAGGCCCTGCTGTTCAACTACCTCGACGAGAACACCGGCGGGCAGACCGAAGGGTCGATTGACGCGGAAAACTTCCTCGGCAACGGCGAGAAAGTGACCTTCGCCGGACTGGAAGAGGCGAACGGCAAGCTCTATACCTCGGTCGTGCCGATGGGCATGAGCCGCTACGGCATCGGGCAATGGCCGGACAAGGTGACTGACCCGGAACTGGTCGCCAAAGCCGACGGCGGCTCGGCCAGCAGCTCCTACACTGCCGGAACGATTCCCTCTACGCAGTATCCCGACCGTGCGTGGGTCGCCATTTACAGCGGTTCGTCGTTCGCCGAGAAACCCGTCATCACCTCGACCGACAAAATCGGCTTCGCCTGCGGCCGTCACCGTTCGCAATACTACCAGACGATCTGGGCCGCCGACAACGGCGATCTCTACGTCTTTTCGCCGGGCTACGGCCGCACCTTTACTTCGTCGGCCGACTTGAAAAAGGTGACCGGCACCAAACCATCGGGCGTAGTGCGCATCCGCAAGGGCGCGACGGAGTTTGACCCCGACTACTACGTGAATTTCGAGCAGATCGGCACACAGCACCCCGTCTTCCGCTGCTGGCACATTTCGGGCGCACACTTTTTGCTGCAACTCTACTCCGACGGCGTGGAGGGGATGATGCAGGGCAAGGATGCCGTGACGAACGAACTGGCCGTCTTCGATGCCGAGGCGAAAACCGTCGTACCCGTGACCGGGCT
>Ga0137307_100127_pt1 | contig 116236 bp, 76 predicted proteins | sample NAcewD2O_March_2_FD_97180 | JGI IMG/M metagenome (GOLD analysis project Ga0137307, IMG submission 97180) | Mouse cecal microbial communities from Vienna, Austria - N-Acetylglucosamine amended D2O_March | ecosystem: Host-associated > Mammals > Digestive system > Large intestine > Cecum | place...
CCCAAAAGTGACGAAGAACCTATTTATCTTTAATTGTTATTTTAGTTCGAAGGAATGCATCATAACATATAATGAAAGACATCATAACAAGTAATGTAATGTCTCATAACAAGTAATGTTATGAGACATTACATTACTTGTTATGAGACATAAGATTCCCCATTTTCCCCGTCTCTTTCTTCCTCCTCCTCTTCTTCTTCGTCTGCAAACGGGTCCGTCCGTTGCGGTCCATATCCCATGAATGCCAATGCACAAAGCGTACCGGCTATGGCACCGCTGAGATGCCCTTCCCAAGAAGTCGTTTCTTTGGCAAAGAAGGGGAACATATTCCAGACAAGCCCTCCATAAAGAAAGGCTATTAATAAGGATATAGCAATCAGCGGTACATGTTTCCGCAGAATGCCACTGAAAAAAAGAAAAAATGCAAGGCCGTAAATGATTCCACTGGCTCCGATGTGCCATCCTGGCTTTCCGAGCAGAAACGTAAGGGCACCGCCGCCAATCCAAATGGCGAAGAATATATAGGAAGCAATCTGCCTGTAGAAGTAGAACAAGCACCACGACAAGAAGAATAGCGGCAATGTGTTTGCCAGCAAGTGTTTCCAACTGCTGTGCACAAACGGATGTGCAAATATGCCGAACACCCCTCTTTGTTCCATAGGATATATGCCCAGTTTCCTGAAGTCCCAGTCCATACCGACTTCGAGGAACTTCAGCAGGTACAAAATAAAAAGAATAAATAGCGGTAGAACGGCCGCAAGAATTATTTGGCGGATATCATGCTTCATATTTTGCAGTTTTTTCTTCATTTATGATACAATGCTACGAATAATTTGACTAAAAATGAAAATAAATGAACTTTTTATTTTGTGTATTGGCTTTAATTTGTAATTTTGGGCATTACTATTTATGTTTTTAATGCTTTTTGCATCATGCATGAGTATATGAACCTGGATAATTAACCTTTAAATAATGCACAACTATGAGTTATTTACGATTTGACAAGACTCTGATGATCAATCTCGAAGAATCCTTACCAAGAGAGATCCTTCGGACAAACAAATCGGGAGCCTATCATTGTACAACAATTGTAGATTGTAACACACGCAAATATCATGGATTGCTGGTGATTCCTGTCCCCAATCTCGACGATGAAAATCATGTGCTGCTATCTTCTTTGGATGAAACAGTAATTCAGCACGGTGCAGAGTTTAATCTGGGATTGCATAAGTATCAAGGAAACCACTTCAGCCCCAACGGGCACAAGTATATCCGCGAATTTGATTGCGAGCATATTCCAGCGACGACTTACCGTGTAGGAGGTGTTGTTCTCCGCAAAGAAAAGATTTTTGTACATCATGAAAACCGGATTCTGATCCGTTATACTTTGTTGGATGCCCATTCCGCCACAACGTTGCGATTCCGCCCCTTCCTGGCGTTCCGCAGCGTGCGCGAGTATACGCATGAGAATCCGCAGGCAAACCGCGATTACCAATTGGTGGAGAACGGAATAAAGACCTGTATGTATGCCGGTTATCCTGAACTCTTCATGCAACTGAACAAAAAGAACGAATTCCACTATCAGCCGGACTGGTATCGTAGCATCGAGTATACTAAAGAACAGGAACGAGGATACGACTTCAATGAAGACTTGTACGTTCCCGGCTATTTCGAGGTAGATATAAAGAAAGGTGAAAGCATCGTCTTCTCCGCCGGTATATCTGAAATATCACCACGCAAACTGAAACAGACCTTCGAGGCGGAAGTGGAAGACCGTACACCACGTGACAGTTTCTACCATTGCCTGGTAAACTCGGCACACCAGTTCCACAACAAGCAGGGCGAAAACCATTATATCCTTGCCGGATATCCCTGGTTTAAATGTCGTGCACGCGACCTGTTTGTCTCCCTGCCCGGTCTGACGCTGGCAGTGGGCGAGCGGAACGAGTTTGAAGATGTCATGCTGACCGCCGAAAAAGCCATCCGCGAGTTTATCAACGGAGAGCCGGTGACTTATAAAATCTATGAAATGAATGATCCGGACGTCCTCTTGTGGGCAATATGGGCTTTGCAGCAATACGCCAAAGACACTTCGCGCGAAGAATGCCGGTTGAAGTATGGAAAATTGCTGGAGGACATCATGGATTATATACGCGGCCGCAAACATGAGAACCTCTTCTTGCATGAGAATGGTCTGCTTTATTCCAATGGAACGGAGAAGGCAGTAACGTGGATGAACTCTACGGCTGGCGGGCATCCCGTCATTCCGCGTACGGGATACATCGTGGAAGTAAACTCATTATGGTATAACGCTCTTCGCTTTATTGCCGACATGGAACGCGAAGGCGGCAATGTACAGCTGGCAGACGAACTGGACGCCCAGGCACAAGTGACGGGCAAGTCCTTTATAGAGGTGTTCCGCAACGATTGCGGTTATTTGTTCGACTATGTGAACGGCTATATGATGGACTGGAGCGTTCGCCCCAATATGATATTTACCGTTGCTTTCGATTATTCTCCGTTGGACCAGATGCAGAAGAAACAAGTGCTGGACATCGTGACCAAAGAACTGCTTACCCCGAAAGGTCTGCGTACCCTCAGCCCGAAGAGCGGAGGATACAACCCGAATTATGTGGGACCCCAGACACAACGGGATTATGCTTATCATCAGGGTACGGCTTGGCCGTGGCTCATGGGCTTTTACATGGAAGCTTACCTGCGCATCTATAAGATGAGCGGCGTGTCGTTCGTCGAACGTTATCTGATAGGGTTCGAAGACGAGATGACGAGCCATTGCATAGCCTCGTTGCCCGAGCTCTTTGATGGCAATCCGCCGTTCAAAGGTCGTGGTGCGGTATCCTTCGCCATGAATGTGGCAGAGATATTGCGCATCTTGAAGTTGTTGTCTAAGTATAATTTATAAGAGGAGGAACGAAAATGAAAGTTTTAATGTTTGGATGGGAGTTCCCCCCGCATATTCTCGGTGGCTTGGGAACAGCCAGCTACGGTTTGACGAAGGGGATGTCCCAGCAAGAGGATATGGAGATTACTTTCTGTATTCCGAAGCCTTGGGGTGATGAAGACCAGAGTTTTTTACGCATCATAGGCATGAACAGCACGCCCGTAGTGTGGCGTGACGTAAATTGGGATTATGTCAAGGAACGTGTCGGGTCTTATATGGATCCTCAGCTTTATTATGATTTGCGCGATCATATCTATGCTGATTTCAACTATATGAATACCAATGACCTCGGTTGCATCGAGTTCTCCGGGCGTTATCCGTCCAATTTGCATGAAGAAATAAATAACTACTCCATCGTGGCAGGAGTCGTTGCCCGCCAGCAAGAGTTTGAAATTATCCATTCGCACGACTGGCTGACCTATCCTGCGGGCATCCACGCCAAGCAAGTGTCAGGCAAACCGCTGGTGATTCATGTGCATGCCACCGACTTCGACCGTAGCCGTGGCAACGTGAATCCTACAGTCTACGCCATTGAGAAGAACGGTATGGACCATGCCGACCACATCATGTGTGTGAGCGAACTGACCCGTCAGACGGTGATCAACAAGTATTTCCAGGATCCGCGCAAAGTGTCTACCGTACATAATGCCGTATCTCCGCTTCCGCAGAAGATACAAGACATCGTACCGCAGAAGAAACCGAACGAGAAAGTCGTGACCTTCTTGGGGCGTATTACGATGCAGAAAGGACCTGAGTACTTCGTAGAAGCTGCCGCTATGGTATTGCATCGCACGCGTAACATCCGTTTCGTGATGGCAGGTAGTGGAGACATGATGGATCAGATGATCCGCCTGGTAGCAGAGAGAGGCATTGCCGACCGTTTCCACTTCCCCGGTTTCATGAGAGGAAGCCAAGTGTACGAGATGTTGAAAGCCAGTGACGTGTACATCATGCCGTCTGTATCGGAACCTTTCGGAATTTCTCCGTTGGAAGCGATGCAGTGCAGCGTGCCTACTATCATCTCCAAACAGTCCGGTTGTGCCGAGATTCTGGACAAGTGCATCAAGACCGACTACTGGGATATCCATGCTATGGCAGATGCTATCTATGCAATATGTACTTACCCTGCGCTCTACGAATACCTGCGTGATGAGGGAAAGAAAGAAGTAGATGGCATTAAGTGGGAAGATGTCGGTCTGAAAGTACGCCGCATCTACGATGAGGTTATTAGACAATATAATAGATAACAATTAAACAATATAGATATGAGAACTATCTGTCTTTACTTTGAAATTCATCAAATCATCCATCTGAAACGTTACCGTTTCTTTGATATAGGTACTAATCATTATTATTATGATGATTATATCAACGAGGTCAGCATCAACGATGTTGCTGAACGCTCTTACATTCCTGCCTTGAGCACATTGATTGAAATGGTCAAGAACTCCGGCGGTGCCTTCAAAGTGGCTTTGTCCATTTCCGGTGTGGCTTTGGAGCAATTGGAGATCCATGCGCCGGCGGTCATCGACTTGTTGCATCAATTGAACGACACGGGTTGTTGCGAATTCCTGGCCGAACCCTATTCTCACGGACTTTCTTCATTGGCAAATGAGGATTGCTTCAAGGAAGAGGTGATGCGTCAGAGCGACAAGATGAAGCAAATGTTCGGCAAGGCTCCGAAGGTGTTCCGCAATTCCAGTCTGATTTATTCTGACGAAATCGGTGCATTGGTTGCAAGCATGGGCTTTAAGGGTATGCTGACCGAGGGTGCAAAACACGTTTTGGGATGGAAGAGTCCGCACTATGTCTACCATTGCAGCTACAATCCGAACCTGAAGTTATTGTTGCGCGATTTCAAGCTCTCCGATGACATCAGTTTGCGTTTCTCCAATTCGGAATGGAATGAATATCCTTTGTTTGCCGATAAATATATCGGTTGGATCGATGCCCTTCCGCAAGAAGAACAGGTTGTCAACATTTTCATGGAATTGAGTGCGCTGGGTATGGCTCAACCGCTTTCTTCCAATATTCTGGAGTTCCTGAAGGCTCTTCCGGTTTGTGCCAAGGAAAAGGGAATCACCTTCTCTACTCCGACTGAAGTGGTTACGAAGTTGAAGTCCGTATCTCAGTTGGATGTTGCCTATCCGTTGTCATGGGTAGACGAGGAAAGAGATACCAGTTGCTGGTTGGGTAATAGCATGCAGCGTGAGGCATTCAATAAGTTGTATAGCATTGCCGAGCGTATACGTATCTGTGACGACCGTCGCATCAAACAAGACTGGGACTATCTGCAGGCAAGCAATAACTTCCGTTTTATGACGACCAAGAATAGCGGTGTAGAACTGAACCGGGGTATATACGAGTCTCCGTATGACGCTTTCACCAATTATATGAACATTCTGGGCGACTTTATCAAGCGTGTGGAATCTCTTTATCCGATGGATATAGATAATGAAGAGTTGAATGCTCTGCTGACGACCATCAAGAATCAGGGTGACGAAATTGATGGACTGAACAAGGAAATCAAGAAGTTGCAAGCAAAGCAAGAGAAGGAAAAAGTAGAAAAGCCGGCAAAAGAAAAAGCAGCAGCGGCAACAAAGAAAGCCAAAGCTCCTGCAGCAAAGAAACCTGCGGCAAAGAAATCTTCTAAATAATAACTCTTGAGTAAAGAAGTTTATAAGTAGTTTCTGAATAAGAAAGCGGGAGTGGCATTATTCACTCCCGCTTTTGTTGTTTGACAGAGGCACTGAGTGTGCTGTTTCTTATTCAGTATAAACTCTAATGAAATAATGATTATGAAAAAGATTTTATTCGTGTTGACGGTTGCTTTGTTGCTTCCGTTGTCGTTTATGTTGGCGGAGAACTATCCGTATCGGAGCGATGTCCTTTGGGTGACTGTACCCAATCATGCAGACTGGATTTATAAGACCGGAGAGAAAGCTACGGTCGAAGTGCAATTCTATAAATATGGTATTCCACAGGATGGGGTAACCGTGTCTTATGAGATCGGTGGAGATATGATGCCTGCTGATGCTTCCGGTTCCGTCATTTTGAAACAAGGCAAAGCAGTGATTCCTATCGGAACCATGAAGGAGCCTGGCTTCCGTGATTGCCGTATGACGGTAACTATAGACGGTAAACGCTATAAACACCACATAAAAGTAGGCTTCTCTCCGGAAAAGATTAAGCCCTATACGCAGATGCCTAAAGACTTCAAGGAATTTTGGGACAACAATAAGGCAGAAGCAGCCAAATATCCGTTGACTTATACGAAAGAACTGGCCAAAGAGTACTGTACGGATAAAGTAGACTGTTACCTCGTCAAATTGATGCTGAATAATCGGGGACAAGCTATCTACGGTTATCTTTTCTACCCGAAGAATGCGGCAAAAGGTTCTTGTCCGGTCGTGCTTTGTCCGCCGGGGGCAGGTGTAAAGACTATCAAGGAACCCTTACGCCATAAGTATTATGCAGAAGAAGGGTGTATCCGTTTTGAGATAGAGATACACGGACTGAACCCGACGATGACAGTAGAAGAATTCAAGGAAATCAGCAATGCCTTTAACGGTAGGGAAAACGGTTATCTGGGTAATGGTTTGGACAATCGCGACAATTATTATATGAAACGTGTCTACCTGGCCTGCGTGCGCAGTATCGACTTGCTGACTTCCTTGCCGGAGTGGGACGGTAAGAATGTCATTGTTCAGGGAGGTAGCCAAGGCGGAGCTTTAGCATTGATAACGACCGGATTGGACAGTCGTGTCAGTGCCTGTGTTGCCAATCATCCTGCTTTGAGCGATATGGCGGGTTATAAAGCGGGACGTGCAGGAGGCTATCCTCACTTCTTCCGCACAGCGGGGATGGATACGCCTGATAAACTCAATACAATGGCATATTATGATGTGGTGAACTTTGCTCGTCTGGTGAAGGTGCCTACTTATGTCACTTGGGGGTATAACGATGATACATGTCCGCCTACCACCAGCTATGCCGTTTACAACACGTTGGATTGTCCGAAAGAAGCCTTGATTACCCCGATCAACGAACACTGGACTTCTGATGATACGGAATATGGACAGTTGAAGTGGATATTGAAACACCTGAAATAGGTATTGAAACATCTGAAGTAGGAGGGTTGGCTGCTTTTAGAATTTCTGACGTGGGATGAATTTAATCGTCTCATGAGATGAAAAAAACGGTCTCGTGGGATGAATTTAATCGTCTCGTGAGATGAAAAAAACGATCCCGTGGGATGAATTTAATTGTCTCGTGAGGTGAAAATACCTACCTTGTTACATGGATATTGGTAGTCAGTTTAGGGGCTAAAGTATGAAAGCGTGTAGTTCGTGTGCCTGCTATAACAAAAAAGGGGCTGTCCGACTTATATATCGGACAGCCCCTTCTTGCTTTAGTATCTATTTACTTGAAAACGATTCTATTTATTGAATTTAGTATAAGTGACTTTCAGTGTCAATGGAGTCGAGCCACCTTCTAACTTGGCATATCCTGGTTGCAAATCATTCTGAATGTTCGTCATCGTTTTCTGACCATTATAACTTTCATCATAAGAGATCGAAACAGGAATCAGGTATACGGTCTTCCAATCTTTTTCCCATTGGTCTTCATCCCATTTAACCGCCGGATTGGCATCAGCCTCCTCTTTGGCTTGCTTCTTGGCTGCTTCTTTTTTGTTGATGCAAGTTGTCACCAAACGGGCTATATTGCCGAATGTGTATTGATTGGTCGCTACACTGTTGTGCTCAGTCGTGAATGAGGTAATATTATCCGGCAATTTATTCTCCTCGAAGAAGGTTTTGAATTCCATTTTGCGGAGTAACAGTACATATTGCGGAGGATTCATACTGAATTTGCTGTCACTTTTTTCGTAGTAGTTCCTGAAGCTTAAACTTACAGCATTGAGCGTATCTCCGGCCAACTTGTCATATATTTTGTCGTATGGCAGAATCGCTTTTGTGAATATTCCGGCAGGAGACTTGATATATGTACAGTCTTTTTCGTTGTTGACAATATCTTCTATTTTCTTTGAGTTCTCGAACTTGTTGGCCTGGATAACCTCCTTGGTAGAAGCAAACTCAGTCATCCATGTCTGTGCGATGGAGTCCTCGCCAACATGTCCCTCTTCTTTCCGTTTATAAGGAACATTGTCATCGTCAAGTACGAAAAACTCATATTGCATCTGGAGGTCTACGCGGTCTATATAAAGGATAGTTCCGTCTCCATAATCATTTTTCAGATAAATACCTTTGAATACCTTTTCTATGAAAGTCTCAGAATCTGCGAAGTCGCTGGAAGGTCTATTGTACCAGTCATTTCCATACTTGTCTTTATCGAGGGTGAAGTCGATGTGCGGGTGATAGGTCGGGTTACCATTGCTGTCCGTTGCATTTCTTTCTTCGTCAGTCACGCTGGTGTCGTAGGCTGTATAAGCTCTTCTGCCTAATCTATCTTCCGACTTATAATACTTGCTGGGGTCAATATTGGTATAACGGTTACGATCTAACTTTTCGTTCAGTTCGTACACGCTCATGCGGCAAGCATTCAGGGAGTCTCCGAACCAAGAGGAATAGTAGACGCGCAAACGTACTCCTGTTATTTTGTTCGGTGTCAGCCTTCCTGTCTTTTTCTCATGGTCATATACTTCGGGAAAACTGAAACCTTCCCGACAGTTCAACTCCGTCAGGAAGCTGGCTTCGTACGTACCGAATTTGGCATCGGTGAACCGTCCCACATAGCCTGTACTGGTTTTGGCAAATACTGAATCGGCGAATATCGATTTGGTAACGACTTCGAATGATTCCGTATGTGAGGAAATACCATCGGAATCAGGCAACATCCCTATTCCCAATGTACCGGTATTGTCGTCACAACTAAAGAAAGTAAAAGCTGCTGCAAAGAGCATGTCTCCTAAATATTTAACTTTCATAGTTCTCTTTGTTATCTTGTTTATTTATCTTCTTTTTCCCACACTTTATCGTAGAACTCGTTGCAGGCATCAATGAAGTTATCTGGAGTCTGATATTCCAAAAATGGTTTTCCGGATTGGCGGGCATACTCCAATACTTCCTTGTTGATGTTTTCATTTTGTTGGATAATTCCGTCCGAATAGTCGATAGCCAATTTGCACAGTGTGGCGTAATCCACCGGAGCTTTCAGGTTGGCTACGTCCTTCTTGGCAATACCTTTCAGCATTAATCTGTTCACGAAATCAGCATTGAACGACTCTTTGAAATCATCTTCGAAAACGGAGAAAACCACTTTGGCATCGCGGAATGAAGGCTCGTCTTTGTATGCTTTCTTTATATATAAAGGAGCTAAAGCTGCCATCCATCCCTGACAGTGAATGACATCCGGACACCAACGCAACTTCTTCACTGTTTCCAATACGCCACGTGCATAGAAGATGGCACGGCTGTCATTGTCGTCATATTCTACTCCATTTTCATCAGCAACCAGCAGGCGGTTCTGGAAGTAGTCATCGTTGTCGATGAAGTAAACCTGCATACGGGCAGACTGAATGGAGGCAACTTTGATAATAAGGGGATGGTCAGTATCGTCAATAATCAGGTTCATACCGGAAAGCCGTATCACTTCATGCAACTGATTTCTGCGTTCGTTGATATTCCCCCATTTGGGCATGAATGTTCTGATTTCTCTGCCTTTTTCCTGGATTGCTTGAGGTAGGTGTCTGCCTACAAGAGACATTTCTGATTCTGGTACGTAAGGAGTAATCTCTTGGGTAATAAATAAAACCTTGTTCGCCTTTGTCATAATAACGATGTTCTCAATTATTTTGCAAAGATATAAAAAAAAATGGGCAATTGGGCAAATATGTCGGATCTATAATTCCTTATGAATTGTTAACTGGTTGTTATTCAGCGTATATTTGTTGCGCTGATATATATAGTTGGGACATTAGTTTTGCATTAATTTGCGATATTTCTTCTTTATATGCTAAATAATAGTTTATTTTGCACCGCTTTTTGCAAACAACAAAGTTATTATATAACCTATTAGAGATGAAAATAATACATACTGTCAAGGACTTGCAGGCCGGATTGTCGGCTTTGCGGGCTCAAGGCAAGAAGGTAGGATTGGTGCCTACGATGGGTGCCCTGCATGCCGGGCATGCATCATTGGTGAAGCGTTGTGTGGCAGAGAATGATGCTGCGGTAGTAAGTGTTTTTGTAAACCCGACACAGTTTAACGACAAGAACGACCTGGAGAAATATCCCCGTACGCTGGATGCGGACTGTGCTTTGTTGGAAGCCTGCGGAGCGGCATTCGTGTTTGCTCCTTCGGTGGCGGAGATGTATCCGGAGCCTGATACACGTCAGTTTAGTTATGCGCCGTTAGATACGGTGATGGAAGGTGCCTTCCGGCCGGGACATTTCAATGGGGTGTGTCAGATTGTAAGTAAGCTGTTTGATGCAGTGAAGCCTGACCGTGCCTATTTCGGAGAGAAAGATTTCCAGCAGTTGGCTATTATCCGTGAGATGGTTCGGCAGATGAACTATCCGTTGGAGATAGTAGGATGCCCCATTGTGCGTGAAGAGGACGGTTTGGCTCTGAGTAGCCGGAATATGCGTTTGTCTGCCGAAGAACGCAAAAATGCATTGAAAATTTCGCAAACCTTGTTTGAAAGTCGTACCTTTGCAGCCTCTCACACGGTTGCTGAAACCCAGAAGTTTGTGGAAGACGCCATTGCAGCCGCTCCAGGTCTGCGTCTGGAATATTTTGAACTGGTGGATGGCAATACGTTGCAGAGGATTGCCGATTGGGAGGAGACGGCGTATGCCGTGGGATGTATCACGGTATTCTGTGGTGATGTCCGCCTGATTGATAACATTAAATATAAAGAGTAACAAATCTAAAAAGAGAAATCAGAGCTTATGATGATTGAAGTGCTGAAGTCGAAAATTCATTGTGCCCGCGTCACGGAAGCTAACCTGAATTATATGGGAAGCATTACGATTGACGAAGATTTGATGGATGCGGCTAACATGATTGCCGGTGAAAAGGTGTACATTGCCGACAACAACAATGGCGAACGTTTTGAAACCTATATTATTAAAGGTGAACGCGGTTCGGGTAAGATTTGTCTGAACGGTGCGGCAGCCCGCAAGGTACAGCCGGACGACATCATCATTATCATGTCGTATGCGTTGATGGACTTTGAAGAGGCCAAGTCGTTCAAGCCGTCGGTGATATTTCCGGATCCGGCAACGAACAAGGTGGTGAGGTAGACGATAGTCTGCACGATGTGAACGAAAAGAAAAAAGAGCGTACGCTCTATCTATAATAGAATCGCCCCTGTCGCAGGTTTTGTGTGACAGGGGCGACTTTTATATTCAAGGAATTCTTCTTCGCTTCGCCATGTATCTTACGATTTCTTCAGCTGTTCGTTCATAGCTGCGGCTGCTTTCCGACCATCGCCCATAGCCAAGATGACGGTGGCACCACCGCGCACGATATCTCCTCCGGCATAGATGGTCGGGATGGACGACTGCATGTTCTCGTTTACTGCGATTGTGCCTTTGCGTCCTTTCTCAAGCCCTTTGATAGATGAAGGTACGATGGGATTGGGCGATACGCCGACACTGACGATGGCCAGGTCGATGTCCAAGGTTTCTGTTGCCCCCGGGATGGGAACAGGGCTACGTCTGCCGGAAGCATCCGGTTCGCCAAGTTCCATCTTTTGCAGGACAATCTGTTTCACTTTGCCTTGTTCGTCGGCAATGTATGCTATCGGGTTATGCAGGGTAAGGAACTCGACACCTTCTTCTTTGGCGTGCTTCACCTCCTCAAGACGTGCAGGCATCTCTTCTTCTGAGCGGCGGTAGATGATGATGGCGCGTTCGGCACCCAGTCGGCGTGCGGTACGTACAGAGTCCATTGCCGTGTTTCCACCACCGATGACAGCGACACGCTTTCCGAAAGGCACCGGAGTATCTGATTCTTCGCTGGCGGCATCCATCAGGTTGACGCGTGTCAGGTATTCGTTGGAAGACAAGATGTTGATGGAGTTCTCGCCCGGTATGTTCATGAAGTTGGGCAGACCGGCACCGGATGCTACAAATATCCCTTTGAAGCCCTCTTCTTCCAGTTGCTCTACGCTGAGGGTCTTGCCGATGATGCAATCTTTCACGAAAGTGACACCCATTTGGGCAAGGTTGTTGATCTCTACATCTACTATCTTGTTGGGCAAGCGGAACTCGGGGATACCATATTTCAGTACACCGCCAATTTCGTGTAGGGCTTCGAAGACGGTGACGTCATAACCATACTTTGCCATGTCTCCTGCAAAGGAAAGTCCGGCAGGACCGGAACCGATAACGGCAATCTTGATGCCGTTCTTTTCTTTGATTTCCGGAATGGAGATCTGTCCGCTTTCGCGTTCATAGTCGGCGGCAAAGCGTTCCAAATAGCCGATAGCTACGGGCTTCTCATTCATTTTCAGATGGATGCACTTCGACTCGCATTGCTTCTCCTGCGGACATACGCGACCACAGACAGCGGGCAAGGCACTGGTCTCTTTCAGAGTCTTGGCGGCTTCGAGTATCTCTCCACGTTCGATGTTCTTGATGAAACGGGGGATGTCGATGCCTACGGGGCAACCCTGAATACAGCCCGGATTAGCACAGTCCAAACAACGTTTGGCTTCAGTCAGTGCCTGTTCTTCAGTCAGTCCTTGGTTTACCTCTTCTTTACGGCTGTGCGAGCGGTATACTGCATCCAGTTCGTTCATTTCTACACGTGGAATGGCGGTGCGCTCTTTCGGTTTCATGGCTTTGCGCAACTCCTGTCTCCATGCGGCATTGCGGCTTTTCTCGTCTGCTTCTTGTGGAACTTCCGGTGCGGCTTTGCTGGTGTTTTCTTCGAGTTTGTGCAGTTCTTCGCGCTCGATGTTCTTGAAGGCACCCATGCGTTTCAGCATTTCGTCGAAGTCCACTTGATGACCGTCAAACTCAGGTCCATCTACGCAGACGAACTTGGTCTTACCTCCAATGGTGATGCGGCAGGCACCACACATGCCGGTACCGTCCACCATGATGGTGTTCAGTGAGACATCAGTTGGTATTTCATATTTCTTGGTCAGCAAACAAACAAATTTCATCATGATTGCCGGACCGATGGCGAAACATTTATCTACTTTCTCGCGTTTGATAACCTCTTCTACTCCTTCCGTAACCAAACCTTTGCGTCCGTAAGAGCCGTCGTCGGTCATGATGATGACTTCGTCGGCACTTTCGCGCATCTCTTTCTCAAGGATGATAAGTTCTTTGGTGCGTCCGGCAAGTACGGCTATAACGCGGTTACCGGCTGCTTTCAGGGCTTGCACGATGGGGAGCATGGGGGCTACACCTACGCCACCTCCCGCACATACTACGGTTCCGAAGTTCTCGATGTGGGTGGCTTGTCCCAGTGGGCCTACGACATCAGTGATGTAGTCTCCCTCGTTCAGTTCGCAAAGGCGGGTAGAGGATAGTCCGACTTCTTGGACCACCAGTGTGATAGTACCTTTCACCGGATCGGCGGCTGCGATAGTGAGCGGCATACGTTCGCCTTTTTCTCCTACGCGCACGATGACAAAGTGGCCTGCTTTGCGCGAGCGGGCAATCAGCGGTGCTTCGATAACTAACTTGAAGACTTTTTCAGAAAAGTGTTCCTTGCTAATGATTTTGTTCATTATCTTATAATTTTGTTGGTATAATTGCGTAATTACTTTCAGAATGTTATGATATGCAAAGATACGTTTTATTTATTAATATCAAAGAAAGAATGGTGGAAAACTATTTATTTGGTATGTATGTCGTGAAAACGTGTTTGGGCAGGAAGGATCGATCGGGAAAAAGAGGCAGTATTGGAAAGGTTGAGATAACAGAATCAGGAAGACATATCTATAAAACATAAACAATGGCAAGCGAATGAGTTGTCATTTGCGTGCCATTGTTTATATATCCTCACGGCAGGAACTGGAGATTGCATTTTTAATCAATCATCTCAAATCCCGTGTAAGGAACCAGTGCTTTTGGGATGCGGATACCTTCCGGTGTCTGATTGTTCTCCAGCAGGGCGGCGACGATGCGCGGCAAGGCCAGTGCAGAACCGTTCAACGTGTGGCAGAGTTCGGTTTTCTTGTTCTCTGCGCGGTAACGGCATTTCAGGCGGTTGGCCTGGTAGGTATCGAAGTTGGAGACGGAACTTACTTCCAACCAGCGTTTTTGGGCTTCAGAGTAGACCTCGAAGTCGAAGCAGAGAGCTGCTGTGAAGCTCATGTCTCCACCGCAGAGGCGAAGAATACGATAAGGCAGTTCCAGTTTCTGCAACAAACCTTCTACGTGATCCAGCATTTCTTGGTGGGATTGTTTGGAGTGTTCGGGCTTGTCGATACGTACTAATTCCACTTTAGAGAACTCATGCAAGCGGTTCAGACCGCGCACGTCCTTTCCATAGGAACCTGCTTCACGACGGAAACATTGGGTGTAGGCACAGTTCTTGATGGGAAGTTGCTTCTCGTCAAGTATCACGTCGCGATAGATGTTTGTGACGGGTACTTCAGCGGTCGGGATGAGGTATAAGTCGTCCATTTCGCAATGATACATCTGACCTTCTTTGTCGGGCAACTGGCCTGTGCCATAGCCAGAGGCGGCATTGACCACCGTAGGCGGCATAATTTCTACGTATCCGGCTTTGCGGGCTTCGTCGAGGAAGAAGTTGATGAGCGCGCGTTGCAACTGTGCGCCTTTGCCTTTGTAGACGGGGAATCCGGCACCTGTGATCTTCACTCCGAGGTCGAAGTCGATCAGGTCGTATTTCTTAGCCAGCTCCCAGTGAGGCAGTGCGTCGGTAGGAAGTTCGGTTTCCATGCCTCCCATTTTCTCTACTACGTTGTCGTCGGCGCCTACGCCTTCGGGCACTTCGTCATAAGGAACGTTCGGGATGGTATAGAGCAGGGTCTGCAAGTCTTCGGCTGCCTTGTCCATTTCGGCTTGCAGGGTTTTGTTGGCTTCCTTCAGTTCGGCTACACGGCTTTTGGCTGTTTCGGCTTCCTCTTTCTTTCCTTCTTTCATCAGTTGTCCGATGGATTTGGATATAGAGTTCACTTCAGCGAGGTTGTTATCTAATACGGCTTGTGTGCTTCGTCTTTTGTTGTTGAAGGCGAGGACCTGTTCTATGGTTTCTTGGGCATTTTTGAAATGCTTCTTCTCCAGTCCGCGGATCACCGCGTCTGCGTTTTCGGTAATTTGTTTGATGGTAAGCATATCTTGATACTTCGTTATGATTAAAATCTTATTTTGAGAGTACAAAGATAGTGTAAATCAGAAGGAATACAAAGAAGAAGGTTGCTTATTTTTAGTATGGGGGAGATTGTATCATCCTCTTGGAGAATATATCCAAACAGAAATATCCAACGAATATTCCTGTTTGATGGGAGAATATAAACAGCCAACTTCTACTCTAGCTCCCCAATATTTGGCGAACTGATATTCGTATCCAATGTTTGCATGAACCCCAAAGCTTGAAGATTTGGCTTTGCAGTTCTTTCCGGAGGGTAATTTTTCTTTGCTGTCGTAATATACATATCCAATGCCTCCTCCGATGGTGGTGAAACACTGTTTGAAGGCCGTTTTTCGTTTTAAGTACATGAACTGAGGAGCTATGTAGGAAATGTTTATCCGTTCCTTTAAATAGTCGTTGTCCATATCGTGTTTTTTATTTCGTGTATAATTATACAGGTGGATACCGTAACCCATGTTGTTTTTCGGGGGAAAATAGATGTATTGCAGTGTGTTTATAAAGCCGACTGCATCCTTACTGTCCCCGGTTTGCCATGCCGATTCTCCATTGGTTGAACGGTTGAAGGTGCCTGTAAAACCAATGTTGTAGGTGAATGCTCGAATTTTTTCGTTAGGAATACTGTTTGCAAGAACCTGCGCACACATCGGATATAAATATCCAAAACAGCTTGCAAACAATAACAAAATGCGTAAAACAGCTGTCTTATGGCTTATTACTCTGTCATCTTCCATAATGAAAAACTGTTTTCTGATATTGCTATCATTGTTTTTAAATCATCGGCTCTCTCCTGGGAAAGGGAGGATTTGTCTATTTTATTGTTGATATTGATAGTAAATTCTCTTATGAGTTCTTTGTTATTTATATCATTGATATTCGTAACATATTGCTTTAGGAAGTAAAAATCTGATGTATCCTGTATTCCTGTAAGTGTTTTTGTGACTTCAATCATTTCTTCAATACTTGATTGTGCGGCTATAGTCTGTACCATGTAGAGTTCTTCATAGGCTTCTTCTTCTGTGACTACTGGAGCCTGAGAAAAGAACCTGATATCATTAGGAATAAAACTGTCTATGAAGCAAGCCTCCAGTTTGTTGTGCCATTTTCTTCATTGTTTGTACATGAACTTAATACGAGTACAAGAAAAAAATAGGAAATAATAATTGTCTCATAAGTTTTCTTTGTTATAAGTTGTAAATGATCGGGGCAAATGTATTAATAAAAATGATTTGTTGTCTTTTATTTCTTTGTTTTTTTAGTTTTTCCTCCCAATTAAGTTATAGAATGAAATTTGTTTTTAGCATAAGATTGATAAAAGGGGCGTCTCGGTATTTATCAAATTGTTATTGGGGAGTTGTTATGTAATACTTGCTTTGTGCTGTAAAAGAAAGAGGGATGCCATTCGTGCGGATGACATCCCTCTTCTCAATTTCTTTGTTCGGAATACTTACGCTTCTGCGCTTTCAGCGGGGATTACAGATACGTAACGTCTGTCTTCACGAGTTACTTTGAACTGTACAGTTCCGTCTACTAAAGCGAAAAGAGTGTGGTCCTTACCCATACCAATGTTGTTTCCCGGATGGAATTCAGTACCTCTTTGACGAACGATGATGTTGCCTGCTTTGCAAGCTTCGCCACCAAATATCTTAACGCCTAATCTCTTACTTGCTGATTCGCGGCCGTTCTTAGAACTACCGACACCTTTTTTATGTGCCATTTCTTCTTACTGTTTTTTTAATTGATTAAGCTACTACTTCTGTGATTGTTAACTCTGTGAACTGTTGACGGTGACCGTTCAGTTTGCGGTATCCTTTTCTTCTTTTCTTGTGGAAAACAAGGACTTTGTCACCTTTTACCAGGCTTGAAACAATCTGGCAAACAACTTTTGCGCCTTCTACGGTAGGAGCACCTACAGTGATGTTACCGTCTTTGTCTACCAAGAGAACTTTGTCAAACTCTACTGTTGCACCGTTTTCTGCGTTCTGAATGTGGTGTACAAACAGCTTCTTTCCGGCCTCTGCTTTGAATTGTTGGCCGTTGATTTCTACAATTGCGTACATTTCTTATATATAATTCTATAAGTTAGCTCCGTCGGGTGGCTCCTAATCGCTTAGAAAACACTTTGTCGAACCCGGTGCGGAATAATCGGGCACAAAAGTACTCCTTTTTTTCGGAACGGGCAAATGTTTTTCTTTTTATTTAGGGCAGAGTTGTTGATTTTCTATTGTTTGCTTGCCGGAGGGCGGTTGACCTTGGGGATACAGTGGCTTGTTTATTGCCTTGTAGCCAATTACGGGCGGAAATATCTTATCCTCGATGTGCAGAAAATGTAAAATGCCAAAATGAAAACGAAAACAAGACCGGAGTACCTATTTATAAGATGACCCCCGCTATATAAGCAAACGTAATCACCAGACCTAACACAAGCACGGCGAAGAGTATCAGCAGGATCAGGCTATAAAAGAACATGAGTAGCGTGTGCCAGAAACTTTTCCACCAGGTGCATCTGTATAACTGCTTGTAATCCCAGCAGAATAGCACGAAAATCATTGATAGTGGTAATTCATACAGTTCGTCAACCGCCGCACAGCCATTGAACGGGAGCACGACGATACTGAGCAGAAGTACTTGGCAAGCGATGTAAGTCTGTATGAAAATATGTTCAGTGAGGTTGTACCGCTTCTTTTCCTTTCTGCTCCAGAAAGCCATGAATGTTGCCAATGCGAAAAGGGGTAACGTGGCAATGATGCGGAAAGCCTTGTTGCCGTGTGCCCAGCTGAGTAGCAGGTTCCATACTTTCTGAAAGAAAGGATAACGTTGTACACTGCTCTCAATTTTGTCGGTTGTTGAGAGGGTATTCTTTATAAGTCTGTTGATGGTATTGGACGACTCTTCTTGATCTGTTCGGATGGCGATGTCGGACAATTTTATGCTGTCCTTTTGCAGTGCGGTTTGCTTCTTGTCAAACTCGGTTTGCAACAGTTCTAAGATATCAATCGCCTCTTGCTTAGAGCCGGTCGACGAGTTTAACGCTTCGGGATCCACTAATTGTACAACCATGATGTAAAGGGCTGCCAGTACGAACAAGGTTTGGAAAGGACGGAAATACATTACCCGTTTGCCGGCGATGAAATCCTTGATCATGTATCCCGGCCGATAGAGTAGGTCGAGCAATGTGCGGCCGAAGCCGTTGTCGATATTGGTAAAGCCTCCCAGGATGTTCTTAAAAGCATTGCTGAGCCGATAGCGGGTAACTTTCCGGCTTTGTCCGCAACGATTGCAGTAGCTTCCAGTGTAGACGGTTCCGCAATTCAGGCAAGTACTGCTTCCTTCGTAGGCAATCGGTACTTGTTTTCCTTGTATCATCTTGATATGTATACTCCGTAAGCGTATCCTGACAGGTAACCACCAAGGCGAGATGAGGGCTGACAAGCGTCGAGGAATCATCCGTCGTGTGGTGAGGAGATGCCAGAAAAACAGCAGCGTGGTACATAGAAAGATATAACTTTCTTCCTCCTCCTCGAAGGAGAGCCATAATAACAGGATTAGGAGCATTGCTTGCCAGATGCTTACCCTCTTCTTCTCGTGCGGAGCGGCAAGGTAACCGGTGTTCGACACCCCCGTTGCTTCGTCAGTAGGCGGTTCGTTCTGCTTTGTCGGCACGTTGTTGGTCAGTAGTTCTTCTAATGAGTTCATGATCTTCCAGTACGGATATTTACTCAGCTCTTCGGCAGTAGTTACCCCGTGCGTCACTCCGGCAAAGCTGACTCCGGCGGCTTTTGCTGTGGCGGCATCCACGGTGCTGTCGCCTATGTAGAGTGTCTCTGCCTTGCTGGCATGCAGCTCTTTCAGGGCGAGCAAGACTCCTTCGGGCGAAGGTTTGGCGCTTTTTACATCTTCTCCGCCCACAATGATGTCGAAGAAGTTGCTGGGGAAATGCTGGTCAACCAGTTCTTTGATTCGAAAACGGTATTTGGTGGAGATGATGCCGATGGAGGCGCCGGCGTCTTTCAGGGCAAGCAGTACGGATTTGGTTTCCAGAAAGAGTACTGTATTTATCGTCATATGCGTGTCGGCCTCTTTTCGGTATTCATTTTTGAAACTCTCTAATCGAGTTGCATCCGTTACGCCGGTCAGGATGGAAAACGATTCCTCCAATGTCTTACCTATGGTTCGCTTGATGGCTTCATCAGTTATGCCGGAATAACCGTGTCGGTCGAGCACCAGGCGGAAGCAGGTAACGATGCCTCGGGAAGAATCTGCAAGTGTGTAATCGAAGTCGAAGAGGTAAGTAGAGTAACTCATGGTTGCTTTTTGCTGCAAAGATAGTGCAAATCGGATGTAGAACTTCTATGCTTCCAATAAAAAGTACTATTATCACCCACGGCTTTTTCATTGTAAAGGAGAAAGCTGTGGCTGATTGATAACTATTTCGCGGAAATTAGGACATTATCAGATATTTGTACTATATTTGTTCGCAGGAAATGTTTCTCGCAGAAAAAAGATAGTTAAAAGTCTCTTTTCTTATGCTTTAGAATTTGTCCCGTCCGGAGCGATTATAGATTGCTTTATATAATTTAAGGTAGTGGAAAATCTCTTCCTCCGTTCCGTCTCGGCAGAAAAATAGCAGAAATGCGGGCAGGCAGTAAGTGTTTTCCGAGATTGGGTTGTTTCAATAAACGTGTTAACTATGTGATATTATGAACGTATTGAAATTTTGTTGTTTATTCGCAACTCTTTTTTCCCTTTTGTCTTGTGTTTCCCGACAAACCAATGTCGGTGAGACCTCTTATGCAGAGTATGTCAACCCCTTCATCGGTACCGACTTCACCGGCAATACCTATCCCGGTGCGCAGGCCCCGTTTGGCATGGTGCAGCTAAGCCCCGACAACGGACTGCCGGGGTGGGATCGTATTTCCGGTTATTTCTATCCCGATAGCACCATTGCCGGGTTCAGTCATACCCACCTTTCGGGCACGGGTGCTGGTGATCTTTATGACATCTCTTTCATGCCTGTTACACTACCTTATAAAGAAGCGGAAGCACCTTTGGGCATCCATTCCCTTTTTTCGCATGCTGACGAATCGGCAAGTGCAGGCTACTATCAAGTCCGTCTGAAGGATTATGACATCAACGTAGAACTAACCGCCACTGATCGCTGTGGCATCCAGCGGTACACTTTTCCCGAAGCCGATGCAGCCATCTTTCTTAATCTGCGAAAAGCCATGAACTGGGACTTCACTAATGACACCCACATCGAGGTAGTGGATTCTGTGACCATCCAAGGCTATCGCTTCTCTGATGGCTGGGCGCGCGATCAGCACATCTATTTCCGCACTCGCTTCTCCCGTCCCTTCGCAGCCGTGCATATAGACACTGCCGCCGTAGAGAGAGACGGTTGCCGCATAGGCATCTCTACCATTGCCCGTTTCGATTTCCATACAGCCGCAGCCGAACAGATTCTGGTGACTACCGCCATTTCTGGTGTAAGTATGGAAGGTGCGGCGCGTAACCTCGCTGCCGAGGCACCCGATGATGATTTTGATAAATATCTTTCTGCCGTTCGTAAGAAATGGAACGACCAACTCGCCAAGGTAGAGATTCAGTGTGAAGACCGGGACGAGAAAGTCAAGTTCTATACTGCCCTTTATCATTCCATGCTTGCTCCTACCATCTACAGCGATGTGGACGGCGCATACTATGGCCCCGACAAGAAAGTGCATCAGGCAGACGGGTGGACTAATTATAGCACTTTCTCATTGTGGGATACTTATCGTGCCGCCCATCCCCTCTATACCTACATCGAGCCACAACGCGTCAACGACATGGTGAAGTCATTCATTGCCTTCTACGAGCAGAACGGTCGCCTTCCGGTGTGGAACTTCTACGGTAGTGAGACGGACATGATGATAGGTTATCATGCCGTGCCTGTCATAGTCGATGCCTATCTGAAAAAAATAGGCGACTTCGACCCCAAGAAAGCATTGGAAGCTTGTGTGGCTACTGCCAATCTGGACGAATATCGCGGAATAGGACTCTATAAGAAATATGGTTATGTGCCTTACGATGTGACCGATCATTATAACTCTGAAAACTGGTCACTCTCTAAAACGCTGGAATACGCCTACGATGATTATTGCATCTCCCGCATGGCTGGGAAACTGCGCGACAAGTCGACGGCAGATGAGTTCTATAAACGTTCCCGAAACTACCGGAATGTATACAATCCGCAGACCTCTTTCATGCAGCCTCGCGACGGCAAGGGGGATTTCATAGCAGGTTTCAGCCCTGACGACTACACTCCGCATATCTGCGAAAGCAACGGCTGGCAATACTTCTGGTCGGTGCAGCAGGACGTCGACGGTATGATAGAACTCGTTGGAGGCAAAGACAGGTTTGCGCAGAAGTTGGACAGTATGTTCACCTATAATCCCTCTGCCGATGATGAATTGCCCATATTCAGCACCGGGATGATCGGGCAGTATGCACACGGAAATGAACCGAGCCATCATGTCATCTATCTCTTCAATGCCATCGGGCAACCTTGGAAGACACAGAAATATGCAGCGGAAGTGATGCATGAACTCTATAGGAACACGCCTGCCGGCTTATGCGGAAACGAAGATTGTGGTCAGATGTCTGCCTGGTACGTATTTAGTGCAATGGGGTTCTATCCAGTAGATCCCATCAGTGGGAAATATGAGATAGGCACTCCTATGTATCCCGAGATGAAGATGCATCTGGCAAACGGAAAGATATTTACAGTGCTGGCACCAGCTGTCAGCAGAGAGAATATATATATTCGGTCCATAAAGATGGACGGAAAGCCTTATGACAAAAGCTATATCACGCACGAGCAGATAATGAATGGCAGTGTTCTCGAATTTGAAATGGGAGACAAGCCGGCAGAGGCATGGTATACGACTGAATGACTATAATGGAAAGATGATGAAACAATGAAAAAGGTAGTATGCAGGCTGGCAGCAATGCCGGACAATATAACAATGGGATTATGAGTGAGAACCTTGACCATATTTATAAACTCCTTTTCCATAAGTACTATGCCAACCTGCTTTTTTATGCCACGCGTATAGTGGGCGAAGAAGAGGCGGAAGACGTAGTACAAGATGTTTTTGTGGAACTGTGGCGACGAAAAGACACGGTACAGATGGGAGAGCAGATACAGGCATTCCTGTATAGGGCAGTGTACACCCGTGCCTTGAATGTGCTGAAGCATCGTGATGTCAAGAGCAGTTATGAGGCCGTTTTGGCTGAGATTCACAAGAAGAGGATTGAGTTTTATCAGCCGGATAGCAACGATGTAGTGAAGCGTATCGAAGACCGAGAACTTAGAAAGAGACTTGCAGAAGCGATCAATGAATTGCCGGACAAGTGTAAGATGGTCTTCAAACTCAGTTATTTGCATGATATGAAGAATAAAGATATTGCTGAGACGATGGGGATATCGTTGCGAACAGTAGAGGCCCATATGTATAAGGCGTTGAAAATTCTGCGTGGGAAGTTAGAGTATTTGCTTTTGATGTTAGCGCTATTTTTATTAGGTTAGGTTATAAGTGTTTTTATCGTAATGATTGTTTTAGTAGTATGACAAAAGAAGTAATGAATAAGTTGGATGATGAGCTGATTGCTAAATTTCTTAGGGAAGAATGTTCTGAAGAAGAACTTCGTAAGATAAATGCACAGCTAGATGAGGCGGATGAGAATGCGCACGAATTATTTGAGTTGGAACAGATATATCATCTGGGAAGAAGTGTGGAACTTGCGACTGAAGAAAAAATAAAGAGAGCGGAAAAAAGATTGTTTAATAGCCTGAATCGCGAGGAAAAAAAGCGGTATGAGGTGCGGAAACTGAATGTCTGGATGCGCTATGCCGCTATATTTATAGGTGTTTTCCTGATTTCCGGTTTGGGATATCATATCTATCAATTGCAGGATGTGCCTGAAGACTTGGTAGCCGTTGTTACCACAGACGAGGTGAAAGAACTGATGTTACCGGACGGAACGAAAGTCTGGCTGAACAAAAATACTACTTTAAAGTATCCGCGTGAGTTTTCCGAAAGTCGGAGGAATGTATATATGGAGGGGGAAGCCTACTTTGAGGTGAAACGAGATACGGAGAAACCTTTCATTGTAAGGAGCGAGGCTATGCAAGTCAGGGTATTGGGCACTGTCTTCAATTTGAAGAGTGACAAGAGAACCCCCTTGGCTGTGGCGAGTTTGTTGAAGGGAGAGATCGAAGTGAAAGGCAATCACGATGAAGGGATGATCATTCTTTCTCCAGGACAGAAGGCGGAGTTGAATGCTACAACGCGTCGCTTGGTGGTAAAGATGATGGATACAGGTATTGAAAACTGGCATAATAATCAGTTTCTGTTTGAGAAGGCTGACATATTCACAATAGCCCGGACGCTGGAGAACTCTTATGGGGTGAAGATTATCTTGGCTCCGGACATTGATTCGGCAAAGACCTATACCGGTGTGTTGAAAAAGAAGAATACCGTGGAAGAGGTGCTAAATTCCGTGAAGAATGTGATACCGATAGAATATAAGATTGTTGGAACCAGCGTATTCCTCTCTTCAAAGAAGTAGGCGCTTCCTGTTGGTGTGACATGGCAGTCAGGCAATCTGATAATACTAATCAGACAATTCAATAATTAATGTAATATCATGAAGAACCTTTTTTTATCGATTTGTTTTTTATGTTGCGTTGTTTGGGCACAAGCCGAAGATTTTACGCAATACGTCAATCCTTTGGTAGGAACACAATCTACTTTCGAACTCTCTACCGGCAATACTTATCCTGCCATTGCACGCCCTTGGGGCATGAACTTCTGGACACCCCAGACAGGAAAGATGGGGGACGGCTGGCAGTATGTGTACACAGCCAACAAAATCCGTGGATTCAAGCAGACGCACCAGCCCAGTCCGTGGATAAACGATTATGGACAATTCTCCATTATGCCGGTAGTGGGCAAACCGGAGTTTGACGAAGAAAAGCGTGCCAGCTGGTTCTCGCATAAGGGAGAGGTGGCATTACCTCACTACTATAAAGTTTATTTGGCAGAACATGACGTAGTAACAGAGTTCAGTCCTACCGATCGTGCAGTTCTGTTCCGTTTCACTTTTCCTGAAAATGACCATTCTTATATCGTAGTGGATGCCTTCGACAAAGGCTCTTATATCAAGATTATTCCCGAACAAAATAAAATTGTCGGTTATACCACCCGCAATAGCGGTGGCGTGCCGGACAATTTTAAGAACTATTTCGTTGTCGTATTCGACAAACCTTTCACCTATCAGGCTACAGTTTCCGATGGTAAAGTACTCGAAAACCAAAAGGAACAGGCTGCCGGACATGCAGGTGCCATCATCGGCTTTAAGACCCGTAAAGGAGAAAAGATTCATGCTCGTGTAGCTTCTTCTTTCATCAGCTTTGAACAGGCTGATCGGAATCTGAATGAGCTTGGCAACGACAACCTTGAAGTTTTAGTTCAGAAAGGGCAGGATGCTTGGAATCGTGTATTGGGAAAAATAGAAGTGGACGGTGGTAATCTGGACCAGTATCGTACATTCTATTCTTGCCTGTATCGTTCTGTACTTTTCCCTCGTGCTTTCTATGAGCTCGATGAGACTGGTGCTCCCGTGCATTACAGCCCCTACAATGGTCAGGTGCTTCCCGGCTATATGTACACTGATACCGGTTTTTGGGATACCTTCCGTTGTCTGTTCCCTTTCCTTAACCTGATGTATCCTTCGGTGAACAAACAGATTCAAGAGGGGCTTATCAATACTTATAAAGAAAGCGGTTTCTTCCCTGAATGGGCAAGTCCGGGGCATCGCGGTTGCATGATTGGTAACAACTCTGCTTCCGTACTTGCCGATGCCTATCTGAAAGGTGTCAAAGTGGACGATGTGACTGCCTTATACGAAGGCCTTATTCACGGAACCAAGAATGTGCATCCGGAGGTATCTTCTACCGGTCGTCTTGGTCATGAATATTATAACAAGTTGGGCTATGTACCATACGATGTGAAAATCAACGAGAACACTGCCCGTACATTGGAATATGCCTACGATGACTGGTGCATCTATCAGATGGCAAAGGCGTTGAACCGCCCGAAGAAAGAACTGAAACTCTTCGCCGAACGCGCCATGAATTATAAGAATGTGTTCGACAAGGAAAGTTTGTTGATGCGGGGACGTAACGAGAATGGCCAGTTCCAGACACCTTTCTCACCGTTGAAGTGGGGGGATGCTTTTACCGAAGGAAACAGTTGGCATTATTCATGGTCGGTATTTCACGACCCGCAAGGGTTGATTGACTTAATGGGGGGCAAGGAAGTGTTTGTAAGCATGCTCGACTCCGTATTTACGGTTCCTCCTGTGTTTGATGACAGTTACTATGGTCAGGTGATTCATGAGATACGTGAGATGACGGTGATGAATATGGGTAATTACGCTCATGGCAATCAGCCGATACAGCATATGATATATATGTATAATTATGCCGGACAGCCTTGGAAAGCACAATATTGGTTGCGTCAGGTGATGAACCGTATGTACACTTCCGGTCCCGACGGTTATTGCGGAGATGAAGACAATGGGCAGACTTCCGCTTGGTATATATTCTCTGCTTTGGGTTTCTATCCTGTTTGTCCGGGTACTGATGAATATGTATTGGGAGCTCCTTTATTTAAGAAAGCTACCCTGCATTTTGAAAACGGGAATTCGTTGGTGATTGATGCGTCAAACAATAATTCGGAAAATATATACATCAACTCGCTTTGTTTGGATGGAAACGAGTATACCAAGAATTATTTGAAACATGAAGATTTGTTGAAGGGTGGTATCCTGAAATTTGATATGGGTAACAGACCTAATTTACAAAGAGGGACATTACCGGAAGATTTTCCTTATTCTTTTTCCAATGAACTAAAGAAGTAAGAAGCGACATTAGTAATGTACTGAAGACGGGGGATAGCGGACAAACTATCCCCTTCTTTATTTTTAGAGAAAAAAATATCATTTTGCACTAAGTGTATTTTAAAAGTACGTTGTTTTATATATATAAGTCGGAAGAAAGAGGCTTCTGACCTGTTATAATTAACCAATGTGTAACCCTTAAACTTTGTTTATGAACAACGATTTTGCTTTTCAAAGTTCGAAATTTCTGCGGACTTTATTAGTTTTGTTCTTCATGGCTGTGTCGGTTCAGTGGACTTTTGCCCAGTTGAATCTGAATGTATCCCGTGCAACTTTAGGGACAGTCATCGAGCAGATTAAATCTCAATCTAAGTATCAGTTCTTTTATGACGACAAACTTGCCTCTATGGCAGTTGAGAATGTCAAAGTGAAAGGTGCATCTATAGAAGATGCATTGAATGTTATTTTAAAAGGGAAAAATATCTCTTTCAAGGTGGAAGATAATATCGTTTATCTTTCAGAGAAGTCAGCCATGCCGCAAGAAGGCAATCAACAAGGCAAACAGCGTACCATTACAGGTGTCGTGTCGGATGACATGGGTCCCCTGATCGGTGTGAATGTGTTGGTAAAAGGTACCACCGACGGCTGCATTACCGATATGGATGGTAACTTTACATTGAACACTACAGTGGCAAATCCTGTGATTGTATTTTCTTATATCGGTTATGCTACGCAGGAGGTTGCGGTTAAAGGCAATGCGCCGATCAATGTGATGATGTCCGGTGACACCCAGTTGCTTGAAGAAGTTGTGGTGACGGCACTCGGTATCAAACGTTCGGAGAAAGCGTTGTCATATAACGTACAGCAGGTGAACACGGACGCCATCACTACCAATAAGGACGCTAACTTTGTGAACTCATTGAGTGGTAAGGTGGCAGGTGTGAACATCAATGCTTCTTCATCCGGTGTGGGTGGTGTGTCGAAGGTAGTGATGCGTGGTACGAAGTCTATCATGCAATCTTCCAATGCACTGTATGTGATTGACGGTGTGCCCATTTTTTCCGGTCGTGGCAGTGCCGGTGGTACGGAGTTTGACTCACAAGGCTCTTCGGAACCGATTGCCGATATCAACCCGGAAGACATTGAGTCTATGTCAGTCCTGACAGGTGCTGCCGCCGCCGCCTTGTATGGTTCGGAGGCTGCCAATGGTGCCATTATTATTACAACAAAGAAAGGCAAGGAGGGCAAAGTCAGTCTTACGGTAAATAGCAATACTGAATTTACAAATCCGTTTGTGATGCCGAGCTTCCAGAACCGTTACGGTACGGGAACCGGAGGTGTGATGAGTACTTCAGGTGCTATGAGTTGGGGGGCACCCTTGTCTGCCGTCAATAATTACAATTACAATCCGAAGAGTGACTATTTCCAGACGGGTATTATCGGTACGGAAAGTATTTCATTGTCCACTGGTACAGAGAAGAACCAGACGTATGCTTCGGCGGCGGCTGTCAACTCAAAAGGTATTGTTCCCAATAACAAATACAATCGTTATAACTTCACGGTACGTAACACCACTACCTTCTTGAACGATAAGATGACCTTGGATTTCGGTGCGAGCTACATCTTGCAGAACGACCAAAACATGACGAACCAGGGTACATATAATAACCCCTTGGTAGGTGCTTATCTTTTTCCGCGTAGCAACGACTGGGCAGATATCAGCATGTATGAGCGTTATGACGCAGCCCGTAAGATTTATACGCAATATTGGCCGGTGGGTGACGAAGGTATGGTTATGCAGAATCCCTATTGGATTAATTACCGTAACTTGCGTCAGAACAAGAAAGACCGTTATATGTTGAATGCCGGTTTGAGCTATAAGATTCTGGATTGGTTGACCGTTTCAGGACGTGTACGCTTGGATAACTCCAGCAATGACTATACAGAAAAGTTCTATGCTTCTACCAATACGCAGTTGACCGAAAGCTCTTCTCGTGGTCTGTATGGCATTACCAAGACGCAGGATAAGCAATTGTATGCTGACTTCCTGGTGAGCATCAACAAATATTTTGGTGAAGACTGGTCGCTTCAAGCCAACTTGGGTGGTTCGTTCTCTGATATTCGTTCGGATGCCATGAGGGTGCGTGGACCGATAGCCGATGGTGGTGATGCTTTCTCCGGCGAGCCGGTAGGATTGACCAATTTCTTCGCTATTCAGAATCTGAGTGCCAGCAGGACACAGCGTATGCAAGAAGGATGGCGCGAACAGACCCAGTCTCTTTTCGCTTCTGCCGAACTGGGTTACAAGAATACGTATTTCTTGACACTGACCGGACGTAACGACTGGCCTTCGCAGCTTGCAGGTCCTAATTCCAATAGTAAATCGTTCTTCTATCCCTCAGTCGGAGGTTCTGTTGTGTTGTCTGAACTGATGCCTAATTTGAACAAAGACTATCTCTCTTTCATAAAGATTCGTGGTTCGTGGGCATCTGTGGGTAGTGCTTTCTCCAGATATCTGGCCAATCCGCGTTATGAGTGGAACTCAAGTGCCAGTCAATGGAGTATTACAACCCAATACCCATTGTATAACTTGAAACCGGAGCGCACCAATTCTTGGGAACTTGGTTTGAACATGCGTTTCTTCAAGAACTTTGAGTTGGATGTAACGTACTACAATGCCAAGACTATGAATCAGACATTTAATCCGCAGTTGCCTGTCAGTGGTTGGTCGGCCATGTATATCCAGACCGGTGCTGTGCGTAACTCCGGTATTGAATTGGCACTGAATTACAAGAATACTTGGAAAGATTTTACTTGGGACACAGGGATAACCTTTTCCAGCAATAAGAACAAGATCTTGACACTGGCTGATAATGCTATCAATCCCATTACCGGTGAGTTGTTCTCTTTGAGCACGCTGAACATGGGTGGTTTGGGCGATGCCCGTTTCTTGTTGAAAGAAGGAGGAAGCATGGGTGACCTTTATTCGTTGCGCGATATGCAACGTGATGCCAACGGACAGATTTTTGTAGACCAGAATGGAATGGTGGCTACGGAAGCTATTACAGACCCTGATAAATACATCAAGTTGGGAAGCGTGCTTCCTAAAGGGAATTTAGCTTGGCGCAATAACTTCATCTGGAAGAATGTGACAGCCGGTTTCTTGATTTCTGCCCGTTTGGGTGGCGTGGTTTATTCACGTACACAAGCCATGTTGGACTACTACGGTGTGTCTGAAGCTTCTGCCGATGCGCGCGATTTAGGCTATGTGTTGGTAAATGGTACCGACCGGGTGAATCCGGAAACTTGGTACGGTGTTGTTGGTAGCGGTACTGCTGTTCCTCAATACTATACCTATTCTGCAACCAATGTTCGCTTACAGGAAGTCTCCTTGGGTTATACTATTCCCAGAAAATGGTTACATGATGTTTGCGACATCAAAGTTTCGTTGGTTGGCCGCAATTTGTGGATGATTTACAGCAAGGCTCCTTTCGATCCTGAGAGTGTGGCTTCTACCGATAACTTCTATCAGGGAATTGACTACTTCATGATGCCGTCTTTGCGTAACATTGGCTTTAGCTTGAGCTTTAAATTTTAATACCAAATGATATGAAAAAGAAGAATATAATAAATACATTGATTGTTGCTCCGTTGCTTATGGGTCTTATGTCCTGCACCGGCAATTATATGGATATTAACTCCGATCCTTATCAACCGGGTGATTTGACTCCTGATGATTATGCATTGGGGTCTGCTATGAGTAACCTGGCGAGTACGGTTATTTCGTCGGATGTCAATACGGCACAGTTTACCGACTGTTTGCTGGGTGGACCATTGGGTGGTTATTTTGCTGATTCAAATGCCGGTTGGTCCAATACGATATCCAATTTTAATGCAACGAACGACTGGACACGTGTGTTCTTGATCAGTGACCGTATCATTTCAACACTTTACGGAAACTTGAACACTGTGCAGCAAGTGTCAGAAAATACCAACAATCCGGTTCCGTACGCCATTGGGCAAATAATGAAAGTGGCTGCCATGAGCCGTGTGACCGATGCATACGGTCCTATTCCTTATTCCAAGATCGGCCAAGATGGTAAGATTACCATTCCTTACGATACGCAGGAAGAAGTTTATAACAAATTCTTCGAAGAATTGGATGAATCCATCACAGTATTGACTGAGAATAGAAATGCGGCGTTGGTTGCTTCTGCCGATTTTGTTTACAGTGGTAATGTGCAGAAATGGGTGAAGTTTGCCAATTCCTTGAAACTGCGTTTGGCTATCCGTATTGCGAATGTCAGTCCTGCCAAGGCTAAGGAAATGGCTGAAAGTGCAGTGAACCATGAACTGGGACTGATTGAAACCAATGCCGACAATGCGACATGGAAATATTTCGGTGCAATCAGCAATCCGCTGTTTGTGGCTGTACGTTACAATGAAGAGGCATCCGGTGGCGATACCCATCCGGCAGCCGACATCATTTGCTACATGAACGGTTACAACGACAATCGCCGTGCCAGCTACTTTGAGGAATCCAAATGGCCGGGAGAGGCTTATGTAGGATTGCGTCGTAGCATCAATCTGGGCAAGATGAGAGAGCATTTCATCAACTATTCGCGTGTGAAGATTTCAGCTTCTGATCCTGTACTTTGGATGAATGCTGCCGAAGTCTCTTTCTTACGTGCAGAAGGTGCGGCTATCTATGGTTTCAATATGAAAGGAAACGCTGCCGACTTTTACGAGCAAGGCATCCGTCTTTCTTTCGACCAATGGGGGGCTACCGGGGTAGACAGTTATTTGGCTGATGATAGCAGTGTGCCTGCCCTGTACATTGATCCTGCAGGCGTCAATACGTATGAGAAGAATCTTTCTTTCGTCACAATCAAGTGGAACGAAGGTGCAACAAAGGAAGAGAAACAGGAGCGCATCATTACGCAGAAGTGGATTGCCAACTGGCCGTTAGGTAACGAGGCTTGGGCAGACTATCGCCGTACCGGTTATCCTAAATTGTTGCCTGCAACCGATGAAGGCAATCTGAGCGGTGGAATTGTAGATAATGAGAGAGGTGCACGCCGTATGCCTTATCCTTCGGAAGAATATACAAGTAACACAGAGAATGTCCAAAATGCAGTGAGCAACTATCTGGGTGGTCCTGACAATATGGCTACTGATGTATGGTGGGCACGCAAGTAATAACAATAAATGCTGAATAATCATGAAATTAGATAAGAAATCATTCAAAGGAATCGCGCTGGCAGCTTTTTCGGTATTGGCATTGTCTGCTTGCTCGGATTGGACGGATACGGAAAGTATCAACTTAGTAGAGCCCGGAATCGACGGGCAGCATCCTGAACAATATGCCAAGTATCTGAAGAATTTGCAGGAATACAAGAACTCTGACCATAAGGTTGTGTATGGTTGGTTTGACAATAGTGAGAAAGTTCCTTTCAGTCGCGGACAGCATATATCGGATGTTCCCGATAGCTTGGATGTGGTGATTGCAACCACTCCCGATTTGGAGGAATTTGAATTGGAAGATATTGCAAGTGTACACAAAAAGGGTACGAAAGTTTTCTATTCCATCAGTTATGACAACATCTTGAAGGAATATACCGACAAGGTGAAGGAAGGTACGGAAACGGGTGCATTCTCAACTTATCTTTCTGCTGAACTGAGTCGGTTGATTGCTTTTGAAGCTCCTTTTGACGGTATTGTGGCAGAATATCGTGGTACAAATCCTACCTATATGTCCGAAGCAGACAAAGCGGAAGCAAAGGCAAATCAAGATGCTTTCTTTGGTGTGATATCCAATTGGAAGAGTGCCAATGCCGGTAAGCAACTGGTGTTTCAGGGATATCCGGCCAACCTGATAGGCCAGTCTGTCCTGTCTTCTTGTGAACATATCATTCTGATTACAAACGATGTTACGGATGCTGCCCAATTAGGCATAGAGGTACTTCAAGCACTGATAGCGGACGGTGTTCCGGCTGATCGGTTTATTGTTTCGGCATCTACTGTTTCACTGGATGCGACGGATAAGACTACCGGATATTACAATACTCTAAGAGCTTTGTCGGAAGCTGCGTATTGGGTGACAGAATCATCTGCCAAGTTTACAAAAGCCGGTTTGGCTATTGAAAACATGCAGAATGATTATTACAATGCCACGAATGCCTATCAATATGTGAGAGAAGCCATCAATATTATGAATCCTGCTCCCAAAAAATAAAGTATATCATGAAACTGAAAAATATATATTTAGTATCAATGGCATTATTGGCAGGTTTGTTTGCTGCTTGTGATGATAATGACGTTGAGAATTTCGATAATCAGGTGTTTATCAATGCCAAAGCAATGACAAGCAATGTCTTGTTGAAGAATACTGTATCCAATACGGAAGGTTCGTTCCGGATTTCAATGGCTCGTCCTGAAAAGCAAGACGTGACGTTGTCTTTGAAAGCCGATCTTTCGTTAGTGTCTACCTATAATGCTACCTATTATGATACGGCCGAGGCATTGCCGGAAGGTCATTATACAATAGAGACTCCGCAGGCTACTATCCTGGCAGGTGCCGTTGTTTCAGATGACATTACAGTCAGTTTCCAGAATCTGACAGAGTTGGATCGTGAGAAGGTGTATGTGTTGCCGGTTACGGTAGACCAAGCCAGTATCGGAATATTGAAAAGTGCCGGTACTATGTATTACGTATTGAAGGGCGCTGCCTTGATCAATACGGTACCCGACATAACCAAGAACTTGGTTTATGTAACTTGGACGAATCCGGATGTAGCCAATAATCTGAATAAGTTGACAGCAGAAGCACTGATTCGTGTCAATAAGTTCGATAAGATGCTGACCTCCATTATGGGTATTGAAGGTAAATTCTTGCTTCGTATCGGCGATGCCGGAATACCGCAGAACCAGTTGCAGGTTGCTACAAGCAATGGCAATGTAAGTGATGAGAGTCTGGCTATCCCGACAGGGGAGTGGACACATATTGCTGTGACTTATGATGCGGATGCAAGCAATATAACCATCTATATCAATGGTAAGAATATGCTGGAAGCATCAAAGAATTGCGGCCCTGTGAATTGGGGACAGACAAGGACGGATGAAGGAAACGGCTTCTGGATTGGGCATTCATACAACCGTGACCGTTGGTTGGAAGGAAACATTTCCGAAGTACGTATTTGGAATAGAATCTTGACCAAGGAAGAAATCAATGCCAAGGATCATTTCTATCAGGTAGAACCGGATGCGGAAGGATTGGTTTCTTATTGGAAATTTGACGAAGGTGCCGGCACTGCTATCCACGACTATAGTGGAAATGAAAACCATGCTACCGCAGTGGAACCCTTGACTTGGAATCAAGTGGAATTGCCTGCTCCTGCTAAATAAATTTGTTATACCTAAATTCAAATAAAAAGATATTGATTATGAAATATATGAATCATGTGAAATCAGGCTTGCTGGCAATGGCTTTTGCATGTGCAGGGATCGGCTTCACCGGTTGTGAGGATGATGTTGTCATCAATGCCGGCAATAGTGACCGACTGGAAACGGTGGATGGTGTATATGGTTGCGTAAAATCGGCAGCCGGGGCACGTGAGCTTACGCCGATTTCTGTTTTTGGCGACAAGGTGGCTACCGGACATCTTTATTTTGAACTGAGCAAAGTTGCGGAGCAGGATGTGACAGTAACTTTCAAAGTAAGCCAAGAGGCTTTGGCTGCTTACAATGCCGCTCATGGTACTTCATATCAAATGTATCCTGCCGATAAACTGAGTTTGGCAAATGGTGGCACAGCTACCATTAAGGCGGGCGAACGTAAGTCGGCTGCCGTAGAGCTGAATATCAATGCCGGAGGTTCCATCGGCCAGACTTATGCCGTAGCTGTTTCCGCATCTGCCGATAATGGTGTGGAGGTTGCCGCCAACAATCAGGATTACATTTATTTGGTGAAGCCAATGGCCGCTATCCCTGAGGACATCAGCAAGGGTGATATCCTTACGCATTGTTTTGTGGAAGTGAATGACCAAAACATCTTGAATCTGGGTGAATATACCATGAAGAGCAGTGGAAAGCCTTTTTTTGATGTGGTCAGCTTTTTTGCCGCCAATATCAATGTGGACAGCAAGACCGGTCGCGTTCATGTTTTCTGCAATGATCAGGTTTCCTTCTTGTTGAGAAATGCCGATAAGTACATCCGTCCGTTGCAGGCTAAGGGTATCAAAGTGAATATGACTATTCTGGGCAATCACGATGAAGCCGGTATGGGTAACCTTTCGGAGGCTGCGGCCAAGGACTTTGCCCGGGAACTGAAGACCTATTTGGATATCTACGGTTTGGATGGCATTGATTTTGATGATGAGTACACGAACTATAACAATTCTAATCCCAGCCCCGGTTTTGAACCGCGTTCGCGTGCCAACTTTGCGCGTTTGGTTTACGAATGCCGCCAAGTATTTGGTGATAAGCTGATAGGTGTGTATGAATATTCGAGTATAGACTCTCCTGATGGTGAGGTAGAAGGTGTAAAGGTGGGTGATATCGTAGATTACATGATTTACGGTTATTATCAAAACCAAGCTCCTAACGGTGCTTTTGGTCGTGAAAGTTCTCATTTTGAGAATCTGCCCAAATCCAAATACTCGCCGTTGCCTTGGAAGATTAATGATGAACTGAACGGAGGTTGGAGCGGGTTTGACAGGAGCAAATTCCAAAGAGTGAAGGATGAAGGTTATGGCGTCCAGATGTTCTACAATCCGCAGCCGTTGAATTACCAGTATTACACACTGTTTACAGAAATCAGTAAAGTACTCTATGAAGACGAAGTGGAGTGGAGCGGTAAATACTGGAGCCGTGAAGGCACAGCCTATCAGGGAAAGATGGTGGGCTATGAAGATTTGGTTGGTGAATGGGAAGTGACTTCTACCAACTCTCTCTTTACCTATGTGAACGAAGCCGGTAATCCTCTCTGGTGGGACTGGAAGGGTAGCCAGCAGTTTGCAAAGAATGTAATCATCGAGAAGGATGCGGAAGGCACCGGCTATATTGTTTACAATTGGGGTACCTTCCCCGAAATTACCGGTAAGTATCCGATGCATTGCGGATATGACAAAGGTGCATTGCTTATCTATCCGCAAACCATTCATGAAGGCGATGCGGAAGATCCGGCTACTTACAAAATGCATTTTGGTACTTATAGTGGTGCTTTCCAGTGGAGGGCATATCCAAACTATGATTCCTATAGTATGGGTGGCTATATTACTCCTGATGGAGATATGTATATTTATGGTATAGGTAATAGATGGGCGCTTAATCCCTACAAATATGTAGATGGTGCGATTGAAAACGACATCTTCCCCGATGTTCCTTACTTTGTAAGTGAAAACTATAGGATGCGGAAGGTACGCTGATGCAATGTTTTCCGCAAGCTGGATTATCGGATGGCGGATACACATTTCTTATTTATTGAGCAAAGGAGGGTTTGGGCCGAATAAGCAGGGCGGCCCTCCTTATGTATTTTCTTATAACATGATTCTACCATGAAATCATATATTTCCTTTCTTTTGTTTGTGGCATGCTTGTTTGGGGCGTGTGGTAGACAAAACGTGACAGAAGTATCTTCGCCTGACGGACATATCCGACTGACTTTTGATGTGGACGACCATAACCGTATGAATTACCAAATTAGCGTGAATGATACGTTTCTGGTGGCTCCCTCTCAGTTGGGTTTCATAGCCCAAGATGGGGTGAACCTTTTCGAAGGCTTTCGTGTGGTCGGTACCGACTTTTCTGCTGCTGACGAGACATGGACACAGCCTTGGGGAGAGAATAAGACACTTCGTAATCATTATAACGAAATGGCTGTTCACCTGTCCGATGCGGCAAGTACAAAACTGACTTTGCGTTTCCGTGTATTCAACGATGGTGTGGGCTTCCGTTACGAATACGACGTTGCCGATGCAGACAGTATTCTCATTACAGACGATTTGACGGCATTCAATATTGCACAGGACGGCATTTCATGGTCTATACCTGCCAATTATGAAACCTACGAACTGTTGTACCGTACGTTGCCGATCAGCGGTATAGACAATGCCAATACCCCTATGACTTTTAAGGCGGGCGACGTGTATGCCAGCATCCACGAAGCCGCATTGACTGATTTCCCTGAAATGACACTGAAGAATACCGGCGGTTGCCGTTTCAAGGCGGAACTGGCTCCCTGGCCCGACGGCATAAAAGCCCGCATCTCCGGGGGAAACTTTAAAACTCCCTGGCGCACCTTACAGATAGCACCGCAAGCGGTAGGGCTGATCAATTCGGGACTTATATTGAACCTGAATGAGCCTTGTGCGTTGGAAACTACGGATTGGATACGACCGATGAAGTACGTAGGTGTCTGGTGGGGGATGCATCTTGGCGTGGAGAGTTGGGTGATTAACGACCGACACGGTGCGACTACTGAAAACGCCAAGCGTTACATTGACTTTGCCGCCGCCAACAATATAGAAGCCGTGATGTACGAGGGATGGAATGAAGGTTGGGAGAACTGGGGCGGCACGCAGACGTTCGACTACACCAAGCCGTATGCAGACTTCGATATCGAAGAGATAGCCCGCTACGCCCGTGAAAAAGGCATTGAGATTATCGGGCATCACGAAACCGGAGGTAATATTCTCAATTACGAGAGGCAGTTGGATAAAGCATACAAGTGGTATGCCGACATGGGGATTCACAGCGTGAAGACCGGATATGCCGGAGGATTGCCCGGCGGACACAACCATCATGGGCAATACAACGTACGTCATTATCGGAAAGTCGTGGAGACTGCTGCCAGATACCATACGACGCTTGATGTGCACGAACCCATCAAGGACACGGGTATCCGGCGCACTTATCCCAACATGATGACCCGAGAAGGAGCACGTGGCATGGAATGGAATGCATGGAGCGATGGCAATCCTCCCGAGCATCATGTCATGTTGCCTTTTACCCGCCTGCTGGCAGGACCTATGGACTATACGCCCGGCATATTCGATATCCTGTATGAGCGTGCCAAGAAGAATCCCGACCGCAAGCAGTGGAATATGAAGGACAGTAAAGACTGTCGCATCAATACTACGTTGGCAAAGCAGATTGCCAATTGGGTCATTCTGTATTCGCCCTTACAGATGGCGGCGGATATGATTGAGAACTACGAAGGACATCCTGCTTTCCAATTCTTCCGCGACTATGATGCCGATTGCGACTGGTCTGAGGCATTAGACGGCGAACCGGGAGAGTTTGTGGTCATTGTCCGCCGGGCAAAAGGGAAATATTTCCTGGGTGCTGCGACGAATGAAGAGGCGCGTAAAGTAGATGTCAAGTTGGACTTTCTGGAGAAAGGCAAGGCATATCGTGCCGTGATTTATGCCGACGGGGAGGGAGCTGACTGGGAACATAATCCTACGTCATATAAGATTATAGAAAAGAGGGTGGAAGCCGATGATATCCTGACCGTCGACATGGCGCGAGGAGGTGGACAAGCCATTTACTTTGAACCGGTGTGATTTTAAAACGTAATACAATTATATAATAGTATGAAGAAAGACATGAAGAACAATCTGATGGGTGCCGTCTTGCTGCTGTTCGGGATGTACGGTTGTATGCCGGCAGAGCAAGATTATGCATCATACGTCAATCCGTTTATCGGTACGGGAGGGCACGGACATACTTATCCGGGTGCCGTGGTACCTAATGGAATGATACAGCCCAGCCCCGATACACGTATTTATCAATGGGATGCCTGCTCCGGATATTACTATGCGGATTCTCTTATCAACGGATTTTCGCATACCCACCTCAGTGGTACGGGATGCGGGGATTACGGTGATGTGTTACTGATGCCTACCGTGGGCAGGCAGGATTATTATTCTATGGGAGAGAAGAGCCAACAGATGGCGTATGCTTCTGCTTTCTCTCACGACAATGAGACGGCACAACCTGGCTATTATTCGGTGTTCCTCGACCGTTATAAGGTGAGGGCCGAGCTTACTGCCACCAAGCGGGCGGCTATCCATCGATACACTTTTCCTAAAGCGGAAGATGCCGGATTCATCCTCGATTTGGATTATAGCCTACAGCGCCAGAAGAACGAAGAGATGGAGCTGGAAGTAATCAGTGACACGGAGATACAAGGGCGCAAGAAAACCGTTTATTGGGCTTTCGACCAGTATATCAATTTCTACGCCAAGTTCTCCAAACCATTTACCTATACGTTGGTGACTGATTCGATGGCACTGGATGCCGGCGGTCCGTTGCTGCCGACGGCAAAGGCGTTGTTGCAATTCCAGACTGCCGACAACGAGCAAGTCTTTGTCAAAGTAGGTGTCTCTGCCGTAGACATGGAGGGAGCGCGCAAGAACGTGGAAGCCGAGATACCCGCTTGGGACTTTGACAACGTGCGTAGTGCCGCCCGTGAAGCATGGAATGGTTATCTTTCGAAGATAGACATCAAGACCAAGGATGCCGACCAACGTGCCATGTTCTATACGGCGCTTTATCATACGGGCATGCAGCCTAATCTCTTCACCGATGCCGATGGCCGTTACCTGGGCATGGACCTGAAACCCCATCAGGGCAGCGTGGAAAATCCCGTTTATACGGTCTTCTCCTTGTGGGATACATTCCGTGCCTACCATCCGCTGATGACGATTATCGAGCCGGAACTGAATCAGGCGTTCATCCGCTCGCTTGTCCTGAAGCAGCATGAAGGCGGCATATTCCCGATGTGGGAGCTTGCCGGAAACTACACGGGAACGATGATTGGCTATCATGCGGCTTCTGTCATTGCTGACGCCTACGTGAAAGGTTACCGGGATTTTGACGTGGAGACCGCTTACAAAGCATGTATTCGTGCGGCGGAATATGACACGACGGGCATCCTGTGTCCTCCTCTGGTATTGCCCCATCTGATGCCGCAAGCCAAGTACTGGAAGAACAAGATAGGCTACGTGCCTTGCGACAAGGACAACGAGTCGGTGGCAAAGGCATTGGAGTATGCCTACGATGACTGGTGCATATCCGTGCTGGCAGAAGCTTTGGGAGATGAAGTGAACCAAGAGAAATATGCTACGTTTGCCAAGGCATACCAAGTCTATTTCGATGCTTCCACGCGCTTTATGCGCGGGTTGGATAGCGACGGAAACTGGCGTACGCCTTTCAATCCTCGCTCTTCCAACCACAGGAACGACGACTATTGTGAAGGCACTGCCTGGCAGTGGACTTGGTTCGTACCCCATGACATCGACGGGCTGGTGCGGCTGATGGGAGGCCGCGAAGCTTTCATCGGCAAACTGGACTCTTTGTTTGTGGCAGATTCGGCTTTGGAAGGGGATATGGTTTCTGCCGACATTTCCGGTCTGATAGGGCAGTATGCGCACGGCAATGAGCCGAGCCATCATATCGCTCACCTTTACAACTACGTAGAACAACCCTGGAGGACACAGGAACTGGTGGATGAAGTGCTCCATACACTTTACTTCAACGACCCCGACGGCCTGTCGGGCAATGAGGACTGCGGTCAGATGTCCGCTTGGTTCATCCTCAATTCCATGGGATTCTATCAGGTATGCCCGGGCAATCCGGTCTATTCCATAGGGCGTCCGATGTTCGATAAGGCGACAGTCAAGTTGCAGGACGGAAAAAGGTTCACAGTCATTGCGCACAACAACAGCCGCGAGAATAAATACGTGCAGAAGATGCTCTTGAACGGCAGGGAACTGGAGAAGCCTTTCTTCACCCATAAAGACATTGTGGACGGAGGTACACTGGAGCTGACGATGGGAAGCAAGTCGGTAGGGAAGGACTTGTAAGTTTTTGAGTTGATGGGTTTGTAAGTTGATAAGTTCTTGAGTTTGTAGGTTTTTGAGTTCGTAAGTTAGTGAATTTGTCAGTTGACACGCTAATGATAAGAACTCAATAACTTATAAACTCACAAACTTATCAACTCACAAACTTACAAACTCACAAGTTATGCCCGTCCTGAGATGAGCATGAATACTAAAAGCGGCATATACTCTTTCAGTTCGTTCTGCAGCAGTTCCATGGTCTTTTGCTTATAGCGATTGATGGATTTCACGCTAAGATTTAGTTCTTCTGCGATTTCGGCATGTGTTTTCCCATTGAAGAAGCTTTCGATAAATACGGTGCGGTAATTTTCGGGAAGTTTGTCCAGTGTTTCGTACAGCATGTGGTATAACTCGTTCAAAGTATATACGCTGTCGGGTTCATTTTCGTATATGGGTGTTTTTTTGTGCACTAATTCGGCATAATTCCATTCGTATTCCTGATGTTTCAGGTAATTGAGGCAGTTATTCTTGACACACATCTTGATATACCCCAATGTGGTGTCGGAGTCCGGTTCGAAAGCATCAATCCTATCCCATAGCGAAACGAATACCTCAGAAACGATGTCTTCGCGTATTTCCTTTTCTTCTATAAACCTTTTGGCATACAGGCAGAAAGGGGCATAGTACTCCTCATAAAGTTGTTTAAAAGCTTGTTCCTTATTATGTCTCAGAAGAGATAATTTTGTCATAATTTAGATTTAGTAAAAGATTCTAATTTGCGAATATAAAATAAATATTAGAATGTGTGAAAGGTTTCTATTCGAAATCACAAAAATAAGGCGCGTTTTTTTCATTTGCTTCATCCGTTGACAGAATTAAAATATTACTCTACTCCTGTTTTTTTTATGGTTCTTCGTCACTTTTGGGGCAGTAAAATATACTAAACACCTTTATCTATAGACTATACCAGCTTATTTAAGGGAATAAAATTAAAGCTATCAAAAGACACATGTTCAATAGGACAAGCATTACCTTGTTAGGCAATAAATTTACTAGCTTTAACACATGAACTGCCCCAAAAGTGACGAAGAACCTATTTATTTTTAATTGTTATCTTAGTTCGGAGGAATGCATCATAACATATAATGAAGGGCATCATAACATTACTTGTTATACTTCATAACATTACTTGTTATGAGACATAAGATATGATGTAATCTATTTAATTCCGCTAACGTTTTTTTAAGAATGTGAGTTGATGAGAATAACCTGAATGAGTGAGGGATTTATCAACTCACATACTTAAAAACTTATATAGAATAGTTACTTTTGTGGGGACTATTTTTATCATGTATTGAATTTAATCGTATTGTTTATGAGAAGGATTTCTTTTTTTTTGTTACTGAGCTGCTTGCTTGGTGCATGTTCTTTCAGTGGAAAAATGGTGAATGTCCGCTATGCGACTTTCAACCTTCGGTATGATAATCCAGGAGACAGTCTGAACAGTTGGAGGTATCGTAAGGAGGCGGTCTGCAAATTTATAGTGGAAAATCAGTTGGAGATAGTCGGTATGCAAGAGGTATTGTGCCATCAGTTGGAAGATCTCAAACTTGCCTTGCCCGGTTATGCCGCTATCGGAGTGGGGCGTGATGATGGGAAGCAGGCGGGCGAATATACTCCTTTGCTCTATCGTACGGACCGTTTCGAGGTGCTGGACAGTAACACCTTTTGGCTTTCGCAATACCCTGACAGTGTAGGTTTTATAGGTTGGGATGGCGCTTGTACGCGTATTGCTACTTGGGCGAAGTTCAGGGAGAAACAGAGCGGCCGTATTTTTATGGCTGTCAATACGCATTTTGACCACGTAGGTACAGAAGCGCGCCGGCAGGGTGCTTTGTTGATTATCGACCGTATCAAAGAGATTGTGGGCGACCAACCCGCTATCCTGACAGGCGATTTCAATGTCAACAATCAGTCGGAAGCGTATCGCACGTTGACGACTAATACTTATCCGTTGCACGACTCCTATTGCATAGCCGAAGAGAAGGCGGGAGTAGAATATACCCTTCATGGCTTTGGTCGTGTTCCCGTGGCGGAGAGGGAAAAAATAGATTTCATTTTTGTATCGAAAGATGTCCATGTGCTGAAAACGAATATTCCGGAAGAAGGGCAAGCCGAATCTGGTTATCTTTCAGATCATAATTCGGTGGTGGCAGAACTGGAGTTCTGATTCTCTTCTGGTCAGTCGTTTTTTTATACTGGTTTTCTTCGTTCAGTTCTTTCGGATTTTGTTAATAGTGTGATTTAAATTGTGTTTAGACTGAAAATATCCGTTGAAATCTATTTTTTAGGTTTCAGCGGATATTTTTTGGGGGGGGAGCAGAAAAGTTGTGTTGATATAACGGTTTGAGAAAGAGAAATTAATAAAATAGTCCGTAACATTATTTGTTATGCCTCATAAGAAATAATCTTCCGTCTGTATACTTACCGTGTCGTGTCTGCATATCCTACATGGCAGGTAAATGCTAATTAATTTTAAAATATAGCTCCTATGGTTAGTATTTCGGTGGAGTGAATTGTATTATATTCACAGAGGATGTTTTGGGAATCTCTCATTGAACTGATTTAATAATGAAAAACATGAAACTTACAGTAAGACAACTTGATACTTTTCTACAACAAGGAACGACGATCGGCACCGCGCCGACGTGTTTCCGCAGCAGTATGCATTCCGCAGCAGTATGCATTCCGCAGCAATACGCATTTTGTTCGAATCAACAGTCCAATATATACAATACAGGTAAACGGGGGTACTCCAAGATTAAAAACAAGTGATAATCAACAGTAAATGTAATTCAAAATTTAATAAATTAAATAGGTATGAGTCTAAATAATCGTAATCCGATTTCGTGGGTGCCCACCGTTTACTTTGCTATGGGATTGCCTTTTGTAGTATTGAACATGGTGTCCGTATTGATGTTCAAGGGTATGGGCGTCAGTGATGCGCAGATTGCTTTGTGGACATCACTGATTATGTTGCCTTGGACATTAAAATTCCTTTGGAGTCCTTTTTTGGAAATGTTCAAGACAAAGAAGTTCTTTGTTGTGCTGACGCAGTTGCTCACCGGAGCCGGCTTTGTTCTGGTGGCATTGGCGTTACACCTGCCCGCTTTCTTTGCCGTATGCATAGCCTTGTTGGCAATCATTGCCTTCAGCGGGGCGACACATGACGTGGCGACGGACGGTGTATATATGTCGGAACTGGACAAGCAGGAACAGGCAAAGTATATCGGTTGGCAGGGAGCTTTCTATAATATAGCCAAAATTGTGGCATCCGGAGGGCTGGTGTGGCTGGCGGGATGGTTGCTGGAATACTTTGGCGGAGAAGCCGGAGCAACAGAAGTTGCCCGTCATGAAGCGACCGTACAGGCTTGGATGGTAGTGATGTTGTTGCTGGGAGGAATCATGTTGTTGCTGGGAATGTATCATGTGAAGATGCTTCCGTCAGGCGGAGCCGCAGCCGGACAGTCTACTTCTGCTGGAGAGACGATGCAACGGCTGATAGAAGTGATCAAGGATTTCTTCACCAAGAAACACATCTGGTATTATATCGCTTTCATCATCATCTACCGTCTGGCAGAGGGTTTTGTGATGAAGATCGTTCCTCTGTTTCTGAAGGCGGAACGTGCGGCAGGCGGACTGGGACTGAGCGAGCAGGAGATAGGGCTATATTATGGTACCTACGGAGCCGCAGCTTTCGTGCTGGGGTCACTTCTGGCAGGATATTACATATCCCATCGGGGCTTGAGCAAGACACTGTTCTCATTGTGTTGCATCTTCAACCTGCCTTTTGTCGCCTATACCCTGCTGGCAAGTTACCAGCCGGAGAGCGGGATGCTGATAGGCGGTGCCATTGTGCTCGAATATTTTGGCTATGGCTTTGGCTTCGTTGGACTTACGCTGTTCATGATGCAGCAGGTGGCTCCGGGAAAACATCAGATGGCGCATTATGCTTTCGCTTCGGGAATCATGAATTTGGGTGTGATGCTTCCTGGGGCAATCAGTGGTTTTGTCAGCGATGCGCTGGGATATAAGACCTTTTTTGTCTTCACATTGTTTGCGACGATTCCGGCTTTTCTGATCACCTATTTTGTGCCGTTCACCTATCCGGATGCTAAGAAGTCCGAATCTTGAGAATGTAAGAATAAACAGTAATCATAATAAAAACAATAAGAATGAGTATGAATAATAAAATTTTGATACCCTGGGAAGAACGTCCGGAGGGTTGCAAAGACGTCATGTGGCGCTATTCGAAAAATCCGGTTATCGGCCGTTACCATATCCCTACTTCCAACAGTATCTTCAACAGTGCGGTGGTTCCATTCGAGGATGGTTTTGCCGGAGTGTTCCGTTGCGACAATAAGTCGGTACAGATGAACATCTTTGCAGGATTCAGCAAGGACGGAATCAATTGGGAGATAAGCCATGAGCCTATCTGCTTTAAGGCAGGAAATACGGAGATGATAGAGTCGGAATACAAATATGATCCGCGTGTGACATGGATTGAAGACCGTTACTGGATAACTTGGTGCAACGGCTATCACGGACCTACCATCGGCATTGGCTATACGTTCGACTTCAAAGAGTTCTTCCAGTGTGAGAATGCCTTCCTGCCTTTCAACCGCAACGGAGTACTCTTCCCACAGAAGATAGACGGAAAGTATGCCATGCTGAGCCGCCCCAGCGACAGCGGACATACTCCCTTCGGGGATATCTACATCAGCTACAGCCCCGATATGAAGTTCTGGGGCGAACACCGCCACGTGATGTCTCCTACTCCGTTCCCCGAAAGTGCATGGCAATGTACCAAGATCGGTGCCGGTTCCGTGCCTTTCCTGACGGAAGAGGGATGGCTGATATTCTATCATGGTGTGATAACCACTTGCAATGGTTTCCGCTACTCTATGGGATCGGCCATTCTCGACAAGGAGAATCCCGCGAAGGTGCTGTATCGTACACGTCCCTACCTGCTTGCTCCTGCCGCTCCATATGAGTTGCAGGGCGATGTGCCTAATGTGGTTTTCCCATGTGCGTCTTTGCAGGATGGCGATAGGGTGGCCGTGTATTACGGTGCGGCCGACACTGTAGTGGGGATGGCCTTTGGCTATATTTCGGAAATTGTAGAGTTCACGAAGAAAAACAGTTATCTATTCTAATTTCCTTAATCTGATGAAACGTACATTGTTGGTTTACGCTTTTTCAACTCTCTTTTTGCTTCCGTCGTTTGGCGGGAGTGAAAAGGGAGTTTCGCTTTTGAAGTATGTCAATCCTTTTGTGGGGACTACCAATTTCGGAACCACCAATCCGGGAGCGGTCTGTCCCAATGGGATGATGTCCGTAGTTCCTTTCAACGTGATGGGATCGGGCGATAACAAATATGATAAGGATGCCCGTTGGTGGTCCACCCCGTACGAGTATCACAATTGCTTCTTCACGGGTTATTCCCATGTGAACTTGAGTGGTGTCGGCTGTCCCGAGTTAGGGTCATTGCTGCTGATGCCTACTACGGGTGAACTGTCAGTAGACTATAAAGAATATGGCAGCCGCTATAAGGACGAGCAGGCATCTCCCGGCTATTACAGCAACGTGCTTACCCGATACAACGTGAAGACGGAAGTTACCGCTACTGCCCGTACCGGTGTCTCTCGGTTTACTTTCCCTGCCGGACAGAGTCATGTGCTCCTGAACCTGGGCGAAGGACTGACCAACGAGACCGGTGCCTACTTGCGGCGGGTGAGCGATACCGAGTATGTAGGCATGAAACTGCTGGGAACGTTCTGCTACAATCCTCAGGCGGTATTTCCTATCTACTTCGTGATGCGCGTCAACAAGCAACCCTCTGCCTGCGGATACTGGAAGAAACAGCGTCCGATGACCGGAGTAGAGGCAGAGTGGGATCCGGACAACGGCCGCTATAAACTCTATACCCGCTACCACAAAGAGATTGCAGGAGATGATATCGGTGTCTTCCTCTCTTTCGATACGCAGGAGGGAGAACAGGTGGAGGTACAAATGGGCGTCTCCTTTGTCAGCATCGAAAATGCGCGGCTCAATCTAGAGAAAGAACAAGGCGGAAAAGACTTCGGCCGGATACTTGCGGAAGCGCGTGCCCGTTGGGAGGAGGACCTCTCACGCATCCTCGTAGAGGGGGGAACGGAAGAGGAGAAGAAGGTCTTTTATACCGCGCTCTACCACACGCTGATACATCCCAACATCCTGCAAGACGTCAATGGTGAATACCCCGCAATGGAGAGCAATGAGATCCGAACCGTACAGGGAGACCGGTATACCGTCTTCTCCTTATGGGATACTTACCGCAATGTGCACCAGCTTCTTACACTGGTCTATCCGGAACGTCAGTTGCAGATGGTACGTTCCATGCTCGATATGTATCGCGAACACGGCTGGTTGCCTAAGTGGGAACTCTACGGACGCGAAACATTGACGATGGAGGGCGATCCTGCCATTCCCGTCATAGTGGATACCTGGTTGAAAGGATTGCGTGACTTTGACATTGACCTGGCTTACGAGGCGATGTACAAGTCCGCCACCTTGCCTGGAGCGGAGAACCTGCTTCGGCCGGATAATGATGACTATCTCTCTTTGGGCTATGTTCCCTTGCGCGAGCAATACGACAATTCAGTTTCCCATGCATTGGAATATTATATTGCCGACTATTCTCTCTCTTTGCTTGCCGATGCCTTGGGCAAGGAAGCCTTGGCTCAGGGCAGAAAAGCGGATGCCAAGAAGTATCAGTCAGATGCCCGTCTTTTCTATAATCGTTCATTGGGCTATAAACATTATTACAGCAAAGAGTCCGGCACATTCCGTCCCATCTTGCCTGATGGCGGGTTCTATTCTCCTTTCAATCCGCGTCAGGGAGAGAATTTTGAGCCAAGCCCCGGTTTTCATGAAGGTTGTGCTTGGAACTATACCTTTTATGTTCCTCACGATGTGAAGGGACTGATGCGTCTCATGGGTGGTCAGAAGCCTTTTGTCGAAAAGCTCCAGCGTGTCTTCGATGAAGGGCTTTATGATCCGGCAAACGAACCCGACATAGCTTATGCTCATTTGTTCTCTTATGTTAAGGGGGAGGAGTGGCGTACGCAAAAGGAAATCCGGCGTCTGTTGCAGCAATACTTTAAGAATGCTCCCGATGGTATTCCGGGTAACGATGATACCGGTACGATGTCCACCTGGGCCATTTTCAATATGATGGGGTTCTATCCCGATTGTCCCGGTGCTCCGTATTACACGCTTTCCACACCCGTGTTCGATCGTGTGGTTATCCGTCTTGATCCTAAAGTCTGGGGGCGTGACCGGTTGGTGATTGAGACCGAACGTCCTTCATCGGAGGCTTTATACATTAGGCAGATGGAATTGGGGGGAAAGAAATTGTCCACCTATCGTATCAGTCATGAAGAGTTGCTGAAAGGCGGTACTCTGAAATTTATTCTCCGCTAATCATTGGATTAGTAAGTTATTTCAGGCAACAAAAGAAGTCAGGAGACTATCAGTAAGGTTTTAATACTTGCCGATAGTCTCCTGACTCTTCTTCTGTGCGTTACTTTGTCATGTACAAATGGGATGGGGCAGGTATAGAATGCCTTTATTTCACCCTGCCTCCGCACAGCCAGTATTGCGTGTAGTACTTTTCGTTGAGCGAGCTGATTATGACTCCCCGGCTGGTGCTGGCATGGATGAATTTGCCTTTTTTGAGATAAATGCCCACGTGTGCCACCCGCTTTCGGGAGGTACGGCTGGTGAAGAAAACCAAGTCTCCCTCACGCAGGTTGTGGCGGGAGATCCGGTTACTTTCTTTGAGCTGGCCGTCAGTGTTCCGGGCCAGACGGATGTTATATATGCTCATGTAGAGTTGCGATACCAGACCAGAACAGTCCGTGCCGTGCTTACTGTTGCCACCTGTGCGATAGGGAACCCCAAGCCATTCCGAAGAAGCAATGTATAGCTTGTGGTTATCCTCCTTGTCGATGTCCATTCCCATGCGGATGGAGGCTTTGGCCAACGCCTTGTAGTCGAGGCGCGGAGCCGCGGTGCGGCAAGAGCTGAGACAGACGACCAGTCCGATAAGTGCAACTATGTATGAGACGTATCTTTTCATGCTTCTTTTCCGTTCTTGTCCGTTTGCGCGGCACTTTCCTGGGCTACAGGCTCTTCGGCACGGGTTGCGGCACATGGGGATTCCGCACTCTCTGTGGCGGCGTCAGTCTCGGCAATTCCTTCTGCTTCAGTTGCTGTTTCTGTTTCAGTCCGCTCTTCCTCTTCTATCTCTTCCTCCACTCTGGCATTGAAGTAGTCTTCAAGCTCTTTCTCTGCCGAATTGTTCTCGTTCTGGATGTCGCGGATGATCGTTCCGTTCTCCAGCAGGGCGATGCGGGGACATATATCCACCGTATGATTCAGGTTGTGGCTTGAGATGAGTATCGTGGCATGATGCTCTTCGTTGTACTTCTTCAGCAGATGCTTGATGATGGATTGCGAACTGGGGTCGAGGAAGTTGAACGGTTCGTCCAGAATCAGCAGTTGCGGATGATGCAGCATGGCGGAGATGATACCGATTTTCTGTTTGTTGCCGGCAGAGAAGTTACGGATGAACTTCTTTTGTCCGATGACTTCGTGGTTCATGAAGCGTTCGAAGGGGAGCAGACGTTCGTCCACTTCCTCTTTCTTCAGGCCGTACATCTTGCCGATGAAGTAGAAATACTCTTCGGGGGTGAGGTAGTCGATCAGGAAACCGTCGTCGATGAATGCGCCGGTGAACTGCTTCCAGTCCTCACTTTTGCATACGTCAATGCCATTGATGGTCACGTTGCCCCGGTCTGCTTGCAGCAAGTCCAGCATCAGGCGGAAGAGCGTGGTCTTTCCGGCTCCGTTGTTTCCCACCAAGCCTAACATATCACCTTGTTCTATGACATATCCTTCGATGTCTACGGCTCTCTTCTTGCCGAAATTCTTTTGAAGTCTGTTAATCTCTATCATATTCTCTAAGTTCTATTTTTGTCTACTATCGTGAAATCCTTCCAGGTTTTTGTACCGGCGCTTCATGAAGCGGCAGTACACGTTGCGCAGCCACCACTTCGAGGTCGCGATAAAAGCGATGCCGATGCCGATCAGAATCCAGGGGGCTGTCTCCTTGCCGAACACGGTCTTCAACACGAAGAACAACAGGAGCGGCACTCCGAACGCGGCTCCCGAGATGAGGTTCTGCATCCCTGTACCCACGTTCTGGCGGCTGGATATCTTGGTGTTCAGGTCAAGGGTCTTGTTGTTGTACACGGCCAGCTGGAACATGCAGCAGTACACGGCACCGGGGATAAACAAAAGCCAGGCGGTGCACATCAGCGCGGACACCTTGCCCGTTATCATGCCCGGAATCATCAACGCGAACGGGATGATAAGTGCCAGGCTATACAAGATATACTTGGCACGCAGCAACGCGTATATCGACTCCTTCCGGCTCATCAGGCCGTCGATGTAGTTGCCCTCATAGCTCATGAGGGGAGAGAGGAACAGGATGCCGAAGATGATGTAATTGTAGAGCATGAAGAAGTCGCGCATGCCTCCGTCGTAGATGTCGGAGAAGCTGATGGTGAGGCTGAGTATCAGTACGAGCGCCGTGATGGAGTAGAGGGACTTCCGGCATACCTTGTTGCGCAGAAGCAACTTCAACTCCAGGCGGATGTATTCTCCTATTTCGCCGTAGCGGTCCAGGAACTTGTATTCGGATACACGCTTCACCTGCACGGTGGTGTCTTCCAGCTTGTTCAGTTCGTTGTAGACCAGCTTCTGCATGATGCTCCGGTTGATGAGGCACATCACGGCAATGGCAACCAGCATACCGGCAAACGTCAGCCAGTCTCCGGTGATGAATCCTTCGCCCAAGTCGATAGACCAGGCGAACAGCGGGCTCTTGTCCGGCAGGAAGAGGGCAGCGGCAATGCCACCGTACACGGCAACCGGCAAGAGGAACCACCAGATGCGCTCGTCCATCAGGGTGCGGCACAGCAGGTACCAGTAATTGTTGAACAGGATAAGCAGCCAGATGCCCACGCAATAGGTGAACACTCCCCATATCCCGTAGAACTTGGTGACGGTGATGATGGCGAACGGGACGAACAGGAAGAGCCACAGCAGATTGAAACTGCTAAGTGCGGAGCGCAGGAGCAGAAAGTCGATCAAACGGTTCCGCTTGATGGGAAGCAACAGATAGGGCTTTACCTCCTGCGTGGGCGTTTTCAGGAAAGGCAGCCGCAAGAGGAAGTCGAGGGCGAGGACGAATATCAGGCCACTGTTCATGACGTGGTAGGCTTCCTTTGCCCCGCCATCGAATGCAAAGGCGAATAGCGTCCCGAAGAAGATCAGGTATCCGGCCCAGAATATTCCCATGAAGTACATCCAAAACTTTCCGAATTTACCTTTTTCGTACATTGGATGTCGTTTTTCCGCCAGCTTTCCATGCTTGCGTAGCTCGAGAAATAGGTTCATAAGATTTAATTGTTAATTAGTGATTCATGTTACACTTGCTCAACTTAAACGTTACACTTACGTAACTTAAACGTTGTATTTATGCAACTTAGATTGATGAATGGTAACATAAGAGAGGAGGGGGTGCCGAAACAGGCAGCAGAACACAAGCGTTCCGGGCTCTATTTCGGTGCCCCTCCGTTTTCTATTCTTTCAAGACAGTCATCATGACTTCCTTCTATTCTTTCGGGATAGTCATCGTGACTTCTATCTCGTTGCCTTGTTTCAGCAGGGTAGCGGCAAACTTCTGGATCTCCTGAGGCGTGATGCTATTCACCATTTCGGTGTATCCCTTGGTCATGTCCAGACCGCCGTAGTAGAAGTAATCGTTCAGGTTGTTCATCCAGTAGGCGTTCTCCTTCTGGTTGTCGGCATACTTCTTTAACATATACTCTTTCACCTTCTGCATGTGCACGTCGGACGGACCTTCCGCAGCCAGCTTCTTCAACTGGTCTATAACGATGCCCGCCAGCTTATCCTTCTTCTCCGGATCTGTCTGGAAAACGATCTGGAGCAACAGCTCCTCTTTCGGGAATTTCTGCAAGCTGCCGAAGCAGTTCACACCATACGTACCACTTTCCTTCTCGCGCACCTCTTCGGTATACACCATGTTGAGGACCTGCGTCATGTAGCTCAGTAAGATGTTGTTCTTCAGGTTGTAAGGCGTCTTGCCGCTGTAGAGGAAGACTATGGTTGCCATCGGCGTCTGCTGCTCCTTGGCATATTCGTTCTTGTAGGCACCCTTGCGGATGTACATCTTCGTATCCTTGAACGTCTCCTTGCGGTGGATGGCAGGCAGAGCACCGAGATATTCGGCAATGAGCGGACGAACCGTCTCCAGGTCGATGTTGCCCACGAAGTAGAAGGTAAAGTCGCTGGCGTCCTTGAAGCGGTCGTTGTACATCTCCAAGATGCGGTCGTAGTCGATCCGGTCTACCATCTCAGGCTTGAGCGATACGAGACGCGGGTGATTGCCATACATGGCCTTCTGCAAAGAGTCGCTGATGGAAGAGAGCGGATTGGCTTGCGCACTTTCCAGCTGGGCTTTCAGGCGGCTCTTGTACGATTCGAAAGCCTCCTGATCCTTGCGCGGAGCGGTGAAGGTGAGGTAAGTCAGCTGCATCAAGGTCTCGAAGTCCTTGGGCGAGCAGGTGCCGAACACGTTTTCGGTGGTGGCACCCGTACCGGCTTGCACGGAAACTTTCTTGCCTGCCAGTACCTTCGTCAGGTCTACTTTGCTGAAATTGCCCAAGCCACCGGCATTGACAACGTCGTCCATGACACTGAAGTTCAGCGCATCCTTGTCGGGGAAGAGCGAGCGGCCGCCCAGACTGGTACCCTTCATGCGGATCTCGTCCGCCTTGAAGTCGGTCTTCTTGACGTAGACGGTCACCCCGTTGGAGAGGACGAGCTTGGTGCTGCCGTAGATTTCGCCTTCCTTCTCGGAGAGGATGCTGCCGCCTTTCGGGGCTTCCTTCATGAGGGGTTCGTCCGATACTTTGTCGACGTAGGGTTGCAGGTCGAGGCTTTTCATGCCTTTCAGCAGGGCTACGACTTCCTCTTTCGTGGGGTACTTCAGACCCTCCTTCTCGGGACAGGCGATGATGGCTACCACGTTGCTGTCCGGCACGAGTTGTTGCATCATCATGTTGATGCCCTGCACGGGGATGTTGGGAGCCAGCTGGTTGATCATGGCATACTCGGCTTCGATGCCCGGGATGGGCTCGGCGTCGAGGAAGTGGCGCACGTATTCGCGTACGTAGGCGCCGTGCTGGGTCTTTTCGCGCTCATTATAAGCGGATTCGAGACGTTGCAGGTAGTTGGCACGGGCACGGGCATATTCCGATTCGGTGAATCCGAAGCGGCGGGCACGTTCCGTCTCCCGGAGCAGGGTGCGCAGGGCGCCCTCTATGCCGTCGGCCTTGCTGGAGGCGTAGATGTTGAAGGCTTCCTTGGTCTTGGCGAGGAAGAAGTTGTCGTACGAGCAGCCGGCGCGGTTGAAGGGCGGGTTGACGCTCTGTACGATTTCGCTCAGGCGGGCGTTCAGCATGCTGGTGGCGAGGCTGAGCATGTATTGGGAGGCGAGGTAGCCGATGTTGTTCTTCTCGGTGTCCGGCGTGGCGTCTTGCTTGAAGTAGACTTCGATGGAGGGGTCGTCCACCTCTTTGTCGGTGCCGATGGCAACGATAGGCTCCTTGTTGTCGGCTACGGGGAAGTAGACGCGTTCGGCGGGGTCGGTGGGTTTGGGGATGTCGGCGAAGACGCTCCGCAGTTTGGCTTCTACGGCATCGACGTCGATGTCACCCACGATGACGATGCCCTGCAGGTCGGGGCGGTACCACTTGTGGTAGTAGTCGCGTATGTCCTTGTAGGGGAAGTTGTTGATGACGTCGATGGAGCCGATGGGCATGCAGTCGGCATACTTGTCGCCGGGGTAGATGACGGGGGAGAGGTCGGTGTAGACGCGCATGATTCCGCTGTTCCGGCTGCGCCATTCTTCGCGGATGACGCCGCGTTCCTTGTCGATTTCGTCGTCTTGCAGCAGGATGCAGTTGGACCAGTCGTGTAGGATGAGCAGGCAGGAGTCGAGCACGTTGGGACGGTCTACGGGGGCGTTGCTGATGTTGTAGACGGTTTCATCGATGCTGGTATAGGCGTTGAGGTTGGTGCCGAACTTGATGCCTACGGTTTCGCACCAGGGGATGACTCCGAGTCCGCAGTCGTTGCCGGGGAAGTTCTTCGTGCCGTTAAAGGCCATGTGCTCGAGGAAGTGTGCGAGTCCGCGCTGTTGGGGTTCTTCGAGGATGGAACCTACTTTCTGGGCGATGTAGAAGTCTGCGCGGTTTTCGGGCAGGTGGTTGTGGCGGATGTAGTAGGTCAGGCCGTTGTCGAGCTGTCCGATGCGGACGTTCTTGTCGACGGGGAGGGGCGGGAGTTGCATTTGCTGGGCTTCCGCCTGTTGTTGTCCGGCACACAGCAGGAGGGCTGCGGCCAGTAAACTTCGAAATAGATGTTTCATATTGTTTCTAATTAAATAATATTGTTTTTCCCTATCTGTCGGCGAAGGGGGAGATAAATCACAGGGGAGGGGGAGAATTTTATTGTAAGTTTTTAAGTTCTTGGGTTGATAGGTTTGTAGGTTTTGCGGGTTTATGAGTTTTTAAGTTCGCAAGTTTTGTGAGTTTATGAGGTGATAGCTTCTTCTAAAATCTCCCTCTCCATTCCGATGACTTCTTCAAAAAAGGCGATGACTTCTTCAAAAGAAGGTGATGACCTCTTCAAAAGAAGGCGATAGCTTCTTCTGAAAATCCCTTTCATTCCTTTAGCTGTTTGCGACGGCTTGGCGGATGCGTACGAGTTTGGTGAGCAGGTCTTCCAGCAGGTCGAGCCGGAGCATGTTGGCTCCGTCGCTTTTGGCGATTTCGGGCTGTGGGTGGGTTTCGATGAAGAGTCCGTCGGCGCCGACGGCGATGCCTGCTTTGGCTACGGTCTCGATGAGGCGGGGCATGCCTCCGGTGACTCCGCTCGTCTGGTTGGGTTGTTGCAGGGAGTGGGTGGCATCGAGGATGACGGGGTAGCCGAGCGTCTGCATCTGTGGGATGCCGCGGTAGTCGATGACGAGGTCCTGATAGCCGAAGGTGGTGCCGCGTTCGGTGAGCATGACGTTCGGGTTTCCGGTTTCGGCCACTTTCTCGGCGGCGAAGCGCATGGCGAGGGGGGAGAGGAATTGTCCTTTCTTGATGTTAATGGTGCGGCCTGTGCGGGCGGCGGCTACGAGCAGGTCGGTCTGTCGGCAGAGGAAGGCGGGGATTTGTAGGATGTCGACGTACTGGGCGGCGATGTCGGCTTCCTGTGCCGAGTGTATGTCGGTGACGGTGGGGATGCCGAATGTGCGGTGGACTTTTTCGAGCACTTTCAGGGCTTTTTCGTCGCCGATCCCGGTGAAGGAGTCGAGGCGTGAGCGGTTGGCTTTGCGGTAGGAGCCTTTGAATGCGTAGGGGATGCGCAGTCGTTCGGTGATGCGGACGATGTGTTCGGCGATGCGCATGGCCATTTCTTCGCTTTCGATGACGCAGGGGCCGGCGAGTAGGAAGAAGTTGCCGGCGGGGTTGTTCGTAAGTTCTTTCATTATGATTGTTGGAATTTTGGGGTTATTGGTTTTGATATTTGATTGATTCTCTGTTTTGCGATGTCTGACATCCGATTGATATTCTGATTTATACCTTCGGGCTTATCGGGGCCGTCATCAGGGTATGATGAGGGTGGCTGCTTCGTGCATGATTCCTATGTCGAGTGGGAAGTGTCGGTCGAGCAGCCGGCCGTCGAGGCCGACGGAGGCGTTTTGGGCGCGCAGGACTTTGATTTTCTGCGTGCGGTAGGGTCGTACGACTTTGTGGTTGAGTATTCGTCCTTGTATGAGCATCCATAGGCCGGAGATGAGTTGTAGGAGTTCGGGTCGGTAGATGACGGAGACGTCGAGCCAGCCGTTGTAGGGTACGGCGCTGGGGGCTTGGCCGTATCCGGAGGCGTTTCCGATGCATACGGTCATGATTCGTCCGCGGATGTGTTCGCCGTTTATCTTCAGGTGCATGCGGTGGAGCTTGCGTTCGAAGATGAGGGAGATGAGTGCCATGAGGCAGGAGAGGGTCTTGAGTCCCCAGAAGCGGCGGGTTTGGTCGGTGATTCGGACGATGCGTGCTCCGAGGCCGATGTTGATGGCGTTGAGGAAGTATCGGGTGACGTGTTTCCGTCCGTCGTAGTAGCTGCATTGTCCGACGTCTATTTTTCGGAGTCGTCGTCGGATGAGGCAGTCGACGGCGTCTTTGTATTCGGAGGTGAGTCCCCAGTATCGGGCGAAGTCGTTTCCGATGCCGTTGGGTATGATGCCGAGGGCGATTTGGCTTTTGTTTTCGGCGTTTGAGGCCATGATGCCGTTGATGGCGTCGTTCAGGGCGCCGTCGCCGCCTACGATGACGATCGTGCGGTAGCCGTTGTTGGCAAGGATGCCGGAGAGGCGTTCGACGGAGCCGAAGCCTTCGGACTGGACGTAGTCGTAGCTGACGCCTTGGCTGTCCATGTATTCTTTGATTTCTTTCCACCGTTTCTGCACTTTTCGGGTGCCGGCTTTGGGGTTGTATATCACTCCCCATCTTTCGGGCTCTACGCTCATGTGGTTTGTTGTCTGGTTATGTGATGTTTTTTCTTACAGTGCGGGGTGGGCTTGCTTATGGGATAGGGTGGGCTTTCTTATATAATAAGGTGTCCGTTCCTATGGGATAAGGGCTTTTTTCCTGCATGGTAAGGTGTTGGGGGGCGGGCGGTTCCCATTCGGTTTCCGGGCGGTTCCCGCGCTGTTCCCTGTCTGCAAATATAGATGAAAATCGTGAGACTTTTGCCTTGTGGGGATAAAGAAATTTTTTTTTCTTCGGGGGGGAGGCGTCAGTCGGGGGTGAGCATGGAGAGGACGCGGGAGATTTTTTCTTCCGTGGGCAGGGCGGCGTCGAGCCAGTGGATGGTGAATCCGCGGCGTTCCATGCCTCTGAACCAGGTCATTTGGCGTTTGGCGAACTGGTGGATGGCGGTTTCGAGCTGGGTGTACATGGTGTCGTAGGAGATCTGTCCGGTGGCGTAGAGGGTGAGGTATTTGTACTCGAGGCCGTAGTAGATGAGGTCTTCGGGGGGGATGCCGCGGTCGAGGAGGAGGCGTACTTCGTCTACCATGCCGGAGTCGAGGCGCTGTTGGAGGCGTCGGGAGATTTTCCGGCGTCGGGTGTCGCGGTCGATGTCGATGCCGATGATGAGGCTGCTGAGGGGTGGGAAGGGGCGTTGGTCGACGGGGGTGTGAGCGTGGTAGTCTTCGATTTCGATGGCTCGTATGGCGCGTTTGGGGGTGTCGAGGTCGGTGACGTTGTGCAGGGTTTTGTATTGTCGGAGGATCTGTGTGAGTTCGTCGAGGGACTTGCCGGCGAGGCGAGCGCGCAGTTCGGGGTTTTCGGGCACGGGGAGGAGGCGGTATCCTTTGAGGATAGATTCGAGGTACATGCCTGTGCCGCCGCAGAGGATGGGGCGTAGTCCGCGCCGGCGGATGTCGTGGTAGGCGGCGAGGAAGTCGCGCTGGTAGGCGAAGAGGTTGTATTTTTCGCCGGGTTCGGCGATGTCGATCAGGTGGTAGGGCACGGGGTGTCCGTCGACGGTGTAGTCGTCGAGGTCTTTTCCGGTGCCGAGGTCCATGTGGCGGTAGACTTGGCGGGAGTCGGCGCTGATGATTTCGGTGTGCAGACGGTGGGCGAGGGCGGCGGCGAAGGGGGTCTTGCCGGAGGCGGTGGGGCCGAGGATGGTGATCAGGTCGTAGGTGGGCATGGGTCGGGGTTTATTGGTTTGGGGCAAAGATAGTGGATTTTGGGCGGGGGGCAAAATGTGGGGGCGGTTTTTTGCGGGGGAAGGGGGGGAGGGGAGGATGGGAGGGAGATAAGGGGAGGATGGGAGGGCGTATTTTCCCTTGCTGACTATAACGGGGGGAGAAACATGCGGTTTAATATCCGTTAACGCTACGGGGGCGGTATGCCGCCATTCCGGCGCCATTCCGCCGCCACTCCTTAGGAACGGAGCTACAACGGAGCCACAACGGAGGCAGAGCGAAGGCGGAACGGCCGAAAAAGGGCAAAAAAATAATTTTTCTATTATTTTTTTAACTGGTTTCCGTGAACCGTGTTTCGGAACAAAGTCTGCGGTCATCCGTTGAATCTGTGTTATACATGTGTCATCTCCCTGTTTTTAGAGAACTTTTCCACCCTCCCGCGCGTTATACAATCGGAGTGCAACCCATGTAAGCATCACGTCGCCCCTTTCGTCCTGGCCCGCACCCTTCAACTGGTGAGACTCCGGCAACAATTTAAAGTATAACGAATATGGCTATCAGCAATGGAATCAAAGGTATGATAAGCGGCTCAGCCGGAGACCTTACATACTCAGTCAAGGGGGGCGAACTCGTCATTTCCGCCCGCGTCTCAAAGATGACTAATCCGCGCACTCCGACGCAGATGATCCAGCGCATCAAGTTCCCCAACATCGTCGCCCTCTACCGCTCCTTCCGCGGCTTGCTGGACGAGTGCTTCGAGCAGCGCCGCCGCAAGGATCGCAAGAGCCTCGTCCCCATCTACAACCGTTTCATCGGTGCCAACCTCTTCTCCCTCCCCGTCTATCTGACGCGCACCGAATCCGCCACCGGCTATTGCATCGCCGCCCCCTCCTTCGGATTCAGCTCCGCCCACGGCTGCCTCTCCCACGGAGAGGACATCGGCCCCGGCGCCTTCGCCTGGGTGCACACCCGATACACTCCCGAAGGCCTGCAAGCCAGCACGCAACGCCTCGTCCTGCACACCCCCCCTCTTCAGCCTCTGCAACAGCGACACCGCCCTACAGCGCGCCCTACGCTCCTACGGTGCCCGTCCTGTGCCCATCGCCCCCGATGCGTCGTCGCCCGTCCGGCTCCCCTGAGAAGAAAAAGATCTTCCCTGAAAACGAAGAAGACCTCTTCTGAAAACGAAGAAGACCTCTTCTGAAAACGAAGAAGCTCCCCCTTAAAAAAAGAAAAAGATATCCCCCGAAAATAAAAAAGGATGTAAAAACAGAGATGTTTCTATTAAAACGTGTTATAAATGCGCCGTTTTCGCACACTACGCTTGCAAATCCCGAAAAAGTCCGTACCTTTGCAACGTGTTTTTCATAGTATTAGATTTAAGGTTAACAAGGTTGGAGTACAGCGGTACTCCTTTTTTTTTGCCCATACGCTAATTCTACGCCAACTTTCCGCCAACCTTACGTCAATCCTACGTCAATCCTACGTCAATTCTACGCCAACTTTACACCAGCCTTATGTCAACTTTACGTTACCTCTCCGCTACTTCTCCGTTAACTTTCCGTTAACTTTCCGCCAACCCTGTCCTCCTGCTGACCCTTTTACCCGACGCCCCATTTCTCTCTTCACTTCCTTTTCACTCCTTCTTCACTTCCTTTTCACTCCTTCTTCACTTCCTCTTCACTCCTTTTGCGCTTCCCTCTTTTTCCCTCCTCACTTCCTCCTCACTCCCCCTTTTTCCCCCTTCTCTCCCCCCGTCCCCCTCGCTTTTCCTGCTTCGAAGACGGGGAATCCCTCCCCCTTTTCCGCGCCTGTCTCCAGAGCGTGGATCCTGTCCCGTAACATTACGGTTATTCTACTGATATATAGCCGTTTATTCATATCTCATGTAACATACGAAAAGAAAAATGTTACATCCCTGAGAAGGATGTAATATCATCGAAAAAACGTGTTATACCACTCTATAAAGGGATTTAGGGTTATTTGATACTTTTGCCCCACGGAAGAATTTATGCTGATGCAGGGCAGCCCGCACTATCGGAAACACCCCTTGTCGCGAACGATTTTACCGCCGGACAAATACCTCCGGAAACAGAGTATAGCTAACGTGATTTTTAATTTAAAAAAACAGAGCGCTTATGAAACATGAGTATGACGACAGTTGAAAGCTGCGGGCAAGAGTCTGATGCAGACACACCCGCCCTCCACACACGAGAGAGAATGTAGTTATTAATATCTTAAACTAATGGTAATGAAAAATGTAACTAAGACAATTAAAAAGATTCCTTACCTGTTCCTTTTGATGCTGCTGAGTTGCCTGCCAACTCTGGCTCAAAACGGAGTGACTGTAAAAGGTACAGTCTATGATGCTAACGGAGAAACCGTAATCGGTGCTTCCATCGTTTTAAAAGGAAACAATTCAATAGGTACGATATCAGATATAGATGGAAACTTTACGTTAGCAGTGCCGCATGAAAATGCAACCCTCATCGTCTCATACATCGGTATGAAGTCGCAAGAAGTGAAAGCCAACTCAAAAACCCCGATGAAACTGACACTCGAAGACGACAGCCAGCAACTGGAAGAAGTCGTCGTAGTAGGCTTCGGACAGCAGAAGAAAGCATCAGTCGTAGGCGCCATCGCCCAGACCAATGCCAAGACTTTGGAACGCACGGGAGGCGTCACAAGCCTCGGACAAGCTCTCACGGGTAACCTGCCGGGCGTAGTCACCATGACCACCACCGGAAAACCCGGTGACGAAGAACCCGAAATCACCATCCGAGGCGTATCCTCCTTCAACAGCACACAGCCACTCGTGCTGGTAGACGGCATCGAACGCCCCATGACTTCGGTAGACATCAACTCCGTAGCATCCATATCCGTGCTGAAAGACGCATCCGCAACGGCAGTGTTCGGCGTGCGCGGTGCCAACGGCGTCATCCTCATCACCACCAAGCGCGGTGAAGAAGGAAAGGCAGTCATCAACGTCAACGCCAGCACCACGCTCAAGACCTACTCCAAGTTGCCCGACATGATGGACGCCTATGACGCCCTCTCCCTGCGCAACCAGGTCATCGAGAACGAACTCGCCTACCACCCCGACTCTTGGAGCTACTACCTCACCCAAGACCGGCTCTACAAGTACCGCCATCCTGCCAATCAGGCCGAAGCCGAACGCTACCCCAACATGAACTGGGTAGACTACCTGCTCAAAGACGTAGCCACCTCATACACGGCAAACGTCAACGTCAGCGGAGGTACGAAATTCGTCAAATACTTCGCCTCCGCCGACTTCGCCCACGAGGGAGACATCTACAAGAAAGTCACCAACGTGAAAGGATACGATCCTGGATTCAGCTACGACCGTATCAACGTGCGAAGCAACCTCGACTTCAACCTCACGAAGACCACCAAGCTGCACGTCAACCTCTCAGGCTCGCACGCCGTGAAGAAAGCCACGCAAGGGTTGTACGAAAACCTCGTCTGGAGCGCATTCTATGGAATATCCCCCGACGCCTTCGTGCCCGTATACAGCGACGGAACCTTCGGATACTACCAGCCTAACCCCACGCAGGCTGCCACCAACAGCTACGAACAGCTCAGCGTGAACGGTATCGGATACACCACCGACGACCGGCTGAACACCGACTTCACCCTCGAACAAGACCTCGGATTCCTCCTCAAAGGACTCAACGTGCAGGCAAGGCTCGCCTTCGACAACGCCTTCCGCGAAACCGGACGTGGCGTAGACGACACCACCGACTGGGAAGACGAAGCCCACAAATGGATCGACCCCGAAACCGGACAGGAATACACCGACGTCAAAACGGATGCACTCTACAAGTTCGACTTCATGAACAACAACGCCTGGAAGATCGGAGCCGGTTCCGTGCAAAACTGGGCCACTTACCGACGCATGGACTATTCCGTACAGCTGAACTACTCCAACAAGTTCGGCGACCACACCGTGGGAGCCATGGGAAACTTCAGCCGCGAACAGTATGCCACCGGTAGCGAACAGCCCTACCGCCGCGAGAACTGGGTGTTCCGTGCCACGTACGACTACGCCAGCCGCTACATGATCGAGTATAACGGCGCATACAACGGCTCCGACCTCTTCGCCGCCGAAAACCGCTTCGCCTTCTTCAACTCCGGCGCCATCGGATGGATGGTTTCGGAAGAACCCTTCGTGAAGAAACTCAAACTGAAGTGGCTCGACATGCTGAAACTACGCGCTTCCTACGGACAAATCGGTAATGACAGCCTATACGTGAACGGAAAATCCTATCGCTGGGGATACATGGACATCTGGAACAACGGAGGAAACTACCGTCAGGCACTCACCGGAGTAGACCCCGCCCGAAGCCCCTACAACTGGTGGCAGCAGACACAGATAGGAAACGATAACCTCCAATGGGAGATAGCCACCAAACTCGACGTCGCCGCCGACTTCGCCCTCTTCGGAGGCGTCATCTCCGGTTCGTTCGACTACTTCCAGGAAAAACGCACCGACATCCTCCTGCCCGGAAACAGACGTGCCGTGCCTTCCTATTTTGGTACCGAAGCCCCCATCGCCAACCTGGGCAAGATAGACAGCAAAGGTTTCGAACTGGAACTGCGCTGGAACAAGCAGCTCACGCGCGACTGGCGACTCTGGGGTAACGCCTCGCTCACCCATGCCGTCAGCAAGGTGATCGATGCAGACGACCCCAGCCTCATGCCGGAGTATCAGAAACAGGCCGGAAAGCCAGTCAACCAGAACTATTCCTACGCCGACCACGGCTATTACAACAGCTGGGACGAACTCTACGGTAGTACCGCGCACGACGAGTACGACGCCAACCGCAAGCCGGGCAACTACATCATCCTCGACTACGATGCCGATGGCGAGATCACTCAGAACGACAACATCCCATACGGCTACACCGGAGTGCCGCAGAACACCATGAACCTGCAGGTCGGCTTCGACTACAAGGGATGGAGCTTCTTCGTGCAGTTCTACGGCGTGAACAACGTGAGCCGCACCGTCGGCCTGACCAGCTTGGGCGGCACGCGCAACACGGCATTCTTCGAAGGCAGCTACTGGAGTCCCGACAACCAGAGCGCCGATGTGCCTCTGCCCCGTTGGCTGAACCAGACAAGCCGGTATACCGATGGCACGCGCTTCCTCTTCGACGGTTCATACACGCGTCTGAAATATGCCGAACTCTCTTATACTTTCTCCAAGGAGAAGTGGCTGAAGGCTTCGGGATTGAGCAGCTTGAAGTTGTTTGTCAACGGTAACAACCTCTTCCTCTGGACCAACATGCCCGATGACCGCGAGTCGAACACCGGCGGATGGAGCGCATATCCTACCCAGCGCCGTTTCAACTTAGGATTCAAAATCACACTTTAATCTAACTGAAGATGAAAAATAGAATATATCATATACTTTTCGCATTGTTCCTTGCCGGTTTCGCCTCTGTGTCGTGCACCGACTATCTGGAGAGGGATTCCGATTCCGTCCTGACCAAGGAAGATGCGTTCAAGAACTTCAATAACTTCCAAGGATTCATTGAAGTCATGTACAACGTCATCCCCGATGTGGCAAAGCACAATTGGGTAAGCTCCTTCAACTGGGGTGAAGACGAGGTGATCACCACCGGTAACGGTGAGTATCTGATGGGCTATGCCATCGACGGCGGAAACTACCGTTCATATATCAACAAGAGCGACTGCTTCCTGGACCGAAACTGGACCTTGGATGGCGACCGCTTTGCCAAGTCCCTCTGGGGTGGCGGTTGGTATGCCATCCGTCAGGCAAACTTGGGTCTTGAGGCTTTGCAGAACGGCCTGCTGACCGATGCCACACAAGAAGAACGCAACTTTATCGAAGGCCAGCTCTACTTCTTCCGTGCTTGGTTCTACTTCCAGCTGACCACCTACTGGGGTGGCCTGCCCTATATGGAAAGACCCCTTTCGCCCGTCGAACTGTTCAACCTGCCGCGCGAAAGCTATCAGGAGAATGCCGAGAAGATGGCAAGAGACTTCCAGCGCGCAGCCGAACTCCTCCCCATCGACTGGGACAATACAGCTACCGGAAACCGCACGAAGGGAAACAACGCTTTGCGCCCCAACAAGATTTGGGCCCTCTCTTATATGGGCAAGTGCCTGCTGTATGCCGGTAGCCCTTTGATGGAAAATGGTGCGGAAGGCAGCGGACGTTCCTACAATGCGGATTACTGCAAACGTGCTGCCGAGGTTTTAGGACAGGTGCTTGCCATGGTAGAGGGCGGTCAGACGCAATATGCTCTGGTAGACTTTGAAAATTACAGCAACCTCTTCTATACCAAAGAGCAGAACTGGCTGATGCCGGGCGGTACGGAAGCCATCATGCGCAGCCCTACGTTCAGTGCCGACTCTTATTGGCGTCAGATGAACTCCTACCAGCTCTCCTTCATCTGTGATGGCGACGGCATCATCCTCTGTCCGGCTGCCAACTACGTGAACTATTTCGGTATGGCAAACGGCATGCCTCTCGATGATCCCAACTCCGGTTTCAGCAAAGAGCAGCCTTGGAAAGGCCGCGACCCGCGCTTCTACAACAACTTCATCTACGACGGCGTGCGCCAGATGAAAACAGTAGGCGACTTCAAGGAGTACGAGTTCGCCAACCTCTACGAAGGTGGCAACTGTTGCAATGATCCGCAGAAGACCAGCCGTACGGGTTATTTCAACTATAAGTTCATCCCGATAGGAGCCAATAAGGGCGACCAGGACTATGGTTATGGAAAGGCCACCCACTTCCACTTGGCATGGCTGCGCTTGGCAGAGGTCTATCTACTGTATGCCGAAGCTGCCGCACAGGCTTATGGCTCGGCCAACGGCAAGGCTACTACGTTCTCGAAGAGCGCCGTAGACGCAGTCAATGTGATTCGCGAGCGTGCCGGAGTAGAAGGCGTGGCAAGCCACTATACGGCCGACTTGGAGAAATTCATGGGAGAAGTGCGCCGCGAGCGTGCCGTGGAGCTTGCTTACGAAGGCCACCGTTTCAACGACCTGCGCCGTTGGAAACTGCTGACCGAATATCCTTATAATATCAAGACCAAGCAACTCTTTGACCGCGCGGAGGAGTTCGACCCCAAAGCCGATCCGAAGGAACGCAAAGTCAGAAACTTCCGCGAAGAGGTAGTGACGGAACGCAAATTGCGGGCTAAACACTACTGGCTGCCGTTCAAGACGAGCGATGTGACGATGTATCCGGAGTTCTATCAAAATCCCGGTTGGTAATGGTTTTACATAAACATAAAGACTATAAAAAATGAAACATATATATAAAGGACTTGTATTCTGTGCGGCTCTGGCTTTTGCCAACACACACGTTGCCGCCCAGGAGACGCTGGCCGACTTGGTGGAAGCCGCCCAGGCTGATACGCTCCAGAAGGTGCAAGTGGCATTCCGTTCCATCAACTCCGACGACCTGTTGGGTGGAGTGTCTGTCATTGACATGAAGAAAATGTCGGAAAAGGCATATACAAACTACAGTCTGAGCTTGGTTGACAATGTGGTAGGTGGTTTCAACGGCAATATCTGGGGAAACGACGAATATTTGGTGATTGTGGACGGTATGGTGCGCGACGCGAACAATGTGCTTCCCCACGAAATAGACCAGATCACGCTGCTGAAAGGGGCTGCTGCCGTAGTGCTCTACGGTCCTCGTGCAGCCAAGGGTGTCATCTCCATCACCACCAAGCGCGGTGAGGTGGGCGACCTCCGGATCAATGTTCATGCCAACACCGGTTTCTATACCCCCAAGTCGTATCCCAAATACTTAGGGTCGGCAGAGTATATGACGCTCTATAATGAGGCACGCCTCAACGACGGTTTTGCCGCCAATTACTCTCAGGAAGATATCTATAACCATGCTTCCGGTGTGAATCCCTACCGTTATCCCAACTTCGACATGTACTCTTCCGAATACCTGAAAAAGGCGTATAACCGTTCGGAGGCGATTGTCGAAATTTCAGGCGGTAGCGAGAAAGTGAAGTATTATACTTCTACGGGTTACTATCGTGAGTCTTCGTTGCTGAAGGTGGGCAATACGGAAGACAACTACATCAGCCGCTTCTTTGTACGTGGTAATGTGGATATGAAGTTGCACAAACTCATTACCGCACAGACCGATGCCAATGTCACCTTCTACGATTCGTATGCGGCGAATGTGGACTGGTGGGGGCAGGCTGCTACGTTGCGTCCTCATCTGGTATCACCGTTGATTCCGCTGAGTTTCATTGAAGAGGCGGACAGGAACTCGCTGAATACTGTGCTCAACAGTAATTATCTTCAGGGTGGCAAGTACTTCTTCGGCGGTACGCAGCAGAATCCCACCAATCCGGTGGCGGATGCTTATGCTGCCGGCGACAATAAATTCGTGAGCCGCCAGTTCCAGTTCAACACGCGTTTTGATGTCAATCTCTCTCCGTTGCTCAAGGGACTCTATTTCCGTGTCAAATATGGTATTGACTATGCTTCTACCTACGATCAGGGCTACAGCAGCAGTTATGCCACTTTTGCACCCGTATGGAGTACTTATAATGGAAAAGAAGTTATTTCGGGCATCACGCAGTATGGCAAGGACGAGAAGAGCGGCAGCGAAAACATCAATAACTCGGCCTACCGTTACACATACAATGTGTCCGGTCAGTTCGACTATCAGAACACCTTCAACGAAGACCACAATGTGTTCGCTATGGTGCTTGCCAATGCTTGGCAGACCCAACAAAGCGGCCGCTATCACCGCACCACCAATGCCAACCTGGGTTTCCAGGCATCCTACAACTATCGGCACAAATATTACGTGGACTTCAGTGCTGCGATGCCTTATTCCACCAAGTTGCCCGAAGGCAATCGTGCTGCATTCTCGCCCACGGTCACTTTGGGATGGAACCTGGCAAAGGAGAATTTCCTGGAGAACTCTGTTTTCGATAACCTGATGCTTACTGCTTCCGCAGGCATCATCAATCAGGATCTTGACATCAAGACCAGCGACAATGAAGATGGTTACTACCTGTACAAGCCGATTGTGCAGTCCGGCGGATGGTACAGTTGGGGAGACAATGGCGGTTTGGCTGCCACTGAGTTCCAACGTGGAGACGGTTCTGCCATGACTTACGTGAAACGTAAAGAGTTCACCGTAGGATTGCGCGGTTCGATGTGGAACAAGCTGCTTACTTTTGATTTCAACTTCTTCAACAGTAAGATGGATGGCGGTCTGGCACGCACCAGCTCCCTCTATCCGATCTATTTCACGCAGGTGGGTTATCCTTCCTCTTCTATCATTCCTTATGTGAACTTCAATGCGGACAAGCGCACCGGTTTCGATTTCAGCGTATATGCCAACAAGAAAGTAGGCGAGGTGGATTTGACACTCGGCGTGAGCGGTATGTGGTACAAGAGTATTGCCGAGAAACGCGACGAGAACATCGAGTTCGAATATCTGTCGGCTGTAGGCCGCGCGCTGAACGGACATTGGGGCTTGCAGAGCGAAGGGTTCTTCAATGACCAGGCCGAGATTGACGCAGCTCCCCAGCAGACGTTCGGCGACGTGAAGCCCGGCGACATTCGCTATAAGGACCAGAACAATGACGGCAAGATTGACGATAACGACCGTGTGCTCTTAGGACGTTGGGATTCTCCGTTCATGAGCGGTATCAACCTGACTGCCAAATGGCACGACTTTACGCTCTATGTCATGGGTAATCTTTACGTAGGCGGCTACGGCATGAAGGACAATTCTTACTACTGGGTGAAAGGAGACGGCAAATACTCGGAAGTGGTGCGCAACCGCTGGACTCCCGAGACGGCAGCCACAGCCACCTATCCCCGCCTGACGACGACCGGTGGCGAGAACAACTTCCGCGCGTCCGACTTCTGGATGTATAAGAACGACCGTTTCAACCTCTCTCAGATACAGCTCACTTACACCATGCCTGAAAAGGTGTTGAGAGGATCGTTTGTCAAAGGACTGAGTTTCTTTGTCAATGCAAACAACCTGCTCACCATCGCAAAAGAACGCAAGGCATTGGAACTGAATGTGGGTAGTGCGCCTCAGATGCGTTTCTATCAACTGGGTCTTAAGGGAACGTTCTAAGAGAATGATAATTTAATAATGTAGATTGAAAAAAAAGCAAGAAGTTATGAAACTAAAAAATATCATCTTATCAGCGGCATTCCTGATGGCATTCTCTGCTTGCGACGACCTGTTCGAGCCGGCAGTGGAAAACTTCAAAGAACCGTCTGATTTGGAAAACATGCCTTCGTGGGCGGTCGGTTTGCTGGGACATGCCTACATAGGCAATCCGCTGGGTGAGAACGCCAACAACTGGTCTTTCACAGAGGTGGCTACGGACGACGCTGTGTCCAATGACGTGAACAATGACTATCGGAAGATGGCTGCCGGTTCGTGGCGTTCGGACAATACGCCCGGTGACCTGAACCGTTGGCAGAACTTGCGTGCCTCTTGGCAGTATCTTAACCAGTTTCTGGAGATTTCCGAAAACGTGGAATGGGCCAGAGACCCCAAGGCTTCCGAGCTGTTCCGGGTACGTTTTCAGGGAGACGCATACGGTATGCGTGCACTCTATATGTATCATTTGTTGATGAGTTGCTCCGGTTGGACGGCAGACGGACAGTTGCTGGGTATTCCTATCCTGACGGAGTCGGAAACGGTTAATTCAGACTTTAACAAGCCGCGCAATACCTTCAAGGAGTGTATCGAACTGCTGAACGAGGATGTGGAGAGAGCGATTGAGATGCTTCCTGAGGAGTATGGCGATCTGGATGTGAATACGGGTGTGGTGCCTGACAAATATGTACAGTTGGGGGCGGATGTCTCTTTGTATAACCGTGTATTCGGCGACCATGCCAAGAACCGTATGAGTGCCCGTGTGGCACGTGCCATTCGCGCACAGGCGGCTCTGCTTGCTGCCAGTCCTGCATACAGCGAAGGTTCGGGCGTGAGTTGGGAACAGGCTGCCGACGCTATGGCCCAAGTGTTGGCCAATCTGGGAGGCAATCCCATTGCCGGCATAGACCCTACGGGAAACAAGTGGTACGAAGATCACAACGGTATCCAGAATATGAAAGCCGGATATAACCGTCCTGAAATCTTGTGGAGAAGCAACAAGAACGAGAGTGCGGACTTGGAGAAAGACCAATATCCTCCTTCTCTGTTCGGAAAAGGCCGTGTGAATCCTTCGCAGAATCTGGTAGATGCTTTCCCCGCAGCGAACGGTTATCCCATCAGTGACCCGCAGAGTGGGTACGATGCACAGAATCCGTATGCCAACCGTGACCCCCGTCTGGCTTTGTACATCATTTACAACGGCTGTCAGGCAGGTTCGGCAAACGATGTCATCACTACTGCTGTCGATGGCAACAACAATGATGCCATGAATAAGTTTGACGGTGCTTCTACGCGTACCGGATACTATCTGCGCAAGTTCCTGGACATGAACGTGAACGCTAATCCGAGCAATACGACCAACGGTTTCCATATCAAGCCCTGGATTCGCTATACGGAAATCTTCTTGGGGTATGCCGAAGCTGCCAACGAGGCATGGGGACCGCAAGGAAAGGGTACTCACGGCTATTCCGCATACGATGTGATCAAAGCTATCCGCCAGCGTGCAGGCTTAGGCAAGGATGGTGTCGATCCCTACTTGGAGTCGGTGAAGGGCGACAAGGACAAGATGCGTGAGCTGATACGCAACGAACGTCGTCTGGAACTTTGCTTCGAGGGATTCCGTTTCTGGGATTTGCGTCGTTGGAAGGTAGAGCTCAGCAAGCTGAACGAAACCGTACGGGGCATGAAGATCACCGGAACCAACTACGAAGTGGTAGATGTGGAGAAGCGTGATTACAAGGACTACATGTATTATGGTCCTGTACCTTATAGTGAGATATTGAAGTTTAATGCACTCATCCAGAACAAGGGATGGTAAGCGGCAGTAAACGAACTTATATAAACTGAATAAATGAAAATAGCAATGAAAAAATCATTATGGATACTGGCCGCTATGGCGGGAACCTTGTTCACTGCATGCGAGAATGGCGACTGGGAATTTCCCGACTATAAATATTCTGCGGTTTACTTTGCTTATCAAAGTCCCATCCGCACCATTACTTTAGGTGAGGACAACTCAGTTGACAACTCGTTGGACAATGAGCATAAGTGCCAGATTATGGCCACGGTGGCAGGTGTATACGAGAATAAGAAAGACGTGGAAATAGGTATACGGGTAGACAATACCTTGTGCGACGGTTTCAAATTCGAAAGCACCGGTGGCGACATCATTCCGATGCCGGCTTCCCACTATACGTTGGGCGGTGACAAGATCGTCATCAAGAAAGGCAATATATTGGGAGGCGTTACGGTGAACCTGACCGACGCTTATTTCAATGACCCGAAGTCGGTGGAGTTGAACTATGTGATTCCGGTGGTGATGACCGGTGTGCAGAATGCCGACACCATCTTGCAGGGTAAAAAGCAGGTTGATAATCCGGTTCGCTTGAACAAGGAAGATTGGGAAGTGCAGCCTAAAGACTATGTGCTTTATGCGGTGAAGTATATCAGCAAATACGATTCGCACTACTTGCGCCGTGGAGTGGATACGTATAGCGGCAACAAGACCGGTACGGAAGTGCGTCATAAAGCGTATGTGGAGAAAGATGAGGCTATTGACGGATTCAGCACCCTGGGCATAAACAAGGTGCAGTGGGCTCGTCCTACCAAAGATGCTGCCGGAAAGAATGTTGAGGCAAATCTGGTTCTTGCTTTCGACGAGAGCGGCAATTGCACGGTCTCTTCCAATTCGGAAGGTGTGGTAGCCGATGGTAGCGGAAAGTTCGTTGCCAAAGGAGACAAGAACAGCTGGGGCGGTAAGGACCGCGATGTGCTCTATTTGGATTACACGATGGATTACGATGGCATCCATTGTGCCACTAAGGATACGTTGGTGGTTCATTACCGTGGTGTGAAGGCCGAATGGTTCACTCCCGTGAAGAAATAACTTTAGGGTTTCTTATTTTAAAAAAGTATTTATATGAAATATACGAAAAATATCTTAGGAACAATGCTTCTGACGGCTGTCGTTACTGCTTCGTGCGTAGACGACAAGCCGCTGGCATTCGAGGTTGAGAAGCCTGCCTCTATTGCAGGGATGGAGTATCTCAACGACTATGATGTATTGAAGAATTATGTAAGCAGCAGTGCCAATCCCGACTTTAAGTTGGGAATTGCACTGGCTGCAAGCGACTACATTGCCGGAGGACAAGTCACTCAGTTGGCTAACAGCAATTTTGTGGAAATGACTGCCGGCAATGCCATGAAGTATGCTTCCTGTGTGAATGACGCAGGTGAGATGAACTTTGATGCGGTGGAAAATTTTGTTACTGCCGCAAAAGCAGGAGGACTTACCATTTATGGACATACGTTGGCTTGGCATTCGCAGCAGAGACCGAAGTATTTGAATAAACTTATTGCCCCTATTCCTTTGCCTATTGACCCTAATGCCAAAAATAGTTTTATTGAATATAATACTAATGGAGCAGGTGAAAACATTTGGGATAAGCAGGCTACGTATATGCTTCCTGTGGCTTTGGAACAAGGTGTGAATTATACTTTCAAAGTAGATATAAAGGCTTCAGAAGAATTCGAAGGTTTGGAGTTTTGGCCGATTTGGTCAGCTAGTCCAAACAAAGATCAATGGGGAGGAAGTAAAGATGTACAATATTTAGGTGCAAAAGGAGCTATAGGTACTGATTGGGCCACTTATGAATGGAACTTTACTACTCAATTTACTTTAGATAAACTACAAATTGTATTCGGTAAGTTTGGAGGTAAGGTTTACTTTGATAATTTGGTACTTGTGAAAGATGGAGCAGATGATAATCTTATTGATAATGGTGATTTTGCAGAAGAAACAACAAATGGTTGGGGAAACAATTGGAATGGTCCTTCATTTCAGATTGTATCAGAAGGCAATGATAATGCTGGCTTTTGCTTAAAAATGACTAATAATGAAAAGAAAAATAATAATTGGGATTCACAAGTGTGGTATCAATTTGACAAACCGTTGACAGAAGGAAATTCATATACTTTTACTGCTAAAGTCAAGGCTACGGATTCATATAATTGTACTATATTTATGCAGTCGTCTACAGGTGGAGCACAAGGTTATCCTGGTGGATTTAATATTGGTACCGAATGGACTGATGTAAGTTTTACATTTACGCCAGAGCATAATCAGGTGGATAAATTTACTTTCAATTTTGGTGATTTTGTGGGAACTATTTATGTAGATAATGTAATATTCTCAGATGGTACATCTGATATGTATGTTTCAAACTTTGAAAACCAGTCGATTGAGGGATGGATTAGTTGGAATGGATATCAAGCATTGTCTGCAGAAGGAGAGGGATATTCTTCTAATCAGACAAGTATTGAACTCACTCCCCAAGAGAAAAAAGAAGTTCTTACTGCGGCTATGAACAATTGGATAGAAGGCATGATGAAAGCTACCGATGGTTATGTAACTACTTGGGATGTAGTGAACGAAGCCATTTCCGGTGGTGGTGATGACGGCGAAGGTTTCTATACGTTGCAGTCCGCATCTAATGCCAGTGCAGATGATGCTAAGAACAACTTCTATTGGCAAGACTACTTGGGCAATGAAGATTATGTTCGTATTGTCGTAGCTGCTGCCCGCAAGTATTACGCAGAAAACGGAGGTACCGCTCCTTTGAAACTCTTTATCAATGACTATAATTTGGAATCCGATTGGGATGACAATAAGAAAGTGAGGAGTTTGGTACACTGGATTAAGAAGTGGGAAGCGGACAATGTGACAAAGATTGACGGTATCGGTACACAGATGCACGTAAGTTGTTATGCCAATGAGGCTACTCAGAAGAGTAAAGAAGAACATGTAGTAAAGATGTTCGAGATATTGGCAGAGAGTGGTAAGCTGGTGAAGATTTCCGAACTTGATATGGGTTATGTAGATGAAAATGGAAACAACGTGAAGACGGAAAATATGACCGAAGCTCAGCATAAGGCAATGGCAGAATATTATAAGTTCATTGTGAAGAAGTACTTCGAGATTATTCCTGCTGCCCAACAGTATGGTATCACTCAGTGGTGTATCACTGATGCTCCCAGTGATTCAGGCTGGCGCGGCGGTGAACCTGTCGGTCTGTGGGATTCCAACTACAGCCGTAAACATACATACGCAGGCTTTGCAGATGGTTTAGCCGGAAAGTAAATTATCATGGAGTTTTAATAAAAGGCAGCGGAGGGATAATGCCGCTGCCTTTATTATTTTTATAAAAATCAAATAGCCATGAAGAAAGTCTTATTTATTTTGAGTTTAATTATCGGGTATAGTTGCAGTAGTGAAATACCTTTTGATAAAGATGGAGCAGAAAATGCTGTTACGAGGAGTGCTAATGATAGTGTTTACTATTTAGGTTTTACAGATTCAGATATTGTAGAAGATTTTGCTTTTACTCCCAAAGGTACTACACAACCTGTTGGAAGGACTTTATTATCTTATGTTGAGGTTAATGGCATAAAGACTGTATTACAACCTGAAATTGTAAGCAAACCTTCTTGGGTGAATTACGCTATATGTTCTCAATATAATGAAATATATGTTTTATTGGTAATGACAGAAGATAATATCTCTTCTTTAAGAAGTGGTAGTATTGTGTTAAAACAGCCAATATCTAATAAGACATTAACAATTGGGATTACTCAAAACGGAATAAATAATTATATAAGAGTTTCTGTAGAACAAACCTATAATAATCGTTATCTATTTACAGCTACTTCTACTTATCCTGTAAAAGACGAAGTTAGAGTCAGAGTACCGTTTGAAGTCTATAACGACGGAGGCAAATTAGATCACGGAGCCTTGATGGTTATTCCCAAAGGTGGACAGACAGGTACTTACCTGATGGATTTCAACGCTTCTCCTTTGGTTTATTATCACGGCGATCTGAAAGGATATAACCTCTTTGAAGGAAGTATCACTGGAGATGATGTTTATACCTATGAGTTTTACCGCTATTGGTAATTGAATGAACGACCGTGAGGCTATAAGTGGCATGCAAACAGATTAAGAGTTATTCCTGTGGAGGAATATTGCTTACAAAACACTTGTGAAACGCATCTTATTTTAATGCATCAAAAATGCCTCACTGAGTGAACCCCATTCAGTCAGGGACTGAAACCCTTTCACTCCCTGAGTCAAACCCTTTCAGTCCCTGACTCATTATCCCCCCTCTCAGAAGGCTTCTGAGAGGGGTTTTGTATATAGTCGAGTATAATAAAACAGAAAGTAAATATAACTTATGTCCAGCCTGCCAACTTGCAAGTCATCCGGGAAAAACATTCATTCTTGGATTATTATCCCTGTATTTGCGCAAATTAATGCCGAAATTTATAATTATTCTTCAATTTTAGCAACTAATTCTGCATTTAGTTTCTCATCCTTTCCCAACAACTGCCTCACGAGACGGTAAACTGTTGTGCATGGATTTTGATTGGCATAGCGAGTTTTATCTTCTTTGCAGCCATAGCCTTACAATTTAATCGTTAAGAATATAAGGAATGGCTCCATAACGGCCGGCAATATAATTTCTCTCGTAGTTTGCATCGTTGCGAGGCTTTGTGCCATCAGGAAGTACAATATCCATTAAGCTATATAAATCCGTCTGCTCTTTGGAATCTTTCTCTGTAAACCAGATCTGGTCGCGTCTGAGAATTTTCTGCGACAGTAGGTGTGTGTCATGAGTGGTAAAAATCAACTGGGCGTTCTTAGGATTTGTTTCAGGACTCTTCCACACAGATTCCCTCTTCATTTCTCACAAACAACATCTGCTCCTTGGAACGAGGTACGGTTTTGCGGAACAGCCACTCTTCTACTATTCGATCTTGATTATATCTGAAACCATACCTATAACAAAACTCCCCTTTAAGGAAAATAACCTCAAACATAGTAGGACGCGCATTGCCCTCCAAAAGAAGAAATGGATCATATTCCAATTCTTCATTATCATTTAGCTTCACAGACAACAATACACATCTTGCCATGGTGTGCATAGCACTGACAAGATTGGATTTACCACTCGAATTCGCCCCATACAATGCAAGCGAGTGTAGTAGAATATATTTGTTATAATCAAATATATTAGTCTTTGAACATTCCTTTCTTGCATCTCACCACTTTCCTCCATCCCCCCAACCCTTTGTAAAGCCCAGAAAGGCCTGAAAGCCCCAGAATGTAACAATGCAAGAAAGATGTGACAATACAAGAAAGATGTAACACCAGCGAAAAATTATGTAACATACGATACAGGGAGCATAGCCATCTATTTCGTATATTTGCAACCGGAAAACCCCTTCCAAAGTGAAGCGCCAACATTACATTTAACACAAGTTTCGCAAGCTTAACTTTCGCAGCGAACAAGGCACCGAAGAGACGAATCGACAAGGAAGAGATGCTCGCCATCCCCCCGATGCCATAATCTGCACTTCCCCCCTTGCAGACCTGCCAACCGAGGTCTTGCCAACTAAGAAGCTGAACTTGCGGAACTAAAATAACTTAATTACTTAAAGAAATATCATGAACAGAAGAAAAAGAACCCTATCCCTATTGCTTTGTCTGGTTGCCTCGTTTGCAACCACGTTTGCTCAGGACAAGCTCTATCCGAACACCTTCCCCCTGCGGCAGGTCAAGCTGCTGGACGGCCCCTTCAAGCAGGCATGCGACTTGAACGTCGATGTGCTCCTGCAGTACGACACCGACCGCCTGCTTGCCCCCTTCCTGAAAGAGGCGGGACTTACCCCGAAGGGAGAAAGCTTTGCCAACTGGATTGACCTGGACGGGCACGTCGGAGGACACTATCTCTCGGCACTCGCCATTCACTACGCCGCCACCGGAAACGAGGAGTGCAAAAGACGCATGGACTACATGGTCTCGGAACTGAAACGCTGCCAGCAGGCACACGGCAACGGATATGTGGGAGGAGTGCCCAAAGGCATGGAAGCCTGGAAGGAGATTCAGAAAGGCAACGTAGGCATCGTCTGGAAATATTGGGTGCCTTGGTACAATCTGCATAAGACGTATGCCGGACTGAGGGATGCCTGGGCGTATGGAGGCAGCGAAGAGGCGAAAGAGATGTTCCTCTCCCTCTGCGACTGGGGACTGGGTATCATTGCACCGCTGACTGACGAACAGATGGAACAGATGCTCGGCAACGAGTTTGGCGGCATGGACGAAGTGTATGCCGATGCCTACCGGATGACGGACGACGTGAAATATCTGGATGCCGCCAAGCGCTTCTCGCACCGCTGGCTGCTGGACAGCATGGCGGCGGAAACGGACAATCTGGACAACAAACACGCCAATACGCAAGTGCCCAAGGTCGTAGGCTACCAGCGGATAGCCGAGCTTAGCGCCTCTGCCGGACGGAGCGGCGATGCCGATACCTACCGGAAAGCTGCCGATTTCTTCTGGAACACCGTGACGGGCAAGCGCACCCTCTCACTGGGAGGCAACAGCCGCCGTGAGCATTTTGCCGCCGCCAACGACTGCAAAAGCTACGTGGAAGACCGCGAAGGTCCCGAATCCTGCAATACCAATAATATGCTGAAACTGACGGAAGGACTCTTCCGCATGTCGCCCGAAGCACGTTATGCCGACTTCTATGAGAGAGCGATGTACAACCATATCCTTTCCACCCAGCATCCCGAACATGGAGGATACGTCTACTTCACCTCGGCACGTCCGGCACACTACAGGGTGTATTCCGCCCCCAACAGCGCCATGTGGTGCTGCGTCGGCACGGGGATGGAGAACCACGGTAAGTATGGCGAGTTCATCTACAGCCATGAGGGAGACAACCTCTACGTCAATCTCTTTGTAGCCTCCCGACTGGACTGGAAGGAGAAAGGAATCACCCTGACGCAGGAGACCGCCTTCCCCGACCGGGAGACCAGCCGTCTGACCCTGCACATGAAGAAGGCAGTGAAAGCCCGCTTGCTGATCCGCCATCCGTGGTGGAGCAAGGCGGGAGAGATGAAGGTGGTGTGCAACGGAAAGGAGTATGCCGCCGGTTCGCAACCCTCAAGCTACATTGCCATAGAGCGGAAATGGAAGAACGGGGATGTCATTGAAATCACCATGCCGATGAAAGTGACCGTGGAAGAGTTGCCCAATGTTCCGGAGTACATCGCCATCATGCGCGGCCCCATCCTGATGGGAGCACGTATGGGAACCGAACATCTGGATGGCCTCGTGGCAGACAACAGCCGTTGGGGACACATCGCCCACGGACCGCTGGTGTCGGTATTCGATACCCCCATCATCATCGGAAGCAAGCAGGAGATAGAATCCCGCTTGGAAGGCATAAAGCCGGTGGAAGGGAAGCCGTTGTGCTATACCGTGCCGGGACTCTTCACCGACAAATACCGTGACCTCCAGCTGGAGCCGTTCTTCCGCATACACGATTGCCGCTACATGATGTACTGGCTCTCCATGAGCCAAGCCGCGTATGCCGATGTGCAGAAGGCGATGCATGAGGCGGAGCAGCGCAAACTGTTGCTCGACCGCCGCACGGTGGATGCGGTGGCAACCGCCGAGCAGCAGCCGGAAGTAGACCATCAGCTCAAGTACGAGAAGTCGCAAACCGGACATTTCGAAGGTGAGGCGTGGAGAGACGCCCGCGACGGCGGATATTTCCAATACAACTTGCTGACGAACGGCGAAAAGGAGCTTTCCCTCATGGTGCGTTATTGGGGCAATGAGAGTGCCAATCGCTCGTTCGACATCTTGATTGACGGCGCGCTGTTGGCAGAAGAGAATCTGGTGGGCAAATGGAAGAAAGCGGAACTGGTGAATGTGGAGTATCCCATTCCCGCAGGGATGCTGGAAGGGAAGCAGTCGGTCACGGTCACTTTCCGAAGCAAGCCCGGCAACATCGCGGGCGGAGTATTCCATGTGCGGTTAGTGAGAAATGAGTAATCAGTCAGTTAGTTATAACAATCCATATGAAAAGCAAAAACATTTTGTTGAGTTTAGTGGCAGGGGCCGCCTTTTGTGCCTGTGCTACTCAGCCTGCGGTGAAGGAAGAACCTTCTCTAAAGGCGGTGTTGGGAGACAAGTTTCTGATCGGGGTGTCGCTGAACACCCGCCAGTCTTCGGGACGCGACACGGCTTCCCTGAATATTGTGAAGAGGCATTTCAATTCCGTCGTAGCGGAGAATTGCATGAAGTGCGAGGTCATTCATCCCGAAGAAGACCGTTATGATTTCCGTCAGGCGGACGAGTTTGTGAAGTTCGGCGAGGAGAACGGGATGTTCATCATTGGGCATTGCCTGATATGGCATTCCCAGTTGGCGCCGTGGTTCTGTGTGGACAAGGAGGGGAAAGAGGTATCTCCCGAAGTCCTGAAGCAACGCATGAAGGAGCATATCTCTACCATCGTGACCCGCTACAAGGGCAGAGTGAAGGGATGGGACGTGGTGAACGAGGCTATTCTGGAAGATGGTTCTTTCCGTCAGAGCAAGTTCTATGAGATTCTGGGCGAAGAGTTTATCCCGCTGGCATTCCAGTTTGCGCACGAGGCGGACCCGGAGGCGGAGTTGTACTACAATGACTACAACATGTCCTCCGAAGGTAAGCGGAACACCGTGGTGCGATTGGTGAATGAGATGAAAAGCAAAGGACTGCGTGTGGATGCAGTAGGTATGCAGGGACACATGGGCATGGATTATCCCGATATGGAGCAGTTTGAGCAAAGTATTCTTGCCTATGCTTCCACCGGTGCCCGGGTGATGATTACGGAGTGGGACATGAGCGCGTTGCCCACAGTGAACCGCACTGCCAACATCTCCGACACATTGGCCTATCGGAAAGCACTGAACCCCTATCCGGAGTCTCTACCCGACAGCGTGTCCGAACATTGGAATGCAAGAATGGAGGCCTATATGAACCTTTTCATCAAACATGCCGATGTCATCAGCCGTGTGACCGCATGGGGCATCAGCGACAGTGATTCCTGGAAGAACGGTTTCCCGATAAAGGGACGCAAGGATTATCCGCTGCTTTTCGACCGTGACTATCAGCCGAAACCTTTTGTCAAGGAGTTGTTGGAAAAGAAGTGATGAGGGGGTACGGCATAACTGCTTTTCATCACAGATTACGATAGATTACTGTCGGTTATCATAGAATTACCCGGATTCTTACAGATTGTTTCACTTATTCTGATAAGTGTATGTGAAGAAAAATCTGTGAGAATCCGGGTAATCTGTATGGCTTCCTTTGGTTTTAATTGTTTTATTCCTGCTCCGGCTTTTGTTCCTGGTTTTGTTCCTGGTTTTGTTCTTGGTTTTGTTCTTGGGTATCGGACATTTCAGATTGTTTCTCCATATACGCCGAAGGGGTGACACCGTATAACTCCTTGAATGCCGTAGAGAAATAGGCTATATTGGTGAAACCCGTAAGGAGGGCGACTTCCGTAATATTCTGGCGCTTGTCCTTCAGCAGTGAGGCAGCCTGCTGCAGGCGTACGTTGCGTATCAGGTCGCGTGTGGACTGGTTGGTAAGCTCTTTCAGCTTGCGGTGCAGGTGCACGCGGCTTATGCCGGCATTGTTGGATATCATTTCGACGTTCAGATCCGGATTGCTGAGGTTGGCGTTGATAATCTTCATGACTCTTTCCAGCAGCTTCTCGTCGGGCGACTGCACGTTCAGCTTTTGCAGCTTGTCGGTCTGTATCTGGTTTCCGCTGAAACTGTTCCGCAGTATTTCGCGGCTTTTGATCAGGTTCATTGCGGTCTTTCTCACTATCTCAATGCTGAAGGGCTTCACGATATAGGCGTCTGCGCCTGTCTTCAAACCCTCCAGGTTGTCTTCCTCTCTCGACTTTGCCGTCAGCAGGATGACAGGGATATGGTTTATGGTTACGTTCTGTTTGATTTTGCGGCAGAGGGTCAGTCCGTCCATCTCCGGCATCATGATGTCGCTGATGATCAGGTCCGGCGCCTTCTTATGGATGAGGCTGAGTGCGTCTTTGCCATTGGTGCACTCTTGCATGTGGAAGTTCACTGCCAGCTCGCGACAGATGTATTTCCGTATCTCTTCGTCATCTTCCACCACCAGCACACGGCACTTGGTGCGCGAACGTACCTTTTCTTCCGCTTCGCCGGACACCGATTGGACAGGCACTACATCAGCAGTATGCGCAGGTATGATGAATTTCTGTGCTTCTTCCTCTATCTCTTCCGGTTTCAGATGTGCGCAGCCCAGGGGAAGGCGGATGATGAAGCGTGAACCTTTCTTGCCTTCGTTGTTCTCGGCGGTGATGATACCGTGGTGCAGTTCGACCAGCGAGCGGCTCAGATGCAGCCCGATGCCGGTGCCTACGTTGGAGTTGTTGTGGCTGTTGCGTATCTGATAGAAACGTTCGAATATTCTTCCTACCTCTGCGGGACTGATGCCGATTCCACTGTCTTCCACTACGATTTCCAGGTAGTTTCGCAGGGCTTGTGAGGCAGCGGCAGGGTCTTCGCCTGTGTGCAGGAGGATGTTTATTTCGCCGTTGTCCGGAGTGAACTTGAAGGCATTGGAGAGGATGTTCATGATCACCTTGTCGAAGTGCTTCGGGTCTATCCAGAGCTTCTGTTCCTGCATCTCCGGCCGGAAGTTGAAGGCGATGTTCCTGGACTTTGCCTGCGGTTCGAACGTATTATACAGGTCGCGGACGAGGAACACGATGTCCGTCTCCTGAAACTTAAGCAGCATCTGTTTCTTGTCTATCTTGCGAATGTCCATCAGTTGGTTCACCAGGCGCAGTATGCGTTCGGCGTTGCGGTAGATGGTGTAGTAGTTCTTCTGCCGTTCGTTGTCCTTGTCGGTGGCTATCAGCTTTTGCAGCGGGCTGATGATGAGCGACATCGGTGTGCGTATCTCATGGGAGATATTGATGAAGAATTGCAGTTTGGCTTCGTTGATCTGCTCGGTGTGTATGTGCTCCATGATCTCGTGCTTGACGCGGATACGGTGGCGCGTCTGCATGATGATGGCATAGATGATAGCGGCTGTCAGCAGGACATAAACGACCCATGCCCATGCAGATGCGTACCAGGCGGGAGAGATGGTGATGAGGATCTCCTTTGTGTCCGAATAGGAGGCGTAATCTTTGGATTTCACCATGAAGCGATAAGTGCCGGGCGCCAGGTCGCTGAAAGATATCCGGTTGCTGCCCGGATGCAGGCTGACCCAGTTGGCGCTGTTGTTGAAGGTATACATGTAGGTGATACGCTCGGGGCTATAGAACTCCATGGCAGAGAACTCAATGCTGAATGAGTTGTCCTTGTGTGACAGATGGAAATGTTTGGCGTCCATCACGGCAGTGTCCACAATCTCTCTGCCGCCGGACTTCATGCCTTTCTTCACGGTCTTGTTGTGAAGGTAGAAGTCGGTGATGCGTATTTCCGGTTGCTTGTTGGGGTTGCTTATGCGGGTAGGGTCGAAGTAGGTGATTCCGTTTGTCCCGCCGAAGATGAACTCACCCTCCTTGGTGACGAAGGCGGCTCCCTTGCTGAATTCGTTTCCTTGCAGTCCGTCGCTTGCATGGAAGTTGATGAAGCTCCGGATGTCTGGGGTGAACCGACTGATGCCATTGTTGGTACTGATCCAAAGATGCCCGTTCGTATCCTCTTTGATGCCGCAGATGAAGTTGCTGGGCAGTCCGTCTTCTATCGTATATTCATTGACTTGGTTCGTCTTCGGGTCCAGCGATTTCAGTCCTTTGTCAGTTCCTATCCAGATGTGTCCGTCGCGGCTTTCGTATAGGGCATAGATCACGTCACCATAGAGTATTCTTCTGTTCTTCAGGGGAGATACGAAGTCCATATTCCGTATGTCCAGGCAGCCTAAGCCGTCGTATGTGCCGATGTAGAGTCGCTCGTCCGATGTATGTAGCAAGCAGTTGATCCAAGAGTTGTGCAACCTGTTTATCTGGTTCCAGTCCGATTCTTTGGTAGGTGATTCCCAGTTGTTCACTCTGCCGGTACTGATGTCGATGTTGTAGAGCCCGGCACCCATTGTTCCCACCCATAGGGTTTTCCGGTTGTCTTCGGCAAAACTGTAGACACTCTCTACAGGAGCGGACTTTTCGTCCAGCAGGTTGATGTATTCGCAGTGGCCGGTTTGGGTGTTCATCTTCGCCATGCCGTTCATGTAGGAGCCTACCCAGAGATTGTGGTTGGAGTCTTCGAAGATGCTCATGATGGTTGCGGGCACCGAGTGCGGGGTACCTTTGGGGGCGAAGTGGCTTTTCAGGCTCCCGTCGGGGGCTATGCCATAGATACCGTCGTTGTCTGTTCCCACCCAGAGGATGCCTGCGTGATCCTTGCACACCGACATGACGCAGTTGGAGCCTATCAGGTCGTGCATGGAAGATTTATAGCCGATGTAGTTGAACTGGTTGGTCATGGGGGGCATAAGCATGACGCCTTTCTGGAAGAAGCCCAGCCACAGGTTACCCATCTTGTCTTTCAAGATGGAGTGGATTTTTGAGCGGTTCAGGTTGAATAGGGTGGTATTGAAGTTGGTTTCTTTGATTCGTTTTTTTTGTATGTCATACGTCTTCATGCCTTCGCCGTCGGTACCGATGTATATTTCGTTGTGTGTGGAAGGATAAAGTATCTTGACGGGCAGGTTATGGTTGGGCGCGTAGGTGATCGGGCGGAATGAGTCGGTCTGCGGATGATAGACGAACACACCCCGTTTGAGGCTTCCGATGTAGAGTCTACCGTGTTCGTCTTCGCAGATGCTGGAGACGGTGTTGAGGGCTATGCTGTTTTCGTGGATGTATTGCTTGGTTTGCCCTTGTCGGTCTATACGGAAGATACCTTTGTCGCCGGTGGCTATCCATAAATTCTCTTGCCGGTCTTCGTAGATGCAGTGGATGAGGCTGCTGGTTACGAGGTGTCTGGTTTGCAGTCCCATTATTGTGTCGCCTTGTTCCTTTAGTTCAAACAGGCTGTGTCCGGCGGTGCCTATCAGTATGTCTCCGTTTTTCCGTTCGAGCAGGGTGGATATGTTGGGAGCTGCCAGTGTGCCGTCGGAAAACTTCATAGAGATGTTGGTGAACCGGTCGGTGGCACGGTCGTACAGCTGCAAGCCGTTCAGGCCACCCACGAAGAAACGTCTGCGGCTGTCTTCAAAGACGATACGTACATAGTTGCTCAGCAGTGAGTGCGGATTGTTTTTTTCGTTCCTGTATATGGTGAATTTAGCGCCGTCGTACTGATTCAGTCCGTCTTCGGTAGCTATCCAGATGATGCCGTCCTTGTCTTGATATATCTTGTTGATCATACTGCTGGACAGTTCATTGTCGGTGGTGAACATCCTTCCTTCTTGTCCGTGGGAGGGGAAGGAAAGGAACAAACTCAGCAGGCATAGTATGAATATTGTTTTCATATAGTATAATGTTTGAGCTACGAACTGCAAGTTACAGGCTACAAAGGGGTAAGCTACGAACTACAGGGTTACGAGTTACGGGTTGTAGGGTTGTAAACTACGAACTGCGAAGCTATGATTTAGGGTTGCAAATATACACAATCTTCTTTACATTTACCTTAGAGCCTGTTTGAATTTTCTTCAAAAAGTCTTTTATTCAGCTTCTTTTGAGTTTCTTTCCGGTCATTTAGACACTCCGCATTTTCCGGGCGACGAGAATGCGATATTTCTCTGTCGACCGTGCGGAGAAGGAAAAGAAATGGAATGAATGAAAAACGGTAGTTGCTTAATAAATAATGGAATAAATAAATATGTACAACTCAAATAGAAAAAGAACGGAGGAGTGGTAAAACTCCTCCGTTCTTTTTCTATTTGGTTCTTATCTTCTTTGGTTTTTATCTTCTTTCGTTCAGCATCTGCTCCGTCGGACATTCGTGGTTGCCGATGGGTAACTTCACCCGCTTCAGGTCGTCCAACCGATGGATCGGGCGTTCAATGTCGTAAGGAATCCGCATGCCGGAATACTCCATGAAGTAGAGCAGGCATGCATCTTTCCACCACACGGCATCGCGCGCCTGTATGCTCAGCCGCGACTGTACGGCTTCAAATCGTTCTGCATCGATGAACTCTTCCGTTTCCGCCCATATCTTCTGGAAGTTCCTGACCTGTTGAACGCCCCTGTCGTAGCGGTGGCATAGTTCGTCCCACACGGTACGTCCGCTCTGCATGACGTGTTGCCACGGTGCATGGTGGAACCACAGCAGGTATTCGTCCGGACAAGTGCGGATGTCGTCGTAGAGTCGGCGGAGCGAATCGGGATACTGCGCGGTGGCATTACTGCCGTTCCGGCTGCGGTCGAAACCGATTCCTTTCTTGTCTGCCTTGTGATAATAAGAAGGCAGCCAGTCGGGGCGTGCACCGGGGATGGCGCACCAAGGTTCCGGACCGTAATGATGTCCCCATGCGAAGAGATGGTGCAGTCCGATGGGCATCATGTAGTCCACTACGGCTTCGCGGCTTTGCATCATCATCTGCCGTACTTTGTGTGCTGCGGGGATGTGCTGTTGGTTACGCGCATTGAAGAACGTCTGTGCCAACCATTCGTCAGCGATGGCTTCGGAAGAGAGTTCCGGATTCCAGGCGAGGCGTCCGAAAGCATACCAGTTGGATTGGGCAAAGTGATGCCCGCACCAGTTTGTATCTGTTCCGATGTTGGCAACGCCTGCCATCGCCTTCAGCGAAGCGTGCGGCACGAAATTGAAAAACTCCTTCCACATCGGCGCAAGGTAGGCAAGGTGGTGGGAGAAACCCAGATACTCTTGTGTAATCTGAAACTCAACCATCTGCGCCGTCGCAGGCATGGCGCCGAACAACGGACTGTAAGGTTCGCGCGGCTGGAAGTCGACCGGACCATTCTTTATCTGCACGATGACGTTGTTGCGGAATTGTCCGTCCAGAGGTTGGAACTCCAGATATGCCTGCTTTGCGCGGTCGGCATCGCTGGGGCTGTAGACGAAGGCGCGCCACATGATGATGCCTTTGTAGGGCTTCACCGCATCGGCAAGCATGTTGGCACCTTCGGTGTGGCTGCGTCCGAAGTCGCACGGACCGGGTTGTCCCTCGGAGTTGGCTTTCACGAGGAAACCGCCGAAGTCGGGGATAAGGCGATAGATTTCACGTGCCTTCTCCTTCCACCAGGCAATAACCTGTTTGTCCAGCGGGTCAGCCGTAGGCAGTCCACCCAGTTGCATGGGAGAGGCAAAATTGATGGAGAGATAGACCCGGATGCCATACGGACGGAATATGTCTGCCAGTGCTTTCACCTTCTCCAGATACTCGGCAGAGAGGATTCGGGAGGAAGCATTGACATTATTGATGACAGTGCCGTTGATGCCGATGGAGGCATTGGCACGTGCATACTCCGTGTAACGGTCGGAGAGGGTCGAGGGCAGTGCGTCCCACTTCCATAGGGAGCGTCCGGCATATCCCCGTTCGACGCTACGGTCCAGGTTGTCCCAGTGGTTGAGGATACGGAGGTCGTAGGCGGGGCTTTCCTTGATGTCAAGCCTTGTCCAGTCTGTACCAGTCTCCTGCAACCTTAGCAGATGGAACGCTCCGTAGAGCAATCCGCGCTCGCCGGCGGAAGTAATGGAGATTTTCCGCCCTTCGTCGGATGTGGACAGTCGGAAGCCTTCTTCCCCCAGTGCGCGTGTTTCCTTGTTGCGGATCAGGGTCAGCGCAACGGGTACCCCTTTCCAGCCTTTACGCAGTTCGGCGGCAGCTGCGTCCACAATGGGCGATTGCCGGTTGCAGGTGACGTTCGCCTGTCCGTCTGCCGTGTATCGCAGCCACAAGCGGTTGCCATCTTCTGCCGAGGCGGGAACCAGCAGGCAGAGTAATAATATGAAGGATAATAATTTCTTCATAAGCAATGATAGAGATGAATAATTCGTTTCTTAACTTCAACTTCCTAAATGGCAAGCGGGCAAGAAACAAGTCGGAAAGAAAGTCATCAGTCTTCCCCTTCGATAGTGATGATGTGTCCCTCGGCATCGTATTCCAGTTCGCATACTTTCAGGCTACGTAGCCAGGTACGTCCTCCCGAAGGAACACTGTCGTGGTGGAACAGATACCATTTGCCCTTGTACTCTGCGATGGCATGGTGCGTGGTCCATCCCACCACCGGAGTAAGGATGACTCCTTGATAGGTGAACGGGCCGTAGGGATTGTCGCCGATGGCATAGCACAGGCGATGCGTGTCTCCGGTGGAGTAGGAGAAGTAGTACTTGCCGTTGTACTTGTGCATCCACGAAGCCTCGAAGAAGCGGCGTTCATTGTCGCCTGCTGTCAGCGGTTTGCCGTTCTCGTCGAGTACCACCACTGGTCGGGGCTCTTCGGCAAACTGCATCATGTCGGCACTGAGCTTGACTACCCGTGCGGGGATGGCAGGTTCGTTGTCGGCAGGAAATACGCCGCCCGCTTCCAACGCCTTGTTGTCGCGGTAGCGTTGCAATTGTCCTCCCCAGAGTCCGCCGAAGTACATGTAATAGTTTCCGTCTCCATCGTTCAGCACGGCAGGGTCTATGCTGTAGCTCCCGCGTATCGGATCGGGTTGGGGCGTGAAAGGACCTTCGGGGCGGTCGCTCACGGCAACGCCGATACGGAAAATGTCGTTCCGGTCCTTCAGGGGGAAATACATATAATACTTTCCGTCCTTCTCCGCCACGTCGCAATCCCAAAGCTGGCGTCCTGCCCAAGGAATCTCTTCGGTGGTGAGCACCAAACCGTGGTCGATGACTTCCCCGTGTATAGGGTCTTCGGTAGAGAAGACGTGGTAGTCTTTCATATTGAAGTGGTCGCCGTTGTCATTTTCGGGGATGCCGCTTTCCCAGTCGTGCGAGGGGTAGATATAGAGGCGGTCGTTGAACACATGGACGGCAGGATCTGCCATAAAGTCGTTGGGTACTAAATATCTTTTTTCCTTTTTCATGATAATGTTTTTTATTTGAATTTATGATTGTTTATCGCTGTTTTCCGATGCGGATACGCCGGTTAATAGTCGGCATTTTTCCGGCGCTCGGCAAGTTCTGCCTGTATCTGCTCGTTATACTTCTTGGTGATGGGGTAGAACCACAAGGCGACGACACCCACAAAGAACGTCAGCGCCGGAATGATGCTGGAAGAGAGCACGATGCCATGAATGGCGGATTCGCTCTGCGCTATGCCCGCCCCGGATACGTAGCCGAAGCCGGAAAGCAGGAATCCTAAGATGGCTCCGCCTATACCCAGACCGGCTTTCAGTGCAAACACTACGCCGGCAAATACGAATCCCGTCGCACGGCGATGGTTGACATATTCCGAGTGGTCAGCCACATCGGCAATCATTGCCCAAAGCAACGGCACGGTAGGCGCATACGCTAGACTCTTCAGGAAGTTCAACACGAACATCGTCTCTACGTCCGTCTCGTTGGGGAAGTAGAAGAAGGCAGTGAACAATGCCGTCAATGCCAGGCAGACAATGAAGACCGACTTCTTTCCGTAGCGGTTGGCAAGGAAACCGGACAGGCAGATGACACCGAAGAACTGGACGATGGCACCCAGCATGTTGAATACGCCGAAGCCGACTTCGTAAGCCTTGTCGGGGCTGCTCACAATCAGACCGAAGGCGTTCAGTACGGTATATCCGATACTGTCGCTTGCCTGCGTGGCAACCAGTCCGAGCTTGTCGAGGAAGGCATATAGTGCGCCTGCGTCCACATAATTCTCAAAGTAGTAGTTCATGGCACTTCCCCACATCGCCAGTGTCGTGAAAAGGAAGAGGGTAAGGATGAACATGGCACGCCAAGGGATGTTACTGAATACATCCTTGATGTCCTTCCGCGTATCCGTCTTTTGGCTTGCCGGCGGCGTGATACGTTCGCGGCTGGAGAAGAATGTAATCACCAGGAACAAGAAACCGATCACAGCAAACAGGGTGATGGTGCACAACCATCCGTGTCCCTTGTCGCCGCTTTCGCCCGCAAATTTGCTGACCAAAGGCAGCGTCAGGCCCTGTACGACAAACTGTGCGATAGTGGCAGACACGAAACGGATGGATGTGATACTCGTACGCTCTTTGATGTCACTTGACATGACACCGCCCAACGAAGAGTATGGGGTATTATTGAAAGAATAAAGGGTCATCAATAAGGTGTAAGAGATGGTGGCGTAGACGGCTACCAATCCTTTGTCCTCGATGCCGGGATTGTAGAACGCCAATATGTAGAACACCATGAAGGGGAGTGCCGTCCAGATCACCCACGGGCGGTATTTACCCCATTTACTTTGGGTGCGGTCGGACAGGATGCCTACCGTCGGGTCGACAAAGGCATCTACGATGCGGGCAATCAGCATGACTGATCCCGCAATGGCACCTTCCAACCCGAATACATCGGTATAGAACTTGGTTTGATAAATCATCATCATCTGGAACACAAGGTTCGCAGAGCAATCTCCTAAACTATAGCCTATCTTTTCGGCTAAAGATACTTTCTGACTGAGTGAGTTCATAGTACTTGTTATTATTATTTTTTAGTTTTCTGTTCTTGGCTGTCTTTCCAGGCGCTTTCGGCTACGCGGTTGCCCAGAGTCTTCTTGTCCAACGGGTGTATGTCGTTCCATTCGCCCAAATCGCTGTTGCGGATGAGGCGGGTATGGGTGTTGGTCTCTGCCACACGTGCCTGCTCCTTGCGCATCTCCGTCCATGCCTGACGTCCCCTGACATCATCTTTCGACAGGAAGTCGGCAAGTTCGACGATGTAGAAAGGCAACTCCGCATTGCCGAAGGTACGTCGCCAGTCGGCAATCATAGCGGTCAGCAGGGCGGCGTATTCGTTGCGGCGGTCTACGTTCGACTCTCCTTGATACCAGATCACGCCGCGTACGTTGTAGTTCTTCAGTGGGGCGATCATGGCATTGTACAAGCATATCGGCTTGTAGCAGAAGAACATCATGCCCGGAGCTGCGGGCATGGCAGCACCCTGCTTGTATTTCCATTCTCCTGTCAGGCTCACTTCCTCATTGCCGCAAATGATCTTGTAGGGTTTCTCCTTGACGAAGTGCGGATAGCCACCGTTGCTGATCAGACGTACGGTTACGACATTCTTTCCCGTCTTCAGCACTCCTGCGGGAATTGTGTAGATGCGCGGCGGATATTGATAGGAAGTCGTTCCAACGAAGGTGCCGTTCACGTAGACAGAGTCTGCATCGACGATGCATCCCAATCGCAAGACAGCCTCCTTACCGTTCCATTCCTGCGGGATCTCCACCTCTTTGCGGAACCAGTGCGAACCGTTGACCGGATTCAATCCGTTGCTTCCCCAGCCGGTGGAGTGCAGGTCGACGTTCGTCCATCCTTTGTCGTTATAGTCGGGAGCATACCAACGAGGGGATTCGTGCAGTCCCGCATCTCCCTGATATAGAGAGAGGCTCCATCGACGGAAACTCTGCCCTTCCGTTTGCTTGATGCTTTTCAGGTAGGCATCGTCCTCATACTGGCGCTTATCGTTGATATACTTGGGAAATTCTTTCAATCCGTCTTCACTGATCCAGGCTTCTACGGGTGTTCCTCCCCAGCTGGAGTTGATTATCCCGACGGGTATGCCGTCTTTCTCGTACATGGCTTTGGCGAAGAAGTAGGCGAGTGCCGAGAACTCCATCACGTCTTCCCGGGTACAGGCTTTCCAGTTCGTATGGTCCGGCAGGTCGGTTTGTGGGGCATGGAAGTTGAAGATATTGGGTACCTTCAGCAGGCGTATGTGCTTGTTCTCGTAGGCTTCGATCTCTTCTGCAAACATGTCAGTGACACGTCTGACAGGTAATTCCATGTTCGACTGTCCGGAGCATAACCAGACGTCTCCCACCAGAATCTCTTTCAGTTCAATGTCATTCACTTGCAGGATATAGGGGCCACCCGCCTTCATGGGGGGCAGGGTGATGCACCAGTTGCCGGTTTGGTCGGCAGTTACCGTATAGGCGTTTTTCAGCTTTCCGCCTTTCACTTCGTTGGGAGCGGCGTTTTTCTGGAATTTCACTACTACGCTCTCTCCGGCGTCTGCCGTACCCCATACTTTGACGGGGCGTTCGCGTTGCAGTACCATTCCGTCCGAAATTAAGGCAGGCAACTTTACTTTTGCCTCCGTTATAGAAACAGTACAAAAGCAAAGTAGCGCTGCCGAAATCAACCTAACTTTATTATAACTAACCATTTTCATGTTTTGAATTATGTCTTTGATTCTATCTGTTGTTTTTGTTCTTTCTGTTCTTTTCTTTATCTTTTCTTTTCTTTCTGTTTTGCACGTCTATTTATATTCGTACAACTTTACGTGCAAGATACGGAAATCTCCTGTCGAGATTCGCACATGCCGCCCCTGATGGTCTTGGTCGCCATTCAGTCGGCGTATATAGGACAGTGTACCGTCTTCGTTCACTTGCACCTCGTCTACGTGTCCGATTCCGCAACGTGCTCCTTTCCATTCCGCTTTTCTATTAGCTGTTTCCCCATTTTTCCCTCCTGCCTGCGCGAAACCGTCTTCGCCCAAGGCCTGTATCTTGCCTTGGTTTTCAGAAACCTTTTCAAATTCGATGACGATGCCACTACCCGCCACGATATATTCGTTTGGGGCAAGTCTCAGCAGGATACCTCCTCCTTCGGGCCATGTACTACCGTCTTTGGCACGCGGATCCCAAGGCAGGGTGAAATAATGCCGGCAGACAATTCTTAAATCATCCTGTATGAAGATGCTTTCCCGGTTTTTTTGGTCGAAGAGCATTCCTTCCATGACATCTTTTCCCTGATAGCGGGTCAGGAGAGGCATCTTTGAACCAGAGAGGAGCATAGCAGCTCATTGAATTCTTCCAGGCTCCAAACCAAAGAAAGACAACTTTCAACCCATTCAGCCTGGCTTGTTCGATGGTTTTATCAGTCAGCGTGAAGTCGAATTGGCCCTCTTGCGGTTCCGTCAGATCCCAGTATGCCGGAACAAGCACAGTGTTCAGTCCCATGCGCTGCAACTTTGGGAAGATACGTTCGATATCTTCCGTGCAGGCGGCAGATGAATTCCCCAATTCGCCGCCTAAAATGAGAAAAGGCTTGCCGTCCACTGTTAACTGCGTGGCTGTTCCTTGTTTCTGCAATGCGCTTTTCTGGGCGTTGGCGTGTACGAATAGGAGACTGCTGATTACCCAAAATAAAATCCAACTCTTCATTTTTTCACTGGCATTGATTTGAATTGTTTTTCATTGCAACAAAGATAGCAAGTTCTGATATAAGGGGCTTTCTATGGCGTTTCAGAAAGCTTCTCTTGGGTTACATGATCCTTTGCGAATGTTACATATTCTTTTGCGGATGTAACATAAAGGCTTTTTGCGGGTGAATATCAGGGAGGGATGGTGTTATATCCCCTTGTCTTCCGATGTGGATGGATGCGACGGGATTTATTTATCTCCTCCCCATATGGACAACACTTTCCGGCGTATCAGGAATATGTCCAAGGTGGACACAGCAAAGAACAGGGCAACTCCTGTAAGAATGCAAGGCAACAGTGTGTTTGTCTCAAAACGGTGCAACAGGGTTTGCAGCACTTCGGTATAACAGTTCCTCAGCCAAGCCACACCGCCAACGGAGAACAACAGGACGAGCAGGTTTAGTCCGACAGTCAGCACCCAATAAGGCATGGCAACTTGGGCAGGAGTGTAACCTGTCAGCAGTAAGTTTTCTAGTTTGACCGTATTCTTTTGGAGCAGCAAAAAGATGCTTAGCATCAGGATGTAGAAAGAGAGGATACTGATGAATAGTCCTACAGCCGACACAATTCCGGTGACGAGGCGCAGGAAGTAGGTGGTCTTTCCGGCATCCAGATTGTTTCCTTCGGTTTCGTAGTTCTTCTGTTGGAAATAGTCGGTGATGGCGGTGTCTGCAGGGTTCTTCACTTCTACGATGAGGCGCGAGGGTTGTGCTTCCCTTTCGGGGGCGAACGTCCGGTTAGCCCATTCCATAAACGATTGTGGCACAAGAATCGTGTTCAGACGGTTGGAGAAACCTACGATGTTTCCTTTGTACTGTTCCGTACGTCCGTTGCCGCGGATGACGATGTTCATCTGTATCAGCCCCATCACGCCTTCCGAGAGTTTCGGAAGGTTGCGGCTTTGGGCAAATCCGAAGTTATAGAGATTCAGGTAGTTGCGGGGGATAATAATAGGGATGGTCCGTGCTTCTTCGTCGAAGTGCCACTTGTCCAAGTTGACGTCGATGAAAGGGTCTGGAACGGACTCGAAGAACATGTCCGTAGAGAGGCGTATGCCCGCCTGCTGCATGCCCAGCCCTGTCGACACATGGAAGAGGGTGGGAGTGAAGCTACCTACACTGCGCGTGAAAGGTTGCGCTTCCAATTCTTTGATTTCTTCTTTAGAGAAGGTGTTGTTTTGTCCGGTGAGGCTGCCGAGGGTACTGATCTTTTTGGTGGCGATGATATAGTCTTTTTTCATGAAGCTGTCTCCCTGTGTGAAGACGGGGAGTACATCTCTATAGAATTGCACGCTCAGCAGCACAATCAGCATCCCGAAGAGGTTGGCAAGGAAAAAACCGCTCAATTGCCCGATGCTGATGTGTTGGCGGAGCAGTTTCCAAACAAGTCTGTTCATTTATAGTTTCAATACTTTGTTATACTCCAGTTCTATATGTTTTCCGATGGAGGTCACCACCACACCTGCACCCTGTCGGTCGGCTTCTTCGGTCAGTATCCGTCCCATGAGTGCGCTGTTGTTGTCGTCCAGATGGCTGACTGGTTCATCCAGGAAGATGAAGTCGAACGGCTGGCACAAGGCACGGATGAAAGCTACGCGCTGTTGCTGCCCGAAGGAGAGTTTTCCCGCCTTTTCGTTGACTTTGTCCGCAATGCCGAGGGTGTCGAAGAGAGAGAGGATCTCCTTTTTCTTCTTCCAGTTGGTGAGTCGGTTTTTCAGTAGCACGTTTTCCAATGCGGTCAGTTCGGTGAAGATGCGCAATTCTTGGAACAGCATGCTTAACGAATACTTCCGTAGCTCCACCCATTCGCCGATGGAGAGCGAACGGATGTTGCGTTCGTCAAAGCAAATGATGCCCTGATAGTCGTACCGATATCCGTAGATGTAGCTGCATAAAGAGGATTTTCCTGTTCCGGAAGCGGCTTCAATCAGGTAACGCTCTCCTTTCTGCAACACAAGGTCCTGGTGCCATACGTCGGAGGTGATGGCATTCCGGTCGGCAAACACTTGGGGAAGTGTTTGCCGCAGATGAATGGTTTCCATGATGGGTTGTTGATTAAATGCCGGTAAACTCCTTGATAAAGTTTATGATCTGTTTCAGTGCGTTTACGCTTTTGTCTTTCAACTGAATGACAGCTTCCGCGTTGTTGTCCGCATCGCCGGTGATCTGCGCGTACTCTATCTTATCAATCAAGGAAAATGCAGTTACATATTGTGCTCCGCCGTATTCGCTCAGTATCTTTATGAGCGGAAGGGCAAGTATGGCTTCCGTGTTGATGGCGAACGCACTGTTCTTGCCTTTCATGCCGGATGCGAATCCCGTCTCTTTGATAGAGGGGTCGGCGGCTTGGGCTATGCTTTTATATACGGTCTCGTCATTTGTGGCATACAGATTGTTGTCGCGTACGCCGAAGAATAGGTTTGCCATTCTGGATTTGTATACATATTCGTTTTCGCCCAGTTTGATGATCTCTTCGCCGCGTCGCAGACCCAGTTCGTCTTTTTTCTCATAGAGCGCTTGTACAGGTGCGGCGCTCTTCACGTTGGCATAGAGAAGGAAAGCGGGGGCTTTACTCATCGTGACATTGAGCAGTCCGGCGGCAATGTCTTTCTGGAATGAGTCGAACAGGGCTTTCACTTCGTTGGCCTTGGCGATGGAGAAGTTCTGTTGGAATTCCTGGTTCTCAAGCAGCAGGTTATAGAGTTCGTCTCCGTTGATACCCATGCTGAAATACATCAGGGTGGATTTGGGGAAATATTTCAGGAAATTGTTGTCAATAGGGCGGGTCACCTTTTTCTGTCTGTCAAGCATGGCTTGCAGTTCGGGATTTTCGGTGAAGTTTTCGTACTTCATACTGATTTTGCCTTTGTCGAAAGAGAGGCTTCCGAGCATCCACAAGTCTTTCAGGTTGATATCCTGAGGCAGGCCATAGTTGATTTGTTTGGCATAGTCTTTCAGAAAACTTTCCGGAGAAAGCAGAGCATTGACGTCGCCTCCCATTTTCTGCATCCTCTTGAAGGCGGCAGTAGAGATGATGCTGTTTTCGTCGGTCTGCTTCAGCAGGGTAGGGAGGTTCTCCTTGATTTTTTCAAGTTGCGAGTTTCCTTTGTATCCGGTCAGTATCAGTACGGAGGGGGTGTATGCCAGGAACACCTGGTTGCTCATCCGCGTAAACTGAAAACCGTCGCCGTTGGTCAGGGGCTGACAGATATTCTCTTTTTCTAAGGTCTCCATCAGGGCATGCAGGTCATCTTCGCTGCTTACTTTCGCTACAAGAGTAGAGGGGAATGTCTCAGTGCTGAATACGTATATCGGCTCCGTGATGTCGATTCCCGATTTCTTCGGGTCTTTTATGATCATCTCTATTTGCTGGAACGTGGCGGCATTCGTGCCGCTCTTCAGGCTTTCTATCAGTTTTTGCTGCACTTCTTTGTTTTCCTTGTCGTTCAGTCCGGCTTTCTCTGCCAATGATTTCACATGGATGCTGGCCACCGTGCTGGCGTTGGCAGGAATCACATTTGTGTATTCCGATTTCTTGGAACATGCGCTGACAAAGACCATCAATACAGCCATCAACGCTAAGCGGAGAGACATACTTTTCTTCATATTGTTTCTGATTTTAATGTTTTAAGTTTCGCAAGCTCAACTTCTTAGTTTACAAAAGTGCAGTTGACAAATTTACAAGGAGAAAAGCACAGGCTATAACTCTTAGCTTTATGACAAGCAAGCATTTTTCTCTTCTCACCTCGTTCCCTTATTCCTTTGTTTCCTTGTTTCCTGCAAAAGTTGAGCTTGCGAAACTTGAGTTAATGTGATTATCATTGGTTTTGTAAATTCATAATGTGGCAGGCGGCCAAAGCAGCGGTCTCCGTACGCAGTCTCGATTTTCCCAGGCTGATGGGGATGAAGCCGTTTTCGATGGCTTTCTTCACCTCCTCTTCGCTGAAATCTCCTTCAGGGCCTATTAGCACAAGTGCATCCTCTCCCTTTCGCAACACATCTTTTAGCAACGGTTTCTCGCCTTCATAACAGTGGGCGATGAATTTCTGTCCTTTGAAAGGCTGGCTGATGAAAGTGTTGAAGTCTGTCATTTCATTCAGCTTGGGTAGGCGTGCCTTGAGCGACTGCTTGATGGCAGACACCAGTATCTTGCTGATGCGCTCTGTCTTGATGACTTTCCGTTCGGAGAAGCGGCAGTTCAGGAAGGTGAGTTCGTCGAACCCTATTTCGGTGGCTTTCTCTGCAAACCATTCTGTGCGGTCCATGTTCTTGGTAGGGGCCATAGCCACATGCAGATGTCCCTGCCATAGAGGTTCCTGATAAATGGTTTCCAAGATGTTTACCGTGCAACGCTTGTTGGTGGCGGCACTGATCTCCGCATTATAGAAGTGTCCTTTCCCGTCGGTCAGGGTGATCCGGTCGCCGATGTTGAGGCGTAGTACGCGGACACAATGTTGTGCCTCCTCGGTGGGGAGTTCGGCACAAGTCTGTATGTCGGGAGTGTAGAATACGTGCATAATGATTTATTATAGTTCTTTTTTTAATTCATCTTTTCCGGCTGGTGCTTGTATTTGAAGACCAATGCAAACACTACAGCTACTGCCAATGCATAGCCGGCAAATACAAACCATGCTGATTGCCATTGCATTATTTGCGGAACTTCGCTGCCGAAGTCGACAAAATGATTGACTACAGCCTGGGCGCCCAGTGTACCGATTGTGGCTCCGAAGCCGTTTGTCATAATCACAAACAAGCCTTGGGCACTGGATCGGATATTTTTGTCCGTCTCCTTATCAACAAACAAAGAGCCTGAAATGTTGAAGAAATCGAACGCTACGCCATAAACAATCATCGAAAGGACGAACATCCATACGCCACTGCCCGGATTGCCCGTTCCGAACAGTCCAAAACGCAGCACCCATGCGAACATGGCAATCAGCATGACCCGCTTGATGCCGAAACGTTTCAGGAAGAAAGGGATCAGCAGGATACATAAGGTTTCAGATACTTGCGACAGGGAAATCAGGATATTGGCATGCTGTACGCCGAACGTGTCGGCATACTCGGGTATGGAACCGAAACTGCTGATATACGGATTGGCGAAACCGTTGGTGATCTGCAGAGAGACCCCTAACAGCATGGAGAACAAGAAGAACAGTGCCATCTTCTTTTGTTTGAACAACGTGAAAGCGCGTAGCCCGAGTGCTTCTACCAGAGATTTGTTTTTGCCGCTTTTGCAGATCGGGCAGGCGGGCAACGTCAGCGCATACATGCTGTAGACCAAACCGATAAGGGCGCAGGCAAAGAATTGTCCGTAAGTGTTTTGCACCCCCAGCAAATCCACCATCCACATAGAGCAGATGAAACCGATAGTGCCGAAGATGCGGATGGGAGGGAATGTCTTGATAGTGTCCAGTCCGGCTTTGTCCAGAGCGGTATAGGCAACGGAGTTGGATAGGGCAAGTGTCGGCATATAGAAACCGACGCTTAATGAATATAAGGTAAAGAGTGGACCGAACTCTACGTCAGCACCGGCAGTCATGCCGTAGTATCCGGCAAGTGCCATGAAGAGGGCGGCGGTGAAATGGCTGAAACTTAACAGTCGCTGTGCCGGAATCCACCGATCGGCAATGATGCCTAGTATGGCGGGCATGAATAAAGATACGATACCCTGCATGGCATAGAACATTCCGATATGTGATGCCAGATTGACATTCACCAGATAACTACCCATAGAAGTCAGATAAGCTCCCCAAACAGCAAATTGGAGGAAGTTCATGATAATTAAGCGAACCTTGATGCTCATAGCTTTTTATTTTTATGTGTTTCTCTTTTTGTTATTGATAGATTGCTGCAAATGTATGAAATTTATTGGAAAAGCCGGAGGTAAGTGGTATATAAAAAAAGAAGGCTATCTATCCCAGACAGCCAATCTTTATTAACCTTAAATCTAATACCATGAAAAACACAGTGCAAAGGTATGACTTTTTATGTTATACAACATAAGGTTTTACCTGTTTTCTGCTTTTTGTTAACGTTTTTTATGATATTAAGTGCTTTTTCCCTTTGCTTGGGTTATTCTACATATAGTACTAATCCTTTCAAGTATTCCCCTTCGGGATGATAGATGTTTACCGGATGGTCGGCAGGTTGCGTCAGTTGGTGCAAGATACGCACGCTGCGTCCTGACATGGCGGCAGCCGTGAAGACAGCTGTGCGGAAGTTTTCTTTGCTGACTGCCTGCGAACAAGAGAAAGTGAATAGGATACCTCCCGGTTTGATTTTCTCAAAGGCTTTCACATTCAGCTTACGGTAGCCTTGCAAGGCATTGCGCAAGGCGTCGCGGTGTTTGGCAAAGGCAGGCGGGTCGAGGATGATCAGGTCGTACTGGTCGCCCATACGGTCCAGATATTTGAAGGCATCCTCGGCAAAGGCGGCATGGCGTCTGTCACCTGGGAAGTTCAGTTCTATATTCTTGTTGGTAAGGTCGATAGCCTTGGCGGAACTGTCTACCGAATGCACCAGTCTGGCATTGCCGCGCATGGCATATACGGAGAAACCTCCTGTGTAGCAGAACATGTTCAGCACGGAACGTCCGTTGGCATAGCGTTCCAGCAGGGAGCGGTTTTCGCGCTGGTCTACGAAGAAGCCCGTCTTTTGCCCTTTCAGCCAGTCGATGTGGAATTTCAATCCGTATTCCATGGCGATGTTGTCCGTGCTACCTCCTTTCAGGAAGCCGTTCTCAGGATAGAGGTCGGCTTTGAAGGGTAGGGTGGTTTCCGACTTATAGTAGATGTTCTCCAGCTTGTCTCCCATTACTTGGCTGAGGGCTTCGGCTATAGCCATGCGGTCGAGGTGCATGCCGGCAGAGTGTGCCTGCATCACAGCCGTGCGTGCATAAATATCTATGATCAGTCCGGGCAGATTGTCCCCTTCGCCATGTACCAGTCTGTATGTATTGTTGGTCGGGTTTTCGGCGATGCCGATACTGCGCCGCATCTCGTAGGCAATGCTGAGCTTACGTCTCCAAAAGTCGGCATCGATGTTCTCGTCCTGCCGGAAAGAGAGTACGCGGACGGCTATGCTGCCGATCTGAAAGTGTCCTTTGGCTATAAATTCCTTCTTCGAGGTGTAGATTTCTACCACTTCACCTTCTTCCGGTTCGCCGTCAAGGTGTGCGATGGCGCCGGAAAACACCCAAGGGTGAAAACGTTTCAATGATTCTTCTTTGCCTGATTTGAGGTAGACTTTGTACATGCGATTTACTGATTATCATTTAAAGGGTTAGTGATTAATGATTCCTGATTGGCAGGCTGTTCATCCGGTGCCAGTTCATAGTCACCACTGATTTTCAGTTCCTGCAATCGGTTGTATATGTTGAGGCAAGCCCATGCGTCTGTGGCTGCATATAGCTTTTGAGGTTCGGTCAGGTGTTCGGCTTCCCAGTTAGAGAGGCGTTGTGACTTGGAGATCTTCTCTCCGAACAGGATAGCGTATATCTTCTGCAGGCTTTTCTCCTGAATGCCGAACATGCGGACATACTCTTGCAACTCGATGCAGGCACGTTGCTCGAAGGGGGCACGTTTGTGCAGCATCATAAAGTCGTCCTTCAAGGAAAGGCCTATCTTGGTGATCGACGGGCTTTCCAGTAAGGAGATGACAGGAAGTGTCAGTCCGGTCAGGTTCAGGCGGAATAGAAAACAATCTTTTTCCGACGAGACCTGTAGCAAGGCGACCTTGTGCGATTGTCCTTTGGTGAATGAGGGGCGCGTTTCGCTGTCTATTCCCAATATGGGGTATTGCTTGAGGTAACTCACGGCCTTTTCGGCTTCCCAAGGCGTCTGTACGACATGTATCTGTCCTGGAAAGAGCACTTTCGGCATCTCTTGGATAGCTTCTTTACTGATTGTTCTTCTGATAATCATGGCTTACTCCTTTATTCGTCTTTTTCGTCAAAGCTGTCTTCTTCCGCTTCATCGTCAGCCTGGTGATATTTTGCGTCATGCAGGGCGCGGAGGGTATTCACTAATGTCTGTCCCCAGTATTCTTTGAACTGTTCCTGGCAGATGGCAAGTGAGTCGTTCATGGTCTCGTTCAGTCCCAGCTGGAAGACGAATATAAAATCTTTGAGGGATTGGTAAATATCCGCCAAGTCTTCGGATATATTCTTCTTGATGGGCTGGTCGCTGTAGACCATGTCTTGCAGGAATACGTCCAGATAGTCGTCCTTGTCGGCAAGGATGTCGGCGAGGTTGATACGGAGTACTTCGTAGGTCTCTTCCGTCACATAATTCTCGGGTGCCTCGTCGCCTATCATTTCGGTCTCGGGCAACATGGCTGCCTTGAGGTAGAGCAACGGGAGTATCTTTAAAGAGGTATCGATGAATGTATCGCGCTTCATCGTCTCCGCCTGTTCCAGAAACTTGCAGAATTCGGCGGCTACGGTGACGAATTCCACTACATTACGGTCGAATATCACTTGGCTTTCTTTTTTCATATTTATATTTGATTTGGAGATGCAAAGATAGATATAAATCTTGATTTATATGCCAGTCAGTTAAGAAAACGTCAAGCCTTCTCCCCATAGCTTCTTCATTTGCAGGAGTTAAAGGAGTTGAAGGGAGTCATCAGACGACAAGTCGGCTTAGGAGCCAAAGCCGATACATGTCGGTGGCGATATCATCATATCGTAGAAAAATCAGTGTCTCCAGATGTAAATATGTGCTCCTACCGTTGCATACAGGCGGCTGACATCCATTTTCCCGGCATATGTTTCGTCTATGGCTTCTTGAATGGCTGCATTGTCCGCTTTCAGCCAGTGTATATATAAACGTTTTTACTGTTCTCTTCATGCTGTCAAGTTAAGGTGACATTGCAAAGGTATAAAAAAGTTTATTCCTACCTATAAAATATCCAAGTTTCGCATAATGTTATATCTATTTGATTTTGCCAACGGATAGTTATTTTTTGATTCTCGTTTTCGGAAAAACGGCATATGGTAAGAAAAGAAGATATATAGATAACAAGAGAGCGTATCAAACAACCTGTTTGGATACGCTCTCATTCTATTGTCGTTTACCTATTGAATATTCTTTACCAACCCGAATTTTGCTTCAAGTTCTTGTTTTTGATCAATTCCGTTTGTGGAATGGGGAAGAAATACATCTTGTCGTCCCATTGGCGGGATACGTTCTTGCGAGTATAAGTAATGCTTCCGTCAGTTTCTTTGGTCAACTTCATTTCAACGATATTCTTGAAATACTTATCGGCCTCTTTCCAACGGCGGACATCCCAGAAACGATGACCTTCAAAAGCCAGCTCCACAAAACGTTCGTTGCATAACTTAGTCCAGAACGTAGCGGCATCCATGCCTTCTTCAAAAGCGGGCATACCGGCACGCTTGCGCGTCATGCTGGCAGCAGCACAAGCCGACATCGGAAATTCTACAGTGACAGCATTCGCATCACCTAAATACTTGAATACCGCTTCGGCATAATTCAAATAAAATTCACCCATACGGAAGGTCAACCAAGTATGGCGTGATGCCGTAAACTTGCTGTTGCTTGCCAATGAGATGGCACCGTTACAAAGCTTTTTGAGGTAATAGCCAGTAGGTGTGGCACCGGTCAGAGGCTCGCCATTGACGCCGCCGTGGAATGTTTCAATCTTGGCGGCACCGGAATATGTAGGCCATTGGTCACCGTTCACAGCCACCGTAGCTGCCAAGCGAGGGTCGCGATTCTGATAAGGATTCTTCTCGTCATATTCAGAACCGGCTTCACCGATAGATTTACCATTGAGCATATCGTATGCATCTACTAGGTTCTGAGTAGGACAGTTACCACCCGCACCACCTTCTATACCTACAGGATAATTGTTGGTTTCCACCATGTTGTCGCCGGAGGAATTTTTATAATAACGGCGACCGTACAGGATTTCCTTCATGATGCCGGGGGTATTGAAACTTTCGGCGGCCCATAAATCCGCATACTTGGCAGTAAGGTCTTTGCCACGTTTCTGGGCAGCATCAAGCAACTCCTTGGTATACAAAGCAGCCGTACGGTAACGTTCCTTGTCACCATTGGGATTGAAAAGCGGACTGGCCCAATACAAAGCTGCACGAGCTTTCAGCGCAAGCACGGCAAGCCGGTCTGCGCGGCCGGTCTCTTCCGTACCGGTAGAAAGTTCTCCCAGGTTACTGTAATCTTCGATAATCAACGACTGGATATCCGCACATTCATCCATGATGAACTTAAAGATATCATCTGCCGATGTTTGGCTTATGGAGTTGGCTTCTTCAGCAGTGATTTGCTGTGTCACCAAAGGTACATCACCATACTGGCGAACCAGACAGAAGTAGAAGTAAGCACGCATAAAGCGGCTTTCGTACTTGTAGTTCTCATAACGGTGAAGTTGGGCGGCATAGTCGCTGTTCAGTTTCAGTTCGTCGAACGACAGGCCCTGCAATTCGTGAATCACATGGTTGCAAGTACTGATGCCCTTGTACATATTGGTCCATACAGACGATTTCGCATTGGTAGGGCTCCAGGCACCATTGTAGAAATCTTCGATAGCATTACCCAAAATGCTGTACTCGCTTTCGTCCGTTGCAGATGCCTGCATGGCACCCGATGAATAGTTGCCGAAATCATAATCCACGGTATTGTAGATATCGGTCATGAATCCACCTACATTCTTGAAGTTTTGTGTTATATAGTCCTTGTCGAAGATGTTGTACTCATTGTAATCCATCTGATCGGAACATGAAGCCAAGCATCCGGCTGCACATACGACAAAGACTGATGTCCTTATTTTATTGATCATAATTCTAATGTATTAATTCGTTCATTAAATTAAAACGTAACACTCAGACCCAGCGCAACGCTTTTTGTCATCTGGTTGACACCGTATGCTTCGGGATCGTTCTCATCAATATGGTCGAAGCTGAAGAGGTCGATACCACGCACGTACAACTTGGCGGCATTCATAAATTTCGTCTTTTTCAGCCAAGAAGCAGGCAATTTGTAGTACACTTCCAGATTGCGCAGCTTGAAGAAGGAGCGGTCTGCCAACCAAAGGGTTGAAGTTTGGTAGTTATTGGCATTGCTTTGGCTGCTCAGGCGTGGGAACTTGGCATTCTGATTCTGCGGTGTCCAACGATTGTCGTAAGCATATTGTGAGATATTGGTATTGTTTATCAGAGGCCAGTACATGCTCTTGGTGTTGAGTACTGCACTATAGTTGCCTGTTCCCTGGAACATGGCATAGAATCCGAGGCCTTTCCACTCTGCACCTAAATGCAACGTATAGTAGATTTCCGGACAAGTGGTACTGTAGCCGATAGCCACTTTATCGTTGGCGTCGATGATGTTGTCGCCATTCACGTCGCGATATTTGATGTCACCGGGTTTCACCGTAGAGAATGTCTGCTTGGGACTTGCGGCGATGTCTGCTTCATCCTTGAAGAAACCGATGGCCTCCAAGCCGTAAGTCTGCTTGTAAGGATTGCCAGTCTGCACCAGGTTGGCATATTGGCGGGGGTCTTCCAGCATCTCCTTGATCTCATTCTTGTTCAACGAGAAGTTTCCTCCGATATTGAAATCCACCTGGCCGAGTTTCTTGTTATAGTCAAGGCCAACTTCTATACCCTTGCTGTCTACGATACCTGCATTTTCGTACGGAGTATCCATACCGAGTATAGCCGAATACTTACCTTCCGATGTCACCCAAATGTCTGTACGGTGTTCTTTCCAGAAATCAAGAGTCACATCCAGGCTGCCGAAAAGCTTCGCATCTACACCTACATTGTATTTATAGGCTTTTTCGTGTTTCGGATTAGCCGTAGCCATTCGTCCGAGGTAGGTACGTCCGAATTCTGAGTTCCAACCGCTGTCGAAAGGATAGACACCTCCCGAAGTACCATATTGCTGGGCATAGTACGACCAGACTTCATCACCCGGCAAGTTGTCTACATTGATGATACCTGCCGATGCACGCAGTTTCAAGAAGTTCACCCATTTCACGTCTTCCATGAACTTTTCCTTAGAGATGACCCATGCGGCCGACACCGTAGGCGAGAAAGCCCATTTGGTACCGGGAGCCAAACGGCTGCTGGCACTTTCCACCAAAGCGAGGTCTACGAAGTAGCGGTTCATATAACCGTAGTGCGACCACCAGGTAATGTTCTGGCGGTTCACCGTATTGTTGATACCGCTCGGATCGTTGCTCTCGTAGTCCCATTTCAACTGGCTGTAGATGCTATGGTCACCGAACGTACGCTGATAATTAAAGCCCAAATCAAAATGAAGCAGGCGGTCGAAGGTATTTGTTTTCGCTTCCGTGCCCATTTCACTGTCCTTGCCATAAGTGGCGCTCTTTACTGTAGGCTCATTGGCACCGTCTGCCCATGTGGGCGCATTGACGCTGTAGACATATTCCTTGCTATGGTTCTCAAAGATATTGGCAATGTTGTCATAGCTGATGCGTACAAATGCTCCCAAGCCTTTGGTCAGGCCGGAAAGATCCTGGGTCAACTTCATGTCGGCAAAGAATGAACGGGTGTGATTCTTATAGTAAGCCGCACCGGCACTCTGTGCTACAGGGTTCAGCGTACCTGCCCATGTGTCACTACCTCCCCAAATGCCGTTTGCATCCCTGATGGGGAATGCGGCAGAAGGCACCGTGTAAACCATATCCCAAAGGTTGGCCTGTGCACCCGGACGGGATGTCTCCTGCAATACACCCAACAGGTTCACTTGTACATCGGTGGTCTCGGTCAGGTCGATGTCCATGTTCATACGCAGGTTGCCTTTCACATACTTGTCTTGTGTGGAGTAGCCTTCATTCAAATTGTACTCCTTCACAAATCCCTTATTGGAAATCAAGTCTATCATGGTGTAGTAACGGAATTTTTGACCGCCGCCACGGAACTCGATGTTATACTTGTCGGTCATTGCATTGTCGCGGAACGTTTCATCCACCCAGTTCACGCTCGGGTAGAGATAAGGCATTGTCCCATTGCGTAAAGCATTGAGTTCGTTATTGCTGTAACGTGGAGCCAGACCGTCATTGGCACGTGCTTCGTTGATAGCCAGCCCGTAGGTATAGCCATCTACAAACTTGGGCTTGTTGGCAAGCGTAGTAAACAGGTGGTCGTATGACACCTTTACACTTCGCGTGTTGTATTTGCCTCGTTTGGTAATGATGTTGATGGCTCCATTGATGCCCTTATATCCATAGATGGCAACGGCTGCCGCATCTTTCAGGACAATGACGTTTTCCACTTCTTCGGGAGCGATGCTGGTAATGTCCCGTTGAATGCCGTCGACCATGACTAACGGAGAGTTCTTGTCGTTCAATGTCTGCAGTCCACGTACAAAAAAAGTGGGATTTGCATCAGCATAACGTCCGCCGCTCTGCAACGATATCAAGCCATTGCCCTGGCCGAGAATGGAGTTGCCGATATTCTTGGCACTGCGACGGTCGGTCGTTTCGGAACTGATGATCGATACTGAACCGGTAGACTCTTCACGGGTCAGTAATCGCTCGGCACCTACATCGATGGTCTGGCCTACAAACTTGTCGGTCTGTTCTTCGTTTGATTCCTGTGCCGTCGTCGGCAGGCACAGACCTGCTAAGAGCGACAACACAATTATATATTTTTTATTCATAACGTATTATTTTACTTTATACATTTTGATTGTTCATTATTAAAGGGAATTACCATCCGGCATTCTGTACCAAACCGTAATTCTTGTTCACTTCCGTTATGGGGAACGGCTGCAAGTACCACTTCGGATCAAATCCATCCGACCACCAGGCACGGGCACCGGTAGTAATCTGGAAGCGTTCGTAATCGAAATGTGACGGCTCGTAGAAGTTAGGATCATCTTCCGACAAGCCCTTATTCAATGACTTGTTGTACCATTGGGTTTCAGAACGCACCCATTTACCGTCTTTGTCCTTCACCAAGCGATAGATACGCAAGCCGTGGAGCGGACGTCCCAACAAGTCGGCGCGCTTGTAGCGGATCAAGTCGAAGTAGCGTTCGTTTTGGAAAGCCAAGTCGCAAGCGCGTTCGCGCATGATTTCTGCCAGCAGATTTTCTTTGTTTGATGTCAGGTTCTTGTCGGGATTACATTCCACCAGTCCTTTCAGACCCACGCGGGCACGCACTTCATCCACATAGCTGATGGCATCAGTGAAACTTCCTCCGGTCTGAACGATAGCTTCTGCGTAAGTCAAGTAGATATCGCTCAACATGATGGCATTCCACTGCGGGAACTTCCTTCGCATGGCTTCACCTACTATATATTTCAGCATGCGGTAACCGGTAGCGTACTTACCCGAATTGGTCTTAGAATTGGTGCCGGCAGTAGTACCACCTACCCAAGTTTCCCAGTTATTACCGCTGGAACGTCCGTCACCCCAGTTCACGGTCTGGCGTGCACCGTTCACTATTGCAGTTTCATACAGACGAGGGTCGCGGGTATAACGAAGGTTCTGCAACTGCTGCCTGCCTTTCACGGTATCTCCCTTCACAAACATATAGTCCAATTTGCCTTCTTTTTCCGCCTTTTCCCAATCGAACGGAGTTCCGTCTGCCCAGGGGAACATCTCGATGTATTCTTGTGTCGGACAATAAGAGTAACGGTCATTACCTCCGCTACCATCAGCTTTTCCTCCCCAGCCTAAATTATACCAACCATAGTCGTTGCCATGAGCATTTTTACTACGGCGGACACTGTGCAGGATCTCCGTACTGTTTTGCAGGATATAGCCGCTACGGAAAGCATAACGGTAATCTTCCTGCGTATTGCCGATCGGTTTTATAAACTGATAATGTCCCTGGCTCTTCAATTGTGCAAAGAAATCGTCGCATGCCTTCTTCAGTTGTGTCCACAGTTCGGGTTTGCTGCCACCATACCAGGAACAAAGTTCGGATTCTGTCGTATATTTACCTTGATAGTAAGGCTGAGCGTCATTGAACAAAGGTGATGCGGCAAAAGCCAAGACTTTACATTTCAGTGCCATAGCACCAGCCAAAGTCCAGTGTCCGGTTTCAGACTTTGCTTCAGCACCGGTATAGGCCCAAGGCAATGCCTTGTTGCCGATTACGGTATCCAGCAATTCCAACATGAAATCCACAGTAGCTTCCACACTGGCACGTGGCAGATCGTAACTGCTCTCTGCACCGCTGAACGACTGACGGATAATAGGCAGACCGCCATACCAACGGAAAGCGATAAAATAAGTATAAGCCATCAGACATCGTGCCTCGTCGGCTATACGCGCCTTCTCGGCATCGCTCATGTCAGGCACCTCGTTGATGCGTTCAATCAGAATCCAGCAGTGACGTATATTCTCCCAGATATATTCATTCGTATAAGGATAAATATTTCCGTTCTTCTTGTTGTCGATAGCCGAAGTCAGCGAACCGTTATAGTATTTGGTAAATACAATGGTATTGTTGAAGAACAGATGGAAGTCATCTCCCAGCGCATCGGGCATTCCCTTCCAATAGTTCTGACACTGCGGGGCATTGTTTGTGGAATTGGCAGGCAGGTTATAATACTGCGTAGAGTAAACACTTGCCAGGAAGTTACGGGTATATTCCGGATTGGAAAATACCTCATCGGCAGTCACCGTACCGCCCGGGGCCTTTTCCAAAAAGGCATTTCCGAACTTGATCTCATCGGTACAAGAAACCATTCCGAGAGTAGCTACGGCTGCTACACCTATGATATGTTTGATATTCAGTTTCATTTTCTCTTAAAAATTAAGTTTTAGACTAATGGTATAAGTACGTTGAAGCGGATATGAGGGCGAAGTGCTGGCACGTGTTTCGGGGTCACCCCAGATGTAGGGAGTGAATGTCAGCAGGTTGTAACCGCTAAATGCTACCTGGGCACGATCCAAACCAATCTTCTTGAAGAAGGGGAACTTCATGTTATAGGCAAGCATAAGCGTCTTCAGGCGCAGGTACTTCGCGTCTTTTTCATAAAGAGCACAATCCTGATAGTTGTTGGTAGCTCCGTTGGTCCAAGTGGCGCGCGGATACTCATAATCCTGCCCTCCCTTTTCGGGATTCCATGTATTCTCAAGATGATACTTCAACAAACCGCCACGGTCTTTCGTCGTACGGTCTAGGAACGGATAGCGGAATACGTCGCTGATGACACGCGATACGTCCCAAGACCCCGTCCACTGCATGTTAAATTCAAAATCCTTCCATGCAAAACCGGCATTCAGACCGGCCACGTATTGCGGGTCGTCGGTATAGCCCAGGTCGCGGGTCTTATCGTCTTCATTGATAATGCCGTTGCCGTCCAAATCCACAAACACGGCATCACCCTCTTTCAGGTCGACAAGCTGCTTCGGGAAAGGCTGGCCGAATTTCTCTTCGTACAGGCGGGGGGTGTCTTCGTCGTAGAAACGGAAGAACTGGTACATGTAGCGTGCACCGATGCGGTGTCCCTTTTCATACTGGTAAGCATTGGTATAGGGAGTTTCTTTCTTTTCGATAATCTTATTCTGGTTGTGAGAGAGATTCAGCGTAGCCCAGTAGCGGAATTTGTCGTTCACCTTGTGGTTCCAGTTCAGGGAGACTTCCCATCCCCAGCTGTCTACCACACCCAAGTTGGCGTAAGGCGGCTGGAAACCTACGATGGAGGGTGCCGTATAGTCTTTCAGCAGGATGTTCGTACGGTGCTCCTTATAGTAGTCGAAAGTTGCACGCAGACGGTCGTTCCAGAGATTGATGTCGATACCGTAGTCCTGTTTGAAGGCCTTTTCCCAAGTCACCTCAGGATTGTTCTTGCTGTTCACGTCTTCATAATAAGCCGGCAACGTCGTTGCGTTCTCCACACCGAAGTTATAGGCATATCCGCCACGGGCACCCAGCGCGTCACTGTACAGATAGGGGTCAGCCAGATACATGAAGCGTGAACCACCCACCTTGTCATTACCTACCAGACCCCAGGAAGCACGGAGCTTCAAGAAAGAAACGACTTCTTTCAAGGGAGTGAAGAATTTTTCCTCGCTGACTACCCATCCGATAGAACCAGCCGGGAATACACCGAAACGGCGGTCGGGGTGGAAGTTTTCGGAACCGTTGTAACCTACATTGAATTCGGCCATGTAACGGCTCTTGTAGTCGTAAGTGACACGGCCTACCAGACCTACGTAACCGCGCGGGATGTCCGAATAAGTTTTAGGGTAATATTCCTTGCTCTGGTTATAAAGCATCAATGCACCTACGGAATGGTCGCCGAAAGTGCGGTTGTAGTTCAGTTGGGCTTCAAAATACCAGTCGCGTGCCTTGCCGGTTTCTTCACTGTAAGTGACAGGAGTATTCTCGCCTTCCTTACGATAAAGAAGCGAACCATCACTCTGGATGACAGGAAGATAAGACGCACGATTCACCGTTCCTTCTTTGGTCACGTTGAACATATTGTTATATGAGCCCTTGAGCTTCAAGGCAAGACCTTTGGTGATGAAATCCAACTTCTGACTCAAGGCAAGGTCCATCTGCAATTTGTTGTTGTTATAATGGTAATAACCGCCTGTACCTCCGCTGTTGTAATAAGTCAATCCATTACCTCCTACGAAAGGCAAGGTCACTCCATCGGTATAATCGGTGGTAGTACTGATATATCTGCCGTCTATGATACCCGGGCTGCTGAAAGGAGTGGCCTGCACCATACTCATAATCATGCCCGAAGCACCGCCGCTGGTGTGGGGTTTCTGTGCATTGTCCACCGTACCGGCTATATTGAACGACAGCGTGGTAGTCTTACTAAGGTCCAAGTCTAAGTTGGAGCGATAGTTGAAACGCTGATAACGGTAGTCATAATGGAAATCGTCGAACTCGGTAAACAGACCGCCTTGTGTCATGAAACCGGCAGAAACGAAATAACGCATCGTCTTGGTACCTCCGCTGATGTTGATATTATGCTTGGTCTGCATGGTCATATCTTTCATGATGTAATCCATCCAACGCATACTTGGGAAACGAATGGGGTCGCTTCCGTCTTTGAACTTCTGAAGCACTTCGTCGGAGAACATCGGATTAAAGGTTTCGCCGCTGCTGAAATCGAAGTCGTTCCGCTGCATCTGGTTGAAGAAAGTACCATATTCATAACTGTTCGCCTGTTCCAAGAGGCGCGTCGGGGTCAATGCTGAGAATGAGGTGTTGATGTCAATCTTGGCCTCTCCTTCTTTACCGCGCTTGGTGGTAATCAGGACGACACCGTTAGCACCGCGCACACCGAATACGGCCGTAGCCGAAGCATCCTTCAACACGGTAATGCTTTCGATGTCTTCCGGGTCAATGTCTGCCATAGAACGTTCCACACCGTCCACTTGAATCAACGGGGCGGAATCGGCCCAAGTACCCTGACCACGCACGAAAATCGTAGCACCGTCCGAACCCGGCTCACCCGAATACTGCACGGTGGTCACACCGGAAAGCTGACCGGCCAACACATTGTTAACAGAAGAAACCGGTGTACGAACCAGGTCGTCCGATTTCACGCTCGAAAGCGCACCGGTCACCGTTACTTTCTTCTGTACGCCATAGGCCACCACCTCCACTTCGGCAAGCATTTCGGAATCTTCTTCCAAAACTACATGCAAAGTAGTCTTTCCTGTTACGGAGATCGTCTGCATCTTGTAGCCTACGAAACTGATTTGAATAGTTCCATTCGAAGGAACGCCAGAGAGAGTGAAATTACCGTCGATATCGGTAATCGTACCGCTGGTAGTACCTTTGACTACCACACTTGCACCAATAATAGTTTCACCAGTCTTATCGACAACTGTTCCCGAAACTGTTTTGCTTTGCGCATTGGCCGTCATGGCCAACACGGATAACAAAGCAACAAAGAACAACCGCCGGATTCTGTCCAGACAGCCATAAAGTGAGATCTTTATGTTCTTCATACTTTAATTATTAAGTTAATAAAAAAGGGTTATTAATTTCAGAAAATTCAAAAGATTGCATTTTTTCAGCCCTATGTCTTTTTAGTCTTAATTACAAATTATTTTAGAAGAGGGGATCGCAAAGAAAATATTCATGCGGTTTTACTGATTTTGGTTCTTGCTGTTGATTTTGGTTCTTGCTGTTTTTCATACTTTAAATTGTTAAGTTAAGAAATAATTTTTTCCTCCCACAGGTAAGATGAACAGGTCTATCTATGGTGGAAGTGTGGTGCAAATATACTAAGTACGTGCATAAAGAAGCTATGGAGAATAGTACAAATGCATGGAAAAACGTCCTTTGTCCCTAAAATAGCATGTAAAAAACAACAGATAAAATCAAAATGAATAGTCTCAACATCATTTCGCTTATTCCGGGGTTGTCGGGTATAATCCATGGATATCATACCCGACAAGCTTCCATACAGGGGCGTTGACGGGTAAAAAAGATGTCGGAAAACCTCTATTTTTGTTTGCCAAGATAAGGGAAGTCTTCACCTCTTTCTTCTTTTACATGATATTCACTTCCCCGTTTTTTGCGGCGGTTACTGATGCCGAGTTTGCGGAGTATGCGCCCGAATTGGGCGACTTTGTTGATGGACAGCCGGTCTTTCGTCTTTTTCTGTAAGTAGGAGATGATCTCCATTGGTGTCATCCACAAGCCTTCTTCGTTGTCTTGTGCGGCGCGGAAGTGGCAAAGGAAGAGTTGCTCCAGCGGAGTGGGTTGTTCAAACTCTTGGTTGGTCTGTCGTAATATGTCTTTATCTCCCTATCTTCTTGTTTTTTCTTTGCTTTTTCTTTATATTTGTGTGCTTTATTATTGCACCTACCACATAGGTGGAGCACGTGTTTCATATCTATGGTTTGCGTGAACTACGACTGTGAATCAACTGCTCCACAAGTGTGGAATAGGTGCTCCACACTTGTGGTCGATTGATAATATCGCTTTATTGACGGATTAACATGGGTGGTTGAAGAAATGCCCCCCGTTTATTATCAGATGGATACAAGCAGGTTGTCTAATCGGAAAAGTGCTGAGATAGGCTTTTGCTACTTTGTCCTGCGGAAAGGGCAAGAACATGGTGAAAGTAAAGAAAACGGCGAGAAGAAAACAACAAGGCAATCAAGAAGAAAACTGCCGGGCGATAAGGAGATAAGAATACGATAATCAAGCGATAACAATAAGGCAATTATGAGATGAGAAGCAGACATCAATGAGATGATAATCAGATGTCAATGAGATGATAATCAGACATCGTAAAATGAGAATCATACATCAATGAAGATAATAATCAAGCAATAACAGAGAAAAATAACAAGAAACAAGTAGAATCTGAAAAAACGAAAGAACTATGGCAATATCATTTGATTGGTACGAGAATCCCAAAACGAAAGAACATCAGGACGAAGAGCAAACCCTGCACCCCCGTGTACTCCTGAACGGTTCCACCAGCACTGCCAAGTTGCGGAGCTTCATACAAGAATACTGTTCGCTGACAGAAACGGACGTACTTGCCGTGCTTGATGCCTTATCCCACTTTATGGGAAGGGAACTGAGCGACGGCAGACAGGTACACTTGGACGGAATCGGCTACTTCCGCCCTACGCTGGCCTGCACCGAAACCGTAACCGCAGACACCAAGCGCAAAAGCACCAAGGTGAAACTGAAGAGCATCGCCTTCCGTCCCGACATGGAACTGAGGCGCGAGATTGGAAACATAAAGGTCAAACCACTGAAGATACGCGACCTGCAACAGAGGAAACTCACCCCCGAAGAGATAGACAAACGGGTGGAAAACTTCTTCCTCACCCACGACTTCATGACGAAAGGAGACTTTTGCACCATTAACGGAATGTCGAGAACAACTGCTTCCCGACACATCAAGCGCCTTTGTGAGGAAGGAAAACTGGAAAATAAGGGGCTTCAGAAACAACCTATTTATGTGCTGAAAAAGGCTTAACGGTCAGATTGTGAATGCGATAAGACTGAACGGTGTAGGGTGTAGGTAAATTTGCTTACACCACCTACATCGTGTGCCTACACCGATGTATCTTGTTGATGAACAATGATATATAGCCAACGGTGTAGGTGTGTAGGCACAAAAACTCTGGGTAGAGAGAACTGTTTTTTTCATTGCGGAGAATCTTTAGAAAATAAGATGGTAAAGAGAGCGATATTTTTATTACTTTTGCACCAATCTATCATTCATTCAATTTTTAAGGAATACTATCAAATTTAAGGAATACTATCTCATGGCTAAGAAAAATTCTACAAAAGATACCGAACAGTCTCTATCCTTGTTTGCTAAAATAGGGGAAGTCTTCAGAAGCGAGACTGTGCATTTTGTTATCGGATTGATGTTGGTTATATTTTCAGTCTATCTGTTGTTGGCATTTTCCTCCTTCTTTTTCACGGGAGCTGCCGACCAAAGCATCCTCGAATCGGGCGATCCGCAAGAACTGGCTTCCCTCAATAATGGCGTCAAGAACTATGCCGGTTCACGTGGTGCGCAGTTGGCGAGTTATCTGATTAACGATTGTTTCGGCATTTCTTCTTTCTTCATTTTGGTCTTTCTTGCGGTGGCAGGACTGAAGCTGATGCGGGTGCGCAAGGTCAGACTGTGGAAGTGGTTTGTCGGTTGCTCGTTGTTGCTGATCTGGTTTTCGATCTTTTTCGGATTTGCCTTCAAAACGTACTATCAGGATTCGTTCCTCTATCTGGGAGGTATGCACGGCTATAACATCAGCAATTGGTTGGTGTCGCAAATCGGTATGCCAGGTGTATGGCTGATTCTGTTGCTGACGGCTATATGCTTCTTCATCTATACCAGTGCAAACACCATCATTTGGTTACGGAAGTTGTTCGGCCTTAGTTTCCTGAAACGCAGTAAGAAGGAGAAGTGGGAGCAATGTGAAGACTCGGAAGAACTTGAAGAGGCTAAAGAAGTTGCTCAAGGAGATACTCCGGAAGAATTTACAGATTCATGGACTGCAAAGAGAAAGAAAGCCTTTGCTCCGGAACTAATGCCCGATGCTGCCGCTGATCCTGCTCCGTCTGATGAAACAGATGTCGCAGAAGACGAAGTGGCGGAGGAAAGCTACAACGACCATCTTGCTGAAACTCCCGAAGACGAGACGGTGGAAGACGTACTGGAAGAGAATACACTCACCTTGGAACTGGATACTACGATGAAGACTCCGCCCGCCGGTTCCTCTTCTCACTCCGAAGTGGATATGATCATAGAAACACCGGTTACTGAACTTGCCTCTTCCCTCAGTGAGAAGCCCACGGAACAGCCGAGACGAAATGAACCAGCTTTTGAAGTGGAAACCGTGGAAGACGAAGAGTATGACGCAACGGATCTGGAACCCTACAACCCGCGTCTCGACTTGGAGAATTACCATTTCCCGACCATCGACCTGATGAAGCATTATGACGACAACGGTCCCACGATAGACATGGCTGAACAGAATGCCAAAAAGGACAAAATCGTAACCACATTGCATAACTTCGGCATCGAAATCAGTACGATCAAGGCGACTGTAGGACCTACGGTGACGCTCTATGAGATTACTCCCGAACAGGGTGTACGTATCTCCAAGATCCGTGGTCTGGAAGATGACATCGCCCTCAGCCTTGCCGCATTGGGCATCCGTATCATCGCGCCTATCCCCGGAAAGGGAACTATCGGTATCGAAGTGCCGAACTCCAACCCGAAGATCGTCTCCGGACAGAGCATCATCGGCAGCAAGAAGTTCCAGGAGTCTACCTACGACCTGCCTGTCGCATTGGGTAAGACGATTACCAACGAAGTGTTCATGGTCGATTTGTGCAAGATGCCGCACATGCTGGTGGCGGGTGCTACCGGTCAGGGTAAGTCCGTCGGACTGAATGCCATCATCACCTCCTTATTATATAAGAAGCATCCGGCTGAATTGAAGTTCGTGCTTGTCGACCCCAAGAAAGTGGAATTCAGCATCTATTCGGTGATCGAACACCATTTCCTTGCCAAACTGCCCGATGGCGAAGATGCCATCATCACCGACGTGACCAAGGTGGTGCAGACGCTGAACTCGCTCTGTGTGGAGATGGATACCCGCTACGACTTGCTGAAAGCTGCCCATGTGCGCAACGTCAAGGAGTATAACGAGAAATTCATCAACCGCAAACTGAATCCGGAAAAGGGACATCGGTTCATGCCGTATATCGTAGTCGTGATTGATGAGTTCGGCGACCTGATTATGACAGCCGGTAAGGAGGTCGAATTGCCTATTGCGCGTATCGCCCAGCTGGCGCGTGCCGTAGGTATCCATATGATCATCGCCACGCAACGTCCGACCACGAACATCATCACTGGTACCATCAAGGCGAACTTCCCTGCCCGTGTCGCATTCCGTGTGTCCGCCATGATCGACTCGCGCACGATTCTCGACCGTCCGGGTGCTAACCAGCTGATAGGTCGTGGAGATATGCTCTTCCTGCAAGGTGCTGATCCGGTGCGTGTGCAGTGTGCCTTTATCGATACGCCGGAAGTGGCTGATATCACCAATTTCATTGCCAAGCAACAGGGCTATCCTACAGCGTTCTATCTGCCTGAGTATGTAGGTGAAGACGGGGGTAGTGATTTGGGAGATGTGGATATGGGACGTCTTGATCCGTTGTTCGAAGATGCCGCCCGTTTGATTGTCATCCATCAGCAAGGTTCCACTTCGCTCATTCAGCGTAAGTTCTCCATCGGATATAACCGCGCAGGGCGTATCATGGATCAACTGGAGAAAGCCGGCATCGTAGGACCGACGCAAGGTAGTAAACCGCGTGAGGTGCTCTGTGTTGACGAGAATGATTTGCAGATGCGGTTGAGTAATCTGTTGTAATTGCGGTTTGAGTAATCTGTTGTAATTGCAGCTTGAATAATCTGTTATAGTTGCAGTTTGAACAATCTGCTATAATTATTGTTAGACAAGTAATGAAGAATATACTATTAACTTATATATGTTTGTTCGGTCTGCTGCTTCCGGCTTCGGCGCAGCAATTAGATGCCAAAACGGTATTGGACCGTACTGCTGATGCTTTCCGCCGTGCGGGAGGGGTAGAGGCGGAGTTTACTGTGCAAGCCAGTTCGAATGGTGTGTCGGAAGGTAGTTCCACGGGAGTTATCCGTTTGCAGGGACGGAAGTTTATGTTGGATTCCGAAGGAGTGAAGACCTGGTTCGACGGTCGTACGCAGTGGAGTTATCTTTCCGGTAGTGACGAAGTGAACATCTCCGAACCTACCGCAGACGAGTTGCAGAGCATTAACCCGTACGCCCTGTTGACCATTTACAAACAGGGATATCAGATCCGTTCGGGTAGTACGAATGCTTTTGGCGGAAAGTCCATATATGAAGTCACGCTGACAGCTATGGATAAAAGACAGGATTTGCAGTCCGTCAATCTTTATATCGCTAAAGATACATTTCAGCCTTTGCGTGTCAGCATGCAGCAAAGGGGAGGGGGAAATGTGGTCATCCGTATCACATCTTATAAATCGGGACAGACCTATCACGATAGTTTTTTTACCTTCGACCGAAATGCCTATCCTACTGCGGAGGTGATTGACTTGAGGGATTGAACAGAACAATTGACAGTTGATAATTGACAATTGATAATTGACAATTAGGGGGAGGGGTGGTCATTGATGGCTGATGATAGAGTAATATTATCCTTTTATCCTTTAGCAGTTAAGACTATTGGCTTTAACTCCTGACGAAGCGTAGCGGAATGATAACTCCTTCTAACTCCCGATAACTCCTAATAACTTCTAAAACAAATATACTAAGAATAATATAAATGAAATGATTATGGAAACAGAAAAAGTAAAATGTCTGATTGTAGGTTCCGGACCGGCTGGTTATACAGCAGCCATTTATGCGGGTCGTGCTAATCTGTCTCCGGTGCTTTATGAAGGATTGCAGCCCGGCGGTCAGTTGACTACTACTACGGATGTGGAGAACTTCCCCGGTTATCCCGAAGGTATCAGCGGTCAGCAGTTGATGGACGACTTGCGTAAGCAGGCTGAGCGTTTCGGTGCCGACCTGCGTTTCGGTGTAGCTACGGCTTCCGACCTGAGTGCCGCTCCCTATAAGGTGACGATTGATGGAGAGAAGGTGATCGAGGCGGATACACTGATTATTGCCACTGGTGCTACAGCGAAATATCTGGGACTGGAGGATGAAAAGAAATATGCAGGTGTAGGCGTCAGCGCTTGTGCCACTTGCGACGGTTTCTTCTATCGGAAGAAGGTTGTAGCTGTAGTCGGCGGGGGTGATACGGCTTGTGAAGAGGCGGTTTACCTGTCCGGTTTGGCGAAGAAAGTCTATCTGGTGGTACGTAAGCCTTTCTTGCGCGCTTCCAAGATCATGCAAGAGCGTGTGATGAATCGGGAGAATATAGAGGTCTTGTTCGAGCATAATGCTGTAGGCTTGTTCGGCGAGGGTGGAGTGGAAGGTGTCCATCTGGTGAAGCGTATGGGCGAGTCGGACGAGGAACGTTACGATCTGCCTATCGACGGTTTCTTCCTCGCTATCGGCCATCAGCCTAATTCGGATATCTTCAAAGCTTATCTGGATACGGATGAAAATGGATATATCATGACCGAAGGCAACAGCCCGCGGACGAAGGTGCCGGGAGTATTTGCTGCCGGTGATATTGCCGATCCTCATTATCGTCAAGCCATTACGGCGGCGGGTAGCGGTTGTAAAGCTGCACTGGAAGCAGAGAGGTACCTTTCGGCGAACAATCTTCTCTGATTGGCGGAAGATATTTGTTTGAAGAACTGTCTTTGAGGAGTTATCGGGAGTTGAAAAGAATTATTCGGGAGTTTAGAGCCT